>Ga0214919_10001960_pt1 | contig 32961 bp, 25 predicted proteins | sample LL1503_MetaG_FD_177994 | JGI IMG/M metagenome (GOLD analysis project Ga0214919, IMG submission 177994) | Freshwater microbial communities from Lake Lanier, Atlanta, Georgia, United States - LL-1503 | ecosystem: Environmental > Aquatic > Freshwater > Lake | place: USA: Georgia | collected... | reverse complement strand
CGGGAACCAATCCGTGAAGGTGAGTTTCGATCAGCTGACCGGGTTTGACCAGTTCAATGGCCTGGTACCCACGGTCGGTAAGAACCCTGACACCCCTTCCAAAACACGCTGCTGGCCCGTTCGAGTCGTTTATATAACTCAAACCATCATTTACTGCAGAAATTATCTGGGAATAGGTAGATTTATCGCCATTGTAAATTATTCGTGTTTTTGCTGAACTTAAAAAATAAAATGCATTAGTTCCTACGGTCGTTATATCGAAATTGTCAGGTAATGTCAAAGTTGTAACTTGGCGGTTATCGCGAAATGCATTAGCACCAATTGAAGTTAGTGTGTCTGGTATAAGTATTTCCGTTAATTGAGTCTTTTTTTTTAAGAATCGTTAAACCGTTGTTATTTGTAAAACGTTCGTGCAAAACCCAATCTGGTGAAATGTCCAAAAATTCTTGAATTGCTGGCCACAAACCCATTTTAATTTCATCAACAGGGTACCCTGACTGCTTAGAATCTTCCAAAGTTGTATCACGCCAAGCTCTACAGGCTTCTCCTGTGAACTCATCTATTGTTGTATCGTGCATTATTATGTACTTATTTGTAATTTTACTAAACTTATTAAGTTCTCTTTTCAATTGTGGATAACAATGCCAAGTGTCTATAAATGTTAAATCAAATGTTTCTTCTAAATTGAGTAACAAATTATTTTCCCAACGGTAATCAATATTTATTCCGTTTTCTAGACACATCTTTTTAAGTCTCGATATCTCACATTCATTGATGTCATTTAAGAAGTATCTCTTTTTGGTCGAATTTGTTAGTCCGTAAGCAAATGCATATGAACTAACTGCATTTCGTACACCAGTTTCAAAAACACTTTCACATTCTAGAGTATACTTGTACAATGTGGGTAAATGTTCGTTGATATCACTTGGTGTATTACAATGGTATAGATATTCATTCTTTAATGAATTTCTATACGGGCAATGATTAATTCTAAATAACGTAGTTTCATTTTCTGGTGAATTCACATTGTTGTGATCAAAACGTACATTTTTATATTTAAAGTTACTGTAAAACATATGAGCAGCGTATTGTATTTCTGGTGAAAGTGTATGTTTTAATGAAGTTAGTGTATAGTCCATATTTATGTAATAATTATAAAAATAAGGTTCGTTCCATATTTCTTCATCATACAATTTAAGATCCTTTCCAAAATCAAAAAGATAATCGATACATTCTCGTTTACCAAAATAAAATGTATCATGTGAACCATAAAGATCAGCTTCTTCCAATGAATAATCAACGTTTGTATTTAATTTTATAATGGTATCAAAAAGTCTTACGTAAAAATGTATATGTATATTCATTTTATTTGTTTCTATGTATTCATTTTTGAGTTTATTTATTAAATATTTCCTATACATCAATTTAGCTACAAATTTATTTTTTCCAAGTCCTGGTTTAGATTGGTATCTTTGTTCATTTGCGTCTTCTACACTTGAGAAATCAAAGTCATCTATGTATTTTATAAAACAAATATTACAATTATTTTTTAAGAATATATTTCTAACTTCATTTTCGTTCTCAGGATCTTTATCGGTTAAAATAAAAACGTTTACAAAGTATTTATTAAATATTCCAGAAAGTTCGTTTATGTTATTTTCTAAATTTAATTTATAAGATCGGTATTGTCCATACATAAAAAGTGCAATTTCCTTTTTAATTATTTCACTTGCAGTTGTCCATTGAATAACGTTACATTGAGTACATTCTATGTTGTACAAATTGATTATACTTTGATTTCCATTTTTATTTTGAAATAAAATATATTCACCATTTTTAACATATTCTGTACCTTTTTCAAATTTTAAAAATAAAATATCACCATTTTTTCCTTCTTTTCCAATAAAAGAACTGGTTTCATCTAATCCCAAATGACTATTAATTGCTCTACCAAGTAATCCGGGTCCTGTGAAATCTAATTTACTCGATGGTATAATACCATTTTTAACATTATGTATTATTCTATGTATACAGTCTAACATTATCTTAGATTTTGGAACACTTGCAATAAAAGTATTAAAAATATTATGATTACCTTCTCCATAAGTTTCGTTGATGTCTATAGGTACAACCAATTGTAACCCATTATTCATTATTAACTTGTCTAAGTTATTCATACAAATAGTATCGATGTCAACATAAACACCTCCGTAGATATACAGAATACAGTATCTAAATAAGTCAGCCTTGTAAGCACCTGGTATAATTTTACAATACGTTTTATAAACTTCGTTATCAAAATTTTCTTTAATGAACTGTTCACGATCTGTTTTAGTGTACAATTTGTAGTTCCAGTTAAGATTGTATTCTTTCCATGTATCTATAATTTTCTGGAAATCGGGACTTATCTCATCAGTTTCCCATGTTTGAAAGATATTCTTTGGAATATGGAATTTTTCATTTTTTACAAAATCATCAAATTTTTTAATATAATACGATCGTTCAATGGCGATAGCTTCAAAATCAACTGGACTTAATTGTATTGGGTCATTGCCATTAGAATCATATTCAATACAATTCTTGATACCTAAAATGCTATTAGTTTGTTTTGAAATAATAAGTTTACAAAGTGTACTAAAAGACAACCCTAAAGCTCCAGATGAACTCTTGCAAGCTTCGTGGTCTAAATTTTCATTAGAATTATATAAGATATAGTTACTAGTTTTCAAAAAATGTATTAAATCAATTGTGTTAAGATCTAGTTTATAATTAATTGAAATGTTATTATTTATTTTTTCTTCATTCAATTTATATTTAGATCTAGTCAAAACATTTAAAACAATCGGTCCACTGAGTCTATTTATCAAATTATATTTAAAATCCTTAAAGTTTCCTCCTACGATACTTACTACATTATTATGTACTTTTTGATTTTGATATATAATTGGATAACAACAAAATGAATAATCAACATCGCTGTTTATAAATTTAGAAACATTGATATACCTATCAAATCGTGTATTTCTTATAGTATAATGATGGTTTATACATATAACACGGTCTATGTTTATATCCTTAAATACCGGGTCGTCATCAGTTGTTAAAAATATATGATAGTAATTATTGTTATTAGAGTACTGTGAATATTCTAAGAACGTAATTCCATTACCTTTATAAAAATCAATCCAACCTAAATCGTTTTCGAAATTTGTATAGATATCTACACCAAAATTATTTTGTTTTGCAAAATGAAGAATATATCCAAACATTTCATAGTGAAATGGAAAACTATTAAGTATTGCTATTTTTTTACAAATGAGTGATCCCCAATCAAGTCCTTTATTTTTCCATGAACATCTCATTGAATATTCTTTTCCAAGAGTACGTAATTCTGTTTTTTGTGAAGGTGTTAAAGACAATATACTTTCGATTTCAGTTCCTGGAGTTACTTGAATTCCGTAAGTTGACATGGTATCTTTCAAACCACATATTGGGTAATAAATACATATTACTTCATTCATTAACATTTCCAAAGCTGTAATACACGATGTTTCTGGAAAAGTACATGGGTACAACCAGTATTCACTTTGTGAAATAAGACCATTCAATTCTTTTTCACCTAAACGTCCATGGTGTGTAATACCTTTGTAACATTTAATTAGTTTATTCAATTTTATTTGTTCTTCATTTTTGGGAAATTGTTCGTAACTTGAAATATTCAAAGTGGCGTCTGGAAAGTGAGAAAGTATATCTGGCCATAATTCGATAACACGTGCAAGTCCACGTTCTGCACATGATGTATAAACAAAACTGTTTGGTACTTTTACTGTAAGATTATTAATGTTAATTCCATTGTTTATTAACTTTATTTTTGATTTTAATTCAGGATACTTTCGGGAATAAATATCAGCTTGCCATTCAGTTAAACAAACACAATGGTCAATTGAATCGATATTTTCTATTACAAGTTGCTCACTGCTTTTATTACAACCAATGATATTATTCAAAAAATGAATGTCATGTGCCCAAAGAATTAGTTTTTCAGTTTTAAAGTTTTTAAACATTGTAAAAAATGAAAGGTACCTCGAAACAATTATACATTTAAACTTTGTTGAATTAATTATTTCGTTAATTGATGCCCTGTTAATAAATTGTACGTTATCAATTGTTTCGTGTTCGACGTCACCTGTAATAATAACGTGATAATCCTTAGAAAGGTTCATTGCTACATTTATTGCTGCTTTTTCAGAGCCTCCCAAAGCATTGTTTTTTGAATAAGTATAATTCCAATTAACGGTGTGAAAACCTGTATATATCAACACGACAGGTTTATCAAAAGAAATAATATCAAAGTATTTATTCATTTTATCGACATCAAGATGTTCCTTGTAAAATTGAGAATTAAACAATAAATTTTTAATCCACCATTCACCAGGTTTTACTTTTTTTTCAAAAATAATATTATACATTTTTACACCTGTTTGAATGTCACCAACACGTTGACATACTATAATCATGTAATACGGTAAATAAAATGAATAATCAAGAGCTCTTGTAAAAAGTTTAAGCGATAAATTATCATTGAGGTATTCATTTTCGTAATAGCCCTTAATAAGGTTATAATAATTATGAGCAACTTGATACATCTCTAAAATGGTGTAATATTGAATAAGTAAAAAAATACCTTCAACCCGTCTTGGATTATGTTTAAAAGATTCAACAAGATAGTACATTCCAGTTTCTTTCATATCTTTTTGACAATAAAGCTCATACAATTTTAAACATGAATAATATCGTTCATCGTACCATCCATTTGATTTAAGTGTAATAAGGTACCATTCAATTGCTTTGGCGGTATTTCCATAATCACAATAACTATTAGCACAATAAAAAGAGTATCTATTGGATAAATCATCACCGGTTGATATCGCTTGGTGATACGCTTCTTCCAAAATTGTAGCATCTTTGAGATATTTCTCAGGATCTTTATTTCGTGAACTTGTTCGACCTGATATAACACAATAATCCTGGTCAATCAGTGCTGACCTTATACTTAAATTTTTATCAACAGTTCCAATAAATTCATGGAGAACACCGTAGTATTTCCATTGTATGTTTCCCTTAACCAAACACATGCGAGAATATTTAAATGAATCCGTTCCAAAATGTAAATGATAAGCATCTAATGAAAGTTCATTTAATTGGATATCACCTGTTATGGAGTCATCAGCATCAAAAACAAGTATATAATCAGCCTTGAGATAAGCTTTTTCAAGTGCTAATGATCGATTAGTTCCAAAATCTTTCCATTGATGATGATGTATTTCTCCATTAATCAATTCATTTTGAAAAAAATTTTTTATTTTTGAAACGGTATCATCTGTTGAACCTGTATCACAAATGACGTAATAATCAATTTTTATCTTTGATATTAAATTCTCCAAAGTTTGATGTATTATGTGCGCTTCGTCTTTTACTATCATATTTAAACATATTGTCATTTTTAAATACCATACTAACATTTTTTTATACCAATTAACCAAACATAGAATCAATAGTACCACTTGCACCATAAGTAACAATTGGAACAGAAAACTCTGAAGTTCCATTTCTCTTTTGAAGATAATAAATTCTTATAGTAAAACAATGATCTAAAATGTTGATAAAATTTCCATTGTCATTATACCATTTTATTTCAAGTTTGTTTAATATCGGTACAGGTGGGTTATAAAAATTCATTCCACTCCATACACATGGTTGATTTAACAAAGTTTTGTTAGCAACACTTGAAACTATAGTATTATTTGGAATCTCACAAAATATTCTAGAAACATTGGAACTTAATTCTTTATTTTCATTATTTACAAATTGTATGGTGTTACTATTGAGTATACCAAGTGATAAATATATATTACAACTCGTAAGAACTTGATTGGATAATATAGTATTATTAAATTGTGGATCTATTACATTTGTTCCATTGTAAGAACTGTAATCATTGGATTGTATCACTTGTAGAACACCGTTTACATTTATTATATTAAGATCGGTTGTTGTATTAAATATAGGATCATTTTGTAAATTTAATGATTGAGATATACTATCCTGAACTGTATAACCTGGTATAGTTGTTCCGTTATCTGGGTATAATGTCAATGGAATACCTACAGGTGTTACAAATGAATATCTGTTTAAGTTTATATTATAAGTTACTGAAATATTTGGTAAGGCTAATAAATTAAATTGTCTTTGAAGTTCTTCAGCTACACTAACTGGGTTTAAATAAGTGCCGGCTTGTATTTTCACATATCCATAGTTACCATTGTAATCAAAATAAAGTCTATTTGTAGTTGATGTTATATTAACTGTTATATCGGTTGCTGCAGGAACATTTACAGCTATTATTTCAGCCTTATATATTTTATTAAGATCTTCTGTTAAATTTATGTTATATGTATTTGGATTTGGATAAATTTTTTTGTTTCTGTTTTCAGATTTTACTATAACATCTTTAAATACTATATCATATGCAGATTGGTTAGATGTTACATTAGCTCCTTTAGGTGGACCATTCATATTAAACATTTTAATAATAGTTAATATTATTTTTTTATAAGAAATAATATATTATATATTATTACTATGAATCCATACAACGACTATCCTGGTTGGTACATATCCTCAAATGGTACCAAATCCGGAGCAACAGGAGCTACAGGTGCAGCTGGCTTCACAGGAGCTACAGGAGCTACAGGTGCAGCTGGTTTGGACGGCTTAACAGGAGCAACAGGAGCAACAGGTGCAGCTGGTTTGGATGGACTCACGGGAGCTACAGGTGCAGCTGGTGCAGCTGGTCCACCTGGAGCAACAGGAGCAACTGGTCCACCTGGAGCAACAGGAGCAACAGGGCATCCTGGTCCAACTGGTCCACCTGGAGCTACCGGTGCAACAGGTGCAGCTGGTTTGGACGGCTTAACAGGAGCAACAGGTGCAACAGGTGCAGCTGGTTTGGATGGACTCACGGGAGCTACAGGTGCAGCTGGTGCAGCTGGTTTGGATGGTTTAACAGGAGCAACAGGAGCTACCGGTGCAACAGGTGCAGCTGGTTTGGATGGACTCACGGGAGCTACAGGTGCAGCTGGTTTGGATGGACTCACGGGAGCAACAGGAGCTACCGGTGCAGCTGGTTTGGATGGTCTCACAGGCGCAACAGGAGCAACAGGTGCAGCTGGTTTGGATGGTTTAACAGGAGCAACAGGAGCTACAGGTGCAGCTGGTTTGGATGGTTTAACAGGAGCAACAGGAGCTACAGGTGCAGCTGGTGTTGACGGCTTAACAGGAGCAACAGGAGCTACAGGTGCAGCTGGCTTAACAGGAGCTACAGGAGCTACAGGTGCAGCTGGTGTTGACGGTTTAACAGGAGCAACAGGTGCAACAGGTGCAGCTGGACCTCAAGGTTCTACAGGCACTGGAGGAGCTTTAGGATATTATGGTTCATTTTATTCAACACAAGGGCAAACAGGTGCTACAGCAGATACAGCTTATCCATTTACATATAATATAACAGCCAGTAATAATGGAATTTCTATCACAGATAATTCTAAAATAAAATTTGATGCAACTGGTATATATGATTTACAGTTTTCAGTTCAACTCTTTCTTGCAGGGCCACCTAATAATGACGCTAATGTTCAAATCTGGTTAAAAAAAAATAATATCAATATAGATGATACAAACACACTAGTTTCAGTTCAAAAAGACAATCCATACGTTGTACCTGCATGGGATTTTATATTAGATGTTACAGATACAAATGATTTATATGAATTAGTATGGGCAACTAACAATACCGATATCGAAATAATATATACAGCGGCAGGTGGTATATATCCATCAATACCTTCTATAATATTAACAGTTATGCAAGTTATGTATACACAATTGGGTGCAACAGGCGCTACCGGTGCAGCAGGTTTAGATGGACTCACGGGTGCAACAGGAGCTACAGGTGCAGCTGGGTTGGATGGACACACAGGCGCTACCGGTGCAGCAGGTTTGGATGGACTCACGGGAGCAACAGGTGCTACCGGTGCAGCAGGTTTGGATGGACTCACAGGAGCAACAGGCGCTACCGGTGCAGCAGGTTTAGATGGACTCACGGGAGCAACAGGAGCTACAGGTCCACCTGGAACAATAACACCAGGTCCAACAGGGACATTTTTGATTTCAGGATCAACAGGAACAGAATGGACAAGTATTATTCAAAAAACTGGTAATACCGAGTTAACGGTAACAGGTAATCTGGTACCCTCTACAGATGCGTTATACACACTTGGTACAACTGGTGCACGTTGGGCAGAATTATTTGTAGGAAGAGGTACTATAAATATTGCAGGACCGATTGGATCTACAGCAGTTGGTACTATAGGTACAGATGAAAATGCTATAGTTTATACAGAGTTTGGTTTTGCTTCACCATTTTTGAATGTGGGTGCAGGTATAACTTTACCAAGTACTGTGGGTGGATGGAGAATAGGTTCTTCAGGTGCACAGGGAAGTCCTGATTATGATTTAGTTGCACAGGAAATTAATCCAGGTTCTACAGGTACCACAGGACCTGTATATTCATTGATAAAAGGAAAAACAGGATCTACCGGTGCAACTGGCTCAACAGGATCAACAGGGCCAGCAGGTGCAACCGGTGCAACAGGCCCAGCAGGTCCAACTGGTATAGGTCCAGATGGTATAACATACGGAGCTTATTTATACTGGAATGGTACTACATGGACACCCTCGAGTAATGAAATAAAAATAGGTACATATACTGGATATACTGGCCAAGGTGACTATTCAATAGCAATTGGTGCTAATGCTGGAACTACTGGCCAAGGTCACTATTCAATAGCAATTGGTGCTAATGCAATACCTTCAACGGGTAGTCAAGAACCACATTCAATTATTCTTAACGCAAGTAGTACTCCAATAGGAAGTACAGGAAGTACAGGAAGTTTTTATGCAAAGCCGTTAAGAATATCAGGTGGAGGTGGAGCGATGAGGTATAACGATACAAGTAATGAAATTACATATACCAGTAGTAGTCTAAATACTAAAACAAATGTAAACAGTCTTACAATTCCTGAACACAATCCAATATACGATTTACAACCAAAATCATATGAATTTATAAGTGACCAAGGTATCATGTTAACTGGGTATATTGTAGAAGAAATAACGTTTAATCGTTTTGCAACTTATAATAAACCAAACGGACCATCTGTATCTATAAACTACGAAGCTATTGTAGTTTATTTAGTAGAAGAAGTAAAACGATTAAACGAACGAATTAACAATTTATAAGTGACCAAGGTATGATGTTTACTGGGTATATTGTAGAAGAAATAACGTTTAAACGAACGAATTAAAAATCTATAAGTAATAACTTGTACCATTTATCCGTTTAAGACGTTTACACCTAGACATATCACTGCGGATGTACATTACAAAAGACAATCTAAACCCCGAAGTAACGTGTATCTTGGTATTGCAATGCCATTGATGAACATCCATAAGAAGAAAATCACCAGGTTGTATTTTGATAAGTACCTTAAACTGGGGAAACCCGAGATACCCACCACTAAATCCATGACCACACACAACCAAGTTCCCCAATCCACCTTCAAAATCTCCAGAATCACAGTGACATGCCGTTGTCCAGTTGTAATTTGAGGTAACCGTTGTAAAAACACTTTTTGGAATTTTTAAAGCTGGGTTAATACGGTTCCATTCGGCTTTTTGAATGGAATGGTGTTCAGGGTCCATCTTCTTGTACAATCGGGAACACCGTTGAATAAAAGGCAAAGCGTTGGTCCAAAGATCCATATTATCTCTAGTAAAAGCAGTTGTTCTACAAGCAACTTGAGAACCGATGGTTCCACGATGTTCTCTCAACGGGCGATCAAAGTAACCGGAAATATTACTTGCTGTATAATTACCTTCATTTTGACCAGTGCTGGTAAAGTGTCTGGCATTACCTGTAGAATCAACACCTGAAGCCATTCCACGGTTGGAATGTTTCTTTTTGGAATATTTTAAAAAAGAATTCACTGCAACCTTTTGAAGACTTTCCGGAATTACATTCTTTTTAAATTTAAAAAGAACCTTGCGACCACCGGATTCAATGTGATAACCATTACAACTGGAATCAATAACAGTGGTGTACCAACATTTGTTAAAATGTTTCCCCTGGTACTTATTTTTAAAATCAATATCTGGTATTTGTTTTTCAAAAATCATATATTAATTTTATTTATTATTTTATTGTTGCAAATTTCCACTTACCACTGGTAGTTTGAAATATATAATTACCGGTGATTGATTGATTTTTAGTTTTAAAAAGATCGCTCCATACCAACACACCAATGGAATGATCTTTGAAAATTTCACAAGTAATGTCACAAAGGTAATCAACTGAACTAAGTTTATTTGTCATACTATTTAATTTCTTCGATCTATCAATAGGGCTACATGGAGTACTTAATTGACATGTTTTGAGTTCTAAACTGTATTCATTCAATAGTTGCAACTTCGTGTAATTTCTAATTAAATCATAATGAGTTCTTTTTAAATTAGACAAGTTAAGACTCTGTATAACTCGAGACGGCTCAAGTAAATAGTAATCATTTGCTAAAACATGATCTGGGTCATTAAGAGCTTCTTTACATAATTTGTAACTTTGGTATTCACCAGATTCTTTGATAATTGTTTTTTTATAAGTTGATGTAGTATCTAATTCTAAAACACACTTTTCAATATTATCAATTTTAGAAGCTTCAAAATAAATTTCACAATCATCGTTTCCAATAAATTTTAAGTAATTAACAATTTGATCAGGAACACTGATTTCATCGAAAATCAAAATATAAACAGAATAACTATGTACCAACAAAACACTCGTAGTCATTTTAGATGAATTAATAACAACTTGTGAATCTGGATTATCTTTTCTCGAAGTAGTAATACCTCTAGACTTAATTTGCTGTTCTATACTTTTCAAAGAATTCACGTTCAAATTCAACGAAATATAAACTCTGTTTCCAGATTTAACAAGGTCCTGAACAAGATCTATAAAATCTTCATAAGGCTCATCGAGATCAATCAATGAAATATAATCAAACATTGATTTAAAATTAATAAGTGGTTTATTTTTAAAAGAATACCTTTCAATATCTTGTAAACAATTTAAACTCGTTAAAGAAGTGTAACTAAATATATGAACAATCCCTTTATTGATTATTTTTTTTAGCTGAGTGTTTAATCTTCTTTGATTAATATCTGCAAAAGTCAATTCACACATACCAAATATTGTTACAGCAGGCTGCTTGATATTAAAATTTTCAATAGCTTCTAAAGACATACATATTATTGAGTGGTCTTGCAAAAACAAAGTATGGTCCTTTATAAAAGTTTCATTGAAAGCATTTAATAAAGTATAAATAAGTGTTTTAGGATTAAAAAACAAAACAACATGGTAATTGTAATAAAATTTATAAATCCACATCAATGCAAATAAGAAAGTATTGTCATGGGTGTACTCTCCATAACTAACTATTGTTTTATTAATAACGTTCGTTAACTCGGGAAAGTTTTCAAGTAATTTATTGTAAATATCAATTACATTTTTATTGTAATTCAGTTTAAGTTCCAAAGAATACCCAGGAAGACCAATAATTGGTAAACTTGTGGTAATATTATTTTTAAGATAATCGATACTCAAGATTTTCTTAGAAATAACTAGTTCATTAGTTTTATTTACCGTTGCAAAGTCCATTTTTACCTTAACATTATTACACCTTTATTTTTAAGTTACTTTCCAGTGCTTCCAAAACCACCATTACCACGCTCACTTTGATTCAATTCGGTACACAAAGACACGGGGTAATTTTCACATTTTTCAATAATAAGTTGAGCAATTCTATCAAATTTGTTTACATAGTAATCTTCGCCTGAGTTATTTATCATCAAAACTTTTATTTCACCACGATAACTTGAATCAACAACACCTGCTCCTATGTCAATACCTCGTAAAGATAGTCCACTTCGAGGAGCAACGCGAATGTAATGATCTTTAGAAACTTCTGTAGATATACCTGTACTTATTGCCTTTCTTGTACCTTTTTGTAACTCCACAGACTCAGTACTGCAAATATCGTAACCAGCAGCTCCTGGTTCGGCCTTTGAGGGAATTTTAGCGTGGTCATTTAAAAGTTTAACTTTAAAGTAACCCATATTTAATGAATTAATATGAAGTTCTTTAAGTTAATTGATTAAACGATTCTGCATTTGTTAAAAAATCATCATTTTCAATTACATTTTCTAAATTCCATGAATCAATCTTTTGATTAAAATTTTTTGCATCTTTAAACATTTTATTTATTATAACGAAGTTACGAGTAACCCATACAAGTGGTGAGTCGCTACATCCTGGTAGATCACCGTTATTAAAGTTTATTGCGTTTTCAAACATACTATCTACAAACATCATAGAATATGTACTCCAAGTTAACTTTTGATTAAAATTTATTGCGTTTTTAAACATACAACTACCAAATTTAACATTTCTTGTTTTCCAGTTTATAATATCGCCATTAAATTTTTCAGCATTTTCAAAAACTGAGCTCATATCGGTTACCAAAAAAGTATTCCAATTACTTATATTTCCATTAAATTCTCTAGCATCTTTAAATATTCCAGAAATATCCGTTACATTACTAATATTCCATTTATCAAGATCTTGATTAAATGATTGTGCTCCATTAAACATATTACTTACATTAGTAACTGAAGATATTTTCCAATAATTGCATATTTGATTGAAACTTATTGCATTTTTAAACATTCCACTAGCATTTTTTACATTACTAAGGTTCCAGTTATCAAGGTTTTGATTGAATGTAGTAGCACCGTTAAACATATTACTTACGTCAATTAAATTAGTAGTTTTCCATGAATTTAAATTACCATTAAACGCAGTTGCACCATTAAACATACCCGAAGAATCTAATAACTTTTCTGTATTCCATTTATCAAGCGGTTGATTAAATGAAATGCAATCGGCAAATAGGTAACTCGCAAATTTAAGATTACTGGTATCCCAATTATCAATATCTTGATTAAATGCAATTGCACCGTAAAACATAAACGACATATCCGTAGCTGAAGATGTAATCCAAGGTAACTGATTATTAAATTTTTTATTATTCTTAAACATACCTGAAAAATCAATAACGGACTTAGTATTCCATGAAGAAATACATTGATTGAAAGCGGTTGCACCATTAAACATAAATGACATATCTGTAACGGAAGAAGTATTCCAATTACTTAGATTTGAATCGAATGAAGTTGCTTTTTCAAATAATGATTTCATATCAGTTACATTCGAAACGTTCCACATATTTATACATTGGTTAAAAGCACTTGCTTCTTTAAATAATGAACTCATATCAACAACGCAAGTAGTGTTCCAATTTGATACTTTATTGTTAAATGCTGTAGCGCCCTTAAATAACGAACTCATATTAACAACGCAAGTAGTGTTCCATGTTAATTCTTGGTTAAAATTAATTGCATTTTCAAATAATGAACTCATATCTTTTACATTTTCAACGTTCCAAGAACTGATTTCACTGTTAAAATTAGTTGCATTTTTAAACATTGAATTCATATCAGTTACATTCGAAGTGTTCCAAAATGAAATATCTTGATTAAATTCAGTTGCACCTTTAAATAATGAACTCATATCAACAACGCAAGCAGTGTTCCATAAAAAAATATCACCATTAAATTTTTTCGCATCATTGAACATACTGTTCATAATTTTGACATTTGAAGTATTCCAAGTTGATATGTCTCCATTAAAGTTCGTTCCGCAAAACAAAAAGGAAGTATCTGTGACATTCAAAGTTTTCCAGTTATTCAAGTTTGAATTAAATTTGACGCAATCTTGAAACATTCCTCTAAGGTTATTAACATTATTTACATTAAAATTATTTAAATCAATATCAAGAGAACTTGCTCCGTAAAACATAAATGAAGTATCAGTAAATGACTTAGTGTTCCATAAAGAAATATTATTGTCATTGAGTGATGTACAATACATAAACATTTTACTAACATTTTTAACATTTTCTGGAATAAAATTAGGAACTTTTATAAGATTAATAGCTCCATTAAAAGCACCGAAAAAATTTTCTAAGGAATGATCCCAATCAATAATTTCTTCAAGATATTCAACACCTTTCCATGGACCAGGTCCAAATGATTTATATTCATCTTCAAATGTTATACTAACGATATATATTCCAGTGGTTTTATATGTATGTGCGGTATTAGAATTGATTATATTGTCACCCCAATTAATTAAAGTTTCTTTTATTGGAATTTCAACAAATAAATTGTCAAGATCAGTTAAATTAAATTTAAGTTTCATTTATCTTTTTAATTATTTATTTATTTATTTTAAAACACAATGAATATTATTGGCTACATTCACATTTGTCAAAAGGGAAATTGGAAAGAAGTATTAAATATGATATTAAATGCTTTAAAAAAAAGTGATTTATATTTACATACAAAAACAATAAGATTAGGTATTCTTAGTGAAAATTCATTTGAAGAATTAACAGACCCAAAATTTGAAATAATTTATAAAGGTCGCTGCCATGAATTCGAAAGACCTACTTTGTTAGACATGCAAAAACAATCTCAAAGTGATCCTGACAACACTGTTTATTATTATCTTCATACTAAAGGAATTACACATTTTGGAAAACCAAATGAAGAATGTATCGTCGATTGGGTAAAATTAATGTTACACTTTAACGTTGAAAAATGGGCTACAGCAATTGAAAAATTAAAAATCCATGATACCTACGGATGTAATTACAACGGAATTAATTACTCCGGCAACTTTTGGTGGGCCAATGTAAAACATATAAGACAATTACCAAATTTTATAAACTCAGGGTATCAAGATCCCGAAGACTGGGTATGCAGTCTTAAGAAAAATTATTATTCAGCTTTTAATAGCGGATTCGAGAGAAATGGTCACTATTTTAATAAATTTCCAGAAAAATATTATAAATAATTAATTAATGGATCCCATTTTCGATTGGGAATTTTATTTAAAAATTAATAAAGACATATTTAATTCAGGAATAAAAACAGAAGAAGCTGCATTAGAACACTGGAATAAATATGGAAAAGCAGAAGGAAGATTAGCTGCACCCATTGTTTACGGTACTCCACCAGAAGATTTCGATTGGAGATTCTATACACTTAAATATAAAGATCTTAAAAATGTTGGAATAAACACCGAACAAAAAGCATGGGAACATTGGGTAATGTATGGTAAGAAAGAAAATCGGGTGTATAAATATACTTTTAATACTCCCAGAAATCGTAAAGCTGAATTTGTTAAAAAATTATTAAAAATAAATTGTGAGTAATTAATGATCTTTAATTTCGATTGGAAACAGTATCTCGCAAATTATCCAGATCTTCGAAAAGCTGGAATCAATAATCGTAAAATAGCATTACTTCATTATAATTTACATGGTAAAAACGAACAAAGAACTGATAAAAAAATAATTAAACCGGAACAAATAATTAAACCGGAACAAAAAATTAAACCGGAACAACCAATTGAACCGGAACAACCAATTAAACCGGAACAACCAATTGAACCGGAACAACCAATTAAACCGGAACAAATAATTGAACCGGAACAACCAATTAAACCGGAACAAATAATTGAACCGGAACAACCAATTAAACCGGAACAAATAATTGAACCGGAACAACCAATTGTCCATGAAAATGATAATTTAGATAAATTAAGAAATATTAATGAAAATATAAAAAATATCAATACAGAATTATTAAATTTGAATATTTTTCATGACAAAATAATAAACATTGATACACTTTTGAAATCTAATCAAGAATTAATGAATTGTAATGAAAAACTGATACATATGAACAAACAAATTATAAAATCAAATAAAATTGAAAAAAACAATGAAAATGATAGAAATATTTATTATATTTGTAAAAATAAAGCAGGTGGTTCATGGAAATACCTATTAGATATATTTTCAGTATACAAATTTAAAAAATTTATAGAAATAGAAAGTATTAATACGGAAATTGTTTATGGAAGTATTCTTATTATTCAGTCATTTTTATTTACAAATTTCGATTTATCAAAATTATTACAAAAAATAGAAGATCACAATTTAGAAGTAATAATACCAATTCATGATTTTTATTGGTTATGTTTACCATTACCCAAACAATACGACAACAATGTTCATAAAATATACTTAAATAAAATATACTTAAATAAAAATGTTAAAAAGTTATTTAATATTTCAAAAAATGTAATATGTCCTTGTAATTTTATTTTAGAAGAATATAAAAAATATATCGAAGATGCTAATTACATTGTTATTCCACATATAGATTTACATAACGATTACAAAATAAACAGTTACAATGAAATAAAAAATGATATAATAAATATAGGTATATTACATGCATTTTCTGAATACAAGGGGCAAGAATTATATGAATTGTTAATGGAAAAAATAACTCATTTTAAAAATTATAAAATAAATTATTTAATAACAGGTGTGAGTATACCAGAATACACCGAACATAACTTTTATAAGTATACTGAAGATTACAATATCCATGGTTTTTTATTTTTAAACAAATGGGGAGAATCGTTTTGTTACAGTCTTACAAAAGCTATAAATACAGGTTTACCTATATTTTATAATAACATAGGTAGTTTTAAAGAAAGACTTCCAGAAAAATGTAATTATTTTAAAAACATTTTAAATAATCAAAATGAATTTTACGATACAGATAAACTATTTGAAAATTACACTAACTTTTTAGAACACATAATTAACCATCCTTTCAAAAAAAATAATATACTAAAATTAAATTTGAATGTAAATACTTCTTTTAATGATATATACAATTATTATGAAAATATTGTAATAATTCCTTCAAAAATAATTGTATCAAATAAACAATTAAGCTATACTTCAACACGTAGTGTATATTCAACCGAAGAAAGATACCTCGATACAATAAAAACAATAAATTCATTAACTGAAAAAATACCAAACGTTTTTATCATTTTAATAGATAATTCTGTATTACCAAGTGATAAATTATCAAATCTTAAAAAAATAACAAATCACATCATCAACGTTACAAACAATAAAGAATACAATTATTCTACAGATGAATCGATTTATAAGGGGTATGGAGAAATAAATAATACTTTAAAAGCAACTCAATTTATCAAGGAAAATAATTTTTCATTTAAAAATTTATTTAAAATATCTGGAAGATATTACCTTAATGACACTTTTAATATAATAAATTACAACAATGAATTCAATCTTTTTAAGAAAAATATAAAAGTCACCGATAGAGATTACTATTACACGTGTCTTTACAAAATTTCTTACTGTAATTTTAAAGAATATCATCAAGCTCTTTTAGAAACACTTGAAATTTATAAAAAAGAATCATTCAAACAATTTAATAATTTTAATGACCTCGAAGTTATACTTCCAGAACTTTTAAACTTTAATTTTAATGAAATCGATAATTTAGGACTTGTTGAAAATATATCAATAACTAAAAATAAAAATAATATTTAAGTTTAAATGAGTTCATTTGATTGGAAACAATATCTCTCAAATTATCCTGATCTTCAAAAAGCTGGAATTAATAATAATAGGTTAGCATTACTTCATTATAATTTACATGGTAAGCACGAAAACAGAACTGATAATTCATTAGAAAAAAAATGTATTTTATTTCATATCGGTAAATTGGAAATAGCTTACGATATAATAAAAAAATACCCAGATTTCTTTTCAAGGGGTGATGTGTACGTATCATGTCATTCTAATAATGTTGAAAAAAATATCAGCAAAAAAATAAAAGTTAAAAAATTTTTTATTATTGAAAATAGGGGTATGGATATAGGAGGTTTTTTTAATATTATGAATTATCTTAAAATAAATAAGATATTTTACGATAAATACATAAAAATTCATACCAAAACAAATGAAGTATGGAGAAATAAACTAATACAGCCTTTATATAAATATAGAGGTACTAAAATAAATAACCAATTACCCTATATATACCAAAGTGAAGAAAATACAATGCAAAATCGTAAAAATCATATAAATATAGATATTTTGAAAAAGTATAATATTAATTTGAATTGTTATTTAGATTCGTATCATTGTAATTCAGGTTTAGATTTTAATTCTTCATTTTACAAACATTACGAAACTGATTTATCTAATTATAATGAACAACTTTTAATAAATCATTATAACAATCATGGAAAAAATGAATTTCATAGAATTTCTAATATACATTATATAAAATCACATGCAATTAAAGAAAGTATGTTTGTACCTGGTACAATGTTTATTTTTAATAAAAGATATTGTGAAATATTAAACAAATTCGATTACCTACAAGAATTCAAAAAAATGGAACCTGGTTACGTTATTCATAATTCTCTAACAATAACGCATTCATGGGAGTATTTTTTTGGACACCTGAGTTATTATTATTCAGGATGTATAATAAATTTTGATAATACACCAATTATAAACAAATTAATAAAAATTCCAAAAATGAGTATTTTAAATGTTCCAATAAACCATTCTAAAATTGCTTTTTTCATGATACCATCTGGGAATGAACCAATTTCAGGTGGATACAGAACTCTTCTTAAATATATTCGTTACTTAAATGACTCTGGGTTAAGTGTTGATATGTATTTTGGTATATGCTGGAATGACAACGATGTATTATTAAATACTAAAAATGAAGGTATATTTGGTATTCCAAGTTGTTCAAATTGGTATAATGAAAAAACAAGTATCGATAATTTAATAAACAATATAAGTAAGTACAACGAAATAAATATCTCAAAAAATAATTATTACATATCATTTAAGCTGCAAAGAAATTATCATATCATAGTATCAAATGCTTGGCAAGTAGCTAAAGCTGGATACTTACAAAAATCAAGATGTAAAAAATTAGCTTATATTATTCAAGATCGTGAAGAATTATTTTATCCGGGTAATAATATTTTACAAAACGAAGTATTAAGTACATATAAACCAGAATACTCGTATTACTGTTTATCAGGATACCTTACAAATCATTTTAAATCTCAATTTACAAGAAGTACAATCACACAAAGTAAATTGACATTTAATAAAAATGACTACTACGATTTAAATAAAAATCGTGAAAATGGTATAATTTTAGCATATTACAAAGGTAAACCTGGTAGATTGCCACAAATGATTGAAAAAATTATTGATATTTTATCTACAAATTACAAATGTTATGTATTTCCAGACAAATACAATGGAAACGAGAATGTTATTAATTGCGGTACAATGAGTGTTCCCCAATTAAATAATTTATATAATTCACAAAAAATTGGTATTATTTTTAGCAATACCAATCCATCAAGACTTGGGTTTGAAATGAAAGCAAGTTGTTTACACGTAATAGAATATCAAAGTGAATTTACTAAGTATGATTTACCAACAAAATATTTTACAAAAATCCTAAATTACAACAATATAATTAATAAAATAAACTGGTTACTTACAAAACCAAATACTACTGATCAAAGTTTTATAAACGAATATAATAATGATCATGAAAAAAATAATTTAATACAGTTTTTTAATATTTTATTAAATTAACAATGTTACAAAATAAAATCTCAAAATGTACGGAGTATAACAGATATGCAAAACACTTTAAAGAAATTAGAAACATAAGTGGACCTTGTAAAAAAATATTATCATTTGGATGTTCCACGGGTGAAGAAGTGTTTACATTAAAAGAATTATATTATCAAAAAAGTGAAATACATGGAATAGATATTCATAAAGATATTATAAATAGTATAAATAATAAAAATACCGAATTAAAATTTTACGATTCAATTGAAAGTTTGTCAAAATATGATATAATTTTTTGTATGAGTGTATTATGTAGGTGGCCACTGATTAATTGTGAAAATGATTATACTTTCGATACATTTGAAAAAACTCTAATTTTAATTGATTGATTGCTCAATATCAATGGTCTTTTATGTATATACAATTCAAATTATTTATTTACAGATACTAAACTTTATTGTAATTATGAAATTGTAACTACCAATTGCACTGAAACAGGTTTTGTTACTAAAAGGAGTCCAGACGGCACAGTATTAACAAATGAGTATCCTCATTATTTGTTCCGGAAAATTAATTAACAAATAACTATACCGTTATAAATGTAATAATCCTTGGAAATTTTTTTTCCCAATTGCATTCCTGTTAATTCATCTTTTATAGATACATGTGTATAAATACCTGGTTTTTGTAAAACAAAATCAAAACTCTGTTTATAAGAATATGTATTAAAATATAAAATCTTATATTCTTTAAAATGAGTTTCTAACATTTTTTTAACTATTAATGGAGTAGTATTCCATCTATGTCCATTAACATGATTGTCTGTGCTAGCATCCCAGTTGTATCTCCAGTCCGGAATAACTACTCCTAACTTACCGCCAGGTTTTAATACTCTCAACCATTCTTTCAAAGTATGCACAGGTTCTTGAACATGTTCAAAAATATGTAATGCTATTATACAGTCTATACTATCGTTTTTGAATAATAAATTATTTGCACTGGACAGTACAGAATTTTTTGTAAATCCATTATGTTTATTATTGTTTTCTATAGTTCCTCGGTTGATGTCAACTGATATCAAAGTATCATGAATAGTTCTTCCACCTGCTCCTATGTTTAAACAATTTATTTTATGAAGATCCTTAATGGTAATACCATCTGGTAAAACAAGGTTTAGTATATTATTTTCTTTTTTGATTACATCAGTTACTTCATCTCCATAATATATATTTCTAGTTTTAGTTTCTAAAGCTAACTGTTCTCTTTCAGCGTATGACAACTTTTTTAGAGATTCTTGTATTTCAGTTGACCATAAATTATCATTATTGATTTTTTTTTTCAATAATAAAAAATTTGAAGAAGCCATTTATTAATTAATATATTATAATATAATATAATATAATATAATATATTAATATTATTATAATGAATAAAAAAAAATGTTTGACCAACATTCCCAATTTTATATTAAACAGTGATTACAATAATAACAGTTTAAGTATATGTGGTGATAATTCTGGTAATTGTTTATTCTGGGAATCTGTAAAAAAATTATTACAAAAAAAATATGAAATAATAGAAAGTATACAATCAGCTACTTACAAGAGTTATGACAAAATTGTTATAGTATTAGCAAATTCTGTGTGTAATCACCAACGTAATATAAACCATTCTTTATATTTAACTAATACCTTAAAAAAATATCCAGATTGTAAAAAGTATTTAATTTCAATAGGTGCTCAAAATAAAGATTATACAATGTTCAATTTGGAAAATAAAGATATGTTTCAAAATTTTTTTTCAGTTTTTGATAAGGTGTATCTACGAGGTGAATACACTTGGCATTTATTGAATCACAACGGAATATCAAATTCAAATATCAAAACAGTTGGATGTCCATCTATTTGCTTTAAAGAAATAAATTTTGATAAAATACTAAACAAGTTTATTAATTTACCAAATAAAATAAAATTAGGAATACATGTTCCAACATACAATCAACTACCTGATAACATACTTTTATCAAAATTTGAAAATATAATAGATAGTTCTGTATTTACATTAATCCAAACTGATTTAAATGCTGTAAATTTTTGTAAAGGATTAAACCCAGAATACAAAATGTGTAATAAAACTTTTACAAATAATTCAAATTTCTTTTTTTCAATTGATGCTAAAAAACAAATAGACTATATATCTCAATTAGATATTGTCATTGGTACTCGAATACATGGTACTATATACGCATTATTGGCAAATGTACCATGTGTATGTATAGCAATAGATTCTAGAACATTGGAATTATGTAGAATGTTAAAAATACCATACATCAATTGTATCTATAACAATGAATTAAGTTATGATAAAATATCTTTTAATAATAAAGAACAATTAATAAAAATATTTAAACAAAACTTTAATCTAGATGTACCCGGTATTAAAAAACAAATTGATTATCAATTAGATATGTATTCGAAAATTATAAACGATTAAAACGTCAAAATATAAACGATTAAAACGTCAAAATATAAACGATTAAAACGTCAAAATATAAACGATTAAAACGTCAAAATATAAACGATTAAAATAAAATTAATTTGAAATTAATTTCAAATTAATTTCAAATTAAATTACGATTCTCATTTATACCGTGATTTATAAAATGAATATATCCATTTACTCTTGCATCCTTAAGATCAGGGTATTTGTTAATGTATTTAACCGAATCAAATTTACAACGATATTTATTAGTTGATATTAAATAAGCGTTTTTAGAATCAAAACGTGAATAATCATACGTCATTAAACTAAAACAATCTACAGAAGAATTACTGTTAATATACAAATGCTCATAGTAATACCTATTTTTGGACAACACCGGAGGTGATAATGACTTTAAATAGGATCCACGAATCCAAAAAAAATTAAACCACACAGTTCCATTGTAAGCTGGAAATAATCCTACTTTTTGAACATTTTGATATTCCTTAAAAATATTCAAAGTATATTTCCAATTTTTAATTGTACTACGGAGTAAATTCATTTCGTGGGGTAGTCTTCCATGGCATTGATGATATACCATACCCTTTGTATGCATATAAAACAAAATTTTATGTGGATACAAAGTTCCTAATTCATGGAGTTTTTTTATTCCAGGATATTCAAAATTATTTTCTAAAACATGTGTATAATTAATGTTTTGGTTATTTATTAACCTTTTACATTCTTGAAATAAATTACCATTAGGTGTACAAACTACACAGTGTACATTGTTACCAACATAAATACCAGCTTGTTTTAAATCACCTATTTGACCAGAAACAATCTGTTTCCAATTTTTTTGAGGGTTTATAAATACATAATATACAATAAGATATTCCATTACCATCCTCTTTTATTTTTTTATTTCGCCTTTTTAATTACCAACGGTTCTTCATTTTCTGTAACCGATTCCTGATCACTTTCATCTTCAGTGTCAGTATCAAGTTCAAGTTCAGCTTCGATATGAGCCCAAACTATCTTGCGAATTGTTTTGTCCGAGCCACTTGCATCGAGCTCTTTGATTTTACAATACACTTTAAGAACCTCGATATCGAAATCAGCGAGTTCTTCCTCACTTGAAACATCTCCAAGATCGAGAAGAGACTCCATTAAACCAAGAAGAGACTGGTCATAATTTTGAGCTGACTTGATCACTTTTTTGGAATCCTTCTTAAGTTTCTCATAATCGAGACCGTTAGCTTCAGCAACAACCTTGAGTGTTTTCTTAACGAACTTTTCACAAACTGCCGCCATGATAATTAAATTATTATTTTATTTTTAAGTAATTTTAATAATCGGTGTTATTAAATGAATTTAATCGAAAAATATCCAGATCGTGTACCTGTTGTAATTGTTCCAAAGGAAAATATAAAAATCGACCGTGTAAAGTTCTTAATTCCAAAAGAATACCCGTTTGGAAAATTTGTCAGTTACATAGTTTCTAGCTTTTTAGAACCAACCAATTCAAAACAAGCTTATTATTTCTTTACAAAGGAAAATACACTCGTACCTACTAGTATATTGATGTCCAGTTTGTACGAATCCCACAAAGACCCTGACCACATGCTAAGATTGTCATTGCGAATTGAAAATACCTTCGGCTAACGATTATTCTCTTTGCCCGATACCGGTTTCGAACCGGTGACCTTGGCGTGCCTTATGTTGATTTACCAACGTAAATATATCATAAGATATAAGCACCACGCTCTACCAACTGAGCTAATCGGGCAAACAGAATAATGTTTCTCAATCTTAAATAGGATTATTTCTTTAAATAAGTTTTAAATTAATATCTTTTTGCGATTTTTAAAGATTTTCATCCCAAAGATCCCACAATGTTCTTTCCACTGGAATCCTGGAAAGTCACTTGAATTTAAACAAATTACCACTTTAGCCTAAAAGGTCCGTCAAACCGTAGGTACCCAGTTTGGGCAAACGGTGTTTTAACGGAAAGTGCATACCGACGGGACATCGTCAAAATGTAAAAAAACCCAATGGGGAAACCCGAAGGTTTTCATTAGAAAGTTATTTCAAAAAACAATGTAAGTGGGTAACTATGTTATTTTCATTTATAACATATTTAAAATACTTTTTTACAGGTACATTCTTAAAAATTTGAAAAGCTCGTTCGTTGATTGTTATGTGATCAAGCACCTGTTGAAAATTTTGATTTATTGCGACAGGTCTAACATAGTCTGCAAAGAAAGTGTAATCATCTGGTGACAATGACCCAAAATAATAATTGGTAATATAAATTTTACGAGCATAATCGATTTCACAACAATACCTGACTGACCTAGAAATATCTCTAGAACTAATAATTGTCCTACAACACGGACAAGTGTTATGTCTAGCTATCCACATTGATATACAATGTTTACAAAATGTATGACCACAAGTTAATGTTAAATAATTCTCAATACGTTCGTAACATATCACACATTCCAGTACCTTACATTTTTTGTGAACACCGCAGTAATCACAATCTGTAAGTTTTCTCTTACATCGTGTACCTGAACTTGTAATTCCAAAACACCGGTGAGCCATTTTTGGTGGGTTTGTAAAACCCTAAGGTTTAGTTAATAAAATTGATCGGTATCAAAAAATTTACATCTCGGTTCGCAACACTCGGAGTCATTATCACCGTGTTCAAGGTCTGAGCAATCACCAAGTTGACAGTCCCAACACCATTCAAAGTTCTTGTCTCGATGATCGTAGTCACAACGTAACATCTTAAACGCAAATATTTTTTTTTGATCTTCGACCACCCGGTTCCACTTTGAAAAGAATTTATGGAGTGTAGTCATTCTTAATTAATTAACAAGTTTTATTGTTTTTAAGATCATTAAAATTTTGTTTTTTTCGTTAATACACAAAAATTGTACTTCGCATACCTGTAAAACTGATTAATTGCGCTTTATCTTGGGTACTCAGTGAGTACCACGTTGATTGTTTATTTAACAACAAGAAGGCAAGTTGTTTATAACGATAATTACTTTGTGATACAACATAAGCTTCAGTAGAACGGTCTTGGTTTCTTTTAAAATGTTTATTATTGATGTAATAGTGTAACCTAATTGCTGCCAGTGTAGCTGGCATATTAATTGATTTGTCAGTGTAGGTGTCCTTTAAAAGGTGAAGTAGTTCAGGTGTGAATTCATTTTCTATGGTATCACAAAACAATTCAACAAAATTTACAAAATGCATTTACATCAAAATATTCTTATTATTTTAAGTAAATTTTCTTCGCTGAAACTTTTTTTTTACACATTCGTTTAATTTTTTGGGGACCCAATTCCTTAACTGTTTTGGGTGTTTTAGGTGAAACCTTAACAGATGGTCGACAGTACGGATATTTCTTACTTGACCTAGCACACTTCGTACGGGGTTTTGTACAAACATTTACCCATTTTTCTTTAAACCAACGATCTAACAAGGATATTTTTCGGGTATTACATCGATATTTTCCACCTGCAGCTTTATACTGTTTAACGAGTTGTCCAGATGCATAAGCAGATGGCCATACTTTTACTTTGCTTTTTACTTTTCGTTTTACCGTTGAATACAACTTTTTATTTAAGGGTAAACAATTCATTTTTTAATTTAATTAAATATTAAAATATTTGTATTAATTATTAATGGCTTACACATTAATAACCTTAAAATTTTTTATTCCAAGTAGCCCTGCGACTATTAATTTACCTTTACCTGCACCTGGCGGTGGCGTAGCTTACAATATTACCTGGGGAGCTGACAGTCCTGTGGATTCCAATTCGACGTCACATCTATTCACAGCAACAGGTGTACAAACCGTTACAGTCCAAGTAACAAGTGGAGCCGTAACTAACTTTGGTAATGGAGTTAATACTTTTTGGTTTAATGACGCTACATTTGGAGGTGCTATTTACCTTACAGATGTTACTCAATGGTATTCTGGAATAACATCATTTTCAGGTGCATTTTATAATTGTACCGCTCTTCAAACGGTTCCATCGACTTTACCAACATCGGTTACGGACCTTTCAGGTATGTTTAGAGGCGCAGCCACTTTTAACCAATCTGTCAGTAGTTTCGATACCCATTTAGTTACCAATATGGCGGCTATGTTTTACGGCGCAGCCACTTTTAATCAACCAGTCAGTTTCAATACCAGTGCAGTTACTGATATGGGGGGTATGTTTAGTGGCGCAGCCACTTTTAATCAATCGGTCAGTAGTTTCAATACCAGTGCAGTTACCAATATGTTTGGTATGTTTAGTGGCGCAGCCGCTTTTAACCAATCTGTCAATTTTGTGACCGGTGCAGTTACCAATATGGCCGGTATGTTTAACGGGTGTATCGTATTTGACCAACCAGTCAGTAGTTTCGATACCAGTTCAGTTACTGATATGGCGGGTATGTTTAACAATTGTACCAATTTTAACCAATCGGTCAGTAATTTCGATACCAGTGTAGTTACCAATATGAGTGTTATGTTTGGTGGCTGTAACTATTTTAACCAATCTGTCAGTTTCGATACCCATTTAGTTACCGATATGAGTTTTATGTTTAACGGGTGTATCATATTTAACCAACCGCTCAATTTTGTGACCAGTGCAGTTACCACTATGTACGGTATGTTCCAAGATTGTACTCATTTTAACCAATCTGTCAATTTTGTGACCGGTGCAGTTACCAATATGAGTTTTATGTTTAATGGCTGTACCAAATTTAACCAACCAGTCAATTTTGTGACCGGTGCAGTTACCAATATGAGTTTTATGTTTAATGGCTGTACCAAATTTAACCAACCAGTCAGTAGTTTCAATACCGGTTTGGTTACCGATATGTCGGTTATGTTTCAAAACTGTATCTTATTTAACCAACCAGTCAGTTTCAATACCGGTTTGGTTACTAATATGGCCGGTATGTTTAGAGGCGCAGCCACTTTTAACCAATCTGTCAGTAGTTTCGATACCCATTTAGTTACCAATATGGCGGCTATGTTTAGTGGCTGTACCAAATTTAACCAATCGGTCAGTTTCGATACCGGTTTGGTTACTGATATGACTCGTATGTTCCGATATTGTACTGATTTTAACCAATCTGTCAGTAGTTTCAATACCGGTTTGGTTACCGATATGTATGGTATGTTTAGTGGCGCAGCCACTTTTAACCAATCTGTAAATGATTTTGATACCCAGTCAGTTACTGATATGGCGTATATGTTTGGTAGCGCATATGAATTCAATAACGGTGGTCAACCACTTAATATCGATACCAGTTCAGTTACCGATATGGCGGAAATGTTTTCAGGTGACATAGATACATCAGTTATACCAAACATTATTATACCTACAAAATTCAATCAACCATTTGGTTCAAAGTGGAATACCGGTTCGGTTAAAAATATGTCGAGTATGTTCCAATATTGTACCGTTTTTAACCAAACAATAAACGATTTTGATACCCATTCAGTTACAAACATGAATAGTATGTTTTTCGGTGCAACTGAATTTGATAATGGTAGTCAACCATTTAACATCGATACCAGTTCAGTTACTGATATGGCGGGTATGTTTAACAATTGTACCAATTTTAACCAACCAGTCAGTTTCAATACCGGTTTGGTTACCGATATGTCGGCTATGTTTTCATTTACTAAGAATTTTAACCAAACAATAAACAATTTTGATACCCATTCAGTTACAAACATGAATAGTATGTTTTACGTAGCAGCCGCTTTTAACAACGGTGGCCAGCCACTTAACATCGATACCAGTTCAGTTACAGATATGATAAATATGTTTGGAGTTGCTGAAAAATTCAACCAACCATTTGGAAATCTTTGGAACACCCATTTAGTTACCAATATGGCGGCTATGTTTAGTGGCGCAGCCACTTTTAACCAACCAGTCAGTTTCAATACCGGTTTGGTTACCGATATGTCGGCTATGTTTCAAAACTGTATCTTATTTAACCAACCAGTCAGTAGTTTCAATACCAGTTCAGTTACCAATATGAGACGTATGTTTTATGTTGCAACAACGTTTAACCAATCGGTCAGTACTTTCGATACCAGTTCAGTTACCGATATGGCGAGTATGTTTAACAGTTGTACCGCTTTTAACCAAGACATATCACAGTTTGACGTCCAATTAGTTACAGATATGAGTGGTATGTTAGACAATTGTGGACTAAGTATTGACAATTACGACAAATTGTTAAATGGTTGGGCATCACAAAATGTCAAAAACGGTGTACCACTCGGTGCAGAGGGATTGTTTTATAATATTTCCGGTAAACCTGGTCGTGATATCCTTACGAATAAGTACGGTTGGATCATTACGGGTGATACCTTTACTGAACCAGTTTGTTATTCTAAAGGAACTGGTATTCTTTGTGATACCGGTTATATCGCAATTGAAGATCTTGAACCTGGAATGCTTGTTAAAACCTATGGTCACGGGTATCGTGAAGTTGAACTCGTGGGTAAAGGTTCATTCAGGAACGATCAAAATAACTGGAAACGGTGTATGTACGTGTTACCCAAGAAGGGATCGATGACCGATGACCTCATCGTTACAGGTGGACATGGTATACTTAAACAACGACTAAGTTCACTTGAGATTGAACGTGATCGTTACTGGTACTCAAAGTGTGGAAAGTCTGCCAAGATCGACAATATGTACCTTGTAAGGGCTGGAAAGTCACCTGAATTTAAGAAGGTCACCACCGATGACCTTTACGAGTATTACCACTTTAGCCTCAAAGGTCCGTCAAACCGTAGGTACGCAGTTTGGGCAAACGGTGTTTTAACGGAAAGTGCATATCGACGTGATATGGTAAAATTAAGTAAATAAACTACTTTGTACAGTAATGTCCAATGAACGTCTTTCCATATCTAAAAGGTCTTTTTCCATTGGACGATAAAGGTCAAGTGACGCTCTTCTAGATTCTACTATTTGTTTTAGTTCATTCATTGTTTTAATATTTTGAAGATTGATTTTAATTTTTTCGTTATATATAATTTTATCATATATACTTTGAAGTTTATCTTCGGGATATTCAGTACATACGTCAAGTAATTTATAATACAATGTTATAATATTATTGTCATCTTCTGTTTTTGCACCAACTTTTTGTTTAATTATTTTAATATGCAGTTTTTGTTGATTATAATAAACAACGCGTTCAACCGGAAGAAAATCACTCCTTACATTAAAAGATCCATCAAATGTTAATCTTTGATCATCAAAATAAAACAAAGACCGTATAAATGGATTTCGGTTACCAAATGGTTTCCAAACAAATTTTAAAAAGTCTTTCATTACCTCAAAGTTATCTTTTTTTTGATAATTTCAAACCCAATGGGGAAACCCGAAGGTTTTTTGAATGAACAGTTACAAATTTCTTTTACCCTTAAAAGTGTAATCAGTTATAACATTATATACAATTGAATACCTCTGTCCTAAAACTGAACACTCTTTGTTGAAGTATTCAATCAAATTGTTAAAAATATAAGAATGTTCCTTGATATTCTTTTCAAGTTGATCTCCAGTTTGCAAAGGCTTGAACACAACTCTAAACAGATCAGTTGAAGTATCAACAAACATTTGATAAATATTTAAATGGTCTCTTCTCTTTTCCAAAACTTTTTCACGCCGTTGAACTTCCCTCTTGAAATCGTCTTCGGTTAGTTCATTCATAAGATACCTTACACGGAGATCCTTGTTATCGTGTTCATTGACATTGAGTCTCGGTATTTCATCATGTGCGATATGAGCAGTAAGACGATGAATTTTAAACAAATATTCAGCATACTCTGGACGAACATGACGTTTGCTTAAACCTGTTGTAATGAGATAACGGTCCATCTCGGCTTGTCCAATAAGTCCGTTACATTCACCTGGATTTCTTGGAATGATTCCATTGTTGTTGGCTCTCATGAACTCGTAGTAATGGGGATTGTGAATAACACCTGTAACTATTTTCATAGTGTTCCAATCAAATGCGGTATTACAATCAACACAGTACATTTGAGAACATCCATCAATCTTGAAAATAAACTGAGCGCACTTTGGACAAGCCTTTGAATCCTTTTTGATCATAGCCATTGTTTTTACAGAGTCTTCATTACAAACGTGGTCATCCATTTTGGGTTCATTACACTTGTTACAAATTGAAGTATCACAAACGAAACACACCCATCTCCCACTCAAAAAACCACGACAACCAGTTACAGGACACTTATGATGAAACTTTCGCTCAACTGACCGAGTTTTCAATTGATTAATCGAGCGCAAGTTTTCTACTTCTTTATCTTGTAGAGCTTTAATTTGTCGATTAAGATTGTTTATTTCTTTAGCTATTAACATGTTTTTTTCATAAATTGCTCGTTTTTCTTTTTCCAAAACAACATCAGGTTCAGTTCCAGGTAATAAATTTTGTTCACGACCAAATAAAACATTTTCACGATGTTTTTTCAAATCACCATTGCGAAAAACTTTTGTACAATTGGTATCGATCCATTCACGAGACCACACTCGTCGACAATTCATACAATGAGGGTCTTGAATGGTTTCCAAGAGATACCTTTGTACACATTTTCGACACGCGGAATGATCGCAAAATAGACAATCGACCTTAAAATGAACGGTTTTGTTGAAGTTTTCACAGCAAATACCACAGCTCGCCATTTTGTTTAATAGTTGTTCAGTTTTTTAAGGTACTTTCAACTTTTGTTTTTTTGTTTTAAAAGAGGTTTAAACAAAGGAACATAGTAATATCAAGAATGGACCGTTCATTTGACGAACTAAAGGAGTATTACGACACAGTTTTGAATGTTGATAAAAGTACATACACCAATACAAACGATGAACCTACACCGATTGGATGTGTTATGGAGATGGTATCAAAAATACCAGATGAATTATTTTTGAGACCCGGATTAAAAATATTGGATCCATGTTGTGGTAATGGTAATTTTGCGGTTGTTTTGAGACATAAATTAACAGAACTCGGTCAACCTATTGATATTCATTTTAATGACATCAATGAAAAACGTCTAAAAAATGTTAAAACGATTTTCAAAACCGATAAAATAACAAATTACGACTTTTTATCACCAGATCATCATTGGGACCAGTACGATTTAATTGTAGCAAATCCGCCTTATGCCAAAATAATGGAAAATGGAAAACGGGCTTCTAAAAATCACAATTTGATAAAGGATTTCATTCAAAAGTCGCTCAGTGTTTTAAAACCCAATGGATATCTTTTATTTATAACACCAGATAATTGGATGTCATACGCAGATAGAAACACCTTGATACAAACTTTGACAAAATTACAAATCATTCATCTAGATATTCATAGTGCTAAGAAGTACTTTAAAAAGATTGGTTCAAGTTTTACATGGTACATTATACAAAATTGTCCATTTTACCAAGACATATCGGTATCCGGAGTATGGAAAAAGATTGAATACCGTTCTTCAGTTAAATCAGGTGAAAGAAAGTATATTCCATTGGTTTACAATGATCTCGTTCAAAGTATACTTTCAAAAACAATTGACAATCCGTTGTTTAAAAAATTCGAAGTAAAAACAAGTAGCGATCTCCATAGATACACAAAATCGAGTTTAATTTCAAATGATTCTAACGGTGTTTTTAAATACAGACTAATTCACACACCTTCACAAACCGTGTATGCTTCAAGACCTCATAAATTTCAAAAGAATTTCAAAGTTTTCATATCAACAACAGATCGTTACAAGGTATTTATTGACGATTGTGGAATGACTCAGTCGATAGCTTTTATTTTGTGTAACACCTTAGAACAAGCAACTGAGTATTTAAAAATATTGGAACACCCGCTGTATGTTTTTATAAATAACATTTGCAGGTGGGGTAATTTTAATAATGTACGTATTTTACAATCATTTCCAATACCTGAGAATACCGATATTTATTCTTTTTTTAAGATGTGTCCAGAAGAAATAAAATTTATTGAAAAATGTAATACAGGTAAATAAAGTCTAACAGATCATTTAGAGTTTCGAACATTTTATTGGCTGCGTTATTATTATAAAAGAATTCAGGAGGATTCCCCAATGGAAATAAGTCTTGAAGACCGTGAAAGTCACTTTCGTTGTAATTCATTATTTTTGTTAATTTTAATTATTTTATTTGTTTAAATAAAATAATGTATTAAAACACAATGAATGATATCCAGTTCTCGGGAATAGGAGCGCTGCGAGATGGAACACCTACATTAATGAGAAGAGACCATGCAAATGTTGCAGAACCGAATTTATGGTTTGCAAGATATAACTTATTGAGTATAAACCCTGATGAATTAAATATCAATCCCAATCGTTTGGGACCAATAAGAATTCTACGAGAATCTTTTCAAAGATACATTGTTCAAACACCATTAGAAAACAATTCTATAGGAATTGAAATACTTTACATGAACAACCAAAACGACACTGATGTACATAGAATACTTTTAGTACGAAGAACCTATTCTGGTCAAACGGAACTTCGAAGAATACATTACGAACCTGGAACAAATGATTACGTGGAAAACACTCAAGACTTTGGTCCAGCCAATGTTTTCC
>Ga0214919_10001959_pt1 | contig 32962 bp, 40 predicted proteins | sample LL1503_MetaG_FD_177994 | JGI IMG/M metagenome (GOLD analysis project Ga0214919, IMG submission 177994) | Freshwater microbial communities from Lake Lanier, Atlanta, Georgia, United States - LL-1503 | ecosystem: Environmental > Aquatic > Freshwater > Lake | place: USA: Georgia | collected... | reverse complement strand
CAGCGGCCCAATGGCGACCTCGCGCGTGATGCCGTAATGAAGGGCGCTGATCCATGCGCGGTGTACCCCGCCAGCGACGGCAGTTGTGACGTCGATAAATTGTATAAGCTCGGCCGCAATGGCTCGGCGTTCAGCCCGCAGGGCGGCTTGCGTATTTCTGCACGCGACTTGGGTAAAGTCGGTCAATTGCTGCTGCGCAAAGGTGCGCCCTTATTGTCGCCCAACAGCTTCGCCAATATGCTCGGTCCTGTCTGGACATTTGACGGCAAAAACGGCGACGATGATAAAGGCTATTTCATGGCTTATGGCCTTGGCGTGCACTGGTTGGTGGACAAAGAGGGGCGGCAATGGTTCGGTCATGTGGGCGAAGCCTATTCGTTACGGGCTGGCTTTTGGATCAACCCGGCCGAACAGCGCGGATATTATCGGTATGTGAAGATGGTCGACGAATTCTCAATAGTTGGCCATTGCTTTGACCGGTGCCCGTGATAGCGTGAAACTGAGATCAACGGAATGACTGGCTGTGGTGCGGCAAAACAACGCCGCACGAAGGTATAAGGGGTAGTATATCATGATTAAGAAAGCAATTTTTGGCGCACTTTTGGCCAGCGCGATAGCCGCGACCCCCGCCGCTGCGGAACCGGATTACGCAGCCTCGGTAAAGGCGGACTATGACAAGTCGCTTGCGACATTGTGGGACCAGTTCCACCGCAATCCTGAACTGTCGTTCCGCGAGTATAAGACTGGCGCGCGGATGGCAGAAGAGCTTCGCGCCGTTCCTGGCATGGTGGTAACCGACAAAGTCGGGGGTACCGGCGTGGTCGGCATGTTGAAAAATGGCAATGGGCCCGTTGTTCTTATTCGTGCTGACATGGACGGCCTGCCCATTCAAGAACGCTCTGGCTTGGCCAATTCCTCGACGGTGCGGCAGGTCGGGGTCGATGGCCTCGAAATGCCCGTGATGCACGCGTGTGGCCATGACGTGCATATCACGTCGATGGTCGGCACTGCGCGGCAAATGGCGCGGATGAAGGACCGTTGGAAGGGGACGATCCTGTTCATCGTTCAGCCAGCCGAAGAACGTGTCGGCGGTGCCAAAGCGATGATTCAGGATGGCTTATATTCCCATTTTCCCAAGCCAGATTATGCTTTGGCTTTCCATATTGCAGCGGAGCTTGAGACCGGCAAAATATCCGCATCCGAAGGGATTCAATATTCATCCGCAGACAGCGTCGACATCCGCGTTCCGGGTATCGCGACGCACGGCGCTGCCCCGCACCTCGGACGCGATCCAGTCTATATCGCTTCGCAAATCGTCGTGGGGATGCAGTCGATTATCAGCCGTGAAAAGGGTCCATTGGACGCAGGTGTAATAACCGTTGGTGCCTTTCATGCCGGAACGAAGCATAACATCATCTCCGAATATGCAGATCTTCAGGTGACTGTGCGCGCCAATAGTCAGGCAGTGCGGGATCAATTGATTGCTTCGATCGAGCGCATGGCGAAGGGTATCGGTGCGGCCAACGGCTTACCAGCGGACAAATTGCCAATCGTCAAGATTAGCGAAAGCACGCCCGTGACCGTCAATGACGGCGCGCTGGCCCGCCGCTTAAATACAGCGATTGGCAACGCCTTGGGCAAGGACGTTGTCGTACCATTCCGCCAGTCCAACATGGGCGCAGAGGATTTCGCATTCTTTGTGGATCAGCAATATGGCATCCCGGGCTATTATTTTGCAGTTGGTGGCACCAAACCTGAATGGATCGCCGCAGCAAAGAATGGCGGCGCGCCAGTGGCTGGTCATCATTCACCCTTGTTCAAGATCGACCCAGAGCCATCTGTACGCTTGGGTATTGAGGCAATGACGGCGGCGGCGCTCGATCTGCTCGGAACAGGCAAGAGATGATCGCTGCGAGCGGAAGGGTTTAGGAAGGCCAGATGGCGAGAAAAATACGCGATCATTACGAACAGCATGACGCGTTAGGTGCGCCTGAAATAGCATGCTGGCTCTGCACCCGCCCGATGGGTGAAGTGACCGAATGGCATCATCCCGTCCCGAAAAGTCGGGGCGGGAAGGAACGGCAACCGGTGCATCCGATTTGCCACCGCACGATCCATGCCAATTTTACGAACAGCGATCTCGAAAAGCGTTTTGCAACTGTTGAGGCGCTTTTGGCGCATCCAGAAATCGGACGGTTTGTTGACTGGATTGCCAACAAACCATCTGACTTTAATGCACCGACGAAGGACAGGCGTTAATCAATGCTGCACGTGTGAATGGCTGTCATCCCTGGTTTTCCAGAGCGAAAAGCCAATACCTCCCAAGATGAGCGCGAAGGTTACCCCCAAGCTAAGCACCGGCGGGAACTTGTCGCCATCCATCAGGAAGTCCGACACAAAGATCTTTGAGCCAATGAAGACCAAAACCAGCGCCAGCGCATATTTCAGATAATGGAAACGATGCACCATCGCGGCCAGCGCAAAGTACAAGGCACGCAAGCCTAAGATCGCCATGATGTTTGATGTGTAGACAATGAAGGTATCGGTGGTGATCGCAAAGATCGCTGGCACCGAGTCCACTGCAAACACAAGGTCGGCAAGGTTGATGACCACCAGCGCCAAGAACAAAGGCGTCGCTGCGCGGACCATCTTACCGGTCTTCTCGTCAGGCATCTTCACAAAGAACTTCTCGTCATGAAGTTCTTTTGTCACGCGCATGTGTGTCGAGATATATTTGACGACGGGATTCTTGGCGACGTCCATTTCTTGATCACCACTGAACAGCATCTTGATGCCCGTTCCGATAAGGAAGGCCGCGAAGATATACAGCGTCCAATAATATTCCTGCACAATGGCAGCGCCTGCCGCAATCATAAGGCCGCGCAGAACGATGACTGCGATGATTCCCCAAAGCAAAGCACGATATTGATATTTACGCGGTATCGCGAAGAAGGTGAAAATCAGGCTGATGACAAAGACGTTATCAATTGACAGCGCCTTTTCGATGAAGAAGCCCGTGTAATATTTCATGCCCATGTCGGCGCCCTTTTGGAACCAGACCCATAGGCCGAAGAGCATCGCAATACTGATGTAGAAAGCAGAGAGCCTCAGGCTCTCGGTGATGCCCATTTCCTTGTCTTCCTTGTGCAGGATGCCAAGGTCGAAAGCAGTAAATGCAACCACGATGCCCAGAAACGATAGCCAAAACCAGACAGGCGTCCCTAGCCAGTCCATCATTAAAAATTCCATGACATTATTCCTGTTTCACACGAATGCGGACACTGCGCCGGCCTAGTCCAGCCAATCGCAGTGCCAGCAGTTACAAATCAGATTTTGTTATTGCGTCTTATCCGCCCGAATGGCGCGAGCGTAGTTCTGCAGTCGGTCTTTGACCGCCAATTTAAGCCGCTTCAGCTTTTGGATCCGGAATCCATCGGGCCAACGCCGAGCAATCTCTGCGCGCAATTCGCGGTCTATCTTCTGGTGATATTGCATTAGGCGAAACGACGAAAAAGTCATGACATCATCCTCATTGAACATAGTTGAAGTTCAATCGGATGCTCCGGGCTCGGCCTAGCGTATTTCGGGGGTTTGAAGACCGCCTGACCAATGCACCGGAAACATCCGATGCGGCCGACATCACGTTTCTTCCGAAGAAGCAAACGTCAGAGGGGCCCGGTCCGCCCCCACTATATGGAGGGATTCGGTCTGAATTGCAAGATAGTTTGCCGCGTTCTGGATCGGTCTGCCGGCTTAATCCCTCAACAGGTCGTTGATTGCGGTCTTTGCGCGGGTCTGTGCATCGACGCGTTTAACGATGACTGCACAGGAAAGATTGGGGCCGGGACTGCCATCGGGCAACGCTTTGCCGGGTATCGAGCCAGGCACCACAACGGAATAAGCAGGCACGCGGCCGACGAAGACTTCGCCCGTCGTGCGGTCAATAATCTTGCTGGTTGAACTGATGAAGACACCCATGGATAACACTGCGCCTTCCTCGACAATCACGCCTTCGACAACTTCGGAACGCGCGCCGATGAAGCAATTGTCTTCGATGATGACTGGCCCCGCCTGAAGCGGTTCCAGCACGCCGCCAATGCCTACGCCGCCCGACAAATGCACATTCTTGCCGATCTGCGCGCAGCTTCCCACCGTGGCCCAGGTATCGACCATGGTCCCCTCATCCACACGCGCGCCGATGTTGACGAAGCTTGGCATCAGAATGACGTTTTTGCCAACATAGCTACCGCGGCGGGCCACAGCGCCCGGCACAACACGGAAACCTGCTGTTCGGAACCGTTCAGCATCCCAACCGCTGAATTTCGAGGGCACTTTGTCGTAAGCCGGCGCACCTGCAGAGCCGCAATCGACAATGACATTGTCGTTTAAGCGGAAGGACAATAGCACCGCCTTTTTCAGCCACTGGTTCACCTGCCATGTGCCATCGCGTTTCTCAGCGACGCGGAATGATCCATCATCCAATCCCGCCAAGGCGGTCTGCACGGCATCACGTGATTCGCCTTGGGTGGCGCTGGAAACACCATCGCGTGCGTCCCAAGCGGCGTTAATGATTGTGGCTAGCTGGTCAGTCATATTGTGCCTTCCATTGTGTGGATGGAGGAAAGCCAGTCATTCAGATCGGCAATCTCTTGATCTACAAATTCTTCTGTGTCGCTGCTAACAGCTTCGGTACCGTGATTCACCCAAATTGTTGTCATGCCCAACGCTTTGGCCGGCGCAAGGTTGTGCGCGGAATCCTCGACAAAAAGCGCGCGTGCCGGATTAATATCAAGCTGCGCACACAGGCTATCATAACTTGCCGCCGCGGGCTTTGGCACATGCTGCATCCGGTGAATATCGAAGATGTCTTCAAACAGGTTATCAAGCCCGCGCGCTGCCAAGACCCGCTCCGCATATGGCGCATCCGCATTGGTGAAGATTAGCTTCCGACCGGGTAGCGATATAATTTGATGACGCAAATCTTCGTCTGGGCGCAGAAGGTCCATGTCGACATCATGCACGAAATCTAGATAGCCATTCGGATCCACCTTGTGTTCGGCCATCAACCCACCAAGCGTCGTGCCATATTTCTTCCAATAGGTGTGCCGTATTTTATGGGCTTCATCCGACCCGATATTGAAATGCTTTTCGACAAACAAAGCTATGCGGTCTCGGACTTGCGCCATAATGTTGGCTTCTGGGCCGTATAGGGTTAGGTCTAGATCGAAGATCCAAGTATCGATATTGGCGAAAGGAGTTTGCATCGACGGCGCCTAACAACATACCCTGCGTTACTCAACGGGCATGTTAAGCCTACCGAAAGAGAATCATGTTTACATGTGCCATTCTGTGGATGAGCGCTACACGTTCATGACTGTGTTTCGATTATAACTACAGCGCGGGTTGATCGCAAAATAGCAATCGGCACATCGGTTGTTTTTGCACTCGCACTGTCCGCGTGCGGCGGTGGCGGCGGCGTGAATTCGACCCCCGTTCCGGTTCCACCCACGGCCAACTTGCCCAGTTCGTTCAGCGTGCTGCAGCACCCGAAGCTTGCGCTGCACCTCGCGACCGTCGTTCTTCGTCATCGAAAATACTTCCTTCCATCACCGGAATAATACAAAAGGTGTCTCGCGAGTCCCTACATGTCTACAGGTACAACATTCGGCGTCCGCCAGTTTTCACTTGCACCAAAGGGGCAGGAGATCGCTAGCGAGCTTGCGTGGGGCGTGCCAATGTACGGCGGTTATCTCTCGTCAAACCTGTTCTGGCGGAGAGAGCCGGGCCATTTCGACGCTGCGCCAGATGATGTGGGCGTTGCCTTCCGGCTGCAATTCGATTTCTAAACCGTAAAGCTCTCCCCGCAGCCACAGCTTCCGGTGGCATTCGGGTTCGTAAACACAAAGCCAGCGGCAAATTCATCCTCGACCCAATCCATGATCGAGCCAACGAGATAAAGAACCGAACCGCCGTCGATGTATAGCACACCGCCGGGCGTCTGGATCTTCTCGTCGAGCGCCACTGCCGCGGTTACATAATCAACCGAATAAGCGAGCCCCGAACATCCACGACGCGGGGTGGAGAGTTTTACGCCAATCGCACCTTCGGGTGCCTTTGACATTAGTTCCGCAATCCGCGCTTCGGAGGCAGGCGTCAGAACAACGGCTGCAGGGCGTGCGCGTGTTTTAACATCGGTCATAGCATTCCAAGCTCCAGACGGGCTTCATCAGTCATATTGGCTGGGCTCCATGCGGGCTCCCAGACCAGGATCACTTCGGCATCGCCAATGCCAGGGACTGCGCCAACGCGCATTTCAACTTCGCCAGGCATCGATTCTGCAACCGGACAATTCGGCGTGGTCAACGTCATCGAAACGACGGCATGGCCATCATTGATCTCAACATTGTAAATCAGGCCAAGGTCGTAAATATTAACCGGAATTTCCGGATCATAGATTTCCTTTAGCGCGGCGATTACCGCCTCGTACAAATCGCCATCGGGCTCGCTTTGGGCAGGTACGGCCGGCTTCTGCGCAAGGAAGCCCTCCAGATAGTCCTTCTGGCGTTCGAAGGTTTCCGGTGCGCGCTCTACCCGCGCTTTCGGCGGCTTTTCCACGCTGTCTACTTCTTCTATGCGGATTTTCTCGTTCATCCAAAAATCCTCTTCACCCGTTCGAGGCCGCGCACCAGCGCCGCGACATCATCTTCATCATTGTAAATCCCAAAGCTTGCCCGCGCAGTGGCGGGCACGCCCAAATGGTCCATCAGCGGCTGCGCGCAATGGTGGCCAGCGCGAATGGCGACATCTTCTTCGTCCAATATCGTGCCGATGTCATGCGGATGCACGCCCTCCATCGAGAAGGAGACAATCCCCGCCGATTGTTCGGGGCCGTATAAAGTAATCGCGTTAATCGCACGCAAGGCGTCCCGCGCCTGCGCGGCAAGCGCGCTTTCATGCGCGAAAATCGCGTCCGGGCCAAAGCTGTCGATGAAGTCTATGGCAGTATGCAGGCCGATCACCTCGATGATCATCGGCGTTCCCGCCTCAAACCGCGAAGGCGCAGGCGCGTAGGTGGTCTTTTCAAACGTTACGCGATCAATCATCGCGCCGCCGCCTTGATATGGAGGCATCGCGTCAAGCGTATCGGCATGCGCCCACAGGACGCCAACGCCAGTTGGGCCATAAAGCTTATGACCCGACATCACATAGAAATCACATCCTAGCGCAGCCATGTCCAAATGCATCCGTGGTGCCGCCTGACAGCCGTCGAGCAAGAATTTTGCACCAACCGCATGAGCGGCATCTGCTGCGCGCCTAGTGTCGAGCAATGACCCAAGCACGTTCGAGACATGCGCCAACGCGACCATCTTATGCGCTGGCGTCAAATGCGCCTGTAGCCAGTCGAGGTCGATTTGCCCATCGTCTGTTAGCGGGCACACATCAATGTGCGCGCCAACCTTTTCGGCGAGCATTTGCCACGGCACGATATTGCTGTGATGCTCCAACTGGCTCAGCATGATGCGGTCGCCCGCCTTTGCGTTCGCTGTGCCCCAGCTTTGCGCAGCCAAATTAATGCCCTCGGTGGCACCACGCACGAAAACGATTTCATTAGACGAAGCTGCACCCATGAAGCGGGCCACGCGATCCCGCGCCGCCTCGAATGCCACAGTCATATTCGCCGACCGCGCATACACACCGCGATGAACGGTTGCGTAATCTACTCCGCCTGCACGCATCATCGCATCGAGCACGACCTGTGGCTTTTGCGCCGTCGCAGCGGTGTCGAGATAATGCCAGTTGTTGGCTAAACCTGGAAACTGGTTTTTGATCCCGTTCACACCAACTCGCCCAATTTCTTCAACGCGGCGTCAGTGAGCATCTCCTCATCCCCAGCGCCTTCAAAAACGCCAGCGACAAAGGCTTGTAACATCAGCTTCTTTGCATCCGCAGGCGCAATGCCACGTGCTTGAAGATAAAACAGCCCCATCGCATCCAGCTCACCAATCGCGCAGCCATGTGTACATTTGACGTCGTCGGCGTAAATTTCGAGCTCGGGTTTGGCGTTGGCGGTCGCGCTGCGGTCAAGCAGCATGGCCTTCACCGACTGCACAGAGTCGGTCAGCTGCGCATCGCGCGCGACAGCGACCTTGCCCAGATAGGTTCCGGTCGCGGTGCCAGCGAGGACCGAGCGCACGATCTGCGACGAGGTTGCTTTGGGTTCGGCGTGGGTGACAGTGGTAATGATCTCGAGATTTTGAGTGCCACCGCCAATTTGCACAGCGCCCAGTTTGAAATCCGCGCCTTCATGCAACGTCACATTCAATTCAACGCGGCCATAATCGCCGCCGATGTTGAGCACATGGATTGCGGTGGTTGCGCCTTTGCCAATGGCAATATTAAGTTGGTGGATGGATCCAGTGTCCTGCAAGATCGTACGCGCGAAGTTGCCGCCTGCAGGCACGATGATGCTTTCAGGCGCAGCCAATGGCCACGCGGCCTCCACAGCGGAAATGTCGCTGTAGCGCCATGCCTCGTCGTGCCGCGTGGGGGCAGTCCGATTCAAGCCGCCAGTTCCTTGTAACCATTTCGCTCCAGCTCCAGCGCGAGTTCCGCGCCACCCGTCCGCGTGATGCGGCCATCGGCAAGGACGTGGACGAAGTCCGGCTTCACATAATCAAGTAGCCGCTGATAATGCGTTATCAGCAACACGACTTTATCAGGCTTGCGCATGATGCGGTTAATGCCGTCGCCAACCGTCCGAAGCGCGTCAATGTCGAGGCCGCTGTCGGTCTCATCAAGAATCGCGAGCGCTGGGTTGATGATGCCCATTTGCACCATTTCGTTGCGCTTCTTCTCGCCGCCTGAAAAGCCGACATTTACCGGACGCTTCAGCATATCCATATCCATACCAAGCGCGCCCGCCTGCTCGCGCGCAACCTTGAGGAACTCAGCGCCGGATAAAGGTGCCTCACCACGGTTCTTGCGCTGCGCGTTCAATGCCTCGCGCAAAAACTGGACGTTTGACACGCCGGGGATTTCGACTGGATATTGAAAACCCAAAAACAAGCCGGCGGCGGCGCGCTCATGCGGTTCGAGTGCGAGGAGGTCCTGCCCGTTGAAGGTCACTGAACCCTCGGTCACTTCATAGCCGGGCCGACCAGAGAGCACATATCCCAGCGTCGATTTACCAGCGCCATTGGGCCCCATAATCGCATGGATTTCGCCCGCGTTGAGGGAGAGCGTCAGGCCCTTGAGAATAGGCTTGTCGCCAACATTGGCGTGGAGGTTCGTTATTTGAAGCATGATCAACTAATTCCGTAAAGACTGTGTGCGGACGTCGCGTGATAGCTGGTTCACCCGACTGACCCTTCGAGCGAAATGCCTAACAATTTCTGCGCCTCAACCGCGAATTCCATCGGCAGTTGCTGCAGCACTTCCTTGGCAAAGCCGTTTACGATCAATGCGACGGCTTCTTCGGCGTTCAGGCCACGGGCCATCGCGTAGAACATTTGGTCATCGCTAATCTTGCTGGTCGTTGCCTCATGTTCAATCTGCGCGCTTGGGTTGCGCACTTCGATATAGGGCACGGTGTGCGCGCCGCTTAAGGACCCGAGCAGCAGCGAATCGCACTGTGTGAAGTTGCGTACGCCTTCTGTATTGGGTGCGACGCGCACCAGCCCGCGATAGGTGTTGTTGCTGTGGCCCGCGCTGATACCCTTGCTGACGATGGTCGAGCGGCTGCCCTTGCCATTGTGGATCATCTTTGTGCCGGTGTCGGCTTGCTGATAATTGTTGGTGACGGCAACCGAGTAAAACTCTCCGACGCTGTTTTCGCCGTTGAGGACGCAGCTTGGATATTTCCACGTCACTGCGCTGCCCGTTTCGACTTGCGTCCAGCTCACCTTGCTGTTCCGGCCCTGACACAAAGCGCGCTTGGTCACGAAGTTATAGATGCCACCTTTGCCCTCGGCATCGCCGGGGTACCAGTTTTGCACGGTCGAATATTTGATTTCGGCATCGTCGAGCGCAACGAGTTCGACAACAGCGGCGTGCAACTGGTTTTCATCGCGCATCGGCGCGGTGCAGCCTTCGAGATAGGACACATAACTGCCCTTGTCGGCGATAATCAATGTGCGTTCAAACTGGCCCGTATTCTCTGCGTTGATACGGAAATAGGTGGAAAGCTCCATCGGGCATCGCACCCCTTCGGGGATATAAACAAATGTCCCGTCGGAGAAGACCGCGCAGTTGAGCGTGGCAAAATAATTGTCGTGCATCGGCACAATCTTGCCGAGCCATTTCTTCACCAGCTCCGGATATTCCTTAATCGCCTCCGATATGCTCCGGAAAATCACGCCAGCGCGTTCAAGTTCTGCGCGAAAGGTAGTGGCGACCGAAACACTGTCGAACACGGCATCCACAGCCACGCGCCGCGCGCCCTCCACGCCAGCGAGCACTTCTTGCTCTGCAATCGGGATGCCCAGCTTTTCATATATCCGCAGAATCTCGGGATCGACCTCGTCCAGCGAGCCAAGTTTTGGCTTAGCCTTTGGCTCTGCGTAATAATAAGCGTCCTGATAATCGATGGGAGGTACGTTGAGCTTCGCCCAATCGGGCGGCGTCATCGTTTTCCACAATGCAAACGCCCTCAACCGCCATTCGAGCATCCATTCAGGCTCGTTCTTTTTGGCGGAAATGAAGCGAACGGTATCTTCGGTCAGCCCCTTGGGCGCGAAATCGGTTTCAATGTCCGATGACCAGCCATGCTCGTAATCGGCGACCTTTTCAGCTGCGTCCCACGCGGCCTTATCTCTCATATCCAACTCATCGCTCATCGCGTTAATCCCGCCAAATTGATTTGTGCCAGCGCGCCGCGCACCGCAGTGTTGACGACTGGCCAGTGCGCCTGAACACTACAATTGCCCTCTTTTACGCAATGCTGCCCCAAAGATTGCTTGTGGGCATCGCAGCATATCGTCAGGGCAATTGGACCTTCGACCGCCTCAATAATGTCGGCGACGCTAATAGCCGCAGCGGGACGGGCAAGCATGATTCCACCGCCTGTACCGCGCGCCGAACGCAGCAGGCCGGCCTTCGTAAGAATGCTGACAAGCTTTTGTGCGGTGGGCAGGGCCAGACCGGTTTCGGCGGCAAGGTCGGTTGCCGATACGCGCGCAGAGCCGCAATGGCGCGAAGCTGCGCTCATAATCACCACTGCATAATCGGCCATATTCGACAAACGCATCTTGGGTATCCTAATCAGATAAATTCACTCCGATTAGGGGTAGATGGTCCTTTTGGGTGCTTAAATCAAGCCATAAAGGATTCAATATCGCGGAAGCTGCCTTTGTTATGCCATTGACGGCAGCTTTTGCCACAAGATGAATGCGCAGTGCGTAAATCCCCGGATATTTTTGAAAGTGGGCCGGGTTGCAGAAGAACACTTTCCGCCTAGGTGTGGCGGCGCTGCAGTCTCACTTTCACATATTTTTCAAGCTTTTGCGTCGCGGCAATGGAGAAGCGCAGGCCGAGCTTGCTGCGGCGCCATAAAATATCGTCTGCGGATTGCGCCCATTCATGATCGATCAAATAGTCAACCTCGGCCGCATATAAATCATGTCCGAAGTCCGTGCCCAAATCCGAAAGCAACGTGGCATTTGATAAGATCGTTCGTGTTCTGGTCCCATAGCTGCGCACCCATCGGTGCACGAGTGATGGCGGTAAAAATCCGAAATCGCGCTCAAGTGTGGCTGCGAGGTTTGCCGCGCCATTGATTGGAAAATCCCCCCCGGGCAGTGGCTCACGCAGTGTCCAACTTTGACCTTTTAGGAAAGGTAAATGCGCCGCGAGTTTATCCACCGCGCTCTCTGCCAGGTGGCGGTACGTGGTGATTTTGCCACCAAAGACGGACAATATCGGGGCGGTATCCCCTTCACCAACATCCAGTTCGAAATGATAACCGCGTGAGGCAGTTTCGGGCTTGCCAGAGCCGTCATCTACCAAGGGCCGGACGCCAGCAAAGCTATAAATGACGTCAGCGGCGGTTATAGGCTGTCTGAAATATGCCCCCGCCGATTGGCAGATATAATCGATTTCCTCTGGCGTGGCGTGAATGTCGTCGAGCGAACCTTTATGGTCGGCATCAGTGGTACCAATCAGGGTGAAGTCATCCTCATAAGGAATAGCAAAGAAAATGCGACCATCGGGATTTTGGCAGAAATAAGCCTGCGGCGTATCAAACATCTTGCGTACAACGATATGCGATCCTCTAACCAGACGGATGGTTTCGCCGGTTTTGCGATCATGCCCTATCGTCCGTGCGAGCAAGTCCAGCACCGCTGGTCCTGCTGCGTTCGCGACCGCGCGGGCCAGTACGGGTGCTTGTCCGGCAATTTCTATATGCCAAAGCCCATCGCGCCGTTCCAGATGGGTAACTTCGGACAGGGTGCGGATGTCTGCTCCGTGCTCGCCAGCATCCATCGCATTCAGAATGACGAGCCGCGCATCGTCGACCCAGCAGTCCGAATATTCAAACGCCTTCACAAATTCTGGGCGAAGCGGCTTGCCTGCTGGCGCGTTTTTCAAATTGACGGTGCGCGTTGCCGGCAGCAGCTTGCGGCCACCGATGTGGTCGTAAAGGAACAGACCAAGGCGCACGAGCCACGCAGGACGAATACCTTTTTGATGCGGCAGGATGAACCGAAGCGGCCAGATAATATGTGGCGCAATGGCCCAAAGCCGCTCGCGCTCAATCAACGATTCCCGCACCAGTGCAAATTCATAATGCTCAAGATAGCGAAGCCCGCCATGGATAAGTTTCGTCGATGCCGATGAAGTGCCCCGCGCAAGGTCTCCGCGCTCAAGCAGGATAACGTGCGCGCCCCTGCCAGCGGCGTCACGTGCAATACCGGCGCCGTTAATACCGCCGCCAATTACCGCCAAGTCATAAATCTGTTCGTTCATAAAAAGGCCCATGCGAATGCTGCTGACGCCACAAAGGCCGTTAATGTGGCCAGTATGACGGGAAACAGCGCCTTCGTACCCTGACTCAGCAGCAAATCAAGTTGAGACCGCATCGCAGTGGCCGTAACCGCAAATAATAACATAGCCTTAGAGGCGATCAGGCCATATTGTGCCACCCAGGCGGGTGCCGCCACGGCAGAGTTGGTCGCAACGGTGGCAAAGAATGCGAGAATGAACCAATGCAGCTTTAACCGCGACGCAAGGCTTCTGGGCCGACCGTCGCTGGACCCGATAACAAGCCCGATAAGCGCCACAGCGGGCGCGAGCAAAGCTACGCGCGACAATTTGACGATGGTTGCGGTTTCACCCGCTGATTGCGAGAAGCTGTAACCGCCGCCAAGTGCCTGAGCTACGTCATGTATGGCCGCTCCCATCAGGAAGCCGGCCTGCTTATCCGTGAAAGCGAGTTGCGCCGCAATGATCGGGTAGAAAGACATCGCAACTGCGCTTGCCAACGCGACGCCCACCAAGGTGAGCGTAAACTGCGATTGGTTCAGGCGTTCGCGGCCTATAACTGCGTAAATCGCCAATGCTGCCGACGCCCCACAGATCGCCGTTGCGCCGCCTGCTAGCCAACCAGCGTAATTGCTTTGTCCGCTTAGGCGAGCGCCCAACAACCCCGCGCCCATCACCAATGACATAATACCAATCAGCCCCAAAAAGGCAAACGCGCCAAGACCGCCAATCTGCATTGCGGTGACTTGCGTACCCAAAAGGACGATGCCCCAGCGCAGGCAAACAGTACCGCAGAAATCGAGTCCGGGATATACCTTTTGCTCGGCTGAAACAAAATTGAGGGCTAAACCCAGCAGCAAACCCGCCAAAATGACTGGCATTCCGTAATGTTCGGAGAACCAGGTTGCTGCGACCGAAGCGATCGCTACTACCGCAAAGCCAGGAAACAGCGCACCGAGCACCAACCGCTTGCGTAGTGTCGGATTATCATCGGCAAGATAGGTTTCGCCATAGAGGTCAGCGATGTAATTCGCGTTTATGTCTTGCGGTGTCATATAGCCATCTATAGGCACATGTGTGGGGAATTCCAGCATAAAGCAGGGCGTGGGAGTGGATTCAATGGCCGAAACCAAGATGACCAGTTCAGACAATGCAATGCGGTTCATCCGTTATGGCCTGATCGCGCTTTTGTTCTTTGGCACGGCGCTCAATTATCTTGATCGGCAAGTGCTGGCGTTGCTCAAACCGACGCTTCAAATGGAGTTTGGTTGGACGGATCGCGAATTTGGACATTTCGGATCAGCGTTCCAGATCGCTACTGCAGTCGCGCTTTTGGGGGTTGGCTGGTTTATCGACCGCTTCGGTGTCCGTTGGGGCTATGGCCTCGCCGTCGCCATCTGGAGCTTGGCGGGAATGGGGCATGCATTCGCAAGCAGTGTCGGGCAGTTCGTTGCGGCACGGGTCACGCTGGCTGTTGCCGAATCTGTAAACACGCCAGCGGCCATGAAATTGGCCGCCACCTATCTGCCCATTCGCGAACGATCAATAGGCATTGGTGTCATCAACAGCGCCTCAAACATTGGCGCGATCTTGGCTCCACTCGCGGTGCCATGGATTGCCATCACATATGGCTGGCGTGAAGCGTTCATCATAACAGGTGCGTTAGGTTTCGTTTGGCTTGCTTTCTGGTGGCTTGGGACAGCAAAGCTTCAGCCATTGGGTGCAGCAGCGCCGACAGCCGCAACCCCTGCAGCGAAGGGTGCGCCCTGGAGCGAACTGTTGAAGGAGCGCCGCACCTGGGCGGTTGCAGGAGCAAAGCTGCTCACCGATCTCGTCTGGTGGTTTATTCTTTTCTGGGCGCCGGATTTCTTTGCGCGGCAATTTGGGCTCGGGCAGGCCGAAATCGGCGCACCGACCGCTATCGTATATGCATTGGCTGCCGTTGGCGCAGTGACCAGCGGTATCTTGTTCCCGATCCTTTTGGGTAAGGGCATGACTGCGAATGCGGCACGCAAGAGCTCAATGTTTTTTTACGCCTTGCTGATCCTGCCAATTCCACTGGCATTGCAAGCACCCAATGAATGGATAGCGGCGCTTATTATTGGTCTCGCCTTATTCGCGCATCAGGGTTTCTCGACCAATATCTTTGGTATGGCAGCAGACATCGTACCTGCGCGTCAGGTCGGCAGCGTTATTGCAATTGGAGCCTTGGCTGGCAATCTCAGCGGCGCAGCCATGCTTGAATTTGCGGGCTGGTCGTTAGAGTCAGGCCTCGGCTACGCCCCGATGTTTGCCATCTGCGCCAGCGCGTATTTGCTGGCTTTGCTATGGATCCAAATCATGCAGCCAAGGCTGATTATAATAAATAACGCGGATTGATTAGCTGGCCTTTGCCAAGCCTTCGGTTTCAACCAATTCCTGCAATTCGCCAGCGTCGTACATTTCCATCATGATGTCTGAGCCGCCTAGAAATTCGCCTTTGACGTAAAGCTGCGGGATGGTTGGCCAGTCGCTATAATCCTTGATTCCAGCCCGGATTTCCATGTCTTGCAACACATCTACGCTTTCATAAGCGACATTCAGATGGTCGAGAATGGCGATCGCCTTGCTGGAGAAGCCGCACTGCGGAAATAACGGACTGCCCTTCATAAACAGGACGACATTATTGCCTTTGACGATCTCTTCGATCCGTTCGTTAACACTCATGTATAATACTCCAAAAATTTAAGGAATGGCGGTTGTTAGTTGCAAGGCATGCAAAACGCCGCCCATGCGGCCGCCTAGCGCGTCATATACCGCCTTATGCTGCTTCACGCGCGGAAGCCCACGAAAACTCTCGCTCACTACGCGCGCGGCATAATGGTTGCCGTCACCTGCAAGGTCGGTAATCTCAACCTGCGCGTCGGGCAGGGCGGCTTTTATCATGCCCTCTATCTCTTCGGCCTGCATTGCCATTAGGCGGGCTCGATAAACTGGCGGCGCGCTTCGACCATCTTATCTTCCAGCGCTGCACGAATTGTTGCGTCATCGACATCAACGCCAGCCGATGTCAAATCGCCAAGCAACTTGCGCACAACATCTTCCACGCCCGATTCTTCGAAATCGGCTTGCACCACGGAGGTCGCGTAGGCCGTTGTTTCTTCCGGGGTCAGGCCCATTTTTTCTGCGGCCCATTGACCAACCAGCTTGTTTCGGCGCGCAGTGATTTTGAACTGAAGCTCCGCATCATGCGCAAACCTGCCTTCAAAGGCGTTTTCGCGATTATCGAAAGTCGTCATGTTGCCGTTCCTAACTGCTGAATGTCCAAGATAATGCGTGTGCGTGCTATCAACAAGGCAATTGATATCAAATATGAACCACCAGTTTCCCAACTGCTGCTCGTTCGCCAAGCCGCGCAATCGCTGTGCCAGCGTTTGCCAATTCAAATGTTTCCGAAATGCGCGGCTTGATTTTGCCTGAAGCGTAAAGGTCAAACAATTCGGATATGTTCGCGTGGTTCTTCTGCGGCGTGCGTGCGGCGAAAGCACCCCAGAATACACCACAAACGTCACAGCTTTTCAGCAAAGTCAGGTTTAAGGGCAATTTCGCGATGCCGGCCGGAAAACCGACCACAAGAAACTTACCTTCCCATGCAATCGAACGGACCGCAGGTTCGCTATAGTCACCGCCGACAGTGTCGTAGATGATGTTGAAACCGTCCCTGCCAGCGGCCGCCTTGAACATTTCAGCGACGGCCTTGGATTGATCCTTATCGAACGGCTGATGCGGGTAGACAACCACTTCATCCGCGCCTGCCTCACGTGCGATGACGGCTTTGGCCTCGCTCGATACGCCCGCAACCACACGGCCACCATAAGCCTTCGCAAGCTCAATCGCCGAAATGCCGATGCCGCCAGCACCGCCGAGAACAAGGACATTGTCCCCCGTTTTCATATGGCCGCGGTCCTTGAGTGCATGGATGGACGTGCCATAGGTCATGAGTAAGGCCGCGCCATCGTCAAACGACATAGCGTCGGGCATTTTGAAGCAGTTGAATGCCGCAACCGCGACCTTTTCGGTGAGCCCACCATTGCCGCATAGGCCAATCACGCGGTCACCAACGGCAAAGCCGCTGACGCCATCGCCGATAGCTTCGACCACGCCAGCGATTTCACCGCCTGGCGCAAAGGGGCGTTCGGGCTTGAACTGGTATAGGTCGACAATCATTAAGGTGTCGGGGAAGTTGATCGAGCAAGCCTTCACCGCAACAACGACTTGGCCAGGGCCAGCAACAGGTTCGGCCAATTCGCCCATGACAAGCGTTTCAGGGCCACCGCTCGCGGTCGATAATAAGGCGCGCATTTCTCTCTCCTAGGTTATGCCGGGCGTCAGCCAAGGCTGGCTTGCCGATATTTTTGTCTCATATGTAGAGATCGCGTCGCTGCTTTTCAGCGTCAACCCAATCTCGTCGACCCCGTTTATCAGGCAATGCTTGCGGAACGGGTCAATTTCAAATGCGAACCGATCTTGGAATGGCGTTGTCACCGTCTGCGTTTCCAGATCGATATGAATGCTATCCGTCTGCGCGACTTCCATCAGCCGATCGATAGCGTCCTGCGGCAGCACGATCGCGAGCAATCCATTCTTGAACGCGTTGCCCGAAAATATGTCGGAAAAACTGGGCGCTATAACCGCCGAGATGCCCAGGTCAGCCATTGCCCAAGCGGCATGCTCGCGACTTGACCCGCATCCGAAATTGTCGCCAGCTATCAATATTGGTGCGTTTGCATAAGCCGGATCGTCAAAGACGTTGCCAGACACTTCGCGCAAGGATTGAAACGCGCCTTTGCCAAGGCCCGACCGGCTAATAGTTTTCAACCAAGCTGCAGGAATGATGATGTCGGTATCGATATTTTTCAGCCCGAGCGGATAGGCTCTGCCAATGACACTGGTTATGGGCTTCATACGATCAGTCCGTTTCGGTTTTTGGCGGGTTCTGGTTTACGGGTGCAACATCGGGTTCAGGGGACAAGGGTTCAAGCTTGCCCTTCTTCTGCGTCAGACTGCGCCGCCCTGCATATAACAACGCAGCCACTAAGGCTGCGGAGCCAACCGCTGCGCCAACCTTGGCTGTAGTTGACCATGTGTCGCCATTGGAATTTTTATTGGTCATATAGCTGTTCCTTGATGGATTAACCTTAGCTTTGGCGTCTGTGCCAAGTAAAGAAAATAGCTTATTTTTGCGCAGAGGCCACTCCCATGCTTCAACGCCTTGCTACATTTTAGTTCATCAATTCGCGGACATCGGTGAGCTTTCCTGTCACCGCTGCCGCGGCGGCCATTGCAGGACTTACCAAATGCGTGCGCGCACCTGGTCCTTGCCGCCCGACGAAATTGCGGTTGCTGGTGGACGCGCAACGCTCTCCGGCAGGTACTTTGTCTGGGTTCATACCCAGGCATGCCGAGCAGCCCGGTTCGCGCCATTCAAGGCCCGCGTCGATAAATATGCGGTGTAGCCCCTCGGCCTCGGCCTGATGCTTCACAAGGCCGCTTCCCGGGACGACAATTGCCCATTTGACATTAGCTGCCTTTTTGCGGCCCTTCAGTATAGCAGCAGCGGCGCGCAGATCTTCAATCCGGCTGTTGGTGCAACTGCCAATGAAGACATTCTGCACTTCAATATCTGTCATAGCCGTGCCAGGCGTCAGCCCCATATATGCTAGGGATTTCTTGGCAGCTTCTTGCTTCGACGGATCGGCGAAGGTGGATGGGTCGGGAACGATGCCGGTAATTGGCAATACGTCTTCAGGGCTTGTGCCCCATGTAACGCTTGGCGCAATGTCCGCGGCGTTTATCGTCACGACCTTGTCGTAGACTGCCCCAGTATCGGTAGCGAGTGAACGCCAATAAGCCACCGCTGCGTCCCACTGCGCTCCCTTTGGAGCCATCGGACGGCCCTTGAGATAAGCAAAAGTGGTGTCGTCAGGCGCTACCAGACCAGCGCGCGCACCATGTTCAATCGCCATGTTGGAAATGGTCAACCGACCCTCAATGCTGAGCGCGCGAATGACGGCGCCTGTATATTCGATAACATGGCCAGTGCCGCCCGATGCGCCCAACACGCCCGTGATGTGGAGTACAACGTCTTTGGCGGACACGCCCGGCCCAAGTTCACCTTCGACGCGGACTTCCATCGACTTTGATCGTGTCAGTTGAAGCGTTTGGGTTGCAAGTACATGCTCGACTTCGGATGTGCCTATGCCAAAGGCCAAAGCCCCAAGGCCGCCATGACAGGCAGTATGGCTATCGCCGCATACAATCGTCGTACCGGGCAGCGAGAAGCCTTGTTCTGGTCCGACAACATGGACGATGCCCTGCTTAATGTCGGTGGCGTTGATATAGGCAATGCCAAACTCCGGCGCGTTGCGTTCCAACGCTTCCAATTGCTGCGCGCTTTCGGGATCGGCGATCGGCACATGCTGGCCATTGCCGTCTAACCGCGCGGTAGTAGGTAGATTGTGATCGGGCACTGCAAGCGTAAGATCGGGTCGCCGCACGCGCCGTCCAGCGACGCGAAGGCCTTCAAAGGCTTGCGGGCTGGTGACTTCGTGGACAAGATGGCGGTCGATGAAAATCAGGCACGTCCCGTCATCTCGTTGTTCCACGACATGGGCGTTCCAGATTTTTTCGTAAAGTGTTTGGGAAGTTGGCATAATTAAGATGCAATAGAAGCGATTGCAGCGAAATCAAGTGAGGCGTCGCTGCTTGCACTTCAAAGATGCAAACTTTACGTCTAATAAGGGTCCCATGAGCATAACTAGCATCATCCTTACCGTGCTTGTAACGGTCTTCATTATGGAATGGGTCGCGTGGTCCAGCCATAAATACATCATGCATGGATGGGGTTGGGAATGGCACCGTGATCATCACGAGCCGCACAATAACGCACTGGAAAAGAACGATCTTTACGGCATTGTCGGTGCAGTGACGAGCATATCGTTGTTCGCGCTAGGTAGTCCTCTCGTGTTGGGGGACAGCGCGTTGGAGCCTGCAACATGGGTCGGCTTAGGCGTCATGTTTTACGGCATCATCTACACCGTTGTGCACGATGGCCTCGTGCATCAACGCTATTTTAAATATGTCCCGCGCCGCGGCTATGCCAAACGGCTGGTGCAGGCGCACAAGCTCCACCACGCCACAATCGGCAAAGAAGGTGGCGTGAGTTTTGGATTTGTGTTGGCACGTGACCCGGCCAAATTAAAAGCGGATCTCAAGAAGCAGCGCGAGGCAGGGACTGCCATCGTGCGGGATGCCGCCATTGAAGCCTAAATTTCGGGCTTACGCCAAATCCAGCTGAGACAGATTACGGCGACGCCCAGCGGAATGAGCGACAAAGGCACTGCCATTGCGGCAAATGATATGGCGATGCTTACGCCAAAGGCCATCGTCGCCGACCATTTTGCCCGCCTGCTAATCACGCCCTTTTCCCGCCACGCAACCAAATGGTGCCCGAATCGCGGATGAGCCATCAATCGCGCCTCAAGCGCCGGGCTGCTGCGTGCGAAACAAAATGCGGCCAATATCATAAACGGGACGGTCGGCAGCAAAGGTAGAAAAATGCCTATAGTGCCGAGCGCTACCGCCAGCAGTCCCGCGGACAGATACAGTTGGCGCTTAATCAATATTGGTGAACCGCTTTAGTCACATAATAGCTGTCGAGACCTTCGGGACCACCTTCGCTACCAAAGCCCGATTCCTTCACCCCGCCAAATGGCGCGTCGGGCATCGAGATAACGAAACTGTTGAGGCCAACCATGCCTGTGTCAAGCGCATCGGCAACAAGGTTTGCCTGGCGCGCATTCTCCGTGAAAGCATAAGCCGCAAGGCCGAAGGGCAGGCGGTTGGCTTGCGCGACGGCTTCATCAAATGTCTTGAACGGCCGCATCAAAGCCACGGGACCAAAAGGCTCGTCGTCCATGACTTTTGCCGACATCGGCACGTCAGACAATACCGTCGGTGCGAAGAAAAAGCCTTGTTCCCCGCGTGACCCGCCGGTCAGCAGCTTAGCGCCTTTCGAGGTCGCATCGTCCACCAAGGCCGCAATTGCCGATGGCCGCCGTTCATTGGCCAGTGGTCCCATGACCGTGCTTGCATCAAGACCATTACCAACCTGGACCTTCTTCGTAAGCTCAGCAAAGCCAGCGACGAAGCGGTCATAGACGCCCTCTTGCACATAAAAGCGGGAGGGCGAAATGCACACTTGGCCCGCGTTCCGGAACTTGGTCGTTGCGGACAACGTGATTGCCTTTTCCAGGTCGCAATCATCGAAAATGAGCACGGGCGCATGTCCACCCAATTCCATCGTGGTCCGCTTCACGCCATCGGCCGCAAGCTTAAGCAAATGCTTGCCGACGGGGACGGAGCCAGTGAAGCTGACTTTGCGGATGATGGGAGATGCAATCAGGTGGCGGCTGACCATATCGGGTACGCCGAAGACGAGCTGCGCGACATTGCCGGGGACGCCGCCATCAATGACGCACTGCATGATCGCGCTGGTGCTTGCGGGCGTTTCTTCGGGCGGTTTTGCGATGATCGAACATCCCGCTGCAAGAGCAGCTGCCATTTTCTTGCACATCAGATTGACGGGGAAGTTCCAGGGCGAAAACGCGGCCACCGGGCCAACCGGCTGCTTCAAAACCAACGCGCGCTGTCCCGTTGGTCGGACAAGAACACGGCCATAGCTGCGCTTGGCTTCCTCGGCGAAATACTCGAACTGTGCGGCGCAGGAAAGCACCTCGGTGCGGGCTTCGGCAAGCGGCTTGCCTTGCTCAGTGGTCAGCAGAACGGCAATTACCTCAGCGCGTTCGCGAATGTGATTAGCAACCTTGCGCAAGATGGCTGCGCGGGCGTTGACGTCCACTGTACGCCAATGCGCAAATCCTTTTGCCGTTGCGGCAAGAGCCTCGTCAAGGTCGGCTGCAGTTGCCAGCGGCAATGCTGCCAGCGTCTCTCCGGTCGCGGGGTTGATGACGTTATGGCAATCGCGGCCTTCGCCCGTGCGCCAGCTACCGTCAATATAAAGACCCAAGTCAGTGGTATAGCTCATCGGTTTTCCTGCAAAATTTATATGTTCTGCATGTAGGCGTCACGTTGAGGGTTTGGAACCCCTTGCAAGGCGCAAAAGCCAGAAAACCGGAAGGCCGATGAGCAATAACGCAACGCCCCAGATCAATGCTTCGGTGCCTGCGCCATAAATCGTCCAGCAGGAGTATAACGCCGCGAGGAGCAGAATGATCTTAAATCCTGCGGCGACTTTCAATGCCCCCGTCTGGATAAGCCGGAATGCCGCCGCCGCACAGCCGAAATACATGACGAGCACGATTGCAGTGGTGAGCACGATTAGAAATTCAAACATAGATGCCATGGACCGGCTGCTGTTCATCAGGATGACGAGCGTCAATAGACTGGTGGAGAATACATGGGCATTGCGCGGCGTCCCATTTGCGGCGGCTTTACCCATGAATTCTGGGAATAAGCCATCGCGTGCTAGGGCGGCGGGCAGTTCCGCTTGGCACATGATCCAGCCGTTTAATGCGCCAAGCGCACTGATTGCGCCAATCGCGGCGATCGCCGTGCCGGCATTGGTGCCGGCATAGATATTCACAAAATCGGCAAATGGCGCGGCTGATGCGCTGGTGATCGCGGCGGGTAGCATCAGGACAACTGCCGAGCAGACCAAGATATATATGCCGCCAGCACCGGCCGTTCCAAACAAGGTGGCGCGGTTAATGGTGCGTTCGGGGTCTTGCACTTTGTCGGCTGGTACGGTTGCGAGTTCAAGGCCAAGCATCGCCCATAAGGTCAATATGGTGGCCGTCGAAATGCTTGCTGTAGAGATATCTGCCGTATCAAAAGTGCGAACAAGCCCTGTGCCTTGCGTTGCCAGCACATAAGCTGCAAGGCCAATGACTGCGACGAGGGGGAGCAACTTTGCAATGGTCCAAACAATCTGCACCTGCCCTGCCAATTTGGTTCCGCGGATGTTGATTAGCGTGAATGCCCAGACGATGGCTATCGTGATGGCCGCTGAAACGCCGTGCGTACCGACAATCGGAAACAGCTGACTAAGATAGCTTACGGCCGCCGTCGCGATTGCCGCATTGCCGACCCACATTGAAATCCAATAGGCCCAGGCAATCGCAAAGCCCGCGCCATCGCCAAAAGCGGCACGGGTGTAGGCGTAAGGGCCGCCTGCCTTTGGTAGGGCCTTGCTGAGCGCGCCAAAGACCGAGGCAACGCACAAAGCGCCGGATACAGTGATCAACCATCCGATGACTGAATTCCATCCCAAAGGCGCAAGGCTTGCAGGCAGCAGGAATACGCCTGAACCAATCATGCTGCCCATGACCAATGCGAGCGCCATCCAGAATCCCATCGGACGCCCTGTTGCGGCTGTATCTTCCTGCACTTCAAATCCCCCGTTCCGCGCAAGCTTGCATGGAACAGGGGGAAAAGCCAATCTTTGTTTCACGTCCCAACGGCGCTGGCATGCGCAGTTCGCGAAGCAGCTGCCGAGTTACACCCCCAAACAGGCCAAGGGCGGCATAGTCTTGCGACGATCGAGCCACGACAAGGGGCATATGTCCCCTGAACGCCGTGCCACCCTTTACGCAATTGCGTAGCAAAATGCTTCCAAAGTGGAACATATTATGTCAGCGACGTTCAATGGATATTGCGGGTCAGACAGGTGACGTCATGATACGGATGGCGCAGGGCTCGGATGCCGATGCGATTGCGCAAATTTATGCGTATCATGTGCTTAACGGCACGGCCAGCTTTGACATTGTGCCGCGAACTTCTGTCGAAACGGAACAGAAAATCGCAGATATTTTATCCAAAGGGTGGCCGTTCCTGATCGCCGAACGCGATAATAGGATATTGGGATATGCCTATGCGACGGCCTTTCGAGATAGGCCAGCTTATGGCTTTACCTGCGAAGATTCCATCTACGTTGATCCGGATTTTGTGGGGCAGGGTGCGGGTGTAAAGTTGTTGCGCGCATTGATGGTGCAGGCAACGCAATGCGGCTTCCGCCAGATGGTTGCCGTCATCGGCGGGGCAGAACCCGCTTCGGTAAAGCTGCATAGTAAGTTGGGTTTTACGCAGTCCGGACGAATGCGGTCCGTTGGTCGAAAGTTTGGCCGCTGGCTTGACAGCGTCTACATGCAGGCAGAACTTGGTGACGCAGATCGGGCAGTGCCGGCGCGGGAACCTGCCTGATGGGTTATTTTGATTAAAAAAGGTGCGCCGTTGCCGCACGCAAAGGAGAGAGAAAATATGGCAGAGTTTGAATTGGTCGCAGACGGCCTTCGCTTCCCTGAAGGACCGGTAGTCATGCCCGACGGCAGCGTCATATTGGTGGAGATTGCCGAAGGACAAATTACCCGCGTGCGCCCCGACGGAAGCAAGACAGTCATTGCAAAGCCGGGCGGAGGGCCAAATGGCTTGGCGATTGGCCCAGATGGTAAGCTATATTGCTGCAACAATGGCGGGTTTGAATATATGGAAGCCAATGGCTTTCTTGCGCCGCATGGCATCGCCAAGGATTATTCAGGCGGGCGGATTGAAAGGATTGATATCGACACGGGCGAGGTCGAAATTCTTTATAAGTCCGGCGACCATGATTGCAGTCTGCGTGGACCTAATGACATCGTGTTTGATGCGCATGGCGGCTTCTGGTTCACCGACCACGGCAAGATTGATTACGCCAAACGCAGCCATGACGTTGTGGGCATCTTTTATGCAAAAGCAGATGGTAGCTATTTGGAAGAAGTGATCTTCCCATCCAACAACCCCAATGGCGTTGGCCTGTCCCCCGATGGCAAGACATTATATGCTGCAGAAACCTATACCTGCCGCCTGATGAAGTTCAACATCACTGCGCCCGGCAAGGTGGCTGGCGATGCGGGCCCCGGCGGACCCGGTATTCCGGTATACCGCCCGGCAGGATATAAATTCTTCGACAGTCTCGGGGTGGAGGCCAGCGGCAATATTTGCGTCGCCACTATCGGCGAGTGTGGGATTAGCGTCATTTCGCCCGATGGAGAGCTGGTCGAATTTGTTGCGACCGATGATATATTCACCACCAACATTGCGTGGGGCGGCGACGATATGATGGACGCTTATATTTGCCTGTCGGGCAGCGGGCGTCTCGTGAAAACCCGATGGGCGCGGCCGGGGCTTAAGCTGCAATATTAGAACTGGAAATCGGCGTATGCGACGGCACAAGGAAGCGCATCTCATTAACCGCATCGGCTGGCTGCGCGCGTCTGTTCTTGGCGCCAATGACGGCATAGTATCGACAGCAAGCCTGATTTTAGGTGTCGCAGCCGCACAATCGGCGCCCGCAACAATTCTGCTTACGGGTATTGCGGGGCTGGTTGCTGGCGCAATGTCGATGGCGGCCGGCGAGTATGTGTCGGTCAGCTCGCAGGCGGATTCCGAAAGCGCGGATCGTGCGCGCGAAGAGAATGAGCTGGCGACGATTCCAGACAAGGAACGTGAAGAGCTTATCGGCATTTACGAGCTACGGGGCCTCGACCGGGCGCTGGCGGAGCAGGTGGCCGACAAGTTAACGGCGCATGATGCGCTGGCCACGCATTTGCGTGACGAGCTTGGCATGGCAGCGCATACTGCCGCGCGGCCAGTGCAAGCTGCATTGGCCTCGGCCGCTGCGTTCACGATTGGTGCGTCTTTGCCCCTTGCGATGGTCCCGCTGTCTCCCGCCGCCTATCTCACTTGGACTGTGTCGATCACTGCCCTTTTGTTCCTTGCCGTCCTTGGCGCAGTTGGCGCAAAAGCAGGCGGGGCGCCCATCGGCAGGGCCGTGCTGCGCGTAACCTTTTGGGGGGCGATTGCGATGGCGGCAACGGCTGCTATTGGGGCGTTGTTCGGCACAACGGTCGCCTAAGGAAAAACATGACCTTCAATACTGTAATCTTCGATTTTGGCGGGGTTATCACGTCTTCGCCATTTGAGGCCTTTAACCGCATGGAGGCGAAAAATGGCTTGCCCAAGGATTTCGTCCGCAGCGTAAATGCCCGCAACCCCGACGATAATGCATGGGCGAAGTTCGAGCGGGCGGAGTGCAGCGCGGCTGAATTCGACACTTTGTTTGCCGCTGAAGCGCGCGCTTTGGGGCATGAACTTGACGGGACTGCTGTTATCGCCTGCCTATCAGGGGGCATCCGACCCGACATGGTGGCCGCGCTTGATATGCTTAAGTCCAAGGGTTTTGGACTTGGATGCATCACCAACAATGTGCCGTCAGGAAAAGGTGCTGGCATGGCGGCGAGTGACGAGAAAGCCGCCGCAATCTCCGCCGTTATGGATAGGTTCGACCATATCATTGAATCGAGCAAGGCCGGCATGCGCAAACCCGACCCGCGCATTTATGCCATGATGTGTGCGGCTTTGGAAGTTAAGCCATCACAATGCATCTATCTTGATGACCTTGGCATTAACTGCAAACCGGCTGCGGCGATGGGAATGGCAGCGATCAAAGTGACTAGCGGGGATCAGGCTTTAAACGATTTGGGCGCGCTATTGGCGTTGACCTTCACGCCTTTAGGCGTCTAGGCCACAGGCACTCCGTTTCTCCCATCATCTGGAGCGTTTCATGGCTAAAAAACTCTTCCCCGACGCAAAATCGGCGCTCGATGGCATATTGAAGAACGATATGCTCGTCGCGAGCGGCGGCTTTGGCCTTTGTGGCCTGCCAGAACGTTTGTTGGATGCTGTGCGCGACAGCGGGGTCACTGGCCTGACATTTGTTTCGAACAATGCCGGCATCGACAATGAAGGTATTGGCAAGCTGCTTCGCACCAAGCAGGTCAAGAAAATGATCTCCTCTTATGTTGGTGAGAACAAAGAGTTTGAGCGGCAGTATTTGGCAGGTGAGCTTGAAGTCGAATTCTGCCCCCAAGGCACCTTGGCGGAGCGTATGCGTGCAGGCGGTGCGGGCATCCCTGGCTTTTACACAAAGACCGGCGTTGGCACTTTGGTCGCGGAGGGCAAGGAAACGAAGGATTTTGGCGGCGAGGAATATATTCTCGAACGCGGGATATTTGCTGACCTTTCCATTATTAAGGCATGGAAGGCCGATGAAAGTGGGAACCTCGTCTTTCGCAAAACGGCGCGTAATTTCAATCTGCCGGCGGCGACCTGCGGCAAAATTTGCGTGGTCGAGGTGGAGGAGCTTGTGCCGGTGGGCAGCCTTGACCCGGACTGCATCCACCTCCCGGGGGTTTATGTGCAGCGCATGATCGTCGGCGCGCCGTATGACAAAAAGATCGAATTCCGGACCGTGCGTGAAAGGGAGGCTTCGCTATGAGCTGGACCCGTGACGACATGGCTGCGCGTGCCGCAAAGGAACTGCGCGACGGATATTATGTAAACCTTGGCATTGGCATTCCGACCCTTGTGGCAAACCATATCCCGCCGGGCGTTGAAGTAACGCTTCAGTCCGAAAACGGCATGTTGGGCATTGGGCCCTTCCCCTTTGCTGGCGAAGAAGATGCCGACCTTATCAATGCGGGCAAACAGACGATCAGCGAACTGCCGCAGACGGCCTATTTCGACAGTGCTGCCAGCTTTGCGATGATCCGCGGCGGGCATATAGACCTGACCGTATTGGGCGCGATGGAAGTCGCGCAAAATGGTGACATCGCCAACTGGATGATCCCCGGCAAGATGATCAAGGGCATGGGCGGTGCCATGGACCTTGTTGCAGGTGTGAAGAAGATCATTGTGGTGATGGAGCATAATGCCAAGGACGGTTCGCCGAAATTCATCCCCGCCTGCACTTTGCCATTAACAGGCAAGAATGTCGTTGATATGATCATTACCGATCTTGCGGTGTTTCAGCGGTCGGACACATCGGCGTTCAAGCTGATTGAAGTCGCACCGGGCGTTTCGGTCGATGACATTAAAGCAAAAACAACAGCGCATTTTGAGGTTGCAGTCTAATTACCAAAATGCAGCGGACTGTATCAGCCTTGATCGCGGCCGCATTGTTGGGGCTAACTGGCCTATATGCCACGCGCTCCGCGCCTGATGACAGTCAGGTCGTTGCTATATTGCGCAAATTCATAAAGACCGACGCCAACCTGCCCGACCAGCCCAATGAATGGCACGGACGGATCGATTACGCGAAGCTTGATCAGCAATTTGCCGCTATGGCGCAGCGGTCGGAAATGGCTGGCCTTGCCGTAGCTATCGTCGAGGATGGGGAGTTGCGTTTCGTCCGTGGCTATGGCGTGGTCGACCGGAATACCAATGTGCCGGTGACATTGGATACGGTGTTTCGGTGGGCATCGGTGTCAAAAACCGTGGCCGGTATGTTGGCTGCGACCTTGTCCAACGAAGGCTTGGTTGATCTGGAACGGCCAGTCGCGCGATGGAACACCTCGCTGCGTTTGCCCGAAGGCGCCGAAGCACGGTTAAGTTTTGAACAATTGCTGTCGCAGCAAACTGGGCTCACCAAAAACGCCTTTGACGAGCGGCTTGAGGACGGTGGCGATCCACGTGTGCTGCGGAGCGAGCTGGTCAATGCGCCGCTGCAGTGCGAGCCAGGGTCGTGCCATAGCTACCAAAACATCGCCTTTGATACCGCCAGCGAAATTTTGGCGCAGGCGGCACAGCGATCTTACCCGAATGCGGTCAGCGAACGTCTCTTTTTACCGCTAGGTATGAAAAGCGCCAATTATGGGATGTCCGGGTTGACCGGCGCGAAAGATTGGGCCCGCCCGCACAATGGCCGAACGGTCCGCCCATTGAACGACAGCTATTGGCGCGTGCCAGCGGCCGCAGGCGCGGAGAGCAATATCGTCGACTTCTCCCGATGGCTTCAGGCGGCAATGGGCGAGCGTCCGGATGTCTTGCCTGAATCGGTGTTGCGCATTGCCCAATCACCGCGCGTAAACACGGCGCCAATCTATGGCGGCGCATTGCGACAGGCAAATTCAAAAGCCAAATATGGCCTTGGTTGGCGCAGTTTCGATTATGATGGGCACCGGTTGATCGGTCACTCAGGCGCCGTTGACGGCTATCGCGCGACATTGATCTTTGATCCCGCTACCCGCACGGGCGTCGTCGCGATGTGGAACAGCAATTGGGGCACACCGTTCCGTATTCCGTTTGCGGTGCTCGACAGTTATAATCTGCGCACGGATTCCCGCTGGTTGGAACTGGACACAAAAACGCAGTGACTGGCCGGAGCCCGCGGCAGCATTAGAAAGGCCAAGGGATATGCAATACACACTCATCACCGCAAACCGCAATTATTCAAGCTGGAGCTTGCGGCCTTGGGTGCTGATGACAATGCTTGGCATTCCGTTCGAGGACCGCGTTGAGCCCTTTGCCGCCTCAAACAATTATCAAGCGTTTCGGGCCTTTTCGCCGACTGGGCAAGTGCCGGCGCTGTTGGATGGCCAGCGCACGGTGTGGGATTCGCTCGGTATCACATTGTATTTGGCCGACCGGCATGAAGGCGTGTGGCCAACTGAACCGGCGGCGCGGGCTTGGGCGCAGTGCGCTGTTACTGAGATGCATGGCGGCTTTTCAGCGTTGCGTAACGACTGCACGATGAATGTCGGCGTCAGGGTTAAACCAAAGCCGATGTCTGCCGCGTTGAAGCGCGATGTCGCGCGCCTCACCGAATTATGGGCGCAAGGTCTGGATAGCTTTGGCGGCCCATTTCTGGCGGGGCCGCAGTTTACGGCAGTTGACGCGTTCTTCGCGCCCGTTGCGTTTCGCGTGCGCACCTATGGCCTTGATGTCGGACATTCTGGGCAGGAATGGGTGCACCATATGCTTGGGCTGTCGCCCATGCTCGCGTGGGAGAGAGATGCATTGATGGAAAGCTGGCGCGAAGTGGACCATGAGGCAGAACTGCGCGCCTGTGGCGAAGTGACTGCCGATTATCGTTGGGCGTAACAAACGGCAGCCATAAAAAAGGCCGCCCAAATGGGCGACCCTTGTTCGGCTTTGACAGCGACTTACACTTTGTCGCCAATAATGCCCTTCAGCTTGCCCATGAAGCCCTGACTTTCGCCTTTGCGTTCCTGCGCGATACCTTCGCCTTCGAGCCGCTGGTTATCCGAAGCTTTACCTGCGGCCTGTTTGACATTGCCTGCGATTTCATTGCCGAGGCCTTTTGCCTTATCTTTCAATTCGCCCATAAAATGCTTCCTTTCTGCGTAATTCGGCCTCGCGGGGACTGCGGGCCGATACCAGGATGAAACGATAGCACGGGCGCTTTGGTTCCGCTGCGTGGCACCGTTAGACGCCGGAAAGCAACGCTTTGGCAAAATCTGCGCCTTGGTCTGGGGCGAACCGCAGGAATAATGATGGTTCAATAAGTTCCAGTTCCATAAGGCGGAATATGCCATCACTATCCCGCAGGATATCGACGCGCGCATAATCCAATGTTCCGGTCTTTGTAATCGCGGCGGTGGCGGCAAAGGCACCCTGTGCCAGCGCCAATGCTTGATCAGGCGCGAGGGCAGCCTCTTCCCTGCCGCCATATTGCTCCTGCACGCGAAAGTCGCCTTTTGCGGGGCGCTTGATGATTGCATGGCTGAACACGCCACCGAAGTAAAACAGCGAATATTCGCCCTCTTCGGCAATATTGGGTAGATAGGGTTGGATCATCATCCGCTGGCGAGCGACTGAATCCGGCACGGGATCGCCGCGCTCCAATCGGAAAGTTCCGTCTGCTCCGCCCGATATGGGTGGCTTGACGACTAATGTTTCGACATTGAAGGTTTTCCGCGCGTCTTCAAGTGCGACCCTGTCGAGTAGGGAGCTCCATATTGTGGGCACCGAAGGAATACCGGCGGCGTCCAATTCCGCCAGATACGCCTTGTCGCTGTTCCATCTTAATATGCTGACAGGGTTGCAGACCCGCACATTTTCGGCCTCCAGTCGGTCCAGCAGACCAAACCAACGTGGGCAATCCCGCGGATAGCCCCATGCCAGCAGGGGTGTGACAAGGTCGAAGGCGCTAAAGTCGTCCGCCTTGGTCCAATCGACAAAAATAGCGCTGTCGCCTAACAAACGCGTGTAATCGGCCCTTACCTGCGACCAGTCTTCTTCATACTCAGGCGTGGGGCATAGGATACCGATCCGATGACCGCTCATTCGCCCGCCATCTTCAATATCTCTTTCCACTCGGTTGCGCGAACTGGCGCGACCGACAGCCGCGACTGCCGAAGCATTACCATGTCTGCGAGATCGGAGTTCGCTTTAATCGCCTTCAACGTCACGGGTTGCTTTAACTTGCGCGAAGGCTTGACCTTAACTGCAACAAAGCGCGCCTTTTCATCGCTGGGGTCAATGAAATGCTCCTGGCTGATCGTGATGATGGCAACAATCTCAAGCCCGATATTGCTGTGGTAGAAAAAGGCTTCATCGCCGATCTTCATCGTGCGTAAGTTATTGGCGGCGCTGTAATTGCGCACGCCGTCCCATGTGCCTTCGCCCTCAGCCACCAGATCGTCATAGCTGTAAACGTCCGGTTCCGACTTCATCAGCCAAAATTGTTTCGCCACCTGTCACTCCTTTTCGCTGGCAAGCCTTTAAGGCAGGCAATAATGTGCTGTCTATGACACAAATGCCCGTGATTTCACTTGGTAGCGGCGATGCCGATGCCCTTGGCCAACAGCTTGGGAGCTCCTTTCAGGCTTATGGCTTTGCAACCATTGTAGATCATGGTCTTGATCCAGCCCTTGTTGCCAAGGCGTGGGCGCTAACGAAGAAGCTGTTTGAACAATCCGAGTCGCAAAAAATGTCTGGGTTTGACACCGCACTTGCCGGACAGCGGGGATATACGCCGTTCAAGACCGAAATTGCCAAGGGCGCGGACTTTCATGACCTGAAGGAATTCTGGCATGTCGGACGCGATGTATCGCCCGATAGTCCGCTTGCAGGTTTGATGCTGCCTAATATCTGGCCGGACGTTCCCGAATTTAAAGAGACATTCCAATTGCTGTTTTCCGAGATGGATAAGGTCGGCGCGCGTATATTGTCATCGATTGCGCGCTATCTTGATTTTCCCGCAAGCTGGTTTGACCCCGCGATTGAGGATGGGAACTCCATTTTGCGCTTGTTGCATTATCCGCCCATCGCAGGGGATGCGGAGGGCTGCATTCGGGCAGGCGCGCATGAGGACATAAACCTCATCACGCTGCTGCTGGGGGCTGAGGAAGCGGGTCTGCAGATATTGCGCCCCGATGGGAGTTGGATGGACGTTTCCCCGCCGCAGGGGGGCTTGGCGGTCAATGTAGGCGACATGTTGCAGCGCCTAACGAACAATATGCTGCCATCGACAACCCACCGCGTGGTGAACCCGACTGGCGAACGATCGCGGTTTAGCCGCTACTCCATGCCCTTCTTCTTACATTTGCGGTCCGACTTTCCCATTGCGACGTTGCCGCAGTGTGTGAATGCGGAAAACCCCAATCTTTACCCCGACCCTATTCTCGCCGATGACTATCTACGCGAACGGTTGATCGAGATTGGCTTGTTAAAGGCATAAATATTGGGGCTAGAGGTGCCAGCCCCACTTTAGGGTTTCAGGGTGACGGCGCGAATCCTGTCTCAAATGGTGGGTTGGGCGAGACTCACCCGCACTGAATAGCAGAAAACAGACATTATTGGCCGAGTGTGGAACCTTCCGCCGTCATGTTCATTACGCCAAGCGATGAAATCCCTAGCCGCCTGATTGACTAAAAACCCCAGAAAACTGTGCATTTACGACAGAAGTGCATTTTTTTTGTAATAAAATTGCAAATGGCGGTTGACCGAATCCCGAAGTCACTTTAGAGGCCCTCTCACCGGGCGGGAAGCAAGCGTTTCCGCGGTTCGGTCGCTAACAATTAGGTCACCTACTCCTCTGGTAGTAATATCATGGAACCATAGGTGTCCGCTTTTTTGTCGGTGGTAA
>Ga0214919_10001958_pt1 | contig 33006 bp, 29 predicted proteins | sample LL1503_MetaG_FD_177994 | JGI IMG/M metagenome (GOLD analysis project Ga0214919, IMG submission 177994) | Freshwater microbial communities from Lake Lanier, Atlanta, Georgia, United States - LL-1503 | ecosystem: Environmental > Aquatic > Freshwater > Lake | place: USA: Georgia | collected... | reverse complement strand
CCTCAAATTTTTATCGGTGAAACCCATGTCGGAGGTTGCGACGAACTCATCGCGCTTGATGCCAAGGGCGGCTTAGTGCCCCTCCTTGCATAGGCGATAATCTGCCTAATCTCATGGCAGGGGCTTTTTCAAAGCGGCCTAGAGAAGATCACTTTTAAACAAGAGTTTTTATGTCAGAAGCAAGCACCCCTGTGTTCCAAATCCAGCGCGTTTACATGAAAGAGGCGTCTTTGGAGCAACCCAACTCACCCGGTATTTTGTTAGAACAGCAACAACCTGCTGTAGATATTCAGTTGGGTGTTGAGGCCAACCAAGCTGCAGAGGGTGTCTACGAAATTTGTGTCACTGCCACGGTTCACACCAAAATAGAAGACAAAACGGTGTTCTTGGTCGAGTGCAAACAAGCGGGTATTTTTGAAATCCGCAATTTGCCAGAAGACCAAATGGGCCCCATCATGGGCATTGCTTGCCCTCAAATTGTGTACCCCTACTTGCGCGGCAACGTGGCCGACTTGGTGACCCGTGCAGGCTTTCCCCCAGTCCACTTGGCCGAAATAAATTTCCAAGCCATGTACGAGCAACAGCAAGCTGAGGCCGCAGAAAAAGCTGCAGCCCCGCAAATTCAGTAATTTGTCGCGAGACCCCTCAATGCGCCTGAAGATTGCGGTCATCGGGGCAGGTGCTTGGGGCACTGCACTGGCCATCAGTGCCAGCCGGCAAGCACAGGGTCATCAAGTCCAACTGTGGATGCGTGACGCTGCTGCTGCCAAAGCCATGCAATCGCAACGCAGCAACCAGCGCTACCTGCCGGATGTTGATTTTCCAGACTCCTTGCAATGCGCCAGTTCCCCAGATTCAGAATTGGCCCCATGGGCTGCATCTCACGATTTGATCGTCATTGGGACGCCCATGTCGGCCTTGCGCGGCATGCTGATGAACTTGAAAGACTTGACTGTGCCTGTGGCTTGGCTGTGCAAAGGTTTCGAGGCAGCCTCTGAAGGTGTTGAGTCTGGCGCCATGCCGCATGAGGTGTGTCAGCAAGTGGCGCCGAATTTAAAGTCGGGTGCACTGAGCGGCCCCAGTTTTGCATTGGAAGTGGCGCGCGCGCAACCGACAGCCCTGGTTGCAGCCAGTGCGCATGCCAGTGTGCAGCAAATTTTGGTCGATGCTTTTCACAGCCCCAGCTTGCGTGTCTATGCCAACGAAGACATTGTGGGCGTCGAGGTGGGAGGTGCTGTGAAAAATGTTCTGGCCATTGCAACCGGATTGAGCGATGGTCTCAATTTAGGCTTGAATGCGCGCGCAGCCTTGATCACCCGCGGTTTGTCAGAAATGACGCGATTGGGGTTGGCCTTGGGTGCCAAGGCAGAAACTTTCATGGGCTTGTCTGGTTTGGGTGATCTGGTGCTCACCTCTACGGGCGATCTCAGTCGCAATCGCAAGGTGGGCTTGTTGCTGGCGCAGGGCATGGACTTGCAGCAGGCGGTTCAATCATTGGGCCATGTCGCAGAAGGCGTCTACAGTGCACGCACCGTGGTCAAGCGAGCACAGGCCTTGGGTGTCGACATGCCTATTTCGCAGGGTGTGCTGGCTTTGTTGGAGGGCAAGTTAAAGCCCGCTGAAGCTGTGGCCGCTCTGATGGGCCGAGGCGCTAAAGACGAGAATTAAACCGGCGTGAAAGCCAGTCGCACATAGATGGGTGCGAAGGCTTCAGCTTGCGTAATTTCAATCAGAGTTTCTTTGGCCAACTCAAGCAGCGCAATGAATGTGACCACCAAGACCGGTGTGCCTTTGCTGGGGTCAAACAAGTTTTCAAATTCTACAAACTTGCGGCCTTGAAGGTGCCTTAAAACAATGCTCATGTGCTCACGCACACTGAGTTCTTCGCGCGTGATTTTGTGGTGTTGAACCAGCTTGGCGCGTTTCAAAATATCGCGCCATGCTTCTTGCAACTCAACCAAGTGCACGTCGGGAAAGCGCGGTTGAAGGCTTTGCTCAATGTAGACCTGCGCCTTCAAAAAGTCGCGCCCATATTGAGGTAAGTTGCCCAATTGCATGGAAGCCATTTTCATTTGCTCGTACTCGAGCAAACGGCGAACCAATTCGGCGCGCGGATCTTCTGGCTCTTGGCCTTCAGCCACCTTTTTCGGCGGCAACAACATGCGTGATTTGATTTCAATCAGCATGGCAGCCATGAGCAAATACTCAGCGGCCAACTCGAGGTTGTGCTCGCGAATTTCATCGACATAACTCAGGTACTGGCGCGTGACCGCGGCCATGGGAATGTCGAGGATGTTGAAGTTTTGCTTGCGAATGAGGTACAGCAACAAATCCAGCGGACCTTCAAAGGCCTCTAGAAAAACCTCTAAAGCATCTGGTGGGATGTAGAGGTCGTTGGGCATGGAAAACAAAGGCTCACCATACAGCCGCGCCACCGCCACATGGTCGATGACCTCGGCCAGGCCGCTCGTGTTTTCAACGACGGGCAGAAGCTCTGCAGAAGCAGCGGTATTTTCCAAAAGACTCAGCCTTTGGTTTGATAGACGTAAGGTTTTTGGTCCACGCGGCCTTCGTTGAATTCTTTCAACACATGGCGGTCGACAGAGGCATTCCACAACAGCGCACGAGCTTCTTTTTGGGCGGCTTCAAGATGCGGCCGATCAATTTTGAGTTGGTCGATGAACTGTGTGGTGTCCGAACGGTAGTCGGGACGACGAAAAAAATGCAAGAGCGACATGGCAAAGCGCTTTCTAAGGAACTTGGGTGTATTTTAGCGGGGCTGAGTCAGGATTTTTCTGACAAAAAGGCTGATTCAAGGGCGCTAGACCAATCAGGCCATACTTTGCTGTCCACTAAATTCAACAATCCCGTTCTTTTAGCAATGTCCATGGGTTGGTGATTCAGTCCGCAAATGATCAGTCTGACGTGTTTCTTTTGACAAACCTGCGCCAAGGCCACCAACGCGTCTGCTCCCGAAGAATCGATGTAAATCAGGTTTTTCAGGTCCAAAACAACCGTTTTTTGGGGTAGATCGTCCTCAATTGCTTCCACCATTTTCACGGCACCAAAGAACAGGGCACCATAAAAACGGTAAGCACGCACTTGCCCCTGCTGATTTGAAAGCAACAGGGCGTCGATGTCTTTCAGTTCTTCAACACGACTGAGGCTAGAAATTCGGTAGATGAAGGTGATGCAGGCCGCAAAGATGCCGAATTGAACAGCCACCGTGAGATCAACCATGACTGTGAGCAGAAACACCGCGAGCAAGCTAATGCGGTAAGGCGCGCGAAATTGTTTTAAATCTGTGAAGGCATGCCATTCACCCATGTTCCATGCCACAAACATCAAGATGGCGGCCAAAGTTGCCAATGGCACGTGATTGGCCAACGGCGCTGCCACCCAAACCACACCCAATAAAACCAGCGCATGCACAATGCCTGCCACAGGCGAGCGGCCACCACTTTTGACATTGGTGACCGTGCGAGCAATGGTGCCAGTGGCGGGCATGCCACCAAAGAACGGCGTGACAAAGTTGGCCACACCTTGCGCCATGAGTTCTTGATTGGGGTTGTGCCTATCGCCAATCAGGCCATCGGCAATGCGCGCGCACAGCAAGGACTCAATGGCACCCAGTAAAGTTAAGGTGAAGATGGGCATGCTCAAGTGCTGCAGGTTGGCAAGGCTGAACTCAGGCCACACAAAACTTGGCAACTCGGATGGGATGCCACCGAATTTGCTGCCAATGGTTTCAATCGGCAGATTCAATCCCAATGCAATCAAGGTGGCTGCAATGAGGGCAACGATGGAGCCAGGCACCACTTGCAAGATGCGCTGAAGTCCCCTGGCGGGAGCTTGGCCTTGCTTGATCGAAAAGACCCGCTGCCACAACACAATCAGAGCCAGTGAGCCACAGGCCAATGCAAATGCAGTGGCTTGAAAAGTGGGCAGGGCGTCATTCAGGGTGCGCAAAATGCCAAAAAAATCTGCAGGCATGTTGTTGACCTTGAGCCCCAGAAAATCTTTGGTCTGAGACTACATGATCAGCACCGCAATGCCATTGGTAAAACCAATGACCACCGCGACGGGAATGAACCTGATCAGGGTGCCTAATTTGAGCAGGCCCATGATGAACAACAGCACACCCGATGCCGCGGTTGCAAAAATGAGATTTGCCAAGCCGTAGCGTTCCAAGATGCCATACACAATGACAATAAAAGCACCCGCTGGGCCACCAATTTGAACCTTGCTGCCACCCAAAGCAGAAATGATGAAGCCTGCAATGATGGCGGTGAACAAGCCCGCTTCGGGCTTGAGGCCCGATGCAATGGCAAAGGCCATGGCCAAAGGCAAAGCCACCACACCCAATGTGATGCCAGCCGCAACATCGGCGCCCAGCTGCTGGCGTGTGTAGCCCTTTAAAGAGTCAAGCAGCTTAGGGCGAAAGAAAAAGGCCATTCGTCAGTTTAACGAAGCGTGATGCTGGCCGTCTGACGAAGGTCAGTGAATTCGCATGCCAGGTTTTGCACCCGGCCATGGATTCAAAACATAAATGCCGGGCTCGGCTTTTTCATCGGCGTGGCTAGCAGCCAGCACCATGCCCTCAGACACACCAAACTTCATTTTGCGAGGCGCCAAGTTGGCCACCATGACGGTGAGTTTGCCCACCAAATCTTCGGGTTTGTAGACGCTGGCAATGCCACTGAACACATTGCGGTGTTGGCCTTCGCCCACATCCAAAGTGAGACGCAATAATTTGGTCGAGCCTTCGACCGCTTCGCACTGCACAATTTGTGCAATGCGCAAATCAATCTTGGCAAAGTCGTCAATGGAGATGGTGGGTGCAATGGCTTCGCCGCCAGGCAATGGCGCCGCTTCGACCACGGGTTCAGGTGCTTCAAACAAAGCATCCAACATGGCCACATCGACGCGTTGCATCAAGTGCTTGTAATCGTTGATGGCGTGACCGGCCCCCAAAGAGGCTTGCACGTTCATGAAGTTCATGGCATCGATGTTCAAAAACTTCTCAACGTTGCTGGCCAAAGAAGGCAGCACCGGTTTCAACATGAGGCTAAGCAAGCGGAAGGCTTCAATGCAAGTGGTGCAAACATCGTGCAAACGAGCATCCATGCCTTCTTGCTTGGCCAATTCCCAAGGTTTGTTTTGATCGACGTATTCGTTGATGCGGTCGGCCAGCAGCATTACTTCACGCAGTGCTTTGGCAAAGTCGCGCTCGTCATACAGTTTGGCGATGGGTGCTACACCTTCGTGCAATTGCTTCAGCAATGCTTCTCCATCTGCAGACGCTGTGCCCAACTTGCCACCCAAACGCTTGGCAATGAAGCCCGCTGCGCGCGAAGCAATGTTGATGTATTTGCCCACCAAGTCGGAGTTGACGCGGGCCATGAAGTCTTCGGGGTTGAAGTCAACGTCTTCGTTGCGGCCATTTAGTTTGGCCGCAATGTAGTAACGCAACCACTCGGGGTTCATGCCCAGGTTCAAGTACTTGAGAGGGTCGAGGCCGGTGCCGCGGCTCTTGCTCATCTTCTCGCCACTGACGGTTAAGAAACCGTGCACATACACCGCATTGGGCGTTTTGCGGCCGCTGAAGTGCAGCATGGCAGGCCAAAAAAGCGTGTGGAAATAAGTGATGTCTTTGCCAATGAAATGGTACTGTTCTACATTTGGGTTGTTGATGTAAGCGTTGTAGTCCACACCGATCTTGCCCATGTAATTTTTGAGCGAAGCCAAGTAACCAATGGGCGCATCGAGCCATACGTAGAAATATTTGCCGGGCGCATCGGGAATTTCAATGCCGAAATAAGGCGCATCGCGGCTGATGTCCCAATCGCTCAAGCCGCCTTGGCCTTCTTCGTCTTTGGCAAACCATTCTTTGATTTTGTTCAGCACTTCGGGCTGCAAGCGGCCTGTGTCGTGCGTCCATTTTTCAAGAAACTCAACGCAGCGAGGGTCGGACAATTTGAAGAAGTAATGCTCGGATTGTTTGAGAACCGGCGTGGCGCCAGACAAAGCGGAGTAGGGGTTCTTCACTTCGGTGGGGGCATACACCGCACCGCATGATTCGCAACTGTCGCCGTACTGATCTTTTGCGCCGCACTTAGGGCATTCGCCTTTGATGAAGCGGTCGGGTAAGAACATTGACTTTTCGGGGTCAAAGAATTGTTCAATGGTTTTCGTGGCGATGAAACCAGCGGCTTTGAGGTCGCGGTAAATCTGTTGGGCCAGTTCGTGGTTTTCAGGACCGTCGGTGGAATGCCAGTTGTCAAAGCCGATGTGAAAACCATCGAGGTAGGGCTTGCGGCCGGCTGCAATGTTGGCCACAAACTGTTGTGGGGTGATGCCGGCTTTTTCCGCGGCAATCATGATGGGGGCGCCATGGGCATCGTCGGCACACACAAAATGCACCTCATGCCCTTGCATGCGCTGCGCACGAACCCAGATGTCGGCCTGGATGTACTCCATGATGTGACCGATGTGGAAATTGCCATTGGCATAAGGCAATGCGGTCGTGACAAAAATTTGTCGTTGGGCTACGGATGGGTTCGAAACAGACGAGGCAGACATGAGGAGGCTATTTGTAGGGGAATCAGTGATTTTATGGGCTTGGACCCTCCGTTGTCGCTAAACTGCCGCCCAAGCCCCGAAAGTTTCACATGTCGACCCCAGAACAACTCCAAAAAGCCCTCGAATCGGTCATTGACCCCAACACGGGCAAAGATTTCGTGTCCACCAAAGCACTGAAGAACCTCGTTGTCGATGGCGGCAATGTGGCCTTTGATGTTGAATTGGGCTACCCCGCCAAGAGCCAAATTCCTGCACTGCGCAATGCCTTGATCGCTGCGGCCAAGCAAGTCCCTGGCGTTGTCAACGTGTCGGCCAATGTCACCATGAAAATTGTGGCGCACTCCGCGCAACGCGGGGTGGCCTTGCTGCCGCAAGTGAAAAACATTGTGGCCGTGGCCTCTGGCAAGGGCGGTGTTGGCAAAAGCACCACGGCCGTGAATTTGGCCCTGGCGCTGGCAGCAGAGGGCGCCAGTGTGGGCTTGCTCGATGCCGACATTTATGGTCCCAGCCAGCCCATGATGATGGGCATTGAAGGCCGGCCCGAAAGTGAAGACGGCAAAACCATGGAGCCCATGGAAAACTATGGCGTTCAAGTCATGTCGATTGGTTTCTTGGTCAACCAAGACGAAGCCATGATTTGGCGCGGCCCTATGGCCACACAGGCACTAGAGCAACTGCTGCGCCAAACCAACTGGAAAGACCTTGATTACTTGATCATCGACATGCCGCCTGGCACCGGTGACATTCAACTCACACTCAGTCAGCGCGTGCCCATGACGGGTGCCGTCATTGTCACTACGCCGCAGGACATCGCCTTGCTAGATGCCAAAAAGGGCATCAAGATGTTTGAAAAAGTGGGCGTGCCCATTTTGGGCATTGTGGAAAACATGGCGGTTCACGTCTGCACCAACTGTGGCCACATCGAGCACATCTTTGGCGCTGATGGCGGCAAGAAAATGGCCGAGAACTACCAAATGGATTACCTGGGCGCACTGCCATTGAACATGCAAATTCGTTTGCAAGCTGACAACGGCAAACCCACGGTGGTGGCCGATCCCGATGGCGAAGTGGCGGGCATTTACAAATCGGTGGCGCGCCAAGTGGCCATCAAAATTGCCGCCAAGGCCAAAGACTTTTCAGCGAAGTTCCCCACCATCACGGTGTCCAAGAACACTTGATGGCATGAAGCAGCCCAGACCTTGGGCTACTTCTCAAAGGCTTGAAATCTTCAAGCCTTTTTGTTTTCTAAATCACGCAAGCGAAAACGTTGAATTTTGCCAGTTGCAGTTTTGGGGAGCTCGGTGATGAACTCCACAAAGCGAGGGTATTTGTAAGGGGCTAAACGCTCTTTCACAAAGGCCTTCACGTCGCCTTCTGTCAAACTTTGTCCAGACTTCAAAACGATGAAGGCTTTGGTTTTGGTCAGACCATCTGAGTCAATTTTGCCAATGACGGCGGCTTCCAAAATGGCCGGGTGTTGTACCAAGGTCGACTCCACTTCAAAAGGCGACACATAAATGCCGCTCACTTTAAGCATGTCGTCGTTGCGACCCGCGTAAGTGTAATAGCCGTCTTGGTCGCGCGAGTATTTGTCGCCGCTTTTGGTCCATTCGCCTTGAAAGGTGTCGCGCGTTTTTTCTCGGTTGTTCCAATACATCAATGCTGCGCTGGGTCCCTTGATGTACAGGTCACCAATCTCATTGTGGCCCGTGATCACTTCGCCTTGTTCGCCGCGCAATTGCACTTCGTAGCCAGGCACAGGTTTGCCTGTGGTGCCGTAGCGCACATCACCCGGTAAATTGGATAAGAAAACGTGCAACATTTCGGTAGAACCAATGCCATCTATGATTTCGCTGCCAAATCGTTGGGTCCAACGTTCGCCAATGTCGGCGGGCAAGGCCTCGCCAGCAGACGAGCAAAGTCGCAAGGCTACCTGATCTTTGGTAGGTAAATCGGGACTCGCTAACATGCCGCCATAGCCGGTGGGTGCACCGTAAAAAACGGTGGGCTTGTGGTCGACCAGCCGTTTGAAAGTGGCCTGAGGTGTGGGTCGTTCAGCCATCAAGACCACACTGGCGCCTACACTTAAGGGGAAGGTGAGGGCGTTGCCTAAACCATAAGCAAAGAACAACTTCGCCGCCGAGAAAACCACATCGTTTGAGGTGAGGGCCAGTACGCCCTTGCCATAAAGTTGTGCGGTCCAGTACAAATTGCCCTGGGTGTGCACAGTGCCCTTGGGGTTGCCAGTAGAGCCCGATGAAAACAACCAGAAGGCAGGTTCGTCAGCATGTGTTTCGGCAGGCAAGCTAGGACCTGAAGCAGAAGCCAATAAGTCTTTGAAGTGCATGTTGGGTGCAGGCAATTCGCCCTCATGTCGCGAGACCACCACATGCTTGATACTTTTGGTGCCTTGTGCAATGGCGGCATTCAAATTGCCCAACAAGGCTGAAGAGACCAAGGCAGCTTGCGCCCGACTGTTGTTGATCATGAAGGCATAGTCATCGGGCGTCAAAAGTGTGTTGACTGCGACTGGCACCACCCCTGCATAAAGCGCTCCTAAAAATGAAACGATCCAATCGGTGCTGTCTTGCATCAACAAAAGAACGCGTTCTTCGCGCTTGAGCCCCAACTTACGCAGGCCCGCGGCACATGCCCTGATTTGATCTCCCATCTCGCCATAAGTCAGGCTACTCACATCGTCGATGAGCGCTGTCTTGTCTTTGCGGCTGTTGTTGGCAGCAATCAAAAATTGCGCAAAGTTGAACTGAGCGGGTGGTGGTGAAGGCAGAGCCATGGCGATCTCCGTGATCTTGATCAAAAAATTATGAGGTCTGCACTAAAACGCTTGGGCTTTGAGCCAACTCGCGGTATAAATGCACTATCTTGCTTGCAGATGAGTATGCAATAAAGTGCATGTTTTGTCTGTATTCAAAATTAAGGGTTTTCCCTTAATTTTGTGAAAACGAAATTGTCAATTCATTGTCTTTGGAGACTTCGGTGACCGAATCATCGACCGCACTTGTTGAAGTGGGGGGCTCTTTAGAGCCCCTTAGAAGCCCATTTTTGATGGCGCTGGGTGACCGTGTGCGCAACTTGCGTTCTCGCAAAGGCATGACCCGAAAAGCTGTGGCTTTGGCGGCCGATGTGTCAGAACGTCACTTGGCTAATTTGGAGTACGGCACAGGCAATGTGTCTGTGTTGGTGTTGTTGCAGGTCTCTCATGCCTTGCAATGCTCTTTGGCGGAGTTGTTGGGAGACATCAGCACCAGCTCGCCCGAATGGTTGCTCATTCGCGAGTTGCTCAGCAAGCGAACTGAAGCTGATTTAAGGCGTGCACGCGTTCAACTGACTGAAATGTTTGGTGAGAGTGGCGATGCCAAAGCTCGTCGCACCCGGATTGCCCTCATTGGTTTGCGCGGTGCCGGCAAAACCACGCTGGGCCAGCGTTTGGCCGACGATTTGGGATTTACCTTCATTGAGCTCAGTCGTGAAATTGAAAAATTTGCAGGCTGTCAAATCAGTGAAATTCACAACCTGTATGGCGCCAATGCATATCGACGCTATGAACGCCGTGCTTTGGAAGAGGCCATTCAAATTTACCCCGAGGTGGTGATCGCTACGCCGGGAGGTTTGGTCTCTGACTCCGCCAATTTCAACTTGCTGCTGACGCATTGCACCACCGTGTGGTTGCAAGCCAGTGCCAACGATCACATGTCTCGCGTTGCAGCTCAGGGTGACTTACGCCCAATGGCCGCCAGCCCCGAGGCCATGGAAGATTTGAAACGCATTTTGGAAGGCCGCTCTGCGTTCTATTCCAAAGCCGATCTCAGCATCGATACCAGTGCGCAAGATGCAGATGAGAGTTTCAAGCGCTTGAAAACGGAAGTTCGCAAAGTCATTCAATGGGTTGAGTAGGGTCAGAAAAAATTTCGTAAAATATAGGGTAAATACCTAATAATTGCATTAAATTGCATGTTGAGTGTATTGATTTAATGCAATAAACTGCATGTCAACGCGGTTCGGTTGATTTAACTGTCTCGAACCAGAGATTCAGACCCAACAAAAACCTTCCTTGGAGACTTTTATGACCACAGCGCCTATCGTCAATTACCAAACCACACCAGAAAACTACAAGCACATCAGCTTGGCCTTTGACGGTGCAGTGGCCACTTTGTCAATCAACATCGACGAGAACGCCGGCATTCGCCCTGGCTACAAACTCAAGCTCAACTCCTATGACTTGGGCGTGGACATTGAGTTGCACGATGCTTTGCAACGCATTCGTTTTGAGCACCCTGAAGTTCGCAGCGTGGTGGTCACCAGCTTGAAAGACCGCGTGTTCTGCTCAGGCGCCAACATTTTCATGTTGGGTGTTTCTACACACGGTTGGAAAGTCAACTTCTGTAAGTTCACCAACGAAACACGCAATGGCATTGAAGACTCCAGCAAATACTCTGGCTTGAAATTTGTGGCCGCATTGAACGGCGCTTGCGCTGGTGGTGGGTATGAGTTGGCATTGGCTTGCGATGACATCGTGTTGGTCGATGACCGCTCTTCTTCGGTGTCATTGCCTGAAGTGCCCTTGCTTGGCGTGTTGCCAGGTACGGGTGGCCTGACTCGCGTGACCGACAAGCGCCACGTGCGCCACGACTTGGCCGACATTTTCTGCACCAGCGTGGAAGGTGTGCGTGGTCAAAAAGCCGTTGACTGGCGCTTGGTCGATGCCATTGCCAAGCCCAACCAATTCCAGCAAGTGGTGCGCGAGCGTGCTGACAAATTGGCTGCAAAAAGTGACCGCCCAGCGACAGAAAAAGGCGTGGCACTGACACCCATTCAGCGCATCATTGCCGCCGATCAAATTAGTTACAACAACGTGACCGTTGACATCGACCGTGCCAAACGCTTGGCCACCTTTACAGTCAAAGCGCCGACAACAGCACAACCCACCGACATCGCAGGTATCTTGGCTGCTGGCGCTCAGTGGTGGCCACTGCAAATGGTGCGCGAATTGGACGACGCCATTTTGCACATGCGCACCAACGAACTCGACATCGGCACGTGGTTGCTCAAAGCTGTTGGCGATGCCAAAGCTGTGTTGGCCAGCGACGCTACTTTGTTGGCTCACAAAGACCACTGGTTCGTGCGCGAAACCATTGGTCACTTACGCCGCACTTTGGCACGTTTGGATGTTTCTTCACGCAGTATTTTTGCCATCGTCGAAGAGGGCACTTGCTTTGTCGGTACGTTTGCCGAATTGGCCCTCTGTGCAGACCGCACTTACATTTTGGCCTTGCCCGACGATGCAGACAAAGCCCCCACCCTTCAGTTGAACGAATTCAACTTTGGCTTCTACCCCATGGTGAACGATCAGTCTCGATTGGCCCGTCGCTTCTACGAAGAAGTGCCGGCCATGGAAGCAGCTCGCGGTGCCATTGGCAAAGCCTTGGATGCCGACGCAGCCTTGGCCTTGGGTTTGGTCACTGCCGCACCCGACGACATTGATTGGGAAGACGAAATTCGCATGTGCTTGGAAGAGCGCGCAGCCATGTCACCCGACGCTCTCACAGGCCTCGAAGCCAACCTGCGTTTTGCCAGCCAAGAGAACATGCTCACCCGTATTTTTGGCCGCCTCACTGCATGGCAAAACTGGATCTTCCAGCGGCCCAATGCGGTGGGTGAAAAAGGCGCCTTGAAGGTGTACGGCAAAGGCGAAAAAGTGCAGTTCGACATGAACCGTGTTTAAGCCTTGGAGTTACAAAAAGTTTTGAAAGTGTTGTGCAGCAAGGTTCCCGGTGGTCTTTGCTGCAACCCAAATTTGACCCCACCGTTGCTTTAATTTCTGGAGACTCTCATGTTCGGTATCAACTACAGCGAAAAAATTCCTAACAACGTCAACTTGTCCGAAGACCGCACATTGCAGCGCGCTCTGGAACAGTGGCAGCCCAACTTCATCAACTGGTGGGACGACATGGGCCCCGAGGGTTCAAAAGACATGGACGTGTACTTGCGTACAGCCGTCAGTGTTGACCCACAAGGTTGGGCTCAGTTTGGTCACGTCAAAATGCGTGACTACCGTTGGGGTGTGTTTTTGAACCCCGGTGACCAAGAGCGTCAAATTCATTTTGGCGATCACAAGGGCGAGAAAGTTTGGCAAGACGTGCCTGGCGAACACCGCGCCAACCTGCGCCGAATCATCGTGACACAAGGCGACACCGAGCCAGCGTCTGTGGAGCAGCAACGCCATTTGGGCCTCACAGCGCCCAGCATGTACGACCTTCGCAACCTGTTCCAAATTAACGTGGAAGAAGGCCGTCACCTGTGGGCCATGGTCTATTTGTTGCACAAATACTTTGGCAGAGACGGTCGTGAAGAAGCCGATGCTTTGTTGCAGCGTAACAGCGGCAATGAAGACAATCCTCGCATCTTGCAAGCCTTCAACGAGAAGACGCCCGACTGGTTGTCCTTCTTCATGTTCACGTACTTCACAGACCGTGACGGCAAGTTCCAACTCTGCGCTTTGGCCGAATCTGCATTCGATCCTTTGGCACGCACCACCAAGTTCATGTTGACCGAAGAAGCGCACCACATGTTTGTGGGCGAGTCTGGCGTCAGCCGCACCATCCAGCGCACTGTCGATGTGATGAACCAACTCAAAACTGACGACGTGGCCAAACTGCGCGCTGCCGGCGTGATCGATTTGCCCACCATCCAGCGTTACATCAACTTCCACTTCTCGGTCACCATCGATTTGTTTGGTGCCGACGAGTCGTCCAATGCAGCCACTTTCTATAGCTCTGGCTTGAAGGGCCGCTACGAAGAAGGCAAGCGCTCCGATGACCACGTGCTGAAAGGCAACACTTACAAGATCTTGGCCGTTGAAAACGGCAAGTTGATTGAAAAAGAAGTGCCCATGTTGAACGCCTTGAACGAAGTTCTGCGCGACGACTACATCACCGACTCCAAAGGCGGCATTGACCGTTGGAACCGAGTCATTGAAAAGGCTGGCATTTCCTTCAAGCTGACAGCCCCTCACAAAGCTTTCCACCGTAACATCGGTTCTTTGTCTGGCTCCAAAATCACGCCCGATGGCCGTGTGGTCACCAGCGAAGAGTGGATGTCCAAAGTGGGCGAGTGGTTGCCAACCAACGAAGACCGCGCTTATGTGGCCAGCCTCATGGGCCGTGTTGTCGAGCCGGGTAAGTTTGCCAACTGGATTGCCCCTCCTGTCATGGGTATCAACCGTCAGCCTGTAGACTTCGATTACGTTCGTTTCAGCTGAGATCACAAGAAGATCCATCACACTTGCCATGACCACAGAAGCCGTTTTAATTCAGCAACACCTGATTGACCCAGAAATCTGCATCCGTTGCAACACTTGCGAGGCCACGTGCCCCGTAGGTGCCATCACGCATGACTCTCGGAATTATGTGGTCGATGCTGACAAATGCAATCTGTGCATGGCCTGTGTGCCGCCATGCCCCACGGGCTCCATTGACAACTGGCGCAGCATGCCCAAGGTCAAGGCCTATTCTGTTGAAGAGCAACTGACATGGGATGATTTGCCTGCTGCTTTGAGCGAAGCCGAGCTTCAAGCCATGGGCATCAGCGGTGATGCCGTGCTAGCAGCGACTTCTGCAGAACCAGCACCTGCGCATGCAGTGAATGTTTCTGGCGAAGCCGTGTTCAATTCAGCGGCTTATGGCGCCTCTTTGCCGCCATGGTCTGCGGCCCACGCCTATACCAACTTGTATGGCCCTAAATCTCCCACCACAGCCACCGTGGTAGGCAATTTCAAAGTGAACGAAGCGGGCACCACCAACGAAACCCATCACATCGTGATTGATTTCGGCAGCATGCCTTTCCCAGTTTTAGAGGGCCAGTCTGTGGCCATCGTGCCGCCAGGTGTCGATGCATCAGGCAAACCTCACCATGCTCGCCAATACTCCATTGCCAGCCCGCGCAACGGCGAGCGCGCTGGCTACAACAATGTGTCTTTGACGGTGAAGCGCGTGATCGAAGATCACGAAGGCAAACCCGTTCAAGGTGTGTGTTCCAACTATTTGTGCGATGTGAAAGTGGGCGACGCCATCCAAGTGATTGGCCCCTTTGGCAGCAGCTTCCTGATGCCCAACCACCCCAAGTCCAACATTGTGATGATTTGCACCGGTACGGGCAGCGCGCCCATGCGCGGCATGACCGAGTGGCGTCGCCGTTTGCGCCAAACTGGCAAGTTTGAAGGCGGCAAGTTGATGCTGTTCTTTGGTGCCCGCACCCAAGAAGAATTGCCTTACTTTGGCCCCTTGCAAAAACTACCCAAAGATTTCATCGACATCAATTTTGCATTCTCACGCACGCCAGGTCAGCCTAAGCGTTATGTGCAAGACGCCATGCGCGAGAGAGCGGCCGACTTGGTGGCGCTCTTAAAAGACCCCAACACCTATTTCTATGTCTGTGGCTTAAAAAGCATGGAAGAGGGCGTGGTCTTGGCCTTGCACGATGTGTCAACGCAAGCGGGTCTTGAATGGGAAGCATTGGGGTCTACCCTCAAAAAAGAAGGCCGATTGCACCTCGAAACCTATTGAGGTACGAAACCGCCCTAAAGGCAGACACGAACCGATGACTCTCAATCATTGGTACTATCCGCCCATGAGTTTCCGTCCCTTTATTGATGTTGCTGTTTTCATGCGCCGTGAGCGCGTGCAAGGTGACATGGCCAAATGGCAGACATGGCGCTGGGTTTTAGACGACGTCACACCTCAAGAAGAAAACTTTGGCCAAACGCCAAAGTGTCTGCGCGAGGGCGATGATGGCGCGCTTTGGTTGTTTCCCAATTTCAAAGTCGAACTTTTTTCAGACGATGCAGAAGGCTATCTGCTGAATGTCACCTCACCCGATCCTTGTTTTTTTGTCATGTGGCGCATGGAAGAACGAGTCGCACTGAGTGAGGAGTTGGTGGCTGTGCCAGAGCGCGTGTCGCTCAGTTATCACGATGCCGGCCGCTGGCTAGACGCGCAAGAAACCATTGAGCAAGTGCCAGCCTCACCCGACATCGTTCAATGGGTGCGTGAATTTGCCAATGACCATTACACCCCCGAGGTGAAACGCCGTCAGCGGCCTCAAAGCTTTCAAGCCCTCACAGATCGTTTTGGGCAACCTGCCAAGGTGACTACCGGCGACCGTTCGGGCCGGAAAGTGGACGGCGCATGAGCCAGCCTGGCAACAACGGAGACAGCGGCAACTTCTTCAGCCGTTGGTCGCAGCGCAAGCAAGCGGTAAAACAAGGCGCTCCTTTGGCCGAACCTTTGCCAACGGCCAACGCCCAGCCACAGACAAACCCCTTACAAGCCACAACTCAAAATGGTCCCTTGGCCACTCAGGCGAGTGCGCTCCCAAAAAATACTGCGCCCAATTCGCAAAGCACAAAAGAAGAGCCTGCCAAGCTTCTGACCCTGGAGGATGTCTCCAAACTCACACCCGAATCTGATTTCACGTCCTACATGACGCAGGGTGTGTCGCCAGAAGTTCGCAACGCTGCCATGAAAAAACTCTTGGCTGACCCGCACTACAACATCATGGACGGCTTGGACATTTACATTGGCGACTACAACACCCCCGACCCATTGCCCGAGGGCATGTTGGCCAAAATGGTCGGTGCGCAATTTTTGGGTTTGGTCAAAGCGCCAGAAGATGTGGCACAGTCTGCTCCAACCGAAACACAAAATACAGAACCCTCAGAAGCAAACGACAACTTGCAAGACGAAGCCCCAAGTTCAGCCCCTATAGAAAACGATCCGGCCCCCCATGACCACACTCATTTGCGATTGCAATCAGACGATGCCCCTGCAGACCCAGAAACTGGGTCAGGCACTGGGTGAGTCGCTGACGCTGCACAGCACCCTTTGCCGCAGAGAAGCGGGTGCTTTTCAAAAGGCCATTCAGTCGGGCCAAGAAGTGGTGGTGGCCTGTACACAAGAGAAAAAACTTTTTTCAGAACTGGCCCTTCAAACTGAAGGCGCTACATCGCCCATCAAGTTCGTCAACATTCGAGAGATGGGCGGCTGGAGCCGCGATGCGCAAAACGCCAGCCCCAAGCTGGCGGCGCTGCTGGCTGCGGCGCACTTGCCAGAGCCAGATCCTGTGCCCGCTGTGCCTTTTAAAAGTGAAGGCCGTTTGCTGATCATTGGTCCCATTGACCAAGCTGAAAAAGCGGCAGCCTTGGTGTCAGATGTTTTGCAGGTGGTGATCTTTGCGCAGGGGGCTGGTGAAGCCGGCGGCGCACAGACAAGGCAATACCCCGTCATTGCGGGACAACTGCAAACGCTCAAGGGTTGGCTCGGTGCATTTGACGTGTCGTGGACCGAAAACAATCCGATCAATTTGGACTTGTGCACCCGTTGCAATGCTTGTGTTGAAGCCTGCCCCGAAAACGCCATTGGCCTCGACTATCAAATTGACATGAACGTGTGCAATTCAAGCCGCGCATGCGTCAAAGTTTGCCAAGCGGCCGGCGCCATTGATTTCAATCGTGTGCCTGCAGAAGCCACAGAAAAGTTTGATTTGATTTTGGACCTCAGAGGCGCTGGCGCAACAGGCCCTGGCTTTTTGCAACACGCGACGCCCCAAGGCTATTTCAAGTGGGATGGCCAAGATCTCTCCACCCTGCTCAAGTTGCGCGATAGGGTGGGGGAGTTTGAAAAACCCAAGTTTTTCGCCTACAAGCAAAAGCTTTGCGCCCACAGCCGCAACGAAACCGTGGGCTGCAATGCGTGCGTTGACATTTGTTCAGCCGAGGCCATCTCTAGCGACAAATCGGCGCAACAAATTAAAGTCAATCCCAACCTTTGTGTCGGTTGCGGTGCGTGCACCACAGTGTGCCCCACAGGTGCACTGACCTTCGCATACCCCAAAGCGCAAGAACAAGGTTTGAAAATCAAAACCTTGTTGTCGACCTATCACGCTGCCGGCGGAAAAGATGCCACGCTCTTGTTGCACAGCCAAGATGCAGGCCAGGCATGCATCGAAGCATTGGGCCGCTCAGCGCAATTGAAATTGGCACAGGGCGTGCCGGCCAATGTGATTCCCATGTCTTTGTGGCACACCGCCAGTTTGGGCTTGGAAGTTTGGCTCACGGCCATTTCCTATGGTGCTAAGCAAGTGTTGGTGCTCAGCACCCACGAGGAAGCACCGCAATATGTGGAGGGCTTAGAAGCGCAAATGGCTGTTGCCCAAAGTTTGCTGGCGGGCTTGGGCTACACCGGTGAGCACTTTCAAATCATCAAGGCCAAGAGTGCCATGGATTTAGATGCCAGTTTGCAAGCCAACTTTCAGGCGCAGAAACAAGCGTCTTCAAAGAGCAAGCATCAGGTACCTGCCGTGTTCGCCAAATATGCAGTGGCCCCTGAAAAGCGCGGCACGCTAGAGCTGGCCTTGGATCATTTGAGCGAACATGCACCTGCCGTTTTAAACGATGCCAACAAAGTCGTCGAACTGCCCAAACCTGCACCCATGGGCAGTTTGAAAGTCAATGTTGACAAATGTACGCTGTGCTTAAGTTGCGTCAGTGCCTGCCCGGCCAGCGCCTTGCAAGACAACCCCGAATTGCCGCAATTGCGTTTCATTGAAAAGAACTGTGTGCAGTGCGGCTTGTGTGCCACTACCTGCCCTGAAGACGCCATTGACTTGGTGCCTCGTTTTTTGCGCACACCCGAGCGAAAGCAAGCCCAGGTGTTGAACCAATCGCAGCCCTACGGCTGTGTGAAATGTGGCAAACCCTTTGGCACCCTGAAAGCCATTGAAGCCATGTTGGGCAAACTGGCAGGGCACAGCATGTTTCAAGGCGCAGCCTTGGAGCGACTCAAAATGTGTGGCGACTGCCGAGTGATTGACATTTATTCAAATGCTGATGAGGCCAAAATTGCGAACATTCCGCCCAAGGGCTGAGGCCCTGAAAGCCAGCCCAGAACTTTTTACCGAATCAAAACGCCATGACTTCTAACTTGCCCTCTTCCTCAGCGCTAGACGAAGAAACCGCGCGCGCAGAAATCTATGGCTTGTTAGCCCAGCTTTTCTACCGAGTGCCAAGCCCTGAATTGCTAGCGCAAATGCGCGTTGCAGTCACCGACGCCCCTATGGCCGGTGGCTTTCTTGAAGAGCCTTGGCGGCAAGTGGTGGCAGCTGCCCGTCAAAGCTCGGACGAGGAAATTGCCAACGAATGCAACAACTTGTTTGGGGGTGTGGGCAAACCCGAGGTGTATTTGTATGCCTCGCATTACGTTAGCGGCTTTTTGAACGACAAGCCGGTTGCCAGGTTGCGGGAAGATTTGGCCGCTTTAGGCTTGGAGCGTGACGACAGCATGTCAGAGACCGAAGACCATTTCGCCTGTTTGTGCGAAGTCATGCGCTATTTGATTGCAGGGGACGATGTGTCGGTCTCCAATTTGACCCATCAACAGACCTTTTTTGCCACACACATTCAGCCTTGGGCGCAAGAGATGACAGAAGCCATTGCCAAACATCCGAAGGCGAAATTTTTTGGTGTTTTGGCAGGATTTACCCAAGCATTCCTTGGTATCGAGGCGCAAGGTTTTGACTTATTGACATAAGCCCAAATCTCTAGGGGTTTTCCCATTGTTACCGGCTTGCAACCTGATACGATAGCCTGCGTATGCAAAGTATTTCCTAAGCATCTTTCGAGGAAGCATTCATGAGTTCTCAAAACCCAAAATTATCACGCCGCACCCTGTTTGCAGGGGCCGGAACTGTAGGTGTTATGGCAGCGGCCACCAGCCTGCTGCCTCAAGTCCAAGACTTGGCACCCCAACCGCTACCCAAAGCCAAGCCCGAGCGCGGTGGCGGCTACGAGCTCTCTGAGCACGTTAAGCGCTATTACAAGACCACCTTGGTCTAATCCCTTTTCTAACACTCACCTCTTCTGGAGAGTTCCATGTTGTTGACCAAAAAGAATTCAGGCACCGCAGGTGCTTCATCGTCGCCGTTCGTGCACAGCTTGCGCCGCGGCCTCACCCAGGCTTTGCCTACCCTAGATCGCCGCACCTTCTTGCGCCGTTCTGGTTTGGGTGTAGGTGTTGGCCTTGCCGCATCGCAACTGAGCTTGGTGAAAAAAGCCCAAGCAGGTATGACGAATGGCAGTGCCATGGGGGCTGGTAAAGTAGAAGTCAAGCGCACCATTTGCACCCATTGTTCTGTCGGCTGCGCGGTAGACGCGGTGGTTGAAAACGGTGTCTGGGTTCGCCAAGAGCCGGTGTTTGACTCCCCCATTAACTTGGGTGCTCACTGCGCCAAAGGTGCTGCATTGCGCGAACACGGCCACGGCGAATACCGCCTGCGTTACCCCATGAAGTTGGTCAAAGGCAAATACGAACGCATCAGCTGGGACGTGGCCCTGAAAGAAATCACTGAGCGCATGACTGAACTGCGCAAAACCAGTGGCCCCGACAGCGTCTATTATGTTGGATCATCCAAGCACAACAACGAGCAAGCGTATTTGCTGCGCAAGTTTGTGAGCTTCTGGGGTACCAACAACACCGACCACCAAGCGCGTATTTGTCACTCCACCACGGTAGCCGGTGTAGCCAATACATGGGGCTACGGCGCCATGACCAATTCGTACAACGACATGCAAAACAGCAAGTGCGCCATGTACATTGGCTCCAATGCTGCTGAAGCCCACCCCGTCAGCATGTTGCACATGTTGCATGCCAAAGAAAACGGCTGCAAGATGATTGTGGTCGACCCACGTTTCACACGCACAGCGGCCAGAGCCGACGAATTCGTTCGCATTCGCTCCGGCACCGACATTCCCTTCTTGTTTGGTTTGCTTTATCACATCTTTAAAAATGGATGGGAAGACAAGAAGTACATCAACGACCGTGTGTTTGGCATGGAAGCTGTCAAGGCTGACATCATGGCCAAGTGGACACCCGACAAGGTGGAAGAAGCTTGCGGCGTCAACGAAGCGCAAGTGTTCAAAGTGGCCAAGATGCTGCACGACAACAACCCCAGCACCATCGTGTGGTGCATGGGCCAAACACAACACACCATTGGCAACGCTATTGTTCGCGCCTCTTGCATTTTGCAATTGGCTTTGGGCAACGTGGGCAAGACAGGTGGTGGCACCAACATTTTCCGCGGCCACGACAACGTGCAAGGCGCTACAGATGTTGGCCCTAATCCTGACTCACTGCCAGGCTACTATGGCTTGGCAGAAGGCTCTTGGAAGCACTTTGCAAAAGCTTGGGATGTCGATTTTGAGTGGATCAAGGGTCGGTATGCATCGCCCGCCATGATGGGCAAAAACGGCATCACCGTCTCGCGCTGGATCGATGGCGTGCTCGAGAAAAATGAGCTGATTGACCAAGACAGCAATTTGCGCGGCGTGTTCTTTTGGGGCCATGCACCCAACTCCCAAACACGCGGTTTGGAAATGAAGCGTGCCATGGACAAGCTAGACTTGTTGGTGGTGGTCGATCCTTATCCGTCTGCCACTGCAGCCATGGCAGCCATGCCTGGTAAGCCTGAAGATGTGAACCCCAACCGTGCGGTGTACTTATTGCCTGCAGCCACACAATTTGAAACGAGCGGTTCGTGCACTGCTTCCAACCGCTCCATTCAATGGCGCGAGAAGGTCATTGAGCCTTTGTGGGAAAGCCGCTCAGATCACATGATCATGTTCCAGTTGGCAGACAAGCTTGGCTTTGGCAAAGAGCTGGTCAAAAACTACAAGATGCAAAAAGTCAAAGGCATGGACGAACCCGTGCCTGAAGACATCTTGCGCGAAATTAACAAAAGCGTTTGGACCATTGGCTACACCGGTCAAAGTCCAGAGCGCCTCAAAGCGCACATGCGCAACATGCATTTGTTCGATGTCAAAACGCTCAAATCTAAGGGCGGCAAAGACAAAGAAACAGGCTACGACTTCGGCGACGATTACTTCGGTTTGCCATGGCCTTGCTACGGCACACCCGAACTCAAGCACCCAGGCTCACCCAACTTGTACGACACCTCCAAGCACGTCATGGAAGGCGGCGGTAACTTCCGCGCCAACTTTGGCATTGAGCGTGAAGGCAAATCATTGTTGGCCGAAGACGGCTCACACTCCAAAGGTGCCGACATCACCACCGGCTACCCCGAACTCGATCACGTGTTGCTCAAAAAGCTCGGCTGGTGGGGCGAGCTTACTGAAGCCGAATCCAAAGCAGCCGAAGGCAAAAACTGGAAGACCGATTCTTCTGGCGGCATGATCCGTGTTTTCATGAAGAATCATGGTTGCCATCCGTTTGGCAATGCCAAGGCGCGTGCGGTGGTCTGGAACTTCCCCGATCCAATCCCGCAGCACCGCGAGCCTTTGTATGGCACTCGTCCTGACCTCATGGCCAAGTACCCCACACACGACGACAGAAAAGCTTTCTGGCGTATGCCCACTTTGTACAAAACCATTCAAGACAAAAACATTGCTGACAAGGTCCATGAGAAGTTCCCACTCATCATGACCTCGGGTCGTTTGGTCGAATATGAAGGCGGCGGCGAAGAAACCCGTTCCAACCCTTGGTTGGCCGAGTTGCAGCAAGAAATGTTTGTCGAGATCAATCCGCAAACAGCGTCTAAGCGTGGCATTCGCAATGGCGATCGTGCTTGGGTCAAATCACCCACGGGCGCTCGTTTGAATGTGCAAGCCCTGGTCACAGAACGTGTAGCCCCCGACACCGTGTTCTTGCCTTTCCACTTCTCAGGACGTTGGCAAGGTGCAGACATGCTGGCACATTACCCAAATGGCGCAGCCCCTATCGTGCGCGGTGAAGCCGTCAACACGGCCACCACGTATGGTTACGACAGCGTCACCATGATGCAAGAATCAAAAACCACCGTTTGCGATGTGGAGAAAGCGTAAAGCTTTCCACACACACACAGGAGTAAAACATGGCAAGAATGAAATTTATCTGTGATGCAGAGCGCTGCATTGAATGCAACGGTTGCGTCACGGCTTGTAAAAACGAACACGAAGTGCCTTGGGGCGTTAACCGCCGCCGCGTGGTCACTTTGAACGACGGCGTGCCCGGCGAAAGGTCCATCTCTGTAGCGTGCATGCACTGCTCCGATGCGCCTTGCATGGCGGTGTGCCCCGTCAACTGTTTCTATCGCACAGAAGAGGGTGTGGTCTTGCACGACAAAGACGTGTGCATTGGTTGTGGCTATTGCTCCTACGCATGCCCGTTTGGTGCGCCGCAGTTTCCAAGCGCTGGCACATTTGGTGTTCGCGGCAAGATGGACAAATGCACTTTCTGTGCAGGTGGCCCTGAAGCCAACGGCAGCCAAGCCGAATTTGAAAAATATGGTCGCAACCGTTTGGCTGAAGGCAAGTTGCCTGCATGCGCCGAAATGTGCTCTACCAAAGCCCTGCTCGCTGGTGATGGCGATGTGGTGGCCGACATCTTCCGCAACCGCGTGGTGCAACGCGGCAAGGGCGCAGAAGTTTGGGGCTGGGGCACTGCCTACGGCAGCAAGACCGATGCGAAAGGCGCTAAATCATGAGCAGCTTGAAACGAATCTCAGGTCTTGCCAGCATTTTGCTTTTGGTAACAGGTCTCACAGCTTGTGGCGACAAAGCCCAAGAGCTGGCGGGTCAGCCCAAGTTCGATGCCGCGCCTTACACCGGCACAGGTGTGCAGGTTTTCACCACTTCCGATTGGAAAGCGGGCGACAAAAATAGCTGGGCCCTGCAACTTAAAACTCGCGCTCAATATGGGCAAAACGATCACACGCGATCCAACTGAACGTGGGAGAGCAAGCATGAACCGATCTTCGGTAACGAAACACATCCAGACTGGCGTCATAGCCGCCAGCCTGATGCTGGGCGGGGCCTTGAGTGCCACAGCGCAAACCGCTGCACCAGCAGCATCACCAGCAGCTTCTGCCGCTTCGTCAGCATCAGAGCCAGCTAAGTCAGCTGCAACAGGTGTCAAGAGTGCGAATATTTTTTCCATCGCACCTGATGCCAATACCGACCCCAAATACGCAGACCAAAACAATGGTGAGCGTGGTCAAGTTCAGCCTGGCAACAATGCGCCCATGTGGCGCCAAGTGGGTGCCGGCGTCACGGGCTACAGCAGCTTGCCAGTTTCGGAAGCGCCAGAAGCTGGCAACCTCATTCAACCTTTTGTTCAATACCCAGGCTCTAGGCTCACCAATGCCGGTGAAGCTTGGCGCCAAGTTCGCAACAACTGGATCATTCCTTATGGCGGCTCATTGTTGCTAATTGCTGCTTTGGCGATCGCTTTGTTTTATTACGGCAAAGGCGCCATGAAACTGCACGGTGCTGAAACAGGCCGCAAGATTGAACGATTTACACCGCTAGAGCGCTCTGCGCATTGGACCAATGCCATCGCGTTTGTTGCCTTGGCCATTTCAGGGCTGGTCATGGCCTTTGGTAAGTTTTTCATTCAGCCCATTTTTGGTAACGCATTGTTCGGTTGGCTCACCTACATTTTGAAGAATGTGCACAACTTTGCAGGGCCTTTGTTTGCAGTGTCCTTGATCATTGTGTTCATCACCTTTTTGAAAGACAACTTCCCTAGCAAAGAAGACATCACTTGGATGTTGAAGGGAGGCGGCATGTTCTCTGGAGATGAAGTGCCATCTCACCGTTTCAATGCTGGCGAGAAAGTGGTGTTCTGGTTTGGTGTGTTGGGCTTGGGCCTCATTGTGGTGGCCTCAGGCTTGGTGCTCGACAAACTCATTCCCGGCCTCATTTATGAGCGCAGCACCATGCAAATTGCCAACATGATTCATGGCATTGCCACGATCCTCATGATGGCCATGTTCATGGGGCACATCTACATGGGCACCGTTGGCATGGATGGCGCCTACAGCGCCATGCGCACGGGTTATGTCGATGAAACCTGGGCCAAAGAACACCATGAACTTTGGTACAACGACATCAAGGCAGGCAAAATACCTGCGCAAAGATCTCCCGAAGCAGCAGCCCACGGTGGCGCGGCTTCCACATCGGCATCTGCTTGAAGCATGAGGATTCCAACCATGAAAAAATCATTGATCAGCTTGGCCACTTTGGCACTGGCTTCTTTGTTCAGCGTTTCTACAATGGCCAAGTTGCCAGCCCCAAGCGACGAAGCCAAAGCCAAGGCCGCAGAAGCTGCCGCTAAAACAGCCCACGGCAACAAAGTAGCAGATTTTCAATTGTGTAAATCGCGCGAAAAAGTGGCGACCCACTTCTACAAAACAGCCAAGGCCAGTGGCAAATCTACCAATCCGCCTGTGGCTACCCCAGCCTGTGCAGACCCAGGTCCTTTTGTGGCCGCTGCACCTGCCGCGCCTGCTGCTGTGGCAGCAGCACCTGCCGCAGGTGCTAAGCCTGCAGCGCCTGGTGCTGCGACAGCACCCGCAGCTGCCCCTGCCAAAAAATCCTAATTTTTCCCTGAATTCATCAGGTTGAAAGTCCCTCGCTGCATAAGCGTGGGACTTTTTGCGTTAGGCTCAGGCCTGAATCTTTGATTGACCCATCTTGCAAGCTCCTGCCCTTAAACCCAGACTGACCCAAGCCCGCGCAGAGTTGACGCGTCAAATCAGTGTGGTCAACGAGTTTGGTGAAAGCTCCCAAGTGCACATTCCCGCAGAGCGTGCCCTCACCGTGTATTTGGACAAGAAAGAATTAGTCACGCTCATGACCTTGGGCGCAAGTCCTGAATGCTTGGTGCTGGGATTCTTGCTCAACCAACGCTTGATTCAATCGGTGAATGAAATTGAATCGGTCACCGTTGACTGGTCCTTAGGCGAAGGCGAAATGGGTCAACCTGGTGTGGCAGCCATCAAAACACGCGATGGCCTGAGCCAAGCTGGCCCCAAAACGGCAGCACGTGTGGTCACGACGGGCTGTGGACAAGGCAGTGTGTTCGGAGATTTGGTCAGCGACATCGATGCCATTCAATTGCCAGCCGACGCGCACATTTCTCAGGCCACTTTGTACGCCTTGGTCAATGCCATTCGCATTCAAGAAACCACTTACAAATCTTCGGGCTCTGTGCATGGCTCCGCTTTGTTCAAGGGCTCAGACATGCTGATGTTTGTCGAAGATGTGGGCAGGCACAATGCGGTAGACACGATTGCAGGCTGGATGGTCATGAACGATGTCAGCGGCCACGACAAAGTTTTTTACACCACGGGCAGGCTCACCAGCGAGATGGTCATCAAGTCTGCGCAAATGGGTGTACCCATTGCCGTATCACGCAGTGGTATTACCCAAATGGGCTTAGAGGTGGCCGAGCGCGTTCAGCTTTGCGCCATTGGCCGTGCCACCAACAAGCGATTCTTGTGTTTCAGTGCACCGCACAGATTGAAGTGGCAAGCTGAGCTGGCCGAAGCCTCAAGCAAGACACTGCTTCAAGATGTCGGCTGAAGTTTCTAAAGCGCCCGTGAACTCCTCCTCACTTGTCTTGAACAATCATTCTTGGTCGCGCGCATTTCAATTGGGTTTGCGCAATCTTTGGCGAGATTTGCGTTCGGGTGAATTGAATTTGCTCATCGTTTCGGTGATGTTGGCAGTTGCTGCACTCACAGCCGTTGGGTTTTTCTCCGATCGACTTCAAGCTGGTTTATGGCGAGACGCCAGACAACTTTTGGGTGGTGATGCCGTGGTGGTCAGTGACAAACCCACCGTCGAAAATTTTCAGAAAAAAGCCCTAGCGCTAGGCCTCAAAACCAATGCCAGCTTGAGCTTCCCCAGTATGGCGCGTGCAGACGATGCCAAAGGTGGTGAAACCAAATTGGTGGCTTTGAAAGCGGTGTCGGAAGACTATCCCTTGCGAGGGCAAATGAGCTTGCTCAACCCACAGAGTCAGGGTACAAGCAACAATTCAGGCGCTTCATTTTTTACCCGAGATGTGCCCCAGCCTGGACAAGCATGGGTCGACCCTGCCTTGCTGGAAGTCTTGAACCTTCAGATGGGTGATGTGATTTGGCTGGGCGACAAGTCTTTTCAAATTGCGGCACTCATTGACCGCGAGCCAGACCGCGGTGCTGCCTTTATGAATTTTGCACCGAGGGTCATGATTCACCAATCCGATGTGCCAGCCACGGGCTTGATACAACCCGCAAGCCGCATTTCTTACCGCATGGCAGTGTCGGGTGATGAGGCGCAGGTGAATGTGCAGCAGTTTTTAAAATGGGCCCGTGAAGAAGTTGATAAGCCAGAAGTGCGCGGCATTCAAATTGAATCGATGGAAAGTGGCCGCCCTGAAATGCGTCAAACCCTTGACCGCGCTGAAAAGTTTTTGAATTTGGTTGCGCTGCTCGCTGCCTTATTGTGCGCCGTGGCTGTGGCATTGGCAGCCAGAACCTTTGCAAGCAAGCACCTCGATGCTTGTGCCTTGTTGCGCGTCTTGGGGCAAAGCCAACAAACTTTGTCTGTGGCTTACGCCTTTGAGTTCATCACCGCGGGCATGGTGGCCAGTTTGTTGGGGGTGTTGCTGGGCTATGGTGTTCATCACGCCTTTGTATGGCTGTTAGCGGGTTTGGTAGATGCGCAACTGCCACCCAGTTCTGTTGCCCCTGCCTTGTTGGGTTTGGGCATGGGCCTGACATTGTTGCTGGCCTTTGGCCTACCGCCAGTGTTGCAGCTTGCCAAAGTGCCGGCGATGCGCGTTATACGCCGCGATATGGGTGGTTTACAACCTGCGTCTGTTGGTGTTTTACTGACAGGCTTGTTCGGTTTTGCAGGCGCCTTGATGTGGGCCAGTCGCGATGTGAAGCTGGGCTTGATGACAGTCGGTGGGTTTGCAATAGCCACCCTGTTATTCGCAGGCGCCACCTGGTTCGCTTTGAAACTCTTGCGTAAATGGGTGCCCTCGGACGCCACGCCAAGATGGCTTTTGTTGGCGACACACCAAGTCATGGCGCGCCCAGTGTATGCGGTGGTTCAAGTGAGCGCATTGTCGGTTGGTTTGTTGGCCTTGGTGTTGTTGGTTTTGCTACGCACCGATCTCATCAGCAGCTGGCGCAAGGCCACACCTGTGAATGCGCCAGATCGTTTCGTGATCAATGTCCAGCCCGATCAAACACAAGCTTTTCAAGCCGCGCTCAAGCAAGTGGGTGTGAAAGAATACGACTGGTACCCCATGATCCGAGGCCGCTTGGTAGCCATTAACGGCAATGCTGTCAGTCAGCTTGATTACACCGATGACCGTGCCAAACGATTGGTTGACCGTGAATTTAACTTGTCTGCGCGTGCGACCAAGCCAGAACACAATCCTGTGGTTCAAGGTCAATGGCAAGAAGGCGAAAGCGATGCAGTCAGTGTTGAAATAGGCATTGCCAAAACCCTTGGCTTGAAGATGGGTGATCGTTTGCGGTTTGATGTAGGCGGTGTCATTTCTGAAGGGCGCATTAGTTCACTGCGCAAAGTCGATTGGGGCTCGATGCGCGCTAACTTCTTTGTGATCTATCCGGTAGACAATTTGCCCGATGTGCCCTTGAGTTACATGGCTGCATTTAAAACACCTGATGTACCCGCTTTCGAGCGCAACTTGCTTCAGCAGTTTCCCAATGTCACCAGTGTCGACTTGCGAGCTACTCTGACACAAATTCAAAATGTATTAGACCAAGTCATTCGTGCCGTTGAGTTTCTATTTGCGTTCACCTTGATAGCGGGCTTGTTGGTGCTCACAGCAGCCGTTACTTCCACGCGTGAAGAACGAAAAAGAGAATTCGCCATCATGCGAGCCTTGGGTGCAACAGGTCGTTTATTGAGCCAAGTGCAAACAGCAGAACTCGTGGGGGTGGGGCTGTTGGCTGGCTTCTTGGCCAGCTTGGTGGCCGAGTTGGTCGGATGGGGCTTGGCTAGATTTGTGTTTGAGTTTGAATGGACTGCCTCACTGTGGGTACCCGCTGCTGGTGCACTTACAGGTGCCGCCTTGGCATGGATTGCCGGATGGTGGGGCTTGGCGGAAGTTCTCCGGCAACCTGTGTCCCAAACGCTGCGTCAGGTGTCAGAATAATTCAAGAAGGAGTGAGCAACACCACCAAAGCGCCAGCGCCGCCTTCAGCCGGTTTGGCTTGCACAAAAGCCATCACTTGATTTTTTTGAACCAGCCAACTGTGTACTTTAGATTTGAGCACAGGCGTCTTGCCAGGTGAGCCCAAACCTTTGCCATGCACCACCCGCACACATCGAATGCCGTGTTTGTGCGCATCTCGAATAAAGCTGGTTAAGGCCAAGCGCGCTTCGTCGCTGCGCAGGCCATGCAAATCAACTTCACGTTGAATGGCCCATTCGCCTTTTCGCAATTTGCGCGTGACTTCAGTGCCGACACCGGGCCTGCGAAAGCTCAATGCATCGTCGGTGTCTAGCAAAGTGCTCACATCGAAATCATCGCTCAATGAATCTTGAATGACCTTGGCTTCGTCTTTTTGAAGCTGGGTGGCCACGGGTTCGCGCGGCTTGCTGGGTAGATGTGCTTTGTTGTGAACAGGCAATGGCGCTACCTTGCCGATGGCGCGTGCAAACAGGTTTTTATCCGCCTCTGCCTTTCGAATGGCCGCCGCGCGCGCTGCTTCCTCGGCAACTGCTTTGGCCTGCGCCGCTGCAATTTGCTTTTGAACCAGTTTGAGATCTTGAAGCGATTGGAATTTCACCAGCCAATGGTGCCACAAGCTGGAAGCGTTTTAACTGTTGACTTATAAAACGCCTTGCTCGGCCATGGAGAAGGCCTGACCCGGGCCCACAATGACGTGGTCTAACACCCTAACGTCCACCATGGCCAAAGCAGACTTCAAACTGTGCGTAAGGTGTAAATCGGCAGGGCTGGGATGCACCGACCCACTGGGATGGTTGTGCGCCAACACTACTGCGGCGCTGTGGTGATGCAGGGCCCGAAGTACCACTTCACGGGGGTACACACTGGTTTGGCTGAGCGTGCCCCGAAACAAAGTTTCCATGCACACCAGCTTGTGTTGAGAATCTAGGAAAAGCATGGCAAACACCTCGTGTGTTTTGTGCGCCAAATGAAGTTGTAAATAAAGCTGAACGCTGCTGGCGCTTTGCATGACCTCACGGGTGCTGAGTTGCTGGGCCATGGCGCGCTTGGCCAATTCCATGACTGCCAGGAGCTCGGATTGTTTGGCAGGCCCTAGGCCCTTGATGCTTGCTTGTTGCGCTGGCGGAGTGAGCAGCAAATTGGCCAGGCCGCCACTGGCCACTAACATGTCTTGCGCCAATTGCAGCACATTGCGGCCAGCCACCCCTGTTCTGAGCAACAGGGCCAAAAGCTCGGTATCGCTTAAAGCGCCGGGCCCGCGAGTGAGTATTTTTTCGCGGGGACGGGTGTCTGGGGGTAATTCTTGGAAGTTCATGGGCTTTCTGAAGAGATAAATGCACCAGATTCAGGCTTTTTGGGGCGAAAGCCGCAGAAGCTTTTTACAATGGCGCATTCGACTCTTGAAGTCTGAACCCAAAGCCCTCTCCATGGGGCTGTTTAGATTTTCAACAGCCTGCATTTTTCAGAATTAAGTTTTATGACCACAGTCGAAGCCGGATCATTTTTAACACTGCATTACCGATTGGCAGGACCTCAGGGCACGCTCATCAATACCTTTGAGGACAAGCCTGCCACCCTGTCCTTGGGCTCTGGCGAGTTGTCGCCTGGCATGGAAGCGGCCATGATGGGTTTGGAAGAGGGCGTTCGCACGACTTTCGAATTGGCATCGGGTGTGGCTTTTGGTGATCGCAACCCCGACATGCAGCAATGGGTAGCACGCAAGTTGCTGGCCCAGTTGGGTGCAGCACAAGAACACTACGTGCCTGGCGATGTGGTGCAATTTCCCACACCAGACGGCCATGGCACTTATGCAGGCGCTGTGATGCAAGTAGCCGATGATGGCGCAGTCTTGTTTGACTTCAATCACCCCTTGGCGGGTCATCCTGTCACGTTTGAAGTTCATGTGATTGGTATTTTATAAATCGACTTCAAGCAGATGAAAGCAAATATGGGCGTACAAGAAATTTTGTTGGCAGAACCTCGTGGCTTTTGTGCGGGCGTTGATCGTGCCATCGACATTGTGGAAGCGGCCATTGCCAAATTTGGCAGGCCTATTTATGTACGCCATGAAATTGTGCACAACACCTACGTGGTGAACGACCTCAAAACCAAAGGAGCCATCTTCATTGAAGAGTTAAGCGACGTTCCGCCAGGCGCCACCTTGGTGTTCAGTGCGCATGGTGTGAGCAAGGCTGTGCAGGCCGAAGCAGAAGCGCGCGGCTTCACCATTTTTGATGCCACCTGCCCCTTGGTGACCAAAGTGCACGTGGAAGTGGCCAAGCTTCACAAAGAAGGCTACGAGTTCATCATGATTGGGCACAAAGGCCACCCTGAAGTAGAAGGCACCATGGGCCAATTGCCCAACGGCATTCATTTGGTAGAAGACTCGGACGATGTGCTCAAGGTTCAACCAAAACAGACAGAACTCTTGGCTGTCGTCACACAAACCACTTTGAGCGTGGACGATGCAGCAGAAATTTTATTGGCAGTGAAGAAGCGCTTTCCCAGTGTGCGTGAACCCAAGCAACAAGACATTTGCTACGCCACTCAAAACCGCCAAGATGCCGTCAAACTCATGAGCCCCCAAGTCGATGTGTTGGTCGTGGTGGGCAGTCCCACCAGTTCCAACAGCAACCGCCTGCGTGAATTGGGCAACCGCTTGGGCGCTGACAGTTACATGATTGACAGTGCTGACGAGCTTCAAAATGAATGGTTTGAAGGCAAACACCGCGTGGGGCTCACTGCGGGTGCTTCTGCGCCTGAAGTGTTGGTTCAAGATGTTATCACCCGATTGCGCGCCTTGGGCGCCACCTCCATTCGCAAATTGGACGGCGTGACTGAGACCATCAAATTCCCCTTGCCTAAGGGACTAAAATTAGACGAAGGCCATTGATTTTTTGGCCGCATAACTTTTATACACATGCTAGACATTCTCTTGCTCCGCAAAGACCTAGACGCTGCCGTAGCGCGTTTAGAAACACGTAAAAACCCACAAGCATTTTTGAATGTGGAAAAGTTTCGTGCTTTAGAAAAAGAGCGCAAAACTTTGCAAACGCGCACCGAAGAATTGCAAAGCCAGCGCAACAGCTTGTCCAAACAAATCGGCATGTTGAAGGCCAAGGGTGAAAGCACCGATCAGGTGATGGCCGAAGTGGCCAGCATCAAAACAGAACTAGATGCATCTGCATTGCGTTTAGATGCGTTGCAAGCGGAAATTCAAGACATGCTGTTGGCTGTGCCCAACTTGCCACACGAAAGCGTGCCAGTGGGTGCCGATGAACATGGCAACGTAGAAGTGCGTAATTGGAGCGTGGACGGCAAGGGCCCCAAGACGTTTGACTTTGAAGTGCGCGACCACGTAGACATAGGTGAAAAGCTTGGCCTAGACTTTGACATCGGCATCAAGTTGTCTGGTGCGCGTTTCACATTCATGCGCGGTCAAATTGCCCGCATGCACCGCGCACTGGCGCAGTTCATGTTGGACACGCAAACACAAGAACACGGCTACACCGAGTGCTACACGCCGTATATTGTTAACGCAGACACTTTGCGAGGCACCGGCCAGTTGCCTAAGTTTGAAGGCGATTTGTTTGCTGCCAAAAAGGGCGGCCAAGATTCTGAAGAAGGCGCAGAAAGCCAAGCGCTTTATTTAATTCCTACCTCAGAGGTCACCTTGACCAATGTGGTTCGTGACGAAATTTTGGGAGAGTCAGATTTGCCAATGAAGCTCACAGCCCATACGCCTTGCTTCCGCTCAGAAGCGGGCAGTGCAGGACGTGACACACGCGGTCTTATTCGCCAGCACCAGTTTGACAAAGTTGAAATGGTGCAAATTGTTCATCCAGAGAAAAGCTACGAAGCACTGGAAGAAATGACCGGCCACGCAGAAGCTATTTTGCAAAAGCTGGGCTTGCCTTATCGCGTCATGTTGTTGTGCTCTGGTGACATGGGCTTTGGCGCTACCAAAACATATGACTTGGAAGTTTGGGTGCCTGCACAGGCAACCTACCGTGAGATCAGTTCTTGTTCTAACTGCGAGGCTTTCCAAGCCCGTCGTTTGCAAGCGCGATTTAAAAATGCGCAGGGCAAGAATGAGCTGGTGCACACTTTGAATGGTTCTGGTTTGGCTGTCGGCCGTGCTTTGGTGGCTGTGCTGGAAAATTATCAAAATGCAGATGGCTCTGTAACGGTGCCTGAGGTGTTGCGACCTTATATGGGTGGCATGACAGAATTGCGCGCTGAAGTTTTGTAAATAGGCGCGCTGATAGAATTTGCGGCAGTGACCAGCCGCAATGTTGAATGCAGGAGAAGTGGCAGAGTGGTCGAATGTACCTGACTCGAAATCAGGCGTGGTGGCAAC
>Ga0214919_10001957_pt1 | contig 33014 bp, 32 predicted proteins | sample LL1503_MetaG_FD_177994 | JGI IMG/M metagenome (GOLD analysis project Ga0214919, IMG submission 177994) | Freshwater microbial communities from Lake Lanier, Atlanta, Georgia, United States - LL-1503 | ecosystem: Environmental > Aquatic > Freshwater > Lake | place: USA: Georgia | collected... | reverse complement strand
GGCGGGAGTAGGGGCGGGGGCAAAAGGGGCGGGAGTAGGGGCGGGAGTAGGGGCGGGGGCAAAAGGGGCGGGAGTAGGGGCGGGGGCAGACACCTCTGATAAACTATTAGAGTCTTGAGGTGATGTAATATTCTCCGCTATCAACGGGGCCTCTGCTTTCTGCGAAGGAGCCTCTGCCTCCTGCGAAGGAGCCTGCGAAGGGGCAGGAGAGGGTTGTGCACTCATATTTAAATACTCCATCTACTAGATAAATATATTAGAAATTTTTATTTGCAGGAATTATCCAGTTAACAAATAGACGTATTAGAAATATGATCGGCAATCTTTGAATCACTCGGGGTATATTTTATCGTATTCACAACACCTTATATTCGTAATATGTATTGAAACTCTTCTAGTAACACTATACTATCTTCCAAGTCATAAACTGAGCGATATAGCAGAACTTGTAACTTTTAAAAATGAGCCCGTTAATCTGTATTTTAATGCTCACAATAATAGTTGGAAAATGAACACAGATCATGCATCGGAACAAGTCGTTACCCCTGGCGGATCCTGGTACACATATATGCTCGTATGTGATAACAAAACATATGTAGGAATGACGAATAATCTTGACCGACGTCTACGTCAACACAATGGCGAGATTTCCGGAGGTGCCAAATATACGCACGGGGGCCAGTGGCGTCGCCACGTGTTTGTGACGGGATTTCAAGATAAAATCGCAGCACTGCGTTTTGAATGGCGCTGGAAATACTTTACGAAAAAACGGTCGCGGGCGGCAACAGCGACGGACCGTCGTATGGGGGCGCTAAATGATACTATGGAGTTTTATAAGGATTTGATGCCTGGTCTGGAGTTCTTTTTAGAGGGAGACTCTGGCTAAACGCAATCTATAATACCGGATTGTTTCAACTAGCCTTTTCAAGTCGCCTTCTATTACATCAAAGGAGGACTCACTTACTCTTTTAAATAATTCGGCAGTTTGTTCAGAATATATATTATCAGACCATCCAGTTGAGGCTAATGTCATCTTTTTAAAATCGTCTAAGGTATCTGATTTAACAGCCTTGAAAATACTTACTGCGCGCCACTGTTTATCTTTACTTTGGACAATATTATCCGTTTTGGATGCTCCCATTTGAAATCCACTACAGGGTATTGTATCCCATTCAGTAGGGTATTCCAATTTAATTTTTAACATTTGTGCAATGAAATCATCTTTAATATAAAATGATTTCATCATATTACACGTTGAACAACAAGGTAGTACATTCCCATATGTATATCCAATAGAGTTATCTTGGCGATCTAGTCCGTTTCCAACACCGTTTTTAAATCCACATAAATAACATGGCTTATAAATCAATTCATCATATTGTTCTTTTGTCAAAGAATATTCTAATCCGCGTTTTTCTTCTGACATTCGTTTTACATAAACATAAGATGTTGGTACTTTATGAATATATATAGACCATTTTTTATAGAATTCAGCTCGCTCAGCTGTCTCTAAAAGCCTCTTTTGATGTTTGGAAATAAGTTGTGCTTTTCCAACAAAGAATACCGGATGCAGAATGTGTTTCATTCGGTTACAGTGCTTACATGCGGTAACACAGTTGTCAAGAGTATATCCAACTGAATTATTCACTCTATCAATACCGTTAATTTCATTTTCATCATAATATGAACAATAGACACACGGTTTTTGAATAAGTTCAAAATATTGCTCTTTTGTCAAATTGCATTCTTTTTGCCGCTTATTGGTCTTTGATTGGAACATATTCCAATTTGTCTCCAAATTTCGTTTTGCCTCTGCTTGATAATTTCTCAGACGCCCCTTTCGTTTCTCATCAGATTTTTGCTGATTTTCGCGACATTTTGGGCACAACTTTGACACAGCACCATGTGCCGTTTTAAATGGTGCATATGTTTTTGAACAATGTGAACAAGTAATGTGTGTATCCGACATTCTATATAGAATATACACTTTACGTTTAGACTACCACCCAGCCGGGGCAATTTTTATTGAATATTATTATAATTTTGTTAAATGATTGCAACCACACCAAACATATATGACTATGCTTAGTTGGAATACGCCAACGTTGGCTCCATTCTTACTCTCTAAGAACCTGTAAACTCTCCTTCAATACACAATAACAGACATATTGAATTTCTCTTACAGACCACATCTCTGTGGGGACGGACTTTATCTTATGCTTATACACGATTTATTTCCAAATCATGCAAAGCCCACTGACATTAAGTCTCTGAACTGCATCCATCGTCTTAGATAAAGACATTAGGACTTGGCTGCGGATTGTCCCTAAATATAACCTTCTTACCATACCCACGAGTTTCCCCTTGGTGTTGCTGGGCGGACCTTTCGGTCCCAGAACGGTAGTTATATCTTGGCAGGAGTTTCCCGCAATTTGACAGTGTTGCCCATTTATATCATCTCTGATACAAATTGTTATTGGACTAGCAATTCTTTTTATGAATCACTCTTGGCAGCATAGCGCATTCTCGATTAATTCGAATATGCAATACCACCCATGCCCGACATCACACGTAACACATTGTAGTTCGTCGCAAACACATACACTGTGGAGCTCGTGTTGGTGCCAACCGCGTTGTTGGAGATCGTCAGCAGCAGAGTCGTGTTATCAATACGCGACAAGTTGCAGCTGCCGCTGGGCTGGTGTTGCTCAGGCGACAGGGCAAACGAGTACACGTTGATACCAACGGCGGGGATGTTGGTGTGGTGCTGGAAGGGCTGCACCAAGTTGAAGTAGTTGCCGTCGCGCACCTGGAAGCGGTCGTGGCCGTTCAGCTGGAGCAGAGCAGTCACGACGGGGTTGTTGCCCGCCATGCCCTCCACACGGGTCACCGAGTAACCCGACTCCAGCACCGAGCGGTCCCACCAGTCCGAGAAGTTGAACGGCTGCTGGCCCTTCCAGGGGTTGATCACACCCTCGTCGCACGAGACGAACGAATCGCGCTGCACAACCCAGATGAGCTCCTTGCAAGGGTGGTTGAAGTTCAGCTTCAGCTTGTTGGACGAGGCCGTGATGGACTCGCCGCCCGTGAACTGCAGCGTCTCAATCAGGTACTCGTGCGACACCTGGGCGAACTTGCGGCGCTCATCCGTGTCCAGGTAGATGTACTCCACGTACAGCGAGGCGGCCTGGAGATTCGCGGCGTTGACACGGTCGCGGATCGTGTTGGGGTTGCCAAGCGAGGGCGTGACGGACCACATCAGGTTCTGCAGCTGCTCAAACTCCAGGTTAATGCGCACCTCGTGGTACTGCAGCGCAATCAGCGGCAGTGCAAGACCAGGGTTGCGGTTAAACCAGAACTGGAAGGGAATGTACATCGTGTAGCCAGGGGCGCAGTTGAAGACCTCCGATGACGAGGATGGCTCGCCGGCATAGCAGTCCGAGTCGCACGGCTCGCCGCCCTGCACCAGCAGATTGGTCAGCTGGGGGATGTTGCCCACCATCTTGGCATAGCCCGCCTGCTTGCCCGGCTCCTGCGTGAGCTCATTCCAGATGTGGAGCCAGTTGCCATAGTGCTTGTCAATGCGCTGGCCACCAATCTCCACCTCCACCGAGGACACGAGATTGTGACCCAGCCAGTTGAGCCAGCGGAACTGTGCACCCGAGCCGTCCTGCGACAGAAGGGTCACCTGCGGCAGAGTCACCTGCAGGTAAATACGCGTGATCAAATCACCGTTGCGCTGAATCGTGCACGTCACACGCTTGCCGAAGCCAGGGGAACCGTTAAAGGGGTTCTCAATGGACTCCATGGCGAAGTTTGTGTGGCGACGATACACCTGCTTGAAGAACGTAATCTGCGGGTTACCTGTGAGGTAAACATCCTGAGCACCATATGCGACGAGCTGCATTAAACCACCACCTGTCATTTGAGTCTATACCCTCTCCAAAGAAAATTATTTTCTGGGCGGCCGCGGCAAGCGAAGCAGGCGGCAAGCGAAGCAGGCGGCCCCGGCGCCGGAGAGTTGTTCTGCCTAAACCCTATGAAATCACAAGTAAATAGGACATGTCATCAGGAGCTGCATTTTTCAGTACCAAAAATGCTAAGAAAAGTAATCCAGAATCCCGTACAACACTTGATATGCTCCACCAAGTTCGTGTGAAATCCATATTGGAAAAAGAGAAACACGTTGCCGATTTGGAGGGGACAAAAGCAGAACTTGTACAAAAACGCGAGTCTATCACGAATGAAATTGAATATGAACAATTGGATCATCAAATACAGGATTTAACAAAACAGATTGATCAACGTTCCGAAAAAAAGGAGATTTATGACTATTTTTTAGAAACGGGTGAGATTCTCTATAATTATTATGACATTCAGGACAAAATTCAATCTGGCGAGGAACATTTTACGAAACGGGTAGTGAAATCCAAACCGGGATCTATCTTTGCAGTTTTGGAATCTGCGGTGGGAGTGGATCTTGAAGAACAGGAGGCAACTACACCTGCTGCAGCAAATCGCGTACGTGGTCTCAATACAAATTCAGGTCGTGATAAACTTCTAGAGAAGTATTTGGACAAGGTGGATCCAGAACATCCTCGGCAGGCCCCCACAGAGTTTGAAGAACCCTATGGAGAATGTGCAAAATGCTCTATTGAAATGATCTTTAGTGCCAATGAGGCCGTGTTTACTTGCACACAATGCGGTCATCAAGAGTTTGTTCTGATTGACTCTGATAAGCCGTCATATAAGGACCCGCCGCGTGAAATTTGCTATTACGCTTACAAGCGTATTAATCATTTCAATGAATGGTTGGCACAATTCCAGGCAAAAGAGTCAACTGAGATTCCGCAGGAAGTGTATGATGCGATTTTGGTGGAACTCAAGAAGGAGAGGATTCTGGAATTTTCGGCATTGAAACCCGCCAAGATTCGTGAGATTTTGAAGAAGCTCAAATACAATAAGTATTATGAACATGTGTTTCATATTATGAATCGTCTGAATGGGCAGAATGCACCAGTAATGAGTCGGGAGATTGAAGAGAAACTTCGGTTCATGTTTCGCGAAATTCAGTATTCATTCCAGAAACATTGTCCGAAAGGTCGGAGCAACTTCTTATCGTATTCGTATGTTCTATATAAGTTGTGTGAGTTACTGGAGTTGGATGAATATCTACCGTGTTTTCCTCTTTTGAAGAATCGTGACAAGTTGTATGTGCAAGATAAGATCTGGCAGAAAATCTGCGCGGATCTCAACTGGGAGTTTATACGGAGTATCTAATGCCGGCGGCGGCGGCTGTGGCGGTGGCCGCGGCGCTTCGGGCGGCGGGTGCGGCTGCGGCCGCCTCCCTTTGTTCCAGGAGGGCAAAAACCCTTCTCTATACAATGTTTTGTAGAAAAATTATTTTGACACATAGCACAATTGCTAGATGGACCATAATGTACCATTTTATACTAAAGCTAAAGATTTAAAATAAGAGTGAAACAAATAAAGCTCTGTTAGAGATTTATATGCTTTTCTGTGATTCAATTCAATTTTTAAGAATCATTACGTGAGTGTGACTATCAGCGCATCGGGAAACCTACGAGGTTAGCACCGAGACCGAAGCCCGCGCCCTGGCGTGCCGTCATGCCGATAGAGGGCGAGACAACATCAAGAATTGCAAAGACGGCCGCGGCAACAAGACCAAGGGTCAGAATCTCCTGGAAGGGCAGAGAGTGCTTAGGAATGAAAATAGCGGCAACGGCCACAAACAGGCCCTCCACGAGATACTTCACGGCACGATTAATGAGTTCCGATGTGGCGTCCATTTATCCTATACCTGTTCTAAAGATTTTTTGTGGGCGCCTGCGGGTGTGGAGCGGGTCTTCAGAAGGGTCGCGCTTTGGTGGAGCGGGCCGAAGGGTCGCGCTTTGGTGGAGCGGGCCGAAGGGTCGCGCTAAATTCTGCCTAAAGATGACCCCTCGTACAACAGAAGATGACCGCCACCACACCCGAAGTATTCCTATCGGAGGACGCGCCAGTTCCAGGCCAGAAGTTCTCACTCCTCAGTTTCCTCAGTCCGGAGAGAGTTCTCGCAGACAAGAACCTCTTTTTCTTTGAAGAGTTCGTAAAGGGATACGAATTCACGGTCCGTTTCAAGGGTCTGGAGGATTATCTAATGACGACCGTACGTCAGATTAATGAGAAGCTGGACAAAGAGGCCGGAAAGTTTGATGCATTGGATATGAGTGGAGCATCGGACATCTGCCGGACATCCCGAATTCAGGTTGGTGGAGTTATGGAGGAATTTCAGAACTTTATTAAAAAGAACAAGGTTGACCTGAAGAAGTCAAGTCTGAAAGAGCGCTATGACGATTTCATGTTTACAAATCGTGTTGAATTGGAGGACAAGTTCTATGCAAAGAATGATTTCAAAACGACCGTCCGGGGACTTAAGATCCGGGGGACTTATGGTTCGCACGAAGAGGCTGTGGCGCGAGCAAAGCGTCTTCAGAAGCTTGACCCTATTCACAACATTTTTGTCGCCGAGGTCGGAAAGTGGTTACCATGGGACCCAGAGACAACTGATGTCAAAGATGAGGAGTATGCAGAGGATGAGCTAAATACGCTCATGAAGAAGTATAAGGAGAATCAGGAGGCAAGAGAGAATATCTCGGGAACGTTGCAAGAGGAGCATGAGCGTATACGCAAGGCGAAGGCGGTCCCATTCGGTGCGAGCAATGAAGAGATTGCCGCGGCCGTGCCGGATATGTTTGGGCCTCAGAAGGATTTGGCCATTCAGCGAAAGGAGCAAGCGCAGACAGAGCAGCAATAAAACGCATCAATCACAGATTGATAAATTTTATTGAGAGCAAGAGGCTCGGCCCCAGAGTTTAATAATATCCTATTGGTTCTGAATTTGCCGGAACATAGCTACTATGACATCTATTATTCTGGCAAAACTGCCCCTCTTTACAGATAATACCTGCACAATCTAAGGACCTATATGGTTCAAATGTAATCTTACAATATGTACTCAGAGTTAAAAGCAAAACTGATATGAGTAGTATAGAGACAATACCTTTAGTAAACACTTTTTGTACCATTCTTCTATTAGACCTCTTCACAATTTATTTAAAGGTTAAGGACAGAGTTTATGTGTTCCAACTCCGATACATAAGTTACGGATATACTGATAATGAATTAGCTCGTAGTTCTGGAGGGCTTGTAGAGATACAATATCCATTTGCACAAACTTTTCCTACCGGACAGGGCGGCATACCATTACCACACTGTTGTGTATAATTATTAAACCCCTGATTTAATACCATGGACAGACGAATATTGCGATCAGCAACTAATAGGGAAAATGCGACTGCACATATGAATAAGATTTCCCATTTCGGCAAGTATGGTATTTTCATTCTTCTATATAGTGTTAAGAAGTGTGTTTTCGGACTTGTATTGTCGGACCCCTCAAACGCCGCCCCTCATTCGGATCATATTTATTATATTCTTCCTCCTCCTTATCCTTATAATACTGCGCCGAATGATCCCAAAAGGCCTGTGCACCAATACGAAACTCTCCATGCATTTCCGCCTTGTACCAGAAAATACAGTCCTCCAGTTTATTACTTTGTGACGTGTTATCAATCACGAGACATTCATAATTTGTCGTACATTGATCCATCACTTGACAGAAGAATTCTAGAGAAGGAAACGCGGAACCGTAATTCTCAAAAATGCGTTTCCGATTACTCAAAAAGGGTTCGCGTAAGACAAAGGTGTAATCCACATTCGTTCGGAGCGCCGGCTGAATACCGAGAGGATATTGCATCGTAATCAAGAAAAACACCTTCAACCATCGTCCGTTCATGAATAAATAGCGTATATTGACGTCGCGAGTCCAAGAATCATCATACATACAGTCATCAAGAATCATAAACGAACGGGGATCAATCTTCGTATTACGTTGGCCGGCCACCACCTGCTGCTGGATTTTTGCCGTCATCATCTTCTGGCGCTTGACGAAATTGCTCAAAATGGCGGGATTGTAGTCATTGTGAATAAAAAGAGGGGGAATAATACGGCCATAAAAGCCCTGGGACTCTTCCGTACCTGATATAACAGTACCGAGGGGCATATCTTGATGGTGAAACAAGAGATCGCGGACAAGAGTGGATTTACCCGTGCGGCGTTTTCCAATAAAGACACATACGGCATCCTGTTGGATTCGTCTCATATCAAACTTTTTCAACGATACATTAACTGCTGCTGATGCCATACTATTCATCAAAATAATTTTCTCGCCGCGTCTTTACGCCACATCTTTGTTTTGAGCCATGAAAAGATGGATATAGAGTATCTCCGGGGTAGTCCCTTAGCAAAGCCGAAATACTGTTTAGCACCCCTCTCGCCACAGCTAGAGACAATTGCGGGATACAAAGCCCTACAGACATATTTTCCAACTGTGGCAGATGTATTTGATATTCCCAGTAAGAAATCGCACGAATTTTATTTTGATACGAAATGGCGAATTGTGGGTCTAGATTTATCGCAGAAAGGGCCGCGAAATGGGAAATGTAATGTTAGTCTTGTAGCGAATGAGGGCCGGGATCTAAGTGCTTCCTTGGTACCTGCATATACGAAAGTCACACATTTGCTTGATCCAGTATATTGGATGCAAAATAAGTATTCTCTTCCAAAAGAGGCAGGTCTACCATCGCCTACAAAATCGTGGGAACAGGCTTGGAAGAAACTGCAGGATACCAGCAATCAGGCCTATGTGGAAGTGATGGCATCCTATGCACTCGGGAAACTCCGTGAAAAGAATCTGAGTCCACACTTCAACCACTTTTACGGATCCTTTTGTTCTATTGCCGACACATATATGTATGATATTACGGAAGATATTGACAGTTTTCGCCAAATGCCGTGGTTTTGGAAGGGGAAACGGCGCGGGATTTATTCGGTTCGCGTTGAAAATGCGGGGGAACCTGTAACGGCAAAAGAGGTTGAAGATATTCTTGGGGAGGGAACTTCCACTTCTTCACATGTATCTTCAAATCATTCTGCAGATGAAGTTTTGGATGATATTGATATTGGCAATGGTAATCTAGAGATTGTCTCATTACATTCAGATAATTTGGATGATATGTCTTTGGCAGAAGAGTCTGAATCAGAATCTGAATTCGAATCTGGATCTGAAGCCGATTATACGATTCATGCATCTCTGAAAAACTTCCCTGTTATGTTACTCTGTATGGAGATGAATACGGGTACAATGGACAAATTATTATATGAGGAGGATAATGTCATAGATCAGGCGAAATGGGTTGCATGGATATTCCAAATTGTAGCTGCACTTACCCAAGCGCAGTCACTCTTTGGGTTTACACACAATGATTTGCACACAAATAATATTGTATATATTGATACTGAAGATGAATTTATCTATTATAAGAGTCGTGCGGGGCAGATTTGGAAAGTTCCAACGTACGGAAAAATCTTCCGGATTATTGATTTTGGACGATCCATTTTCAAATTAAACGATCATTATTTTATTAGTGATGATTTCGGCAGTGATGGTGTAGCAGAAGGACAATATCAGTTTGAACCCTTGGTAAAGAATCCCACAGTAGTTGTTGCACCGAATCCGTCATTTGATTTATGTCGTTTAGCTGTCAGTTTGTTGGAGGGGTTGTTTCCGAAACCGCCGAAAGAAAAAGAGGGTGGGAGTGTATTAAGTGAAGAGGGTGGTCTTAAAATTTGCGAAACGGAATCTGGGCTCTGTAATATGTTGTGGGAGTGGATGATTGATGATGAGGGTAAGAATGTATTTATCAATCCAGATGGATCAGAGCGATTTCCCAGTTTTGATTTGTATCGCCATATTGCACGCCATATTCATAATGCAGTGCCACGTGTACAATTGGAGAGGGTGCTATTTGCAGAATTTAAGACAGATGAGGCTCCTGTGGATGTCACGGTGTATAGTTTATTTATTTAATAAAAATAACCTAAATTATTTATTCCCAAAGGGTGCAAATAATTTAGATATATATGCCATTTAGAACTGAGGTATGCCCACTTTGACTTCCACGTCATCACTGCCGCCACCGGTCGCAGCCAGCATTCCACCCGTCATGGGAATTAGTGAAGTAAGACCAGATACCATAGACGACGATGATTCGGGTAAAAGCTGAAACACGAGCATCATCAACACAGCACCAATAATAAAATCGCGCATAATGGATTTTGTTGATGGCTTCTTCTTCTCAACGTAGTAAGTGGTTCCTGCGCCAATACTGGAAATAAATGTGCCGCCGATGAGAATTCCAATCAAGTGCTTGTTCAAGTCAAACATCTGGCGACCAGACAGGAAAAAAACGGGCGTGTCGGGCGCGCTCAAGGGAGCGTCTCAAAATCATCCATCTCAAGCACTTCATCCATAATATGAATCTCTTCATCATCATTCTCAGGCATTTCCTTCATAACTGTATTATCTACGTTTTCTGAATCATACACGGCATTCATGTTTGTAAATGATACATTTGTTGGAGATGTATCAATAATAATTGTAGGGGCTGGTTTTGCTTTGGATTCTGACTCGGCTGCAGGCTCAGCAGGCTCAGCCGGCTCAGCAGGTTGAGGTGCAGGGACTGGCGTTATGTCCTCTTTATGAGAAGAAGTCTCGGGCTCCTTTGCCGTCACTGGTGCGGGCTCCTTTGCCGTCACTGGTGCGGGCTCCGCCGGAACATCCTTCCAACCCTCAATTTGCAATGATTCTGCTGTCTCCATAACAGGTACATTTGTATCTATATCTACTTCGGTCGGCTTTGCATCTGTATCATCATCATCACCCACCTCTTCATCGCGCAAATACTCCTTCAGAATACTCTTGACCGGGAGCATAGCGCGAATAGCCTGTAGAACCCCATCTTGAATGAGTTGTTCAATTGTCCTCTGATTCTTCTGACGATCAACACTGCTGCCGGAAGCGGCAAAAAGGTACGCATTAGACCATAGAATTCGCGCACATTCAATAAAGGTCTTATGTAAGAAATGGTCCAATTTAGGAATTGTAATCTGGAGTTTCTTCTGTCGTGTAGACAGCCGAATTGCTGACAAGACCTTCGTGTGTGCAATAAATACAGCCGTCAGAAGTTCCTCCAGATAATCACAATTTGTTAATACTGTAATATGATGAGTTTCACGTTGTACTTTATCTTGGTTCCAATCGGGAATCTCCTCTAAAAGTTGCTGAAAGACTAAAAGAACTTTACGCGAATCAGCCTCCTTTCCTTTGGCATCATCTAGAAGTTTCAGAAACTGTTTATGCAACGCGTGAATAAGATACGATGAAAGTTGCCGAGTATATTCTGATTTTGCCTCCGCATAAATACCCACATTTTCACCAGATCCTAATTCCATCTTTTTATTTCCGTGGTATATGTTCTTTCAGATTAACGCACCCACGGCGGTCGGGGCGATATATATTTGAGTGCTTGCTATCAAATATATATCGCGGCTCCGATACATGATTTTAAACCACGGGAGTGGTTTGATTCCTAATTCTGAGATGCATGTGTGCTAATTGAATCCATGGTGACTTTCCAGAACCAATTGCTCGTAATGCATTTTGATAGGCGACTTTGGAGTCTGCCATTGTTTCCAGCAAGATATAAGGATCTGCCCCCGATAAACGTGAATCATATAACGATTCTTGAGTAGTTCCAATACATGAATCAGTCTTATCTGATAATCCTAGAAGTCCAAGAATCGCCTGGTGTTTTTGTTTTCTATACGAAACTTCATTGTTCATCGTCACAAGCAAACAACGCGACAAAATAGGCTGAGAAAATTTCCACACTTCGCGCGCCTCCAAGATACACGTCACGTTTTTAGAGGCCGTCTCTAAAATACGTCGCATAAACGCCTGGGCCTCCTGTGTCAAGTCATCCGCACCCTCAATCCAGACAAACATTGGTTCACATGATCTCACCTGAGTGTGTAGAGATTCGCGACCTTCGCGAAGACTTCTGTCAATGCGCACGTTCCAGCGAAAGACGGCTGCACCAGCGCGGCGTGCTTCTGTGAGAATGAATGTTGACTTACCTGTCCCAGCCTCTCCCACAACTAAATATGACTTTCCTTTTACAAACATCCCCTTTTAAAATGTATGTTTCTTATCCTTTTAGCCTTACGCGTAGCCTACAGAAAAGCTGTGAGCTTCTCACATAGCCTGCACCATCTCCTGCAACAACGCCTCATCATGCTGGGCATTTTTGAATAGACTCTGCATTAACGGGTTATTCTCCACAGATGAGATAACTTCCCGCTGATTACGTTGCTTACTGATATCCAACTTTAGAGGAACACGATAGCGAACCTGGCCAATCTCTGCTGCATCTGGTGTCAGACCCACGACACGATTCACCGCATTTGCACGATCGTTCACATTATCTGCATCAAGACGCCGTGTGACTTGGTGAATATCACCAGTAAATACTGCCGTCTGGCCATTACCCGCAATCGGATTTCGTCCCGCCGCCACCGCCTCCTTGACAGGGTTCGTGCGCATGTTGAGAGCCGATAAATGGCTGGTGAAATCCTGGTTCACAGAAATAGGTGAGCCAAAATAATCCGATTTCGCGCTGATCTGTGCCTTCTGAGTCGGTTTGGCAATATCATCTGGATCATATACCATAATACGCTCAGGCGCCGACGCCGGCGCAGCAATTCCGATCCGGTCTTTCCAATCAATTGTCCCCTCCTTCACTGTTGTGCGCGCAATATCGGCAGGATCCCATACTGTTACAGAAGGTGCACCACCTGCATATCCAACCGGTGTACCTGTCTGACGAATGTTGCCGACCATCTCCGCACGACGAGTGGGGCGCGCATCGTCCGTGTAAGGAAGCGTCACTTGGCCCGTATCGGCCGGCACAAGATTGAGACCCATTGTCCGCTCACTTGTCAGATTTCGCTCATTTGGTCTTATCTCATATGATGACTTCCCATAATCAGCCTCTGGTCCATCCACGTTATTCGTGTAATAGGATGTCATATCCGCATTACGATATCCAGCACCTCCATATTGCTGGACCATCGGTGTACGATACGATCCTGTCGTATAAGTCTGCTCAAAGCCCTGGGACGACGCCGGACCGGTGTATTCAACGGATGTCTCTGGGCGCGCCACATGTTTCATGACCTGAATGGGTCGTGTCGTCTCTTTGATAAGATCACCATTCGTGACAAAAAAGCGTGCACCGGTTTCATCAATATAGAATTTATCGGGGCGGTATTTGCGAACTTCACCAGGAGAATCAGCATTTGTGGTGATAAATCGTTGACCGGGGACGACTTTGCCGTTGTAGGTGAGTTTCGGATTGTCGGCCGTACGGAGATCATTCGTCCGAGGGATACGGTCAATCATAGTCTGGTTGATTTCCATTTGTTGGAAACCACCCTTGCCGGTAGATCCGAACTTCTCACCTACACCTGTGCCCACACGAATCTGTTCCATCGGTTTCTCACCGGCCCTATTACGGGGTGTATTGATACGACTCTGGACGAAATCGGTATTGTCTTCCATTCCATAGGGATTTCCATACGGTGCCCGGGCAGTATCAAACATCGTCTCCACTTCGCGTTTGTTGATTTGCGTAGAACCAGCACCGGTGAAATTATCTAGAATACTCGTATTCTGAGTATCCTTCATGTTCTGGCGAACACGTGAACCGAAAAAGGGGACCATGTTATTGTGTGTAAAATCGCTGCTTTCAATCGCCTGACCCGACAATTGACTCACTACACTTTTCCCATCCACATACGTGGGTGCCTCTTCCACACCACCGAGATTCATCGTCACTTGGGGTGTCGCTGCCTCCACGGGTCCAGGCGTCGGTGAGATCACTTTCACAGGTGGGTACTTGTAACTTAGAAGAGAGCCATCTGCACCGGGATTTGGCTGTGCCGGATACAGATCACCATACGTATTTTTATACATTTGGTCCAGCTCTTCTGGTGCACCCACTACAGATGCTCCCTTTTCAGCCTTTGTAAGAGGATCCGTCGGAGGACCCATCGGTACTGCCGACTGAAATCCTTCCTCTTGCGGCGTCCCTCCTGAAAGTTTTGTGATTATATATCCTAGACCTACAAGACTTGCTAGGGCTAAGACTTCCATACTAACAGTATTTGGTAAAATTGGGTACTCATAATACCTAATTTTAGCAAATCTGTACCCCCTACCTAATGCGTCCTACACTTCTCCTTATCCAAGTTCCGAGAAGGAATGAAAAAATCAAACGGCGTCTCAAATGTGAGCTGGGGATTGTGCGGCATCCCCTCCCAACGATTCCAACCCGTCCCACGAAGTGTGCACGGAGGATTTGTCAACTTCTGAAATGATTGTCCACCCAACTCATCCGGCGCCGGTTGTAGGGGGATTTTATTCATCACGTTCGTATCGGGATTATATTGAAGATCATTGCATTTCACTCTTGTACTGAGACGATTAATATTCTTCAAATCGGATTCTACATCGGTCTTCCATTGACCCACTGGCCAACTTGCTCCACTTGCCTGAATGCGTACCGTAGGGTCCACTGGAAATGACACGGGGCAATTAATACCCGGCGGATTCGTATAGTAATTCGCAGCATAACTCGTAATTCGCATATCATCTTGTTGATGAAAATCATCAAATCGTGGTCTAGTGAGTGCCTGTTGTTTGATAGACATTTCCTAACTGGCCCTAATATTTTTCAGGTCGTTGACATACTGTAGTCTTAACTGCCTCTGGGCCGAGCACGGCCGGATATGCCCACATCTGATACTCTTTTACCGGTACTGGCGTTGCATCCACCACAATCGTATTTTTACGATTCTGGCGGCTTATCTGACTAGTAGTAGGCGGTGTATGCTGTTGAGCTGCACACCAAGACCACGGGCGGGTAATACCGAGCAAATCTGATTCTAGATCCACGCGATTTCCCGCAATCCCCGCAACTTCATTTCCCCCTACGAGACCAAGCTGATGTTGAGCAGGTTTCACGTGTGTATAATATGAAGGGTGCATATCGTAGGCCTGGGGGTTCTCGGCGCGATTTACAGATGGTTCTTTAGATGAAGATTGATAAACTTCACTTAGAGAGCTATAGGAGATCATTCTTTCTATCTAGCCTTAACAACAATCTGCTGGGGCTTAACAATTGACATCACGAATATAGGAGCGGCTAGGAAGACCGCCACGAATCCAGCCGGGGGCTGCTTCTTCCGTAATAAGATTAGCTGGTTTCTGAATATTTTCCTTGAGTGTCGGAATTAGAGGTGTGAAGACACCATCAAACATCTGCTCAGTCACGGTACCACACTCTTTACCCTGGCGAACCTGCTCGCTGTGGAGTAGGAGTGATTCCACATCAGGATTTCCACGACCACCACCCATATAGGGGACACCCGTAAAAGGGCGGGCCTGTGGACGAATAAGACAGCGCTTGTTTTTAAACTCGGGCTGATTTCGCAGAACTGAATCGGCATCAATCTCCTTGTTATTATAGCCATAACCCTCTCGGGGGTAGATTATAACATTCTCAAGAGCAGTCGGGTTCACACCCGCAGCCTTCGGAACAAGGTTTGTCGTATAATATTGCCCGGGGCCACGCGATTGCGTATAATATTGTTGTATACCGCAATTATCATCTCTAGTATGTGTCAAACGATTGAGCTCCATCTGTTCCGTAGTGAAGAAAAACTTGGGCGATAGTAGAAAATGCGCCTGGCAGATAAATTCTGTTCATGTATCAAAAAAGTCAAAAAGAGTTTTCAGAAAGAAGGACCCGCGATTGCCATATGTGTGAAATCCGTATTGCACACACGTGGTAAAACATTGCGAAAATTTACATGTCGCCGACCTCGCCAGCTATTTACTCAGAAACGGTTGCGCAGAACCATAAGGTCGCGCAGGACCATAAGGTCGCGCTAAATAGCGCTTGAGAGCCAAGGAACCGTAGCACCATCCGTACCTGGTAAGCACGCTTCGCGACCACCCTCTTTACAGGTCTTTCCAGGCAACTTGTAGAGCCAGTCCTGTAATGAACCCAGATCATTCGGTACCGTCGTAGCAGGCATTGTCACGAATTGACGCTGGCTCTGAGAACGACCAAAGACATCTGTCGGATCACGTGTAAATTCCGTCTTGAAGAACTGATCCAAATCTGCCTTAACGGCACTGTCCCCCACCGACGCCGCCGCTGGCCGTAGAGGATTATAGTAATACTCGTCTACAGTTATATTCATAAACGGATTTCGGGCCGTTGGAACAGTCGCTCCCGGAGGCCATGATGCCTCTGCTAAAGCCACGGCCTGCGCAGTCGTTGGCACATCCACCTGAAAGGGCTCCCTCACCCGTTGCCCACCACATGTAGGATCCCCCACCGCAGTTAAACGAAATAGTGTCGGAATAGATATTAATGTAACTAAAAGAACCGGTGCAAAAAGCATAGAACGTGATGTAGTCGCAACAAATAATACATATCCTACCAGAAATCCAATAGTATAGAGTAATAGTATTTGATTTACCAAATCGCTTATACATTCATTGCACAAATCTCCTTTTAAAAATAAACCTGTACGGAATATTACAGTCATATCTTCCCAAAAAAAGGGATTGCATAACTTGGCCACGTGTATCGGGTTAGATGCACGCTTCACCATCTCTAAGAAGAAATTTGATTTATTTAGTCGCTTCACCCTTCTTCTTATCTAGCTTCTTACGAAGACGAGCACGTGCCGTAGCAAGTCGTCCTTCCCCTTCACGACCGGCCGACCTCGCAAGATCAGGATCCTCAAAATTAAATGCATCTTTGAATCCCTTCATCATCTCTACAAACGTTGGGTGTTCACTAAATTCACGAATCATCTCTTCAGCCTCTGCAGCAAGTTCATGCGGCTTCAGTTGACCAGTTGCCACCTTCTCTTGGAGCTTCTTACCAATACGCCCCACCGCCTTTTGTAACATCTGTGGATTCTTCGTTGCAGCCTCCATCAAAATCTCAAACGCGCGTGTGGGATCTTTCTCAACATTTGCCACATCCTCCTCTTTTAATCCGAAATCCTCTGGACGAAACTCCTTAACCATCTCCTCAGCCAACTTGGCTAGACGACCCTTCAAGAACTTTTCAGGCAACGGTGGTAGATTCTCACCCGTCTTTCCAAAAATAGAAAAGAGTTTCTTAGAGATTCCATCAAAATCCCCACGGCTCATACGTCCACGCCAATCACGCATCACCTTATCAGCCCACTCTTGAGAGAATGTGCCATTGCCATTCATGATTGCACATAGATCTAGAAGCGACAGATAGTCATAAATTGCCTTTTTACTGGTGTCGGATAACTCTACCCACATGGCGTCCGTTAAAAGAACACCTGGAAGAACCTGACCTGGGCAACTCATGTCATCCTTCATAACATGTTTCGTCATAACCTCATTTGCATATGCGCTCTCCTTCTCATCGTCCGGACGTCCCATAAACTCGTCAATTGCGGGTGCCAGTTCGGGAAACACATCCTTGAGTGCGGCCGAGTACTCCGTGAGTTTTTGAGAAAACATTTGCTCCTCCATCTTGTTGTTCTTTAGAAAGGTGATGGGCAGTTCTTTACGTACTAGATCTATAAAACCCACACGAGTAGGTTTTATATATCTATAGCTTGTATCGGAGCCGCGATACACTCTACCGGTCCAGATTTTGTCGTTTTGGACCACTTGCGTCTTCCAACTCTGGTATCGCAACTAGTTCCTATCTTAACCAGTCCGCCCCGGATTCTTTGAAAGTGGCGTGATACCCTTTGCCTTCTCACACAGAGTACACAGAACTTTCATATAATCCCAAATGTGCCTGTGATTAGAATCAGAAAGTGTATCCCAATACTTGTCAAAAATGATCAGAGCAACCGAAATCTCATTAAATTGTTCCTTAATTCGGATCTTTGCATACTCAATAACGGAATTTACATCCTCATTCAGAACACTCTGGTAGATTCCGAGATAGACATGCTCATAAAAGAGGTCCAAAATAAGCTTCGGGTTGATTTTCTTTGCACCATGAAGTGCCTCCAACGCCTGCCGTATAGACTTCTCCTCAGGAATTGTATCTGCTAAATCCTCAAAGAATCTGATTAGTTGGGTGTTAAAAGCACCTAGTAATGACATTCTCGTCTGAGAAAAAATGGCGGAATATGTTTAGGCCTGGATTCGGCAGCCCAGAGTTCCGAGCCTCACTAAATACGCCCCTGTTTGTTCGGAACCCCCTGATTTCTGTCACGCTGATATTGCTCCATCTGTTTATCAAACATCTCCTCCTTTTTTGATCGCGACCGACCTTGAGATACACCGGGAGGACCTTGGCTGTGTGCACCGGTACCCGCCGCTCCACCCAAGAATTCAAATGTACCGGGGATAAGTGCACCACCCGAACCGCTCGTACTCGTCTCTGAATCACTGAAACTGTAGCCAATCCCTTTTGCGAATGACATGTTTTCCGTCATATTGTATCCAGCCGGCTCATTTGCTTCAGGGGCAATAGACGTGGTTGGCTGTTTGCCTGTTATTTTCACTTTTTCAAGTGAAAGCCAGTTAAAAGCTTCTGAACTCGCCTTTGGTTCTGGATCACCGGCAACAAGAATTGTCGGAACTTCTTTGAGAAACGATGGGAGTTTCGGACGGCTGGGTGACGGGTCAACACAGACATATTTGAATTCCGATTTGAATGGGGATGCTGAGAGTTCAGTAAGAAACGCTTTAGACCAATTGCATTTATTGCTATAGAAACATATATTGGGTCCATTCCCTTTTACGCTCATTTGCCTACCAGAACTGAATAGTTCTGGACGGCGGGCTAAACGCGTGGGCGGCGCCAGCCTAAATTTGAATCCCCACTACAGATATGCAACCAAGTAGTCAAATGTCCCGCCGTCCTGCCGCAAACCCATTACGTTCTCGTGCACCTGCACAGCCGTCCGCCCCAAAACTCTTTCAGAATGTGCAAGTTGCCGGAAATACCAAACTCCGTTTTCGTCTTGCCCCCACAGAGTATCCCTACGCAAACACACTTCGCCGGGTGATTCTGGCCGAAGTGGAAACAGTCGGGTTTCGTGCCGATATTCTCGCCGACGGCTCCACTTCAGATGTGAAAATCAAGAAAAACACAACCCCCATGAGCAACGAAATGCTAGCTCATCGTATCGGTCTCTTACCGATCTTCGTAGATGCACCCATGTCCTGGAAACCTGACGAGTATACATTTACTCTCAATATGAAAAACGAGTCAGCCAATACAGTGGATGTCACTGCCGCCGATATTGAGGTAGCAAGAGTCACTGATGATGGCCCAGTCAAGATCCCAAATGTGGAATTCTTCCACCCAAATCCTATTACACACAGTACTGCGCTTATTGCCGTGTTAAAGGGGAAGTTGGGACAACAAGATGCTGAGGAAATCTCCTTTACTGCCAAAGCGACCGTGGGTGTCGGACGAGAGAATGCACGATTCATTCCCGTCAGTCAGTGTTCGTACAAATATACTCTAAATGAGGATCCAGATGAACAAAAGGAGTATTTTGTGAAATGGCTGAGAGACTACAAAAAGGTGGATTATTTGGAGTTGGAGACAGATGAAACTCGTCGGGGCGAATTTGAGCGCGAATTTAAGACGATGGAGATTGCCCGATGTTTCCTTAAGGATTCCAACGGGGAACCAACCAGTTTTGATTTTGAGATTGAGAGTATGGGACCACTTTCTCTGAAATATATTGTGGGGCGGGCTATTGATGTGATTCAAGAAAAGCTAGTAAAATACACTTCACTTGACACGGGTTCTTTGCCGACTAATATGCGGATTGGGCCTTCGCTGAAAAAGATGAAGGGGTTTGATATTGTCTTTGAGAATGAGGATCATACTCTGGGCAATATGCTGCAGTCATGGATGGATGCCACCCAGATTGATACGAAGGTCATTACATACGTAGGGTATGAGATTCCCCATCCTCTTAAGGATGAGATGATGATGTCGGTGGGTGTTGAAGACGGCAATGAGACAACCGTTCGTACAGCGATAGCGACGGCAGCGAGGGAGTTGTCGGGGATGTTTAGACGCTGGGCGGTGGAATGGGCTGGGCTCACATTTTAGGGTGCGGTTGCTACATTTTATAATAAGTATTTCTAGAGCATTTATAAAAATCAACAGACCAATCATAAAAGGCCTTAAAGGGTCAAACTTCGGAATTCCAATACACGCTACCGGCCCAGAGTTCGTCGTGTTTGACCACTTGCGTGTTCCAACTCCGAACTCTGATTCCGAAGTCTGTTTTTGAAGACTAAATATTTCACAAACTATAAATAGGAATGGAAGAAAATGAGTTCTTTCAGAATAAAGATATCCCGAGCGAGGTAAAAATGTATTGTATTAATCTGAAACACCGCAAAGATCGGTGGAACCGGTTTCAGGTACAACCAGGATTCCGAAAACTCAGAGAAATATATCCGTTTGAGAAATTTAATGCAGTTCTCGGCAATAACTTGGATATTGAAGGTGATTCCCATATATCCAATCGGACCAAACGAAATATTCGCGACGGAATTCGTCGCGATCATGAAGATCTAGATACAAAAGGGGGTGTTGGTTGTTATATGAGTCATTATACAGTTTGGAAACAGTTCTTGGAAAAAGATAGTGAAAAGTACTGTCTAATTTTTGAAGATGATACGATTATTCCCGCACAATTCCCACCCGCATTTCAAGTGTATTTCCAAGAGTTTAAGCAACGTGATATTGCTGATTTATGGTTTCTTTATAATCCAAGATCCTTATATACATATAATAAAACCGGAAATATGAATATTTATGAGGAAAACCAAAAGGATGGTTTATGGATAAAAGGTGTATGTTCAGGATTCCCCTGTTATCTTATATCAAAAAAGGCTGCAAAAGTGCTAATTGATGATGCTTTCCCTATAGAAATGCATGTAGATATGTACAGTTGTTTATTAAATGATATGAAAAAGCTTCGCACAGTATTTCATACTCGTATTTATGTATCCCTATTTAATACAGGAGATAGTGATACAGATATTCATTCAGAATCTAAATGCAAAATATGTGATATTCCAAATAATTTTTATGATAAAGGTTATACTATGGTAAATGTGCCATATCTCTATTTTGCAGGTGCGGCTATTATAGCTCTGTGGTTATTCTCGCAACAGATGCGTAAATAGATTAGCATGTAAAGATACAGCAGCGGTTAGAATGCGCCTCACAACTGTTCTGGCATCCACGAATGATAATCCGAAATATTATATGTTTATTCCTAAACAAATAACATTTTGGGAAACTTTTGGAATTCGTTTTATTGCTGTCTTTGTCGGCAAGGAAATTCCTCAAGAACTCTCGGCCTACTCCGACAACATAATTCTATGGAACAAAAATCTGAATCTCAATACCGCCTACGTAGGACAGAATCTTCGCATCTATTATCCTGCGCTCCTAAATCTTCCAGATGATGAAATGCTTATGATCACCGATATGGATATGTTACCAGCCAATGGCTCTTATTACACCCGAGGTCTTGCCAAGTATACACGTGATGATTTTATCTATTACCGTCACGTGGATGGAAAACAGATCTATATGTGCTATAATGCGGCTCATCCACGAACCTGGGCCGCTGTGTTTGGCTGCAGCACCGCCTTAGATATTGAACTGGCTCTATACCGAGATTATATCTACAATTATAATGGCGTCCCTGGCTCTACTGGATGGTATGCAGACCAAGAGACTATGTATAATCATCTAATACATTATCCTCATCTAAAAGTGTTGCAGCGTCCTCTTCACCGCCTGGAAATTGCCTCCTATAAAAATCATCTGACATGTGGTGACACGAACTTCGTGTTATCATATGACGATGTGCATTTTCATAGATCGTATGAGGAAAACGCCGCGCTAATCGCGGATGCTGAGCGGCAGATTAACAACTAATCCACCTCCTCTACAACAGGTCCAGCACCTGCCTGTGGCGGCTGCGCCTTCATAAACAACGGCCGAAACGAATTCTCCGCCTCTGCCATCTTCTGCTTTAGCTCTTCTGTGCTCGCCCCATCGGCATTCTTATCTAGCCACGCGAGAATATCACCCACCTTTGTATCGGCCTCAGCAGCCGCCTCGGCACCCAATAACTCCTTAATCTTATCATCACGCAGAGAATTGCGTGTATTATACAAATATGACTCCAGACCATTCTTCGCCTCTACTCGCTCCATCTTGATCTTATCCTCCTCGGCGCGCTCCTCGGCCTCTGCAACCATGCGCTCAATATCGTCCTTAGATAAACGACCCTTCTCATTCGTAATAGTAATCTTGTTCGTCTTACCCGTTGACTTCTCTGCGGCCGTCACATTCAGAATACCGTTTGCATCAATATCATAGGTGATCTCAATCTGCGGCGCCCCCCTCGGCATAGGAGGGATTCCCTCCAGACGAAATGTTCCCAAAAGACGGTTGTCACGCGTGAACTGGCGCTCACCCTCATACACAGCAATATCTACCGCCACCTGATTATCTGCATACGTGGAGAAGGTCTGCGACTTCTTCGTAGGAATCGTGGAATTGCGCTTAATCATCGTCGTCATCACATTACCGCTCGTCTCAATACCGATAGAGAGTGGTGTGACGTCCAGCAACAGAATATCAGTTGTGGCGTCATTCTTATTATTGCCACTTAGAATGTGTCCCTGGACCGCCGCGCCATAGGCCACCGCTTCATCGGGATGAATGCTCTGACAGAGCTCCTTCCCATTGAAATACTCACGCAGAAGTTGCTGGATGCGCGGAATGCGTGATGAACCACCCACCAGAACAACATCATCAATATCGGACTTGGCGAACTTGCTGTCGCGCAGAATATTCTCGCACGGTGCAATACACTTGCGGAAAATATCCTCACATAGACTCTCAAACTTTGCACGCGTCAGTGTCATCTGAAGATCAGCGCCATCCGCAAAACTATCCACCTCTAACGTCGCCTGGGTAGCGGTGGACAGCGTCTTCTTTGCTCGCTCAGCCGCTAGACGCAAACGTGCCAACGCCTTTGGCGATCCCCGTGCATCTACACCCGTCTTCTTCTGGAATTCCGTCAATGCCCAATCCACAATCCGATTGTCCAAATCTTGACCACCCAGATGGGTATCCCCGCTCGTGGCCCGCACCTCAAAAATGCCCTCCTCAATCGTCATGAGCGATAGGTCTAATGTACCCCCGCCAAAATCAAAGATGACGACTTTCCGCTCACGACCCTCCTTTTTGTCCAGGCCATAGGCAATGCAGGCCGAGGTCGGCTCCGCCAGCAAACGCAGAACATTCAGACCCGCAATACGCCCCGCATCCTTTGTCGCCTGACGCTGCGCGTCATTAAAATATGCCGGCACTGTAATCACAGCATCCTTCACCTCCTGGCCCAGATACGACTCCGCCATCGCCTTGAGTTTCTGTAGGACCATTGCTGACACCTCCTCGGCATACATCCGCTTCTCTCCTACAAGAATCTGAGGGCGATTGGCACCGTCATCCACGACTGTGAAGGGCCATGACTTCATATCCTGCTGGACAATGGGGTCGTTGAACGCCCGGCCAATTAGACGCTTTGCATCATAGACCGTATTTTTCGGATTTGTCGCACTTGCAGACTTGGCCGCCTCACCGACAAGACGTTCCTCGCCAAATGATACAACGGACGGAACCGTCCGATTGCCCGTATCAGAGGCTATAATTTCCACACCACCATTCTTCCAAACGGCAACCATGGACATGCACGTAGCAAGATCGCAACCAATGACGTAGTTGGTGGTCATCTTAATACTATGTAGTGGTAAAAAGGCTTTATATAGGGTTGGCCACCGGCTGACGCACGTGATTTTATTCCGAAATCTGTCTGTAGATATGGGGTCGGAAGATATACAATGTCTTTTTTGTTATGATGAATTCACAGAGGAAAACCCGAAAGTTGCCGAGAACTTTATTGGATGTCCTTGTAAATTCGCAATTCACGAAGAATGTTGGGCGGCATGGGATATTTATGAATGTCCCATATGCCATACATATATTAAATTTGAAATGCAATATGAAGAGATTGATGCTGATTATTACAATATAATTATAGAAAATCGTCGTCGCGAACAAGAATTAGTATCAACAAAAATATATATATGCGTAGGAATATTTCTATTGGTATTCTTTATGCTAAAATCACTTATTTAGAGCAGTGCGGGCAAGACATCCTGTACAATGGGAATCAAGGGTGGCATATCATCATCTGTCATAAACGGTCGTGCTAGAAGAATACGCATCTGTTCATAGGTCTCCAAACTGTTAACAAATTCAATGACATCTTTGATGTCAATCTTGCACGGAGTACCAGCCTTTTTGGCGGCGAGATATTTGGAATGTAGACGAAATACGGCGGGTTGATACTCTTTTGGCAGTTCCGAAAAGAGCATCTTATGTTGTTTATGAACACAGCGGTAGGCTGCAAAGATGTTGGAAGTCTGTGAACGCATGCTCTGTTCCAACTGCCAGAATGCATCACGATCTTCCGAATAGTGTTGCAAATAATCACGGACTTTATTTTCTTTCCGGAGCCGAAGAAAGCGTTCTACATGTGTAGCCTCGGGTCCACGAAGGTTCCGCAGCATAGTGTATGTACTATTACGAAGACGCCATCGCTGACCATTCTCATTCTTACATACGATTCCCTGCCATGTCCACCCACGAGAAGCTGCTAGATGTTGTACCAGAAACTCAGCCCCATCCTCATTAAATCTCTGCGACGCATACTTATTCACATGCAGAGAAGTCAGAATAGGAAAGTTGTGATCATCCATGGTAATGCGTGCTCCATCCACTTTTCCCAGAGAAACTAGATATAGGCGTGGGTGGCGAATCCGAGCTACAATCCGGTGATCCGGATGCTGTAGTACAAAGGAGGCAAAGGAATATCCTGCCTCTGAGATGACATCTGCCAGATCTTGAGGTGACTTGCCAAATGTCGCTGCCGCATCCAGAAACATGTCATGAAACGAGCGTTTTGTATAGAAGGTCCCCGTTGCACCGAGAGATGTCCGAGTTGCAAGAATTGGACGTCCATCGTGGCCGATAAACATATTTACCATGACACCGTCAATATAATCCTCTACATGAAGAGCGGAGTTAATAGGGGGTGACCCATTTTCCGACTTGCAGGGTGCAACACACACCGGCTTATTGGTAACTCGGTCCCATACAACTGACCGAAGAATTCGGGTATGCGGAACAGACATGTCTGTTCCACTCTTAACATAGCGAAAGATTGCATAGCGCCCATTATAGTCTCCGGACTCCACAACACGAAACCGACCTCCCTCCTGACTTGTCAAGAAGTTCTTGACAGCCTCATAAGTCGTGTGATTAGTAGTTAATGTCTCAAAATACTCCATGACCACCATTTTCTACTTATTTTTAAGTGCCGCTTTTGGTGTCAATTTTTGCTCACTTTCCACGTTAGATAGGGGATGAGTGATCCTGAAGATAATAAGAATATAAGCCATGCCCAGCCAAGCCCTTCTCCCTCTGCCAGCCCTCAAGCATCCCCCGAGCATCTATCAGAACCAATAGAGAAAGATGAAAATATCTCTCTAGAGTTGGGTGACCGAGTGATTATTCTTGGAGGCCGTCATGATAAATTGATAGGCCGAATCTATTATTTGGATGAAAATCTGATGCGCATATTACCAGAAAACGCCTCCAATTTTCTGATTGATTTACCAATTGTGGATGGAGATCTTGATGAAACACTGGGTATTGAAAATATCTACCTACTTGCAAAACGGGCCAGCCCGAGTTTCGTTGTGAATGCTGATATTCGTCTAGGAAACGTTATAGAAACATACACTGCCCGTGGAGAGGTTGGACCACTCTTTAATGTAACAGCTGTAGATGAAATAGCCGATACTGCAACCTTTATAGATGAAACGGGTGCGAGTATACCCATTCAGTTTGACTTCAAAGGAATACCGCTAGAATATGAATCTATGTTTGCGGTCGTTCGTTCTCGTGAAAAGCCGAGTACTCCAAGTCCTTTGGATGAGAATGCAAAGATCACCCCTTCTGTTAAAGAGGATGATGATGAACTGATAATTGAAGAATATGTAGAAGCTACTCGCCAACAACCTGAATATGAAATTATTGACATCCCCCCGACTCTCCGTAAATACGATGATATCGCTCAACGAAACTCCATGTTCCAGGATCTTCTATTAGCGCTTCCAGAGGCATCTCGGCTTTCTGAAAAACATATAAAAAAGATCAGAAAATTGGTGGAAACATTTATGATTCTTCGTAATGAAGTGACTAACTACAGTCCAACGGGAGATACTCGCGGTCTACTTCCCACCTCTTATGAAACCATGGGGGAGCTTGTGAGCAATGTAAATATCCCTTTGGCGAGACCCATTCTTGCAGCAAAACGTGTAGTAATTTTGGATGAAGAAGAACCAAAAGTAGAATATGGTATTGTAAATCTGACAGAACTACCTGGTGTAAATGTCGTGATTAAATACTTACGACGTGTTGTACAAGAGTCTATAAAATTTCAAGATACACAAATGGGGGGTATACAATCCGCCCAAGTAGATCCCAATGCTATCCCTAAATGGTATTTAACCTGGGAGCAATACTTCAATACATACTTTAGTTCATGGGTGTCATCAGAGGATGGTGATGAAACGATATTTACACACTCACAAGAATTTTTCAGAGCACCTGCTGAAGAGAGTGATGGATTTGTACGTTTAGAGTTAGATAGTAAACAACCTCTTACAACTGATTTTATTAATTCAAAAGTGATAAAATATGGACTGTTACGAGCAACGGGTCCACGTTACACGCGTCTTAAACAGCGTAATCAAGAACTCAAAATAGAATCGGGTGATTCAGGTATTGTTGAAAGTGTCTTAGTATTTCCATTATCTGTAGAGAGAGATTTGGGGACAACACGATCTGGTCGTATTATCTACGATATTGTGCGTGGTAAAACAGAATTATCCCCTATTAAAGATATTATAAAACGTCTTGGCGGTATATCAGATGTTGCCACAGCAGGATCTATTATGAATGTCGGCCAAGAAGGTAATACGAATGGTATGATCTTAATTAAAGATTGGTTAGAAGTACAGAATCTATATGTAGAGGGTTTTAGTGACGCATTGTTTGATCTACTCTCATTTGGCCTATCACAAAAGGAATTTACGATAGAACAACACGAAGTGTTAGTAAAAAAGATAAATAATACGCGTGCAATTATTAAACAAGAGATTGCGGCAATTCGTAATACACCGCCTATGCCACTTACAGGAACACAAGATACAACGTTTCTACAGGGAACGCCCTATGATGAGTTTATAGAAAGACTCAAGACAGAACCTATTCTTGCGGCAGAAATAGAGACCCTATATAATAAAAATGATATTGCTATAACGGCACGACTGATGTTATCTGTGCGTGATCTTTTCATTGCTGTTCTTGCAGGTGTGGCGGGTCCTCTTGCTCTGGAAAGAAATCGTCAAGTACGTGAACAATTCTTGGAAGCGCTCCGCACGGCCATGAGAGTTGCTAACAAAAAGGTGACGGCGGGCGAGTTGCCTATACCAAATCGTTGTCCCCACGTGAATGCTCTAGTGAGTGTCCGAAAAATCAAGGATGATACACAGCGCTTGAAAGTGTTGGCGAAATTTATTACGCAATACAATAGTGGCAAGGCAAATAATTGGCTATCATGTATTAAATGTGAGGAGCATCTTTTGTGCGCGCACGAATTTCTCCAACTCCAAGAATTTATGAGACCGCGTGAAAAAGATACAATTCACAAAGAGCTTCTACTTGCATTCAGTGGGGGCCAGTTTCATGGACGCTACATGTGCAAAAACTGCGGCCAGGCAATTTCTTCTCTGGAATTTGATAGCAGTCTAGAATATGATGATGACGGTAAACCGATGATGGGTCGTGCAGTAATGGTTGATAAAGATGCAGCCGAAGAGGAAGAGATGGATAATCTATTGCAATCAGAAGGGGTTGCAAAAGAGGAATTGAAATTTACAACAGATACACAGACACTTGTATATAATGCTGCAAAACAGATTTTTGAGCGTGTGGGTATTGATGCAGATGATTCCACATTTCGCCGAATTGTTGCGCGTGTAGAGGGGGAGATTCTGAAACAACCAACACGAAAACAGTATGTGAAACTTCAAGAGGGTAAAAAGGCGTCTTTGGATTATGATGTATATTTGAACCGGATTTTAGTCGCGGCCACTGGTGCCAACTGTCTCATAGAGGTCCAGACACATATACCTGGTTATATCTTAAAATCACGAATGACAGAGTGTGTGGCGGGATTTACAGGATATCCAATTGAATCCGAGGATGATTTGACAGGTCTTACTTATATCAGTTGTGCCATCGCATCCATTATGACACCGATTCCGCCATGGACACTCACCGGATTTCAACAAGAGCCAACTATTGCGCGGCGGACAGAAGTGATAAAATCGCTCGTGAAACGGCTAACAGATGTAACTGCGAAAAATTCAGAAGTGCAACAACAAATGATTATTAAACGGTCATATTTATTGGCAACATATGGCCGTGAGAAACTTACGAGCAACATACTATCAGAGATGCTCCCATTTCGGTTTTTACCGGCGATGTTGGCAAAGGATGAGGTCGTGGTACCAGATTCAGCAGATCCCATGAATACCGTTCGTGGTTGGATGGCGATTGCTGATAAATATGCAATGGATAATTCCGATCTGGTGAAAGGTTCACAGTCGCTGGATGCATCCTGTTGCTACAAGAAGATCAATGAACCAGCATCATTTTGGGCGGAGCACGCCTTACCCAATATTGGTCGTAAAGAAGGTCATCTAGGTCCTGTCGGATCACATCTAATGGTACATATGGTACCTCGGCGCATCCAGCGTATCAATGCGGAAATCACGGATTCACTCTTTTACAGAGTATTTTTGAAGGTCTGTTATACGGGTCCACGAAAAGGTCTACCACACGAACCTGGTTATAACAAGACGTGCCCTCATTGTGGGCTCGCCTTTCCAACCGATCCATTTGAAATTATTGAGGGTGCACCCTTACACAAAGAACTGAGAAAGGGATACGACGAGGCGTCGGCGGCACTTATTCAGAGAGGTAAGGCAGCGCTTTTGGAACAGGGTGTTACTATGGATCGCGACGCATTTGACTCGGTATTAGATGAGACACATTTACAGAATCAAGTACCATCCATTAAAAAGACAGTTCCAAAATCGGGTATAGGACTTTTAGAGGAATTGGCTGAAATGGAGCCAGAGCCATTTATTGGATGGCGCATTTTAATTGCCGAAACAATTGATAGCGTATCTAAATTACCGCCAGATGCTGAAGAAGTGGCTATTGCAGAGGCATTTGGGGCTCTTTCTGTACGCGGGCAAGAGTTAATGGACGATTTATTCCGGCGAATTGGCACTGATAATAGTCGCGCTTTGCAAAATCTGTTAAAACAGTCTCCTCAACAGATTGTAGAGTCGCTTCACACCTATGTATTAGTGACGTTTCAGCGATTTTTGTCAGGATTCAAATCAAAATCACTGTATTATAATATAGATAGAAAAGGATTCGGTAAAAATATTGTAGATGATCTGAAGGCAATGATTGATACACATTTAGAAATCGTGAGTAGACAGGCTAGTGTAGCTAGAGAGATGGTGGACTTTGTGGATATTAAAATGGGTCATACAAGAGACTGTTTATCAACGGCACTGAAACTCATACAAAAAAATGTGCGTGCTCCCTATATACCTGGTGGTAGTACAGGTCTTCCATATATAATCAATACACTGATTGTTGGCATTCTAGATGAATTCTGTAATCCAAATACGATACCTATGGCGATTATTGAAAAGGGGGTGCAAATTCCACAGGCGGTGGATAAATTAGCACGACGACCGTTAATCATTCTCTCGTCATGTCTATCACAATTGGCTAGAGAGGGTATGAATTTAACAGAACAGGATATCGCCGATGAGATTGAACGACGAACTGAGATGGAACGTCGTCTTTTCACCAAACGAACAGAGAAAATGACACCCGAAGAGAAGCAGATATTTTTAATGAACCAGCGCATGGGTCTGGGTGAATTTGCCGTTGGTGGTACACGTGCAATTCGTGCCTATGATGAGGAACAGTACGAGCGTGACCGTCAACAACGTAATGAAATGGGATATATGGATGAGGTTGGAGGAGAAACGAACGATGGATATGATGTGGGGCAAGATACTGAAGATAATTTTTAGAAGATATCTTTAGAATGAGCAGTCTATTATGGACATGTGTGTTATATTTTGCCGGCATTAGCGCTATTCTATATTTAAAACCGGCGCTTATGTTTAATAAAGAGGGGGAATGGAAAGAATTTGGTTTTTATCATGAAGAAAAGACTATGTTTCCGTTATGGCTGTTCTGTATTGTTTGGGCAATTCTCTCTTATTTAATTGTTCAGTCCTTTTCGGTACGCTCTATAAAGAACCAGGCGATCCTTCCGATACAATCTACCGCAACCATGGCGGCATCGGCATCCCCATTTTTAATTTCAGAACCCAACCGTGTAAGACCCGTAAAAGAACTACAGAATGGATATTATATGCTCAATACGGCAGGCTCTGATATCAATGGAGTTCCTAAATACGTTTTTATAGGATCGTCACCAGATGCTCCGGGGCAGACTGAAGATGAAACGTCCGAATGAGCTAAGATCCACATTTGTAAGAAAAACGACACTACGAATCCTCCAGCAATAGATGTAGCGGCCAATGCTTTTAAAGGGCCAATGTGGTGATGACGCATCATTTCCAGAGGAAGAATTACTAAATTGAGAAGAAAAATACCTACAGGCGGTATCCATGCGACATGGAGTACCTCCTTGAGTGTGACCTTATCATTGGAAACGTAATATGTGAATTGTATGATATAGAATGTAAGAGCAAAACTGACTATGGGTAATAAAATACAACCTAATAATGCAAAAAAGAAGTTGGAAAATTTGGGAAAAAAGAGTACTAGAAAAAGATGACAAAGAGTCAAAAGAACTGCATGGACGATTGAAAATGTGAGTCGTAGAGCAAACTGGTACTTTTTCATAATATCTGCCATTGCTGCAAAGCATATAATATAAAAAAAAGATGTGTTTAACGATAAGAATGGCAGAAGAAGAAACATATCCATATTCGGTGCAAATGACATCAAAGATTATGGAATTTTATAGAAAGCGTAGTTATAATCCTACGGAATATAATTACACCGAAAATGGGGATCTTATTCTTGATAAGAGTGTTATACTGTTAAAACGATATGTCGCTATGACTCCTGACGAACGAGCAGAACAGGAGAAGAAACGTATAGATGAGCTTATTCGTATTGAGGCCGAAATTGAGACAAAGAAACAACTTCTCCGAGAGGCATTGGGGGAATTTAAAGAAGATACAGGAGGTATGGAACCTGTTTTATTATATAATAAACAGATTCAGGCATTGGATTCACAAAGAGGATCTATCCGTTCACAAGAACGATATTTCACAAATATTGTCAACCCAGCTACAAATGAAATTTTGATGGACCAACCTCGTGAATCTCGGAAATTATTTACTCACGCTGACTCGTTTGGTATACTTTCTCCAACTGTATATAAACTGAATTTGGTGGATTTTCGTGCACTCTTTTTTTACGGTAAATATATTGATCAAGAAACGGGGGAGACGGAGCGCGTGGAACTAACGGTCGGCCGGTCACTTTTGAGCAATGGGCAAATTGCGCGATTTTTCTTTGATACAGAGGAAATTAGTCCTTTACGGGAATTTCGTTTTACAATGAATAAGACTGAATACAGCAGTGCCATTCAGGCCTATGAGGTGGAGCGTGTCAAAGAACTGCAAGCTAACGGTTCGGCTTCTCTAGGAGATATTCTATCTAAATTGATGAAAACACGGAGTGTCCGTACCGTACGTCTTATTATGAAACCGATAAAGGATCAAGTGGAAAATCCGGCAGAGTTATGGTTTAATGTGTTTAGTAATATGTATCTCCAGAATGAGGAATTAAAAGAGGTCTTGTTGGCCACGGGGAGTGATATACTCGCATATCAAGATCCGACATCGGCACTTTATGGAATCGGTGTCGGGCTGAATGAAGAAACGCGGTTAAATATCAAAAATTGGTTGGGTGAAAATTTAGTTGGACGAGCACTTGAGAGATTACGTCTACAGTTACGAGAGGGTAGTGCAGCAGAGGACGCCGTACCTGAGGAGGCAGTAGATAGGGTTGTCACTGAGGAAGAACAGGCGGCGGCACGCCTTGGGGCAATTATTAATAAGCGTGGGGGCGCCAGACGCTAGGCCTGTAGAGGATACGGCTTCAGATTCTTTTCACTCTTATCACAATCCACAGAAGTGACTTTGTATTTATAACATGCAGACGCCTTATCTCTGTAAAAGACACTATCAATATTGTCAGGATGAGGGAACTTTACTAAAATTGGTTTTTCTGCGTGAAAATTAAACACTAAATAGACTCCTACACCAATACCGACTAAAAATGGTAAAATTCGGAAATGATTCAACATATCTATATCTATGTTAGAAGATATGTTTGGATTTCTCAAATCGTCAGCATTTAATATATTTTTTAGTTTTATATTGGGGTTAGGAATTATGTCATTGTTTATACCGAGATGTAGTGGAAATAATTGTAATAAGTATAAGGCAGGGCCTTTGCAAGAAATAGAGTCTTCTGTCTATCAAATTGGATCAAAATGTTATCATTTTGACAGTTATGCCGTCAGCTGCCCAGAGTCATCAAATAATATTGTGGAGGCATTTCGGCGGGGGCGGGGAC
>Ga0214919_10001955_pt1 | contig 33020 bp, 32 predicted proteins | sample LL1503_MetaG_FD_177994 | JGI IMG/M metagenome (GOLD analysis project Ga0214919, IMG submission 177994) | Freshwater microbial communities from Lake Lanier, Atlanta, Georgia, United States - LL-1503 | ecosystem: Environmental > Aquatic > Freshwater > Lake | place: USA: Georgia | collected... | reverse complement strand
CCACTGCCACACCAGCACGGGTCATTAGATGCGGGAAGAACATCGGGTGCAAGCTCCATCGGTATTTAGGATACGCCTAAAATCAACGATGAGAGCATATTGACTCAGTGCGAGCGATTGAGAATTTACCCTTTTACGACTAAATCACCAACAAAGAGTGGAGATATTGGCTAAGTGCGATTAGGCTCTTTTACCGTACATAGAACACGCCAAGATGCTCGTGAACAAGCGTTCTGAGATCAAAATCAAAGGGAGAAATAATGAAGATTCGTTTTATTCGGATTGCAGCAATTGCAATTTCAATGGGAGTAATCGGTGCGGGTTGCTCAAGTAGCGGTTCGTCACCTTCCGGGACCGATGGTTCATCGGATACGACTGTCGCCACTAAGACAAGCAACGAGTGGGCTCTTGCTTACACCGGCGCAACAGAAGGCGAAGCGGCTGGTGAACCAGTTCGCGTGGGCTACGTTAATCAAGAGTCACTGTTTCCTGAAGCAACGATTGGCTTGATGGCTGCCGTTGACTACGTCAATAAAGAACTAAGTGGTTTTGGTGGCCGACCAGTAGAGATCGTGAAATGTGATGTTGCTGTCGAAGAAGACGGTCAGAAGTGCGGAACTCAATTCGCCAACGATCCAACAGTGAGCGTTGTTCTCACAGGAACATTGACGGTCGGAAACGCATCCTTGTATGCAGCCCTTGACCAAAAGAAGCCGATTGTCATTGGCAACGGTGTCACGGTTGCCGACTTCGTCACAAAAGCAGGAGTTGCATGGACGACCGGATCAATTGGAGTCGTTCAAGGAATGGCGAAATTTGCAATCAAAGATCTTGCGGCCAAAACAGTTGCGGTTATCCACTCAAACAACGCAGCCGGTAAAGCAGCGTTTGACGTTCTTCTGAAGCCATTGTTTGATGCTGCAAAAGTGACATCAATTGGTGTTGGAGTCGAAGATACTGCGACGGCAACGGATGTACAGTCTGCATTGCAAGCCGCAGGCGCAGACAAAGTTGATGTGTTGGTGCCAGTTGTGACTGTGCAGGGATGCAGTGCTCTGTACGACGCCATCAAGGCATTACTCATCACTCCAAAAGTTGTGACAACGGGTCTATGTTTTGGCACGCCCGTGAAGACCCACCTCGCTGATATTGGCGACATGGGCGACTTCCCGGACGGCTGGTTCTTCTTGGGATACGGAGCGAGTTACTTCAACCCAGACGTAGAGTCCGGAATGCAGACCTACATCGATAAAGTTCAGCAGTACGGCAAGCCTGCCGAGGGAACCACTCTCGAGTACACCGGTTTTGCTGGACCTTTGTTTGCAAACCTTTTGACTGTGGCGAAGTTTTACCAACAGATCGGCGTTGACGCTGTCACTCCTGAGGGTTTCAACACTGCAATGCGTGCTTTCACGGGACCAATGATGATTCAGGCAGGAGACCTTGCTTGCGGAGTTGCACCGTTCATTTCAGTGTGTGGGCATGTCACCGGAGTTCAGCAGTACACCACTAAAGGGGGCTGGGCACCGATTGCGTCAATCGACGTACGTGCAGCAGGCTGATCCCCTTTACCTAAAATAACGAGAACAATTTGTATAGAGCGACGGGTCACCATGAGTGGCCCGTCGCTCTATCATTTGTGGCTAGAGTCCAAACACACTTTTATAAGAAACTAAAATGAAAAATTCTGACCAACTTCCAATTCGACTCATCATCCAGAGAGTTGTTCTTGCGGTTTTTACTTTTCTCCTTCTCTTAATTCTCGTCAACCAAAACCTACGGGCAAACTTCTTGAGCGGAAGCGGAATTGCTTCTGGCGCACTTATCGTGGCTGTCGCAATCGGAATAGTGCTGACCTACCGTGGTTCCGGAGTCGTGAACTTCTCAAACGGGGCCATTGCAATGTATGCAGCGTATGTATACGCAGTGTTGCGGTCACAAGGGGATCTCTTCCTTCCGCCGTTACCCAACCCGCTTTCACTCATTGAAGGACCTGTTAATTTTTTCTCCTCAGGTTCTCCACTCGACCTACCAGATATCCCGACAAAGATTAGTTTTGGAGATACTCTCGGTCTTTTTCCGGCACTTACTATCACGTTGCTTTTTTGTATTCTCCTTGGTCTTGCTCTGCATTTTTTAATCTTTAAACCACTTCGCCACGCACCACCGCTAACAAAAGTAGTTGCGTCAGTTGGCGTATTTTTACTTCTTCAAGCCATCGTCGTGCGTCGATTTGCGGCTACACCACGACCAGTGAAACCCATCTTTCGCAAATCTCCTATTGACCTGCCGTTCGGAATAAATTTTTCAAAGGATCAATTGATTGTTAGCGTTCTCGTTGTTATTTTTACCCTCGCACTCTGGGCTTTATTTCGATTCACGCGATTTGGATTGGCCACGAGGGCGGCGGCAGAAAACGAAAAAGGCGCAATAATTTTAGGGTTTTCCCCAGAATTTTTATCTGGCGTGAACTGGACATTGTCTACGGTGGTCACTGGACTACTTGGAGTTTTAGTTGCATCTATCAACACAGCGGTCGACCCGGCCACGATCCCGGCCTTGATTGTCCCGGCTTTAACTGCCGCACTAGTTGGCAATTTTTCTTCATTTGGACTCACTGCTCTTGCGGGGTTTTTATTGGGGATGCAATCGCAATTGATGGTCTACCTTGGCGTTACACAGAGCTGGTTTCCGCGTTCAGGTGGCAGTGCTTTCCCTGGCATGGACAAAGTGGTTCCGTTGCTTGTCATCGTCCTTGTTCTCTATATCCGCGGAGACTCACTACCAATACGTGGAGGAGTCACATCGGGTCGTCTTCCGTTTTCTCCCTATCCGAGTAAGGCGGCTGTGCGGCTGTGGGGACCAAGCCTGATTGTCGCAACGGCAGTTTTTGGATTGTTCTTAGCAACACCTTCTTTTCGATTGGGCTTGACGAACAGTCTCATCGGCGTGATGATCTGTTTATCAGCCGTTGTCTTAACCGGATTTGTCGGTCAAATCTCGCTCTCGCAGATGGCTTTTGCTGGCATATCTGGGTTCTTGTTGTCCAAACTTGCCACCGAACATGGTGTTCCATTTCCGATAGCACCGCTTTTGGGGGCTTTAGTAGCAATGTTTGTGGGCGTTCTTGTTGCGCTTCCAGCACTTAGGGTGCGCGGCGTCAATCTCGCAATTGTGACATTGGCTTTTGGTGTTGCCGTTGAAGCGGCAGTCTTTAAGAACTCATCAGTGAACGGCGGTCTAGCACGTGCAATTGTTGTTCCTCCAAAAGTTTTTGATTCAAGCCGCGTGACGGACTATAAGTTTTTGGGAATAACTATCGGTGACGGATTACAACCAAATCCAATGACAATCCTGCTCTGCCTGATTGTCACGTCACTGATGTGCTATCTCGTTGTTAATCTTCGACGCTCTGGATCAGGACGTCGAATGCTAGCAACTCGCAATAACGAGCGAGCAGCGGCTGCGGTTGCTGTCAACGTTGCTTATACAAAAATAATGGCTTTTGGATTATCAGCATTCATCGCAGGTCTGGCAGGTGCAATCTCTTCTTATCGTTTCGGATCAGCCACCCCGGAATACTTTACGTACACGCAGTCGCTTGTATTTTTTGCCTTTGCATATCTTGGTGGTATTTCAAGTGTGACCGGAGCCATCGCTGGTGGAGTTCTTGTGTCTGGTGGGCTTGGATTTACTTTTTTGGAGAATATATTGCATGTTCCGAGTGAATTTACGCTGATCCTGGGTGGCTTGGGGTTGATCACGACAGCGATTCTTAATCCAGAGGGTCTTGCTGGCGGATGGTCGTCGAGGTTGAACAAAGTTACGGCGCGCTTTTCCCATGACAAAGAAAAAGAGATCGTGTGATGACACTTTTTGAAACCTCGTCAATGTCAGTTGCGTTTGGTGGTCTGCGTGCCGTCGACAACGTTGATATTGCAGTCGAAAAAGGCAAACTTGTCGGCCTTATAGGTCCCAACGGAGCAGGCAAAACGACGTTCATTGATGGTGTTACCGGATTTGTCCCTACGACCGGTCGCATCATGCTTGACGGTAAAGATATTTCAAGTTCGCCAGCGCATCGGCGTGCTGCTGCAGGTCTGGGTCGTACTTGGCAATCGCTTGAACTTTTCGATGATTTAACTATTGAAGAAAATCTTCAGGTAGCAGCAGAAAATCAAACCCTCGCAACGTTTATTGCAGACGCTTTTCTGCCGCTTCGGTCACGCGATCACAGCGGAGTGCAATTTGCCCTAGATGTTTTAGGAATCAGCGACTTGCGAGGACGCATGCCGAATGAACTGAGTCAAGGTCAGCGCAAGCTGGTTTCAGCAGCACGTGCACTCGCAGCACGCCCAAAATTGTTGTGCATGGACGAGCCCGCCGCTGGATTAGATACCCAAGAATCTCAGGTGCTCGGACTCCGTCTACGTAATATTATTGACGCAGGTATCACGATCTTGTTAGTAGATCATGACATGGGGCTTGTCTTAAATGTTTGTGATTACATCTATGTGATTGAGTTTGGTCAGAAGATTGCCGAAGGTACACCGAGTCAGATAAAAAAAGACCCTGCAGTCATCAAGGCATATCTTGGATCTGCGAGTCAAGAAAGCAACGAATAATAACGTTGCGCTAGTGGCCAGGGCCTTTTGCAAAAGCCACTAAATCTCGCGCTGTATCGTGAGTGATCTCAGGACAAACGATTGGCATAATCTCGATTCCGTGTGTTGTACCCATCACCTGTCGACCTCGCGCGCTGACTCCGCTTCGCATCAGTAAGCGATAAAAGTTCAGCCCTTCATCACGGAGTGGATCGCACTCGTTGACGCTGATGACTGTTGGGGGAAATCCGCGGACGTCGTCTTCTGTTGCAAAACTTGGCCAGGCAAGGGGATTTTTGGCATTGAATGCTTCGATTCCGTAGCCCATTGCTCCCTGATTGTTGTGCAAGTCCAGAAAGATTCCGTTGTTTTCGGTGGATGATGGATTCTCGGGAAGTGGCCATTGGCCAGCGATGTAAGGACAAAGAGCGTATAAACCAGCAATGAGATGAAGCTCGTTGTCTTGTTTAAGTTTTAATCCGACAGCCAAAGTGAGATTGCCTCCACCGCTTTCTCCTGCGACCGTAATCCGTGAAACATCAATGTTGAGTGCGGCGGCATTAGAGACCACCCACTTGAGACCAGAGATGCAGTCATTGAGACCTGCTGGAAATGGTTCAACTTCCGGAACTGATGATGCACTAACGGAGTTTCTAAAATCAACCATCACTACTGCAACGCCACGTGCTGCCAAAATTTTGCCCCACGCACTGTAGTTGCCGTCAAAACATGACAGTGATGCCATTCCGCCGCCGTGGATGTAATAGATGCACGGCAATGTCTCAGTGGTGTCGGGTCGTAAGACTCGAAGATTGATGCTGTTGCCGTCTGGCTGAGAGGGAATTGATTCGGTGTGTATGCGTAGACCCTGTGAAGGCGCAAACATTTCTGTGTCGCACACCGCCATCATCGCGCGATAGGCGTCGATTGCGGCGAGTGCTTCAGGCGAATTGGATGTGGCAAGGAGTTCTTTGCGATCAGCAACATTTGGAGGTCCAAAGCCACCTGCCACTGCTGGCATATTAGCCAACAGAATTTTAATGCGCGGATCAATGCGTGGATCTTGGTTGAAATCAATTGCCATATGTTCTCCTTTGTAAAAAATTAGTTTTAATCACGTACCCAATTGCCATGGAAACCAAATGGTACGCGTTGAGGGAGTGTTATTTGCGCAACGTATCCACGCGCAAAGTCCTGAGCATCGATCACAACAAAATCTGTTGACGCATTATTGTCGTCGTGAACAAAGGTCATGAGCCAACCATCGTCTTCGATAGTGGATCCAGATCGAGCCACAAAAACTGGTTCTCCAGCGGCACGACCACTGCCATGATCAAACACAGTGCGTTGCCCCGTATGCAGATCGTGTTTGATTGTCGGCCAATTCATTGAGTTGAGATCTGGCTGTGCACAGTATCCGTATCGATAGGGCCGACCGGCAAGGGATCCTCGATGTCGAGGGAACTCATTTGGCGTCGAGTCAATGACGGTCTCTACAACGCGGCGCGACTGAAGATTTATTTCCCATCGCACGAGACGAGCACTGCAATCACCGAATGGTCCAAGAAGATCTTTGTCAAAAATACGGTCGTAAATGCATAAATCTAAAACGACACCACCATCTGGCGTGTCGTACGCGTTCATTGGGTGAAAGGTGTAGCCAAGCGGAACATCAACCCACACGATGTCTTGCGCTGCGCCATCTCGGGGCATGAAGCCAACACGGTTTCCGTAGTCAGGGTTCCATTTGAACGGAAACGGACTCACCGCAGCAAGATCAAAATCAACTGTGCACGGTTGATCGTAAATGACAACGTATTTTTCGGTGAGCGACATGTCGTGCACCATTGACATTCCGGGCAATGCAATATCGACCGTGCGCTTGACTCGACCGTCAGAACCAACATGAACATATTGCACATGGTCCATCCACTCGGCCCACGCATAGACAACTGCGTGCATATCGCCCGTAGACGGATCTATTTTTGGGTGCGCTGTAAACGCGCCAGGAAGTGTTCCGTAGAAGTCATTTCGGGCGATCGATTCGAGTTCGTACGAGAGTTCGACAGGAACTCCGCCGGCCTCCACCATTGCCCAGGTAGTGCCCGCGAATCCGCCAACATTGGTGTTTGGCCCACTCGGATTGTTGTTCCAGTTAGGTCCAGAAATATTAGGGCGCTTGAGTTTTTCACTGACATCTTGTGAACCCACGTATCGATTTCGGTACCACTTTGCATCACCATCACGCAAGCAGACTCCGTGCACCATTCCGTCACCAATAAACCAATGATGCTTTTGAGCATCAACATCACCAATCGGATTTGGTCCATTACGCAAGTATCGACCATTGAGTTCAGGAGGCAATGTGCCAATGATCTGCAGGTCTGTGGCAGTGATTTCGTCAACAACTGGCGCGTAGTTGCCGGTTAGATACTTATTCATAATGGCAATAGTATCAGTCTATTTTGGCTTTTCGATGACCGATCATGCCGGCCGCTACGAGTACTACGCCTAACACTGCGAGTAAAACGACTCTCGTCATAATCGGACTAGTGATGAATTGAGTTACTGCCTTTACTGCGTCGCGATTATCATCCGACGACTGCGGAATTTGATTGCGGGCGATCAGTACAACCACACCGAGTGCAACTGAGCCACTGAAAAGACGAATTCCAAGCCGTCGGATTTTTTGCCAGGGTGTCGCGATTCCGAGAAGCCATGCTGCTCCCTGGAGAGCAAGACCCAAGATGAGGAATAGCCAAACAAAATTCCTGGCAGTATCACGTAAGTCGCCAATATTTATATCGTCAGATTTCTTTTCGATCGAGAGAGGTTCGATCGTAAGTATTTTGTCGACAGGAACCGACAGGTCAGCGATTTTGATGGTATCCATCGCTGCATTTGCTAACGGCATCACATCTATTGGAGTTGATACCGCGTTATCAACATAGATTGCATAGACTTTCGCGGCAACACTGCCCGCAAACTTTTGAAGAGCTTCTTCGTTTAGTTTGTCAGCGACAGCTTGCACAACGACATCACGTGGAGTCTGAAGAATAAGTCTGTCGTCTGCCTGCCCACTATCAGTTCCCTCTCCACCACCAGCTTGTTCAAGTTTTTTAATCAGTTCGTCAGCAATGACTAAGCGAATATCCGATTGAGATAGCGCTGATGTGACCGTAGATTCAACGTGCTCGCTCGAAGACACGAACCCAATCAGAACCGTGGCGACTACTCCAAGGAGGAAAATCGCAATCCCTAAGCCGCCAAGGATGCTCGCGATCGTGCGTCGAATACGGTGACTTGACATATTTATCCTCCTAAGAACTGTGCGGGCCAACAAGACACTAGTTTCTGAACCTTAGTCCGTTGGGGTGACTGGTAATTCTCGTCTGCCATTTGTATGTTCTCTCCCCACACATCAGGGGGACTGATTGGTGGCGATGGGGGAAAAATGGCAAAGCGATCGTTAGCACGGTTTCAACGGGGTCGATTCGAGATCTCTGAGATTGTTATTGGAATGGTGGTGGTGGCAACTGCAGTAGTGCTGTTTGTTGTGTTTGCGCTCAACAGCAAAGAAACGGTTGCGGTAGTGGCCACGAAGGTTCCTATGCAAGTTGGGCATGTTATTGATGCCAGTGAGTTAGTTGCCACAAGTGTGCCCTCTGGAGTAGCACAACTATATTTTTCAGTTGAACAGGCTCAAGAAGTTGTGGGCCAAGTGATGTCTCAGACGGTGTCACAATCAGGACCACTCCCGCAATCGGCAGTGTCGCGTGTAGATATGTCTCTCAAGTCAGACGAAGCATTAACGGCGGTATCACTCAGTGAAGGGTCGTTTCCGCCAAATATGGCTGTGGGTAATGCAGTGCGCATTGTTGTGACGCCGGCAGCTGATGGCTCTGGTGGCTCGGTCAAAATACTCCCAGAAGTGGTTGTAGTACACGAGATGTCTCCTGCGAATGATGTGCAACAGAACACCGTGGTGACATTGCGAGGCAGTATTGCACTTGCCGAAAAAATTGCAGCGTCTGGGCCTGTACGTGTATCAATTGTGGCGGTTCCAACATGATGTTTTCTCGTGCAGAAGTACCGGTGGTACGCACCCGTTTGCTGTCTGAACTTACTAAGACAATCGGTACTGCGTTAGCAGATGATCGGCTAGAACGCGATTCTTTACTAAGGCCTGCCCCAACCCAAACAGATGAGCGTCATCTTGCGCGCATGACTGCGGCTTCAGAAATCGCAAAAAGGCGAAGCGTTTCTGATGATGCAGTGGCATCAACTGTCTTCACAGAATCCGAAGAACACGGAATAATTGATGAAGCCATTGCTCGGGTATTGGGGCTTGGGCGGCTTGAGACTTTGCTTGACGATGACGAAATCAGCGACATACATGTGCGTGGATGTGCGCGAGTTTGGGTGAAACTGCGCGACGGTACGCGACGCGAGCGCGATCCGGTCGTCGATAGCGATGAAGAACTAGTCGATCTGATCCGTCATGCGGCCACTCGGTTAGGCAAGACAGAGCGACGGTTTGATCCTGCTAATCCAGAACTCAATTTGCAACTGCCCGACGGCTCGCGTCTGTTTGCCGCAATGGAAATTTCGATGCGACCCACATTAATAATTAGACGCCATCGCTTTGAATTTTCCTCGCTCAAAGAGTTGTGCTCTCGAGAAATGATGACAACTGATGTGCGTTCTTTTTTGGCATCGGCAGTACGTGCTCGTCGCAATATTGTTATTGCTGGCGGTACAGGATCTGGCAAGACAACTCTATTGCGCGCACTGATTAATGAGATCCCACGAAGTGAACGACTCGTGACCATAGAAGATGCATATGAGCTAGGTCTTGACCGGTTTGAGCATCTGCATCCTGATTACGACGCCCTCCAAGCAAGACCACCAAACATTGAAGGTCGCGGAGAAATCACGATGGCTGATCTCACCAAGATGGCATTACGTATGGACCCGGACCGCGTAATGGTGGGGGAGGTACGCGGGGCAGAGGCGTTTCCGATGTTGATGGCGATGAGTCAGGGAAATAATGGTTCGATGTGCACGATGCATGCCGACAGCGCCCGATCAGTTTTTCCAAAACTTGTTGCTTATGTGTCAATGGCTTCGATGGGGATTCCTGCTGAAACCGTGAATCTTCTCTTGGCGAGTTCGGTGCATTTTGTCGTACATATTGAGGTAACCGACGGATCTCGATGTATCTCAAGTATTCGAGAAGTTGTCGATGCTGACGGTCCAACAATTATTTCTAATGAGGTGTTTAATCGCGCGCATACAGCAACAGCATTTGCGGCATTGCGTGCACCAACGATTGCTCTTTTGCGGGAACACGGTTTTGTGGACCCAGAGAGGGACACATGGTCGTCGTAATCGCTGCTTTATTAGGGGCGCTAGCCGGCGTAGGTCTTTTACTAGTACGTGCCGGCTTGATGGGAACAATAGTGAAGTGGCCAACTGTCGCTCGGATATCAATAAAGAAAAAGTCGTCGCTAGTGGATCAACAAGAACTCGTCGAGGCAATTGCTTCCTGGACTGAACAATTACGCGACACAATTGCGGCCGCTCATGGACTAGAACAGGCTATTACTGCAACAAGTGAGCTTGCGCCAGTTCCGATTGCCGATGCAGTGCGACGTTTGGCGGCGGGACTTCGGTATGGCGGCCTTGAAGATGCTCTGAGGCGTTTTGCTGAAGATGTCAATCATCCATCATGTGACTTCGTGGTATCGGCATTGATTACGGCAACTCGATATCAGGCTCGTGAACTTGGACCATTGCTCACACATCTCAGCGAGTGCTCGCGAGAAGAGAGCAGAGTGCAGTTACGGGTTTGGGTTGGACGCGCGCGCATTCGAAGTGCCGTACGCATCGTGGTCTGGGTGGTCGTCATCTTTGTGAGTGGACTCGTGATTCTTGACAGACCGTATCTGGCTCCGTTTGCAACAGGACAAGGGATCGTCGTATTAGTGGCGATTGGAGCAGTCTTTACTTGCGCATTAATCATGTTGTGGCGCCTCGGAGACATGTCGCAAGCGGCGCGTTTTATTGCTCGTCGAGAAACGGCCCTCACATGAAACTCGTCTCGTTCGCTGAAGCAGATTTAGCAATTGTTGGTGTTACTCACGAGCACGTCGTGTTTCAGTCACTCACACGAGCAGTTGCTGCTTTTGCAGGAAGCATTATGTTCGTCCTTGTGTTAAGCGGTGCTGGGTTGACGCCGACGCCCGTGATGATGATTGCTGGTGTTATCGGGTCTGCCGTGGCATGCGGAACATCTCCCGCTCGACGATTGCAAAAGTCTGCGCAACTGCGTCGACTCGATATGGAGTCAGCGCTTGCTGGCTATCTCGACCTTGTCAATGTTTTATTGGCTGGCGGCGCCGGAATGGAGACGGCTCTTCTGGCTGCAGCTGATGCAGGTGATGGATGGTGCTTTGAATTATTTCGCACGGCACTAACGCGTGCGCGCAGTTCGCGAGTATCTTTTTGGAACCAATTTAGGGAACTCGGAGATGATCTTGGAGTGGCTTCACTTATTGAAGTCGCCCAAAGTGTGCAGTTGGCCGGTGAACATGGCTCTCGAGTTCGTACATCACTTGTATCAAAAGCATCAGCCCTTCGTGCGCGGCAGTTAGCGACTATTGAATACTCTGCTCAACAGAGCACGGAAAAAATGGGAGTACCGATGGTGATGTTGTTTATCGGTTTTATTCTGCTCGTTGGATACCCAGCTTTTGCTAGCACCATTGGGGTGTTGTAGCGCATGTGATCGCAACTAATGAAAGGAAATATGTAATGTCAACACTCAAACAAACCTGGATCTATTACTGGGTCCGATTCACGGCTTCGGCCGAACAAGACAAACAGCGTGGAGAAGTCAGCGCAACCACTGTTGTGATGGCGGCAGCGCTCATCGCACTTGCCATCACAGTGGGAGCCACAATCACCACGCGCGTGCGTGACAAAGCGAATACCCTGAAACTGACCTGATGAGTTCAAGGCACGCATCATCGCATCACGAGCGAGGCGAGACCAGCACTCAAATGGTGCTGGCCTTGCCCGTGGTCTTGATGTGCTTGTTGTGTGGTGTTCATTTTGCTGTGCTATCGCATCTGGGGCATGTAGCAAGTGTTGCCGCCGACGCTGGTGCGCGCGTTGGCGCGCGCGCTGTCAATCCGCGTGATTTTATTGTTGTCGCGACTGAAGTTGAGCGGGTCGTACAAGATCTGAACGCAACTCTTGAAGGTGCGCCACAGTTATCCGAGGACAAAACATCTGTCGCCGTAACGGTGACACTGTCAGTTCCCTCAATTGTGCCCTTCTTGCCACAACGAGTGTCTCGCACTGCAACTGTTCCACTTGAGAATTTCCGAAACGAAGACGACAGATGAGAACTACTAAACAAAAGGGTTCAGTGACCGTTGAACTTGTTTTGCTTACTCCAGTTATGCTTTTATTGGGCTTCCTTATTATTTTCTTAGGGCGTTCAAGCGGAGCACAACTTCGTGTCCAACATGCTGCTGATGTGGGTGCGAGAGCAGCATCTATGGTGTCAAGGGCGCACATGGCAAGCGTTGCAAAGGCGGCAGCTCTGCAGGATTTGAATGCAACAAACACAGAATGCATTTCCCCGGCGGTTGTATTCAAAAGTACGACACAGGATTCCTTCTCTGTCGTCACAGTGACAGTGAAATGTGCGATTAACAGAGATGGACTGACATTGCTTGGCGCAAAGGACACGACCGTGACTGCGGAGTCCACAGAGTTTGTAGATGTGTATGCGGCAAGATAATTCTCATTCGTCTGGCGACCGGGGTTCACTCTCTGCATTTGTGGCTTGTCTCGTCACGATGTTTATAGCACTTGCTGGCCTCACATTTGATGGTGGTCGGGTGATTTCTAAGTACGTCGAAATATCTGATGTTGCGGCAAATGCAGCTCGCGCTGGGTCACAGATGCTCGTCAATATTCGAACCGGAAATCCGCAACTTGATATACCAACCGCTCGAGCACGTGCTGAATCGGTTTTGCGTCTCTCTGGGGTGAGCGGAAATGTGGTCGCGTCGCATGAGGGGATTGTGGTCAAGGTGCGCGGAGTTGTTGAGATGAAGTTACTCTCGCTCTTCGGAGTTACAAAACGAACGGTCAGCATCACGCGCCGTGCACTACCGATGGTGGGCACGTGAAAAAAATTCTGGCGCTTGTGTCGTGGACGGTATTGCTGTGTCTTCCAGTTCTAGCGATGCAGCATGCCCAATCGCCCAAAGTCGTGTTGACGCAGTTCAAAGATGCGATTGCACTTGGTGCGCTTTCTGCAGGATTGCTGAGCAATCTTTTAATGTATGTCTGTATTTTTCTTTGGGTCATTATTGTCTTTCAAGTATTTCGCTATGTCCTATCAGGTGTATATGGAGTCGCGCACGGGGTGATCGATGCTCCTCGGCCACGCTTTATGGTTGCGGTGGCCGGCGTGTTAGCGCTCACTGCACTTCATCAAGAGTCAGACGATCGTGCGCGGGTCGTAGTCACGACAATTCCGGCTGAAGCAGTGATGTCACCATTGCTGGCGACACTTATTCTGAAAGATCTGTTACAACGACGACAAGTCCAATGTCTCGAACTCTCTATAGGCAAAGCACCAGTGGTCCTGGACGAAAAAGCGCAAAATATTCTGGACAATCTATTGCAAACTGTCGCAGAAAATGAAAACAATTGTTCCGTCTCCAACATCAATACTGAAAAAAATACGTTACTGAACTCGGTAATTGATCACGACGATTCTCTGAAGATCTTGTATGCAGCAGTAGATCGGGTGGAGCCATTGGTCCTAAATGATGAAACTCACGATGTTGATACTCGCATGGGAATTATTGTTCGATTGTTTGGATATCCGTTAGTCGAAAATCATCTTGGTATTCGTGCTCAGTTTCGCAAAACTCGTGCACTCGAACTTGCAACGTGGCTGGTTCTCAATCGCCAGCGATCACGTCGGTCTGCAGCTCGCACTGCAATGTGGGAACAAAGCGTGAGTGATTCAACTTTTTCAACGATTGTGTCTGATGTTCGACGAGCGCTCGGGGAGTTAAGTCCAGGTACTCATCCACATGACTGGTTGCGCCCTACATTCTCTGACGAATTGCCCCTTTCTATTTCGGTGACATCTGATGCGGAGATCTTGCAGCAAAGACTCAGCGCATTTCGCGGTGCACCCCATGACAACCTTGACCATGTGCTGCAGTGTCTTGATGGCGTGCGTGATTTGCCATTTGCAGCCACCAATTATCGTTGGCCTGATCTGGATGGCACCACCACCCGATTAGTGATGCTGGTCTTGACGGCATGCACTGAAGTGGCGCAATTTTGCATTGAGACGGATCAGCCTGAGGGCGCGCAACGCGCTGTCGCTGCGGGTCTGCGCATGATGCCGGGACATGATGTATTACTTGAGACACAACAACTGATTGGTCGGTGAGTTGCTCTAGCCTGACAACATGATGTTTCGTCAACATAGCAATGAATTGGTGTCTCCTGAAAAGGCATTGCCAGGGAGACCAACTAGCCAGGTGGTCATTCCAGACGCTCACTTTATTAATGCTCACCCATTAGTTGGTCCGTGGCCAGACGGAGTCGAGACCGCTGTATTTGGGATGGGATGTTTTTGGGGAGCAGAACGCAAGTTTTGGCAAGCACCTGGGGTGTATTCAACTGCCGTTGGATACTCCGGTGGGTTTACGCCAAACCCTTCATATGAAGAAGTGTGTAGCACGATGACAGGGCATACCGAAGTGGTTCTTGTGGCCTTTCAAACGGCCGAAACATCTTTTGAGCAGATGCTAAAAGTTTTTTGGGAAAACCACAATCCAACGCAAGGAATGCGACAAGGAAACGATCAAGGCACGCAATATCGCAGCGCTATCTATTGGATGAATAATCAACAACAAGCGATTGCGCAGACATCGCAAGAACAGTTTCAGGTAGCACTTCAGTCTGCTGGCTATGGAGAAATTTCTACAGAGATTGCAGAACTCAAAGATTTCTTTTATGCGGAGCCGTATCACCAACAGTATTTAGGAAAAAATCCGAACGGATATTGTGGAATGGGCGGAACGGGCGTGAGTTGTTCAGTGGGAATAGCGCATTAGGGAATCGTTGTCTGATCCGAAAGAGCCATTTGTTGGGCGGTCGGCCGTTTAAACAGAAGCAACATTGATGTCCCATTAATAAACATTGCGGCAGTGACTAGCCACCACGCATGATGGAAGCCGCTGATATCAACAGTACGAATATCGAAGGCAGTCCCTGTGCTTATTGCGGCACTTCGAGCGCCACCGATACTGCGCAGCGTGGGTGCCAATAGTGCAGTGACGAGAGCCAAGCCGACGGCTGCACCAATCTGACGGCTTGTTGTTGACAAGGCTGAACCCATCGCAAAGCGTGTGGGCGGAAGGTATGCACTCGCCGCACTTGACAACGTAGAAATTGAAAAGCCGACTCCTGCACCTGTCACCACCATCATCGGAAAGTAATGCGTCCAATAGTGGGGTGTCTGGGTCACGGTGAGATTCAAAACAAGAATGCCACCCCCCAGCAAAAGTGCGCCGATTGCAGAAATTTTTGCCTGACCATGTTTTTGGGCCCACTTTCCGGCAGGTGCGGCAAAGATTGCTGCTGTTAACGGACCAGGTGCGAACGCTAACCCTGAACCACTCGTGCTGTATCCCCAAACATTTTGCAACCATTGAGTGTTCGCAAAAAACATGGCAAAAAAACCGATAGAGAAAAAGACACCAGCGATATTTGCAGCCACGACGAAGGGGAGTTTAAAGAGTTGAAGGTCAAGAAGAGGATTGCTCGCGGTATAACAATGACGAACAAAGACGACGAGTAATGCCAGAGCAAGCGCAAAGGTGCCGATGACGCCAGAAGAGAACCATCCCCATTCATCACTTTGAACAATGGCGTAGACAATTAATGCAACGCCAGGAATTGCCAGTGATGCACCATAGGCATCGAGTTGATGATGAGACGTCGTGTCAGCGCTTTCTGTGAGCATGCGGCGTCCAACAAAGATCGCGAGGGCACAGAATGGAAGGTTGATAAAAAATAGTGATCGCCATCCGAAACTATCAACGAGTGCTCCACCAATGATTGGCCCGGTTGCTGCTGCTAGTCCGCCGACGGCACCCCAGATGCCAAGTGCTGCTGCACGTTTTTCAACAGGAAATTCAGGTAAGACGAGCGCAAGCGAAGCGGGTGTGAGAATTGCACCGCCAATTGCTTGTATGACTCGCGCGAATACCAGGAGAGCAGCAGTTGGTGCAAGTCCGCAAAGTATTGAGCCGATGCTGAAAAGTGTTAATCCACGAATAAAAGATTTCTTTCGTCCAAAGACATCAGCGAAGCGGCCAGCCGTGAGAAGCGCTGCTGCATAGGCAATGTTGTATCCAGAAAAAATCCAAGTGAGTAAGTGTCGATTAGATTCACCAAAGTCACCAACGATGTCTCGAAAGGCAATTGTGACGATACTTGAATCGAGTGAAACTAAAAATGTTGCGATTGATGTGAGTGCTAGAACTTTTGCTCCGCGTGAAAACCGTGGCTCACTCGTTGTCCCTACTGACATGTTTCCCCCAACCATTTCTGCGAATTTCTGCGCCATCAGCGTCAAGTGCTTTACCGTGCCACTTTACTTCCCCTGGCGTTGCTGACAGCCGTGCGACGAGTCCCTGCATCGGGGTGCCGTCAACTGAAATAATCGCGTCTCTTGCAGAGTAGTGCGGATCTTGTGCGATGTCTGCCATCGAGAGTACCGGCCCAACTGCAGCCTGAGCAGCGTTCATTTCTTGTAGGACTTCTTTCTGAGTGCGGGCTTGACACCATTCAGTCATGGCGTTTTCGAGGACTACACGATTCTCTGTTCTCCCCACAAACGAACTAAAGCGGTCGTCATCACCAAGCCCCAGCAGGATCATGACGCGCTTTGCAACAGTTTCACTTGATGTCGAGATGCCAACCCATAGATTGTCGGAGCACTGAAAGACTCCGCGTGGCACGGTGTAAGGAAGCGATGATCCCATGCGTTCTTGTTGCTCACCGCGCAACTTGTACACGCTGATAAGTGGACCCATAATTTGGAAAATGCTTTCAAGTAATGACACATCAATGACTTGACCGACTCCACTATGGAGAGCGGTCATCGTGGCAAAGGCAGCGACGAGTCCGGTCACTTCGTCGGTGAGCGCGAAAGCAGGCAACGTTGGTGCGCCGTTTGGTTCGCCACTGATGTGGGCAAGTCCTGCCATAGATTCTGCAATTGATGCAAAGCCAGGGCGAGAAGAATATGGACCATCTTGTCCGAATCCCGTAATGCGAGTGATGACTAGTTTTGGATTACGAGCGTGAAGTTCTTTGGGTCCTAAACCCAGTCGTTCAAGAACTCCTGGTCGAAAGTTTTCGACCAATACGTGAGCATCGTCAATGAGGTGCCACAACACATCAAGGTCTTGCGAATTCGTAAAGTCAAGTGCGATGTTGCGCTTGTTTCGATTCACGAGTCTCCACCAAATGCTTTCACCGTCGCGTGGATCTCTCCATCCCATGCCACGCAGACTGTCGCCAATCTCTGGTCGTTCTACTTTGATGACATCGGCGCCAAAGTCGGCCAAGTAACGAGCGCAGTTTGGCCCTGCCAACACAGTTGATATATCGAGCACGCGTAATCCGTGAAGTGCTCCAGGAGTGGTCATGAGCGAAGATCGATATTGAAGCAACGCTCCGAGAGTGTTCCGAGCGCATAGGTTTCGTAATCAATCCCAAAGTCTGTATAGAGGTGACGACAACGCTCGCTCCAGTTCAGCGCCTCGGGGCTTGATATGCGATGCACGATCTGCGTGATGCCACCCTCGTAGACACGGTATTCGGCCCATGTCCCCGGAAAATCTTTCACGCATCCGATTTCGATTGAGGGAACTCCGCTTGGCAATCTACGAACGCGATGGCGATGTGTGTGTCCTGCCGTGTATGCAACTATCGAAGGGTTGCGATCAATGATTGCACTGAGTTCGTCACTACTGTCAGGGTGAAGTCCGAAGTAGTTATCGCTCCGCTTGCCACCGGTCCATTGCTGGTGATGTCCCATCACAATTACGGGGTTTGTGCTGCGCGCGCTCAGTGCTTCGAGCCATTCAAGTTGTGTTGGCTCTAAACGCCCTGTTGTTTCGGTTGGAATTGCAGTGTCCATCAACGCAATTGAGATACCTGACAGCTCTATCCACTGGTCACCTGCATAAGAATTTTGTCCGCGATAGGCGTCATGGTTGCCACGGACAACGCAAAGACGATCAGCAAAGATGTTGTAGTAGCACTGATCGAATGCTGCAAATTCTTCTGGTCGGCCGTCAACAGACAAGTCACCTTTAACCACAACAACTGCTGGATTAATGCTGACAATTTCTGCAACGGCGCCTTCGTTCATGATGAGCGGATACGGCCGTTCGCCGTCAGCAGATCGTTGAATCGGTCCACCTGGGTTGGAGTCGATACGACCGCACTCTGTTTCGCCAAAGTGCACATCATTCACAGTCGCAAACGAACAAAGCAGAGCCCCTGTTGGACGACTCAAGGTTCGAAAAGTGATTCCGTGTTCTGTGTATTCGGTGTCGGGTTTGAGATTGAGATGTCTGACGACGCGTGTACCGATGTGAAACACCGCCATGTCGTCAGCAACTGTGGTGAGCTCTGTCAGTTGAGTCATTGCGTGATTAGCGTCGTGGGCGGCTTCGGGAGTTGCGCTGATCGGTTGCCCAATGCCTGCCGCTAAAACGCCACGCGTTACTTGCAGACGGAGAAACTGTCGCTGCAGATGGCTTTGGCCACAGCAACTCAATCGCTGCAGAAATAGCAGCAGCCTCTTCTGATGTTGGTGTGGGCGAGATACTGAGCGCTGTTGAAAGCGTTGTCATCGCTTGACCACAATTGTGTTGGTTGCCTTGTCATGCCATGTCTGGTTATTGCTGTCGAAGATCATCCAGAGATATCCAATGAGTAGCGCAAGACCCGAGATGTAACTGACGAGAATTCGTAGTACGGCGCGGCGTGTTCCGATGTAACTCATGTCGTTTTTGTCCAGAATTAAAATTCCGAGTCGCACACGCCACGGACTGCCACCTTTTGTACCGATCCAATGCGCATAGATGCTGATGGGTATGAATACTCCGACCAGTGAAACGATTGTTGAGAAAGCACCAGACGAAAGCGCTGAGATGATGTTGAATGGCACTGCGATGAAGAAGAGTAAAATGCCATCACAGACATGGGCGCCAACGCGGGCCCAAAACCCAGCCAATGATTCAGGCATAGGGGCAGCATCATGAAGTGCTGGCGGTGACCAGTCTGAGGAAGATTCGTCTGACATGTTCTGCTTTCTATAGGGGTGTATTGCCGTGTTTACGTCGTGGCAATTCTTCGCGCTTGGTCTGCAACATGCGTAGACCAGCGATGACTTTGATTCGTGTCTCAGCAGGGTCAATAACATCGTCAATGTATCCGCGCTCTGCTGCCGCGTATGGATTGGCGTATTTTTCGGTGTACTCAGTCACGAGTTCGGCGCGACGCGCAACAGGGTCAGCAGTTTGTTGAAGTTCTCGACGATACACAATTTCAACTGCTCCTTGTGGACCCATAACGGCCAACTCTGCAGTTGGCCACGCGTATGCCAGATCAGCGCCGATTGATTTGGAGTTCATAACGACATAAGCACCGCCGTATGCCTTGCGAGTGATGATCTGAATTCGTGGCACAGTCGATTCGCAAAATGCGTAGAGCAACTTGGCACCGTGACGAATGATTCCTTCGTGTTCCTGGTTAACGCCGGGCAAGAATCCGGGCACATCCACAAAAGTAAGTAGCGGAATATTGAAAGCGTCGCAAGTTCGTACAAATCGCGCAGCTTTTTCGCTGCTCTCAATGTCGAGCACGCCTGCAAATGCCATCGGCTGATTTCCGACGACTCCGACTGGCATGCCATCAACACGCGAAAATCCACAGACGATGCTTTTCGCCCAATGCGGGAAATACTCAAAGAATTCTCCGTCATCAACAACTTCGGCAATGACTTTTTTCATGTCATATGGTTGGTTTGACGATGGTGGCAAAATCTCCCGAAGTGACACGCACAGCCGCGATGCATCATCGTCTGGAGCAATAGCAGGTGGGTCTTCAAGATTATTTTGAGGCAAGAATGACATCAAGAAACGAACATCATCAAGACACGATTTTTCATCAGCACTCACAAATGTGGCGACACCACTTTTTGAAGCGTGACTCATGGCGCCACCGAGTTCTTCAAGAGTGACGTCTTCGCCAGTCACGGTCTTGACCACATCGGGTCCGGTGATGAACATGTGGCTCGTCTCGCGAACCATGAAAATAAAGTCTGTCATTGCTGGCGAGTACACAGCACCGCCAGCACATGGTCCAAGAATGACAGAGATTTGAGGAATCACTCCTGAGGCCTGCACGTTGCGATGAAAGATTCCGCCGTACGAAGCAAGCGATACGACACCTTCTTGGATGCGCGCACCTGCTCCGTCGTTGAGACCAATAAGTGGTGCACCAACCTTCAGTGCAAGATCCATCAACTTGTGAATTTTTTCGGCAAAGACTTCGCCGAGGGCACCACCAAATACGGTGAAATCTTGAGAGAACACAAATACCTTGCGATCATTAATGGTTCCCCAGCCGGTGATGACTCCGTCGGTATATGGTCGTTCTTCGAGTCCAGCAGCGTGCGCACGATGCCGAGCGAGCATGTCAAGTTCATGAAAAGAACCGGGATCAAGAAGATACTCAAGTCGCTCGCGAGCCAAGAGTTTGCCTTTTTCGTGCTGGCGTTCTACGGATCGGGGACTACCCGCATTGATGGCTTGTTCTTGACGTGAACGGAGGTCATCGATTTTGTCTTGCATGTCGGAGTTGGGGCTGGTGCTCACGACCTTCACGATAGTTCCAAAGGTGAAGCGTTACCTATCCGGTGGCTGCAACCGTGGTGGTGGTTGTAGAGGAAGTAGGACCATCCATCGTTTGCCCAGTGGGTTCGGTGGTGACCGTAATACCGTCCGCGATGATGAAAGTAGTGGTCAAGGGGGTCAATTCACCGGTGGTGGTGGCGCCGGTCAACTCCACTTTCCATTCGCCTGGGGACTTGAGATTGAGTCCGAGGTCTGCGCCGATGAGCGCCCCACCTGGTCGAGTAATGGGGACATAGAGCACGTACCCATTAGCCACTGGGTTCGAAGGAATAAATTTAATAGTGAAATTCTGAATTCTCTTTGGTGCGAACAGTTCAATGAGGGCTTGATTGTTGCCCACGTCGCCTGGCGTGATGGACAACGTGACATGAAAGCCATCATCACCGATTAGATCGCGATTAATGGCGTACGCACTTTGCTTCTGAGCGTGTTGTGGAACCACATTAGGTGGTCGCATCGAGATGAGCCATGAGGACATTGCCAGAATCACGACGGTTGCACTCATCTGAATAGTGGCGGCCTTGCGCATTGTGAGGATTGCGCGCATTGACAATGCAGTCACTTTGCTGAGACGTTGCATAATAAATTTGCGAAGAGCCAGTTCAACAAAAATAAGAAAGATGACAGCAATAATTTTTAGTAGCAATAATCGGCCATGGCCACTATTGATCAGGCTCCAACCATCGAGTCGACCAACTTGGAACAGTCCGGTGCCGATGATTCCAACTGTGAGAGTTGTGGCGAGGCGCGACCAACTGCGCAATGCATCAAGTAAGTCTTCGTCTCCAGATTTGCTTAAAATAACTCGTGAGATCATCAGAACTCCGCCGGTCCACGCAATGACAAGTGCCATATGAACGATGGCGATGACAACGCCAACGATATAGAGGCGACCACCAGCACGATCAAATCCGTATGTCGCTATCAGAATTGCGATCATAATTAGGCTCGGAACTTGAAACTCAGGATCGATAACTCGTTCTGGATTTAATGCCAGCACGGCGATGACAATGACGACGAGAAAGCGAATAAACAGGGTTCGGCCCTGAGACGTGTTGAACAATTCAAACCAGTCAGTCGGATTTAGTGACGACACGATTCCGGTGTTGGTGACTTGAGCCGTTGTAAAGACCACGAGGGAGAGTTGCGTGAGAACAGCACCGATACCTGACAGGCGAATGTAGCGAATCGCTGTCGCGTTGTGACTGCCTTCTGGCCACACCAACAACATAAAAAGCAATCCACCGACGAGAGCGGAGATGAGCAGATAACCCGCAAGTCGTAAAAGTCCAATCGGCCCGCCGAGGCGAGCAGGTGGCGTTGTCACTGCATCGGTTGGTGTTGTGACGGGGGCAACTGTGGTGGGAACTTCACCGTCTGGGCCCAAGGTTGTGGTGGTAACGGCAGCAGCAATCTCGGTTCGGAACGAAAATGTTCCTTTGCTTCCGTCAGGAAGTGCCCAGCTGACATTGCATTTTCCGTTGGGTGGAATCTGGGTTAACGGAGCAGTGACGGACACGCCGTCGGTTGCTAATTGGGCAGGGCCAAGCGAGACCAAGGCTTTGTCGCATGCAAGAGACAAACCCATCCGCGCAACGTCATCAGCAGTGACCGCATTTTGAAACACCATCTGGATCTGGGTTGGAGCGACTGCGACCACTTCATTGGCGATGGGATTAGACGAGGCAACCGAGTTCCCAGTGGTGGCTGCCGTTGCATGTCCGGCGAACACCGCTACTCCGAGCGTGCACAAGAGAAGAAGGAAAAAGCGTTTCATACGATACGCAAACGGTACTCAACTCAGGGGTCAGAAGTGAGCCACTCCGCAAGATGGATCACCTGATTGGTTAGGTCGTATGACCCGATTGGTAAGGTCGTGTGGATGGCTATGCAATCTCTCTATCGGCGATACCGCCCCCGGCGCTTCGCAGAACTGCGTGGGCAAGAACATGTGGTGAGGGCTCTGCGAAATGCTGTCATCAACGAACGCGAAGGCCAAGCGTATTTGTTCTCTGGTCCACGCGGAACCGGCAAAACATCTACTGCGCGGATTCTGGCAAAGGTGCTGAATTGTCAAAACCCTGCGGACGGAGAACCCTGCTGTATTTGTGCTTCATGTCTTGCTGTCGATAACGGCACTAGCTACGACGTATTAGAACTCGACGCCGCTAGTAATAACGGTGTCGATGAAATCCGCGACATCATCGAAACAGCATCAACGTTGAGTCCCGGAAGACATCGTGTCTTTATTCTCGACGAGGTGCATATGTTGTCTAAGGCGGCATCGGCCGCGCTGCTTAAAACGCTCGAAGAACCACCACCAAATGTGGTTTTTGTTCTTGCTACAACTGATCCACAAAAAGTGACCGAGACAATTCGTAGTCGTGTTCAACATTTGGTTTTTCATCTGTTATCAGTTGACGAACTCGAAAAGTACGTGCGATGGGTGATGCAGGATGCTGATCTCACAATTGACCAAGACGCCATTGAATGGGTCGTCCAAGAAGGCAACGGAAGCGCACGCGACACCCTGTCGGCACTCGAACTCGTTGTTGCCGGAGGTGGCACCGTTGAAGCGTCAATATCTCTTGATGAGTTTTTAGAAGCACTCATTGAGCGCGATCAAGGCCGTGCTCTCGCAGCCGTTGCATTTGCTATTCAACAAGGTCTTGATCCGCGCAATCTTGCCGACGATCTCGTAAGGGCATTGCGCGATGCATTTTTATCATTGATGTCACCAGAACTTTTGCAGGTGCCCCAAGGCCGTGCTGAAGAAATAAGTCTTCAAGCACTTCGCCTAGGAGCAGCAATGACAGTTCGTGCAATGGAAGTTCTCGGAACAGCACTTGTCGACATGCGTCACGCTCCAGACCCAAGATTATTATTAGAAGTTGCCGTTGTTCGATTGGCATCGCCTGCTCTTGACGACTCGATGGGCACACTCATGACTCGCTTACAAATACTCGAAGACACAGTGCGTGATCTCAAAGAAAATGGCATGACGGCTTTACCACCCGCTCCAGCTAATCCCACAACAGGCAGAGCGATGGTGGGTGGTCGTGCTCTTACTCCAGATATCACGGCACCAATTGCTCCTGTCGCTCGCGTTGCTGCAACACCTGCAACACCGGCAACACCGGCAGCGCCGCCTACATCGGTTGCACCTGCAGAAATCTGGCCACAAGTGTTGTCGTCGGTCAAACAGCTCGTCAAAGCCATTTACAATCCCACATCAATTGTGGCTGTTGATGGCAATGTTGTCACGATTGCTGCACCAAATACATCGCATATGGCCAGGTGTAAAGCGCACATAGAAGACATAGAAGCTGCCATTAGCAAACTGTGTGGCGCCAAGTACACGGTGCAACTCACTGCAGACGCAACTGCATCGCGTGGCATTGAGCGTCCAAGCAAAGACGCAATCAGAACAATTGTTGATGAAGTCAAAGAAGATCCATATACCCCGATCGACCCGGCACTACTTATCGAAGGACCTGCAAATATTTCTGTCTCTGTCGATGTGCTGAAAGGCGTTTTCCCCGGCTCAGCAGTTGTTCCAGACGACAAGAAGAAAAAATAGCGATGGCATCTCCATACACACCGCCGATTCAGACATTGATCGATGAGTTCGGAAAATTGCCAGGAGTCGGACCAAGGTCGGCACAACGAATCGCTATGCATATTGTAAAAATGCCACGAGAAGACGTCAACAGACTTGCTCACGCGCTGACTGACGCCAAAGATCGCGTGCGATATTGCGACATGTGTTTTAATTTGTCCGAGTCAGAGAAGTGCAGTATCTGCAGTGATGATCGCCGCGACTCTTCGATCTTGTGCGCAGTTGAAGACTCTCGCGATGTCGTCGCAATCGAACGAACCGGGGAGTTTCGGGGCCGCTACCACGTGCTGCAGGGCGCACTCGATCCATTGCAAGGCATCGGACCAGAGCAGTTGAAGATCAAAGAAATGTTTCGACGCTTGGCGCCCGAAGGCGTCACCGAAGTAATTGTGTGCACTAATCCCAATACAGAAGGTGAAGTAACTGCGCTTTATCTTGCGCGATTACTCGAACCACTCGGTATCAAAGCCACTCGAATTGCAAGTGGCTTGCCGGTTGGCGGAGACCTTGAATACGCAGACGAGATCACGCTTGGTCGTGCTCTTGGTAACCGTCGCACTATCGAAATATAAAAAAGTAACTGCGGTCAATGACCAGATTTATTCACAGATATTTTTTGCGCATGATAGATACCAGAATGACTACTGACCGAATACGCGACGACACATGTCAGTGCAAAGGCTGCAACACTAGATCCGCCAAATAGCTCAACAGCCATAATTGTGCACGCCAACGGCACATTGGCTGCAGCACCTAACACTGCAACTGAACCTGCAGTTGCGCCGAGAGCAAGATCAAGTCCAATCAGATCTCCGACCCCTGCGCCTAAAAGAGAACCAATCACAAAGAGGGGGATCACTTCTCCGCCGACAAAACCACTTCCAAGCGTGACAGCTGTCAGCAGTAGTTTAGGAATCCAGTTAGCAGCGTTACTGCCGTTCATTGCATCAACGGCAAGGGGTATCGAGAGTCCTAAATAGTGTCGCCAGTGAAATAGCAGCGCGGCTGAAGCAACAATCGCGCCACCAATCATTGGTCGCAGCGGATACCACGAGATTGTTCGAGAAAGTATGTCACGCACAAAATGAGTTATGCGCGAGAACAGTGTTGCCACTATGCCGCAAGCAACTCCAAGAACGACAAGCCGCACACCAAGAGACCATGTCCACTCGTAATTGCCAAGTTGTGGATACAGAGTGTGTTCCACTCCGAGGGCCCGCACAGTGGCATCACCGATAATGCTTGCAGCGAGTGCCGGAATTAGTGCGTCGTATCGCACACGACCGATGCGCTGAACCTCAAGTGCAAAAATTGCGCCTGCAATTGGCACACCAAAAACAGAGCCAAACCCGCCCGCAACTGCAGCAATGAGCAACGTTGATCGATGTTGGTGCAGTACAGAAAATCTTTTTGTTACTGGGTCGATGAGTCCGGCAGCGATTTGCACTGCAGCACCTTCGCGGCCCGCGGAACCACCAAATACATGGGTGACAACGCTTCCAGCAAAAACAAGGAGAGGGAGCCGAACAGGGATCCACTCGGAGTGTTCGTGAAGTTGTTCGATGACAAGATTGCTACCGCGCTCAAGGCCATTGCCTAAATAATGGTACGAAGCTCCAACGATAAGACCAGCAATCGGGAGCAGCCACAAAAGCCATGAATGATTTTGGCGACTATCGGTCGCCCAATTTAGTGACGCGATAAAAGAAGCAGATGAAATTCCGGCGACAACGCCAATCACACAAGCGAACACCACTGAACGAGCAATGAACCATCCCCGTTCGAGCGATGCCTTTAGCATGACGGAACCAAGTGGCTAGACCGTGCGAAGAATAATTGCGTCGCCTTGTCCGCCACCGCCGCAGAGTGCAGCAGCGCCGACACCGCCACCTCGGCGATGAAGTTCGTGCAAGATCGTGAGTGCCAAACGGTTGCCACTCATACCAATTGGATGACCGAGCGCAATTGCTCCACCATTGACATTGACAATGCTGTCTGTAATACCCAACTCACGCATTGATGCAATGCCAACAGCGGCAAATGCTTCGTTGAGTTCGAACAGGTCAACATCAGAAATTTTCATCCCGGCACGATCAAGGGCTTTCATAATGGAACGACTTGGTTGGTGCAACAACGATGCATTGTCTGGGCCAGCCACCATTCCGTACGACACGATTTCTCCGAGAGGTTTGATCCCCCGTGCCTCAGCAGCCTTTTTGGACATCACGACAACAGCAGAACCACCGTCACTGATTTGACTTGCATTCGCTGCAGTAATTGTTCCTTCTTTATCAAACGCTGGCTTGAGGCCACCAAGTGACTCCATCGTGGTGTTGGCGCGCACACCTTCGTCATCTTTGACAATGGTGGGGTCTCCTTTGCGCTGTGCAATCGAAACTGGAATAATTTCATCAGTGAAACGACCCGCAGCAATTGCGTCTGCTGCGCGAACATTGCTCTTCATGGCTGCTTCGTCTTGTTCTTCACGACTAATGCCGCCACTCGTGTAGCGCTCAGTACCAAGTCCCATCAAACAAGCATCGAATGCGCACCATAGTCCGTCTTTGATGATTGCATCAGAAAGTTCAGTGTTGCCGTAGCGGAATCCGCCACGCGCACCCATTGCTAAATATGGTGCGTTCGTCATGCTCTCCATGCCGCCAGCAATAACGATGTCGGCGTCACCCGACTGAATCATCTGATTCGCCAAGTAAATAGAGTTCAAACCAGAGAGGCATACTTTGTTGACGTTGATTGACGGAACATTCATCGGGATTCCAGCATTGACAGCCGCTTGTCGCGACGGCACTTGTCCTTGACCTGCCATTAAAACTTGTCCCATGATGACGTGCTCTACTTCGTGTGGTGCAACACCAGCACGCTCAAGTGCTGCCTTGATGGCAAACCCACCAAGTTCGGCTGCACTAAATGACGCAAGCGCGCCACTCATTTTTCCGATCGGAGTCCGTGCTCCTGCGACGATGTATGAACCGGCCATGTGAGTCTCCATGAGTTATGGCGTCTCAATTCGAAACGCAAGACCCTTTAGCGTAGGGGACACTGAGGCTTTTTTGGGTATCGTCAGCAGGTATGGACCGTATTCGTGAAGCCATCCTGAATGGCGCAACCCCAGACCAATTGGCCGCTATCGCTCTCCCTGACACATACAGGGCAGCACACGTACTCAAAGCCGAACAGGAGATGTTCACTGGCATGGCCAGCAACGACAAAGATCCTCGACGCAGTGTGCATGTTGGCGATGTCCCTACTCCTGAGCTTGCCCCTGACGAAGCAGTGGTGGCAGTCATGGCATCGTCAATCAACTTCAACACCGTGTGGACATCAATTTTTGAACCCATCAGCACCTTTGGTCCTTTGGCGCGGCTCGGTCGTGAGAGTGAATGGTCAAAGCGCCACGATCGCGACTATCAAGTCATTGGCAGTGATGCGTCAGGTGTTGTATTGCGAGTCGGAAGTGCAGTTCGTAACTGGAAACCAGGCGACAAAGTAACCGTGCATTGCAATCATGTTGATGACCAAGACCCATCATCGCATGACGATTCCATGATGGGGTCGAATCAACGTATTTGGGGATACGAAACAAACTTTGGCGGTCTTGCAGATCTGTGCATTGTCAAAGCCAATCAACTCATGCCCAAGCCGACTCACCTCTCATGGGAAGAAGCAGCGGTTAATGCATTGTGCAACAGCACGAGTTATCGCATGTTGGTGTCGCGTAATGGCGCCAACATGAAACAAGGTGATGTCGTATTGATCTGGGGTGCAACTGGCGGCATCGGTGCGTATGCAGTGCAATACGTTTTAAATGGTGGTGGCATTCCAGTCGGAGTCGTCAGTTCCCCTGAAAAAGCGCAAATCTTACGCAACATGGGTTGCGAGGCAGTGATCGATCGCAGTGCAGCAAACTATAAATTCTGGAACGATGACAACACGCATAACGAGTCAGAGTGGCGTCGATTAGGAAAAGACATTCGCGAACTTGTTGGTGAAGATCCAGACATTGTGTTCGAGCATCCAGGCCGTTCCACATTTGGAGCATCGATGTATGTCGTCAAGCGCGGTGGTGTTGTTGTGACATGCGCAGCAACTAGTGGTTTCATGCTCGAGTTTGATAACCGCTTCTTTTGGATGCGCCTCAAGCGACTCATCGGTAGTCACTTTGCAAACTATCGCGAAGCATGGGACGCCAACCGCTTGGTGAGTAAAGGCATGATTCATCCTGTGTTGTCACGTGTTTTTACACTCGAAAATGTGGGCGAGGCCGCCTACCAAGTTCATCACAACATGCACGAAGGAAAGATCGGTGTGTTGTGTTTGGCGCCGACCGAGCGACTTGGTATCGACGACCCAGAACTTCGAGCAAAAGTAGGCGAAAAAAATCTGACGTTGTTCCGTCGCTAAATAATTGGAGAATAATATGTTGTTGACCGAAATTGATCACGTTGCTATAGCAGTCACAGATCTTGACGCTGCTATTGACTATTACAAGCGAGCGTTCGGCGCAACGGTAGATCATCGCGAAATTGTTGAGAGCGACGGCGTAGAAGAAGCACTCCTTAAAGTGGCTGAGAGTTACATCCAGTTGCTCACGCCAACTCGACCCGATTCACCGGTCGCTAAAGCAATTGAAAAGCGCGGAGAAGGGCTGCATCACATCGGATACCGAGTTGCTAACTGCGCAGAAGCACTCGCCGCCATGATCGCAGCGGGTGCAACCCCCATCGACAAAGCACCGCGACCCGGTAGTCGCGGCACAACGGTTGCATTTATCCACCCAAAAGGTAGCTACGGCACATTAATTGAACTTGTGCAGGAATAGCGCACACATCTTTGAGCATGTGGAGAATTCTGGCATGGACAATCGTGGGTGCTGCCAGCGGGTTAACTAGCAGTCGTCGCATCAAGCAAATCATTGTCACGGAAATATCAAAACACCACACATTTTATTCTGGCAGATTTCATCAGAATCGATTCTTCTCAGCCGTTGTGGTGAGTTCGACAACGCTCATCTACGTTGGTCTTGTCGCTCGCTTCGAAAACAATCTTGATGTTCTCGCGTTTTCTTTTTTTGCAAGTGCCCTTGTTGTGCACTTCTTCGTTGATCTCGATACTCATTTACTGCTGCATCGCGTCAGCACCAAGGCGGCACTGCTTGGCCTACCAATTATTGTTATTTCAGCGATAGTGCAGCATCATGCATCCCGATTACTCGCTGTACTTATTGGCGCTTTTGCGATGTGGTCGGTGCTTCTCATTCTGGAACGTCTGTCACGCGGTGGTTTAGGTAAAGGAGATGTCTCGCTCGCCCCATTATTAGGAGCGTTCATCGGCTATCTCTCCGTAATGCAAGTGTTCATTGCAATCGTCATGTCGTTTGTTATTGCCGGAGTATGCGCCGTAACTGCTCTTGCTCTGCGTCGCATCACAATGCGTTCGCATATTGCGTTTGGGCCATTTTTGGCTATCGGAACCCAACTCACGGTTTTTGTTGGGGCACCGATTATGCGTTGGTGGCTCGGCTGACTTTCAGTATTGAAACGCCGCACCCCATACCCAGCAACCCTGAGCAGTAATTCCGTCCTAGATGTCCTATTCTGTTTGTGTCTCAGCACTAGGGGAGTCCTCATGAATCAGTTCTTGTCCAACAAAATCATCGCCGGCATTGTGGCTCTTGCTCTACTCGTCGGAGTAGGCGTACTCATCTCATCTGGAGACACGTCGTCAACAACACGCAATGCTGCTCTTGTTGTGGCAACACCTTGCACCAAGCCTGGTCAAGTCACCAAGGTCTCTAAGCAGGCAGTTGTCTGTGCAACCACTAATACAGGATCACTGTGGTACGCCACCATGAAAGCCAAAGGCAAAGCCCAGGCCTGTAAATCCCCTGGAGTGATTCGTAAGAAGTCAAAGATTGTCTGGGTCTGTGGTGTTGTCAAGAAGAAAAAACTCTGGCAAGCAACACAACCATTGCCTCCTGCAGTTGTTGCATCTATAACGGTCATTGAGCCCAGTGCATCTCAACCAACACCTGCACTTGACTCCACTCAAGTAGCAACACCAGATGCACCTCTTAATGTTGACAACGCAGTCTTGGCTGATCCCAAGATTCCAGATGACAAGACCGTCACAAAAGCGATTGAAGGTGTTACGCCATCAACAACCACGCCAGCAGCAAATACGCCAGCAGCAACCACGCCGACTGTTGCTCCAATCGCGCCGACTGTTGCTCCAACCGCGCCGACAATCCCTAAGACCTACAACATTGGCGACACAGGTCCTGGCGGTGGCATCGTGTTCTATGTTGCGCCGACACAGCAATCATGGGGACGCTACTTAGAAGCAGCTCCAACTGATGACCAAGTAAATGGCTCGCGCTACAGACTTGGGTGGGGTTGCTATATGGTGTCTAAGAACGTAACGGCTACAGCGATCGGCACCGGAAAAGCCAACACAGCCGAGATCCTTGACTTCTGTAATGAGCCCAGTATCGCCGCGCGTCTCGCTGCTAATTATGGAGGAGGGGGAAAGTCAGATTGGTTCTTGCCATCTAAAGATGAACTGAATCTGATGTATACCAACAGGGATGCAATCGGTGGTTTTGCCGCTGACTACTACTGGAGTTCTTCTGAGTACTTCGCGGACTCTGCGTGGATTCAGTATTTCAGCGGCGGGTCTCAGTACTCCAGCCTCAAGTTTAGCCCCAGCTACGTGCGTCCAGTGCGGGCCTTTTGATCAATTTATCTATTTAAAATTTTTCTGCCGTCAGGCAGAAATTTTTTTTTGAGATCTAACCCTGCTCCCGCCTCGTCATACGGGGGCCTGCTCGAAACCCGTACTCAGCAACCCTGAGCAGTAATCCCGTCCGATATGTCCTATTCTGATCGTGTCTCAGTAATAAGGGAGTCCTCATGAATCAGTTCTTGTCCAACAAAATCATCGCCGGCATCGTGGCTCTTGCTCTACTTGTGGGAGTAGGCGTACTTGTTTCATCTGGAGACACGTCGTCAACAACACGCAATGCTGCTCTTGTTGCGGCAACACCTTGCACGAAGCCTGGTCAAGTCACCAAGGTGTCCAAGCAATCAGTTGTGTGTGCTGCTCTGTCACCAAAAAACATTTGGTATCCAGTATTTCAGGAAAAGAAATGGATCTGTGCAAAATTAGGAATCACACGGAAACAAAATGGCATCTTTTCTGTCTGCGGTAAAAGTAAATCATCAAAGAAGCGTTGGTTTCTGACAAAGCCAGTGATGGCGAGCAGTAACCCTGGGCTTCCGACAACTGACCAAGATGCCTTCATCAAGTTGACAACTAATCCTGAATTGATTGTCGAGACTTCCCCAACAACACCACTCGCTCTGGCACCAACAACCGAGACAACTCTTGCAGCCACAACCGAGACAACTCTGACGCCAACAACCGAGACAACTCTTGCTGCTACAACCGAGACGTCATCAAGTACACCAGTAAGTACACCAGCAAGTACACCAGCAAGTACACCAGCAAGTACGCCAGCAAGTACGCCAGCTTTGCCAAGTCTTGGAGTTATGCCTGGAGCTGGCGATCCAACCGCTCTTACTTGCGCAAGAGGCGGAACTTGCAAGGTGGGAGACGTTGGTCCTGGTGGTGGCATCGTGTTCTATGACGCAGGAACCACAAAAACATGGGGGCGCTATTTAGAAGCAGCTCCAACTGATTACCAAGTAAATGGCTTGCGCTACAGACTTGGGTGGGGTTGCTATATGGTGCTTAAGAACATAACGGCTACAGCGATCGGCACCGGAAAAGCCAACACAGCCGAGATCCTTGACTTATGTGATGAGCCCAGTATCGCCGCGCGTGTCGCTGCTAATTATCGAGGAGGGGGAAAGTCAGATTGGTTCTTGCCATCCAAAGATGAACTGAATCTGATGTATACCAAGCGGGTTGCAATCGGTGGTTTTGCCGCTGAGTTCTATTGGAGTTCTTCTGAGTACAGCGCGAGCTTCGCGTGGGATCAGGATTTCCTCAGCGGGGATCAGTCCAGCACCAACGGGAACGACGCCTCCTACGTGCGTCCAGTGCGGGCTTTTTGATCTATTTTTCTATTTTTCTATTTAAAATTTTTCTGCCGTCAGGCAGAAATTTTTTTTGAGATCTAGCCTTGCTCCTGCTCAGTCATACATGGGCCTGCTCGAAACCCATACCCAGCAACCCTGAGCAGTATCTCCGCCCGATATGCCCTATGGTGAAGACACCTTCAAACACAGGGAGTCCTCATGAATCAGTTCTTGTCCAACAAAATCATCGCCGGCATTGTGGCTCTTGCTCTGCTTGTCGGAGTTGGCGTACTCGTCTCATCTGGAGACACGTCTTCAACAACACGAAATGCTGCCCTTGTTGTGGCAACACCTTGCATGAAGCCTGGTCAAGTCACCAAGGTGTCTCAGCAATCAGTTGTTTGTGCAACCACAAACACAGGATCACTGTGGTATGCAACCATGAAAGCCAAAGGCAAAGCGCAACCATGCACTAAGCCTGGAGCGATTCGTAAGAAGTCAAAGATTGTCTGGGTCTGTGGTGTTGTTAAGAAGAAAAAACTCTGGCAAGCAACACAACCATTACCTCCTGCAGTTGTTGCATCCACAACTGTCATCGAGCCCGGTGCATCTCAACCAACTCCTGCGCTTGACTCCACTCAAGTAGCAACACCAGATGCACCTCTTAATGTTGACAACGCAGAAGTTG
>Ga0214919_10001954_pt1 | contig 33020 bp, 29 predicted proteins | sample LL1503_MetaG_FD_177994 | JGI IMG/M metagenome (GOLD analysis project Ga0214919, IMG submission 177994) | Freshwater microbial communities from Lake Lanier, Atlanta, Georgia, United States - LL-1503 | ecosystem: Environmental > Aquatic > Freshwater > Lake | place: USA: Georgia | collected... | reverse complement strand
GATCGTGGCTAGTACGGTCAAAACCCGCGAGCCGGGCAAGGACCCTGCAACGCGGACATTTCAGGCTCTTCGGATTTTCATCAACGCCGAGCTTGAGGAGCTTGAACAAGCGTTAGAAGCCAGCCTTCAAGTATTGCAGCCTGGGGGCCGTTTGGTGGTCATCAGTTTTCACTCGTTGGAAGATCGCATCGTGAAGCAATTCATCGTGAAGCATTCCAAAGAGGTCTATGACCGCCGCGCACCTTTCGCAGTGCCGCAGCCCATGAAGCTGAAATCTGTAGAGCGAATTCGGCCCAGTGATGCCGAGGTGGCTGGCAATCCGCGTTCACGCAGCGCCATCATGCGCGTGGCCGAAAGAACGGCGGTGATGTCATGACGCGCATGAATTTGTTATTGGTCATCGCCATCATTTTGTCGGCCATGTTTTTGGTCCACAGTCATTACGAAGCACGTCGCTCGTTCATGATTTTGGAGGCCGCCATGAAAGAGGCCACGCGTCTTGAGTTGGAGCATGAGCGTTTGCAAGTAGAGCGTCGTTCGCAAGCATCGCCGCTGCGCATTGAACAAATTGCCAAGCAACAATTGCAAATGCGTTTGGTCACACCGGGCATTACCCAGTATGTGAAACAGCCTGCTGATTTGCAAGCCAGCTCACAAAAGGTGGCTGCACAAAAGCCTGAAAAATCGACCGAGGACAAGCCATGAGCCGCAGTGTTCAGCTGTCCTCTAGCCCCTTGTTGGCCAGCAAAACGCCAGTTTGGCGCAGCAAACTCATCGTGGCCGCCATGGCCTTGGCCTTTGTGGGTCTGGCTGTTCGGGCATCGTATGTTCAGGTGTTTGAAAACGCCTTTTACAAACGTCAAGGCGAAGTACGCTTTGCCAGAACCCTGACCTTGCCTGCCAATCGCGGCCGCATTTTGGACCGCAATGGTTTGATCTTGGCCTCTAGTGTGCCTGCGCCCAGTGTGTGGGCCAATCCAGAAGAGATTGACAGATCGCCTGAAGGCTTGCGTCAGTTGGGTAAGTTGCTTGAAATGTCACCCACAGAGTTGACCAAGAAATTAGAGAACGAAGACAAAACTTTTGTGTGGCTGCGTCGTCAAATGGACGAGCCTGTGGTGAAGGAAGTTCTGGCTTTGAACATCAAGGGCATCTACACCATCAAAGAATACAAACGTTTGTATCCCGAGGGTGAATCGGCTGCTCACGTTGTCGGTTTCACCAATGTGGAAGACAAAGGCCAAGAAGGCATTGAGTTGATTTTCCAAGACCAGCTCTCTGGCAAACCCGGCGCAAGGCGAGTGATCAAAGATCGTTTGGGTCGTGTGGTGGAAGATGTGGGGCAAATGACGCCGCCAGTTGATGGCGAAGATTTGCAATTGAGCATTGACAGCAAGGTGCAGTTCTTTGCCTACCAAAAACTGCGAGAAGCGGTTTTAGAAAACAAAGCCAAAGCCGGCAGTGTGGTGGTGCTCGATGCGCAAACAGGAGAAGTCTTGGCGCTGGCCAACTATCCCAGCTACTCACCCGACAAGCGTGTCAATTTGAGTGGCGAGCAATTGCGCAATCGTGCACTCACCGACAGCTTTGAGCCAGGCTCCACCATGAAACCATTTTCCATTGCATTGGCATTGGAAAAAGGCATCATCAAGCCGGAAACCATCATTCAAACTGCGCCAGGCAGCATCAACATCACGGGTTCAACGATCACCGATTCGCACCCTCACGGCGCTCTCACTGTCAATGAGGTGATTCAAAAGTCGAGCAACGTGGGCACCGTGAAAATTGCGATGCAGATGCAGCCCCGTGAAATGTGGGAAATGTTCACAGCGGTGGGTTTAGGCCAGAAACCTCAATTGCCATTTCCAGGTGTGGTCAGCGGTCGCTTGCGTGCTGCCAAAACTTGGCGTCCGATTGAGCAAGCCACCATGAGTTATGGCTATGGTGTATCGACCAGTTTGTTTCAAATGGCACGGGCGTACACCATTTTTGCCAGTGAAGGTAAGTCGTTGCCTGCGACCTTGATTAAGAACGGTCAAATTCCAGCGGGTGTGCCAGTCATCAGTCCCCAAAATGCGCAAGCCATGCGCCACATGTTGAACTTGGCAGCAGGCCCTGGCGGTACAGCGCAGAAAGCGCAAACCATGGGCTATTCAGTGGGTGGCAAAACTGGCACAGCCCACAAGCAAGAGGGCAAAGGTTACGCTGGCAAGAAATACCGCGGCGTGTTTGTGGGCATGGCGCCCATTGAAAAACCACGCATTGTGGTGGCCGTCATGATTGACGAACCCTCTAACGGCCGTTACTTCGGCGGTGATGTGGCCGCGCCCGTTTTCAGTCAAACTGTCCAGCAAAGTTTGCGCCTGATGGGCGTGCAACCTGACATGAGTGTCAAGCCTCAAATTGTGGCCAACGCTGTGGAGGAGTCGTTCTGATGCAAACCTTGCACAGTCCAACTCAAGCCGCAGAATGGTTGCGCCAACACGTCACTGGCGTTTTGTGCACTGACAGTCGCGCCATTCAAAAGGGCGATGGCTTCATTGCTTGGCCAGGCATGGCCACCGATGGTCGTGCTTATGTCGCATCGGCATTTGAGCAAGGTGCGACAGCTTGTTTGGTAGAGGCAGAAGACAGTTTGCAATGGCATTCAGCTTGGCAAGTTGCGTCAGGCAAAGTGCCAACCCAAGTGGCGGCCTATCCGGGCTTGAAAGCAGATACTGGTTGGATTGCAGACGCTTACTACGAACAACCCAGCCATGCACTGAAAGTCTTGGCTGTGACAGGAACCAATGGCAAAACTTCAACGGCTTGGTGGTTGGCGCAGGCGCTCAATGCCATGCATTCAAGCGCTGAGGGCCAGGCTTTAGCCCCCCGTTGTGCCCTTGTGGGTACGCTGGGTGTGGGCCAACCACCCGACTTGGTGTCGACGGGCATGACCACGCCTGATCCTGTTTTGTTGCAAGGGCAATTTAGAAAGTTTGTGTCCGCTGGCATCACACACTGTGCCATGGAAGCCAGCTCCATTGGCATTGCCGAAGAGCGCTTGGCCGGCACGCGCATTGAGTTGGCCCTGCTGACCAATTTCACACAAGATCATTTGGACTATCACGGTTCAATGGCGGCCTATTGGCAAGCCAAGCAGGCGCTCTTTGCCTGGCCCGAACTTGAAGTGGCAGTGATCAATGTCGATGATGCGCAGGGTGCCAAGTTGGCTGCAGATCTTTCAAAGGGCGTTTTGTCAGACACACGCAAGCAAGCGATAGACCTTTGGACGTGCTCTAGTCGAGGACAAGCGGCCAGATTGCAAGCACGTCATTTGACAAGGAACTTGACGGGTTTGACCTTCGATGTGATCGAGGGCCAAGAAAGTGTTCATCTCCAAACTTCATTGATGGGGGATTACAACGTTGACAACATGCTCGGGGTGATCGCTGCCTTGCGCGCCTTGAAATACAACTTGGTACAAATCGTTCAAATCTGTGCGCAGCTCAAAGCGGTACCGGGCCGCATGGAAAAAGTCACAGGTGTGGAAGGGCTCGATTTGCCTCTGACTGTGGTGGACTATGCGCACACACCTGATGCCGTCACACAAACCTTGTTGGCACTGAAACCGCTGACGGAGGCCTTGGGCTCTGAACTCTGGTGTGTCTTGGGTTGTGGTGGTGATCGAGATGCCAGCAAGCGCCCCTTGATGGCTGCGGCGGCTGAATCTGTGGCCCACCATTTGGTGCTAACCAGCGACAACCCGCGCAGTGAATTGCCTGACCAAATTGTGCAAGACATGCGTCAAGGTTTGCAAGCACCCGACAAAGCACATCAGGAACTTGACCGTGGCAAAGCTATTTTTCAAACGATCATGCAGGCAGGCCAGCATGATGTGATTTTGATTGCAGGCAAAGGCCATGAGGACACCCAAGAAATTGCTGGGGTGAAGTACCCCTTCGACGATCGCTTGCACGCGCATGACGCACTGGTCAGGCGTGCCAATGGGGTGAAGCAGATGGGGGCTCAGTCATGAACATGACCCTGACTCAGCTTCAAACTTGGTTGCCGCAAGCCGTGTTTATTTCGGGCACTTCGGATGCGGCGCTTACGAGCCACACCGTGATCAAAGCGGTGCGCACCGACAGCCGCAGTGTGGTCGCAGGTGATTTGTTTGTTGCCCTTAAGGGTGAAACATTTGATGGCATTGCCTTTTTGGCGCAAGCTCAAAATCAAGGCGCTGTGGCCGTTTTGTTTGAAGCGCAAGACCCCCTCAAAATTGAGCACCTTCAATGCCTGAAAGACGTTTCAGTGCCTGCCTACTGCGTGCCTAACGCGCGTGCTGCATTGGGTGAATTGGCCACGCAATGGCGCCGTCAATTTAATTTGCAGCTGATTGGTGTAACAGGCAGTAATGGCAAAACCACCGTCACGCAAATGATTGCTTCAGTGCTTAAGGCAGATGCTTCATGCCCGTCCTTGTCGACACAAGGTAACTTGAACAATGAAATTGGTGTACCACTGACTTTGTTCAATTTGCGCCCAGAGCATCGCCGTGCGGTGGTGGAGTTGGGTATGAACCATCCAGGTGAAATAGACACATTGGCCCGTTATGCGCAGCCTAGCATTGGTTTGGTGAACAACGCGCAACGCGAGCACCAAGAATTCATGACCTCGGTAGAAGCGGTGGCCATCGAAAATGGTGAAGTGATTCGACACTTGCCTGCCAATGGCATCGCGGTGTTTCCTGCGCAAGACACGTACACCGAACTTTGGAAGAAGTTGGCAGGCGCTCGTCGGGTTCTGACGTTTGGCTTCACACAAGGTGATGTTCAGGCGCACGACATTGCCTGGGTCAATGGTACCTGGTCGTTTCAATTGACCACAGCCCATGCTGCTTTGGGCTGCCGTTTGAACATTGCGGGTCGACACAATATTCTGAATGCTTTGGCGGCTACCGCTTGTGCATTGGCTGCTGGCATGAGTATGGCGGCCATTGTGAAAGGTCTTGAGAATTTTGAGCCTGTCAAAGGGCGTTCCAAATCTTCCGAGTGGCAAATTGAGGGCCATGCATTCACCTTGGTCGACGACACCTACAACGCCAACCCCGACTCTGTACGGGCCGCCATTGATGTTCTGGCTGAGCTGCCGGCGCCGCGTTTATTGGTTTTGGGTGACATGGGTGAAGTGGGACAACAAGGCCCTGAGTTTCACCATGAGGTGGGTGCCTTCGCCAAAGCTTCTGGCATTGAGGCTTTGTTCACTTTGGGCGATTTGTGTGTACACAGCAGTCAAGCTTTTGAAGGTGCACATCACTTCGCAGACATGGACATCTTGCAACAAGCCGTGCTGGCTCAGATATCGACCTACAACAGTGTGCTGGTCAAAGGATCGCGGTTTATGAAAATGGAGCGCCTCGTTGATGCCTTGCGCAACAGGTTTGAGCATGCTCAGGCCTCAGAAAGAGAGTCAAGCCATGCTGCTTAATTTGGCGCAATGGTTGCAAAGCTTATCCCCTGATTGGGGCTTCTTGCGTGTTTTTCAATACATCACTTTTCGCGCCGTGATGGCCGCTTTGACTTCGTTGCTCATTGGCCTCATTGCAGGCCCTGCCGTGATCCGTAAATTGACGGCTCTCAAAATAGGTCAACCGATTCGGGGTTATGGCATGGAGACGCACATGGCCAAAAGCGGCACGCCCACCATGGGCGGTGTGTTGATCTTGTTGTCAATTGCCATCAGCACCTTGTTGTGGTTTGACTTGTCCAATCGCTTTGTCTGGATTGTGCTCGTTGTGACTTTGGGATTTGGTGCCATAGGTTGGGTAGACGACTGGCGAAAAGTGGTGAACAAAGATCCTGAAGGCATGCGGTCTCGAGAAAAGTATTTTTGGCAATCCGTGATTGGTTTGTTGGCTGCGTTCTATTTGGTTTTCAGTATTTCTGAAAGCTCCAACCTGCGTGTGCTCGACTTGTTCATGAGTTGGGCCATTTCTGGATTTGATGTGAACTTGCCGCCCAAAGCAGGTTTGATGGTGCCGTTCTTCAAAGAAGTGAGTTACCCCTTGGGTGTGTTTGGTTTTGTGGTCCTTACTTACTTGGTCATTGTGGGATCTAGCAATGCTGTGAACTTGACCGATGGACTCGATGGCTTGGCCATCATGCCAGTGGTCATGGTGGGCTCTGCATTGGGCGTGTTTGCCTATGTGACCGGCAGTTCGGTGTACGCCAAATATTTATTCCTGCCCTACATTCCAGGCACGGGTGAATTGCTGATCTTCTGCGCTGCCATGGCCGGTGCGGGTTTGGCTTTCTTGTGGTTCAACACACACCCTGCCCAAGTGTTCATGGGCGATGTGGGCGCGCTGGCTTTGGGTGCTGCACTGGGCACCATTGCCGTCATTGTTCGTCAAGAAATTGTGCTGGCCATCATGGGCGGTATTTTTGTGGTGGAGGCCTTGTCAGTGATGGCACAAGTTTTCTATTTCAAATACACCAAGAAGAAATATGGCGAAGGTCGTCGAATTTTAAAGATGGCCCCTTTACACCATCATTTTGAAAAGAGTGGCTGGAAAGAAACCCAAGTGGTTGTGCGTTTTTGGATCATCACCATGCTGCTGTGCTTGGTGGGCCTGTCGACTTTGAAGTTGAGATAAAGATGAAATACCTTCAAGGCCAACATATTTTGATCCTAGGGCTGGGAAGCTCTGGATTGGCCATGGCGCGCTGGTGTGCAGAGATGGGTGCCGATGTCACGGTGGCCGATACGCGCGAAGCGCCCGCCAATTTGCAGGTTTTAAAAATTGAGTTGCCCGAAGTTCAATTCAAGTCGGGACCCTTTGCGGCCCATTTGATTGAAGGTACTTCCGTGCGCGCTGTCTTTGCCAGCCCAGGACTTGCACCTATTGAAACAGTACTCGTCACAGAAGCGGCTCAAGCCATGGGCCTCTGGGTTGGCGGCGAGTTGAGTTTGTTTGTACAAGCCTTGGAAAATTTAAAGGCAACAACAGACTATGCGCCACAGGTTTTGGCCATTACGGGGACCAACGGTAAAACAACGGTCACGGCTCTCACAGGTCAGCTGATTGAACGGGCTGGCAAAACTGTGAAGGTGGCAGGCAACATTGGCCCGACATTGCTAGACACCTTGCGCTTGTCGATGGCCACAGAGTTGCCAGAAGTTTGGGTGTTGGAGTTGTCCAGCTTCCAACTCGATAGCGCAGGCCCTTTTGAGCCCAGTGCCGCCACCGTTTTGAACATCACGCAAGACCATTTAGATTGGCACGGCAACATGGCCGCGTATGTCGCCGCTAAAGAAAAAATATTTGGTGCCAGCAGCCTCATGGTTTTGAACCGCGATGACGCACGTGTGATGGCCATGTTGCCAGAACCTGTTCGTGCCAAATTGCAAAAGCCCATTGTGCGGGAGCATGTCACGTATGGTGCTGAAATGCCTCAGCGCCCCGGTGACTTTGGTTTGGAAACTGTCAACGGCATGACGTGGTTGGTGCGTGCCCTTGAAGCCGATGAGACGCGTCGCTTGCGCAAAGGCGAAGTTGAGGAAATTCACATTCAACGTTTGATGCCAGCCGATGCGCTGCGCATTCGGGGTCGCCACAATGCGGTCAATGCCCTGGCTGCTTTGGCCTTGGCCACCAGCACAGGTGCCAGCTTGGCATCGATGTTGTTTGGTTTGCGCGAATACAAAGGCGAACCACATCGGGTGGAGCCTGTGGCCATCGTGAATGAAGTTGAATATTTTGATGACAGCAAGGGCACCAACGTAGGCGCAACTGTGGCTGCATTGCTGGGCTTAGGCGCCGAGCGACGTGTGGTGGTCATTTTGGGCGGCGAAGGCAAAGGCCAAGACTTTTCGCCTTTGGCTGAACCCGTAGCCAGGTATGCGCGTGCCGTTGTCTTGATTGGGCGTGATGCAACGCTGATTCGCGAAGAAATTAAAGCGTGTGGCGTGCCATTGATCGATGCCAGCACCCTGCCTGAAGCGGTGAATGCCGCCAAGAACATTGCACAAGCTGGCGATGCCGTTTTGTTGTCGCCAGCATGTGCCAGCTTTGACATGTTCCGAGACTACCCGCATCGGGCGCAAGTTTTCTGCCAAGCAGTGGCTGAAATTGCCGAAGCAGCTGGCCAAGCCATGGAGGCTGCGCTATGACCGAGATGTGGTCTCGCATGTTGGCTTGGGGCAGTGGCGTGTTAAGTCGCTCAGGTGGTGCTGGCCGTCTTCAAGGTGCAGCAGAAGGCGTTCTGCCTGTCAACTTAGGCAGCTACGACTATGCCAGAAGCGGTTCAGCCCAAGGCAAGATTCAAAACATCGATCAGACTCTGGTGTGGGTGGTGGTGGCGCTGTTAATGTGGGGCATGGTCATGGTGTATTCAGCCAGCATTGCCATGCCGGACAACCCTAAATTTGCAAAATATTCGCAAACGCATTTCTTGGTGCGACACATCATTTCCATTTCAATTGGATTTGGTGTTGCGCTTTTGGCCTTCCAGGTGCCTTTGGAAACTTGGGAGAAAAATGCAAGGCCTTTGTTCATATTTTCTTTGGTTCTTTTGGTAGCAGTTCTCATTCCTTTCATTGGCAAAGGCGTGAATGGCGCACGCCGATGGATTTCTCTGGGTGTGATGAACTTTCAACCTTCAGAGTTCGCCAAGTTGGCCGTCATCATTTATGCATCCGACTACATGGTGCGCAAGATGGAAGTGAAAGAACGCTTCTTTCGCGCTGTTCTGCCGATGGGCGCAGCAGTGGCCCTGGCCGGTATCTTCTTGTTGGCCGAACCTGACATGGGTGCCTTCTTGGTGATTGCCATCATTGCCATGGGGATCTTGTTTTTAGGGGGTGTCAATGCCCGCATGTTCTTTTTGATTTTGGCCATCTTGGTGTTTGCCTTTGCCATGATGATTGCCGCCTCACCGTGGCGTCGTGAGCGCATTTTTGCGTACCTCGACCCTTGGGATCCCACGCACACCTTGGGCAAAGGCTATCAGTTGTCGCACTCTCTGATCGCCATTGGCCGCGGAGAAATTTTTGGTGTGGGCTTAGGCGGCAGTGTTGAAAAACTGCATTGGTTACCTGAGGCGCATACCGATTTCTTGCTGGCTGTCATTGGAGAAGAGTTCGGCTTGATCGGTGTGGTTGCTGTCATTGGCATGTTCTTATGGCTCAGCCGCCGGATCATGGTCATAGGCCGTCAAGCCTTGGCGCTGGATCGAACCTTTGCAGGCTTGGTGGCACAGGGCGTTGGCATTTGGATTGGGTTCCAGTCCTTCATCAACATGGGCGTTAACTTGGGCGCATTGCCCACCAAAGGATTGACCTTGCCGCTCATGAGTTATGGCGGGTCTGCCATTTTGATGAACCTGATAGCCATTGCCATCGTGCTTCGAATTGATGCTGAGAACAAACAAATGATGCGAGGGGGCCGAACATGAGTCACTGCGCATTGATCATGGCAGGGGGTACAGGTGGGCACATCTTCCCAGGTTTGGCCGTGGCTGAATCTTTGCGAGATGCAGGCTGGCGTGTGCATTGGCTAGGTGTGCCAGGCAACATGGAAAGTCAATGGGTGCCAGAGCGTGGCTTCCCCTTTGAGCCTGTGGCGTTTGGTGGTGTGCGCGGCAAGGGCTTGACCAGTTTGATCTTCTTGCCTTTGAAATTGCTCAAAGCATTTTGGCAAAGCATCCAAGTGCTTCGACGCGTCAAGCCGGATGTTGTGGTGGGCTTGGGTGGTTACATCACTTTTCCGGGCGGCATGATGGCTGTTCTTTTAGGCAAGCCATTGGTGTTGCACGAACAAAACTCAGTGGCTGGCATGGCTAATCAAGTTTTAGCAGGCGTGGCAGACCGCATTTACAGCGCATTTCCGAATGTCTTGAAAAATGCCATTTGGGTGGGCAATCCTTTGCGCCAAGATTTTTTAAACAAGCCTTCACCAGCCCAACGTTTTGCAGGCCGCACAGGACCCCTGAAATTGTGGGTGGTAGGCGGCAGTTTGGGTGCGCAAGCTTTGAATGACTTGGTGCCCAAAGCATTGGCATTGTTGCCAGAGCACAAGCGCTTCATTGTGGTTCATCAAAGTGGCGCCAAACAAATTGATGCGCTCACATTGAACTACGCCAAAGCGGGCGTGCAGGCTGAACTCACCCCTTTCATTGAAGACACGGCACAAGCTTTTGCCGAGGCCGATCTGATTATCTGCCGATCGGGTGCCAGCACCGTGACCGAAATTGCGGCCATTGGCGCAGCTGCCATTTATGTGCCATTCCCCTTTGCTGTGGATGACCATCAAACCACCAATGCGAATTTTTTGGTAGCACAGGGCGGTGGCTGGCTCATGCCTCAAGCGCAACTCAGCGCTGAAGCGTTGGCAGAACGCCTTGGCAGCATCACACGTGAAGAATTGCTGGCCTGTGCAGAAAAAGCATGGTCCCTCAAAAAGACCGAAGCGACCCGCGAAGTGGTGGCTGCTTGTGAGGTATTGGCCGCATGAAACACGCCATTCGTCACATTCACTTCATTGGCGTCGGCGGTGCTGGCATGAGCGGCATTGCCGAAGTCTTGTTCAATTTGGGTTACACCATTTCAGGCTCTGACTTGTCAGATAGCAGCACGCTCAGGCGTTTGGCGGCATTGGGTATTCAAACCCACGTGGGACACAGTGCCGAAAACGTCCAAAGTGCCGATGCGGTTGTCACCTCTACCGCCGTGAAGGCCGATAACCCCGAGGTTTTGGTCGCCAAGTCACGGCATATTCCGGTGGTGCCGCGCGCGGTCATGCTAGCGGAATTGATGCGCATGAAGCAGGGCATTGCCATTGCGGGTACCCACGGTAAAACCACCACCACCAGTTTGGTGGCCAGCGTGTTGGCCGAAGCGGGCCTAGACCCCACTTTTGTCATTGGCGGTCGATTGAACAGTGCGGGCACGAATGCCAAGTTGGGCACGGGTGACTACATCGTGGTGGAAGCCGATGAATCGGATGCCTCATTTTTGAATTTGTTGCCTGTGATGTCGGTGGTGACCAACATTGATGCTGACCACATGGAAACCTATGGCCATGACTTTGAAAAGTTGAAGTCGGCCTTTGTTGAATTTCTACACCGCATGCCGTTTTATGGCACAGCCATTGTGTGTTCAGACGACCCAGGTGTGCAAAGCATTGTGGATCAGTTGGCTCGCCCCGTGACCACCTACGGGCTCGAAGAAGGCGCACAAATTAGAGCGATTGAAGTGAGGGCAGACCATGGAAAAATGCATTTCACTGTGCAGCGTCGCAACGGCGTGGTCTTACCGGATCTGCCCATCGTTCTGAACTTACCGGGCTTGCACAATGTCTTGAATGCATTGGCCGCGGTTTCTGTGGCGGTGGAGTTGGGTGTTGATGATGCAGCCGTGCAGCGCGCCTTGGCCCACTTCAAAGGCGTTGGCCGACGCTTCCAGCGTTATGGTGAAGTGAAGCTCTTGAAGCAAGCGGGCAGCTTCACCTTGATTGACGACTACGGCCACCACCCTGTTGAAATGGCAGCCACTTTGGCTGCTGCCCGCGGCGCATTCCCTGGTCGCCGTTTGGTGTTGGCATTTCAGCCCCATCGTTATAGCCGAACACGCGATTGCTTTGAAGATTTTGTCAGCGTCATCAGCCAAGGGGCAGACACGGTTTTGTTGTCAGAAGTTTATGCGGCAGGAGAGGCGCCGATTGTGGCGGCAGATGGTCGATCTTTATCTCGTGCACTTCGTGTGGCCGGTAAAATCGAGCCCGTTTTTGTTGATAAAATTGAGGCCATGGCGCAGGCTATTTTTGACAATGTAAATGATGGTGATATCGTCATTTGCATGGGTGCCGGCACGATTGGCGCAGTGCCTGCCCAAGTTCAAAAAATGGGAGGTGCTGCATGAGCGCAGCTTCTCATAATTTTGGCAAAGTGGCTGTGCTCATGGGCGGCCAATCGGCCGAGCGCGAAATTTCTTTCATGTCAGGCCAAGGTGTGCTCAGAGCCCTGAAATCGCAAGGTGTTGATGCACACGCTTTCGATCCCGCCGAGCGCAACATGTCTAATCTTTTACAAGAAGGCTTTCAACGCTGTTTCATTGCACTCCATGGCCGATTTGGCGAGGATGGCACCGTGCAAGGCGCGCTTGAATTGTTGGGCATTCCCTACACTGGCTCGGGTGTGATGGCCTCTAGCATTGCCATCGATAAAACCATGACCAAGCGGGTTTGGTTGTCTGAAAATGTACCGACACCGCAGTATGTGTTGCTGCAGCAAAATGACATGGGACCTGAAGCCCAAGCACGTGTGCTTCAAAGCTTGGGTCTACCGCTCATTGTGAAGCCCGCTAGAGAGGGATCTTCCATTGGTGTGACCAAAGTGACGCAAGCCAGCGAACTGCTCAAAGCGCTTGAAGATGCCGCCCAATGCGATACCGATATTTTGTGCGAACAATTCATTTCAGGCGATGAAGTCACGTGTCCTGTATTGGGTGAGGGTGATTCAGCCATTGCACTGCCAGTCATTCGCATCGTCGCACCCTCCGGCAACTATGACTATCAACATAAATATTTCACAGATGACACCCAGTACTTGATACCTTCGGGACTGCCAGAAGCTGAAGAAAAAACCATTCAATCCCTTGCCGTTAAAGCTTATCAAGTCTTGGCTTGCAAAGGCTGGGGCCGTGTTGACGTCATGATCGATGCACAGACGCGACTACCCTATCTTTTGGAAATCAACACTTCGCCCGGCATGACCAGCCACTCCTTGGTGCCCATGTCGGCCAAAGCGGCAGGCATGAGTTATGAGGCCTTGTGCATGCACCTGTTGGCTTGTGCCAGCTTGGAGCATTCAAGCACCTCGAAAGGTGGCGCATGAAGAAACCAATCGTCTTGCCCATGGATGTGCGGCTCATGCAATGGACCTCCATCGGCCTATTCGTTCTGGCCTTGGTCTTGTGTGTTGCCAGCAGCATCAGTTGGCTGCTGCGGCATCCCGTCTTTTCCATTCAAAGCATCACGGTTCGCGGTAATGTGACGCACAGCAACCCTGTCATGCTGCGAGCCAATGTGGTGCCGCAACTCACGGGTAATTTCTTTACGTTGAACTTGAATCAAGCCCGTCATGCGTTTGAGCAAATTCCTTGGATTCGATCCGCACTCGTGCGGCGAGAATTTCCAAATCGTTTGTCCGTGACCTTGGATGAATTTCAACCGGTGGCGCTATGGGGCGGCGAAGGCGATGGCAAATTTTTGAGCCCAGAAGGCACCGTTTTTGAAGTGAATGCAGACGATGTGGACAGCGAAGCATTGCCCACCCTGAAGGGGCCGGAGTCGCAGGCCAAAATTGTTTTGGAGATGTTCAAATTTCTCAAGCCACGGATGGAAAAGATGGACATGGGTTTGGACAAGTTAGAACTGAGTCAGCGAGGCAGTTGGTCTGCGCAGTTGGAATCAGGTGCAACTTTGGAGTTGGGTCACGGTACGCAGCAGGAAATTGGCGACCGGCTTCAATTGTTTTTTAAAACATTGACCCAAGTGACTTCTCGATATGGGCGAACTGCAAGTTCCTTGTTGTCTGCAGATTTGAGATACGAAAGTGCTTATGCCCTGAGGTTGAGGGGTGTGACCACTTTGGTGGCAGACAGTGTGAAAAAACCTTAATTGGCAGATTGAAGATTTAGATCAGAACGGTTGGACATATGGCAAAAGAATACAAAGATTTGGTGGTCGGTCTGGACATTGGAACTTCCAAGGTCATGGTCGTCGTTGCCGAGGTCATGCCAGGTGGCGAATTGAAGCTGGCCGGCATGGGCGTTGCGCCTGGAAATGGCTTGAAGCGAGGTGTGGTGGTCAACATAGATGCCACGGTGCAGAGTATTCAGCAAGCTTTGAAAGAAGCTGAATTGATGGCAGATTGCAAAATTACCCGCGTTAACACGGGTATCACGGGCAGTCACATTCGAGGTCTGAACTCAAGTGGCATGGTGGCGGTGAAAGACAAAGAAGTCACGCCTGCCGATGTGGCCCGCGTGGTTGAAACAGCCCGTGCGATCAACATCTCAACAGACCAACGCTTGTTGTTGGTCGCGCCCCAAGAGTTTGTGATCGATGGCCAAGATGTGAAAGAGCCCATTGGCATGAGCGGCATGCGCCTTGAGGCCAAGGTGCACATCGTCACCGGTGCGCAAAGTGCAGCCGAAAACATCATCAAGTGTGTGCGTCGTTGCGGTTTAGAAGTTGACCAACTCTTGCTCAATCCCTTGTCTTCTAGTTTGGCTGTGCTAACCGAAGACGAACGTGAATTGGGCGTGGCCTGCGTAGACATTGGCGCAGGCACCACCGACGTGGCCATCTTCACCAACGGCGCCATTCGCCATACGGCGGTCATTCCCATTGCGGGTGACTTGATCACCAGCGACATTGCCATGGCGCTGCGCACCCCCACCAAAGATGCCGAAGACATCAAGGTAGAGAGTGGTTGCGCCAAGCAGTTGTTGGCAGACCCTGAAGCACAAGTCGAAGTACCTGGTCTTGGTGACCGTGCGCCCCGCATGTTGTCCAAGCAAGCGTTGGCCGGTGTGATCGAGCCGCGCGTCGAAGAAATTTTCTCGCTGGTTCAACAAGTCATTCGCGAGTCTGGGTACGAAGAAGTTTTGTCCTCTGGCATTGTTCTCACAGGCGGCAGTGCTGTCATGCCCGGCATGGTGGAGTTGGGTGAAGATATTTTCTTGAAACCCGTGCGCCGCGGCGTGCCCAAATACAACGGCGCATTGTCTGACATGGTCAGTCAACCCCGCGTGGCCACCGTCATGGGCTTGATGGAAGAAGCCCGTTTGGCGCGCTTAAGAGGTTTCAAAGTTTCGCAGAAGAAGGGTTCGATGAACAATGCCTTCACGCGTTTCAAAGATTTCATCGTAGGGAACTTCTGATGGATTGGCGCAAACTTTACTTGGCAAGGGGGAGTCCTCATCAGCGATGTTGAATTCCACTGTATTCCATAAAAATAAAATTTTCAAAAATCAATATTTAAGCAACTGCAACTGTTTTAGGAGAGCACCATGAGCATTGAAATGATCCAAGTCGAAGAGTTCAATCAAGGAACGCAAATCAAAGTGATCGGCGTGGGCGGTGGCGGTGGTAACGCCGTTGAGCACATGATCGAGCGCAATGTACAGGGCGTTGAATTCATTTGCGCTAACACCGATGCGCAAGCATTGGCTCGCAGCGCAGCGCACCGCTTTATTCAATTGGGTCACACCGGTTTAGGCGCAGGCAGCAAGCCTGAAAAAGGCCGTGATGCCGCTGAAGAAGCCATTGAGGACATCCGCGCGGCCATTGAAGGCGCACACATGTTGTTCATCACGGCTGGCATGGGTGGTGGAACCGGTACAGGTGCAGCACCTGTGATTGCACGCGTGGCCAAAGAAATGGGCATCCTCACCGTGGGTGTAGTGACCAAGCCTTTCGACTTTGAAGGCGGTCGCCGCATGCAAAGCGCTGAATCTGGTTTGGCAGAATTGGAAGCCAACGTTGACTCACTGATCGTGGTGCTCAATGAAAAGCTCATGGAATTGCCAGGCGGCGAAGACATGACCCAAGACGAAGCCTTTGCGCACGCCAATGACGTGCTCAAAAACGCTGTCGGCGGTATTGCAGAAATTATCAATGTGCCTGGTCATGTGAACGTCGACTTTGAAGACGTGCGCACCGTGATGGGTGAGCCCGGCAAAGCCATGATGGGGACTGCTTCAGCCAGTGGTCCTGACCGTGCGCGCATTGCTTCTGAGCAAGCCGTGGCATGCCCACTGTTGGAAGGCATTGATTTGTCTGGTGCCAAAGGCGTGTTGGTGTTGATCAGCGCTGCCAAAGGTTCACTCAAATTGAGTGAATCCAAGCAAGCCATGAACACCATCCGTGCTTACGCTTCAGAAAGCGCACACGTCATTTACGGTACAGCCTATGACGAAAGTCTGGGTGACGAAATTCGCGTGACCGTGGTGGCCACTGGCCTGTCAAGCCAAGGCGCACGCCGGACAGCGCCACCATTGCAAGTGCTGCGCACCGGTACTTACGATGCACCGTTCACTGTTGACACACACGATGCCGTGTCACCCACAATGGGTGCTCAAAGCCCTGCTTTGGGCGGCGACTACGGCCGCTTGAACACGCCTAGCGTTTGGCGTACCAACCGCACACAAGCGGCTGCCAAAGTGGATGGCATGGCGTCTGCTGGCATGGACGACATTGAAATTCCAGCTTTCTTGCGCAAGCAAGCAGACTGATTTTTTCAAACAGTGGGCCTCAAAACCCTCTTCAAGCAAGCTTCGGTCTGAGAATTTAAAATCAGCCCATGCTTGCTCAAAGAACCATCAAAACCCTCACCCAGGCCGTGGGTGTGGGTTTGCACAGCGGCCAACGTGTTGAACTGACGCTCAGGCCTGCACCGCCAGGCACGGGCATTGTTTTTAGACGAATTGATTTGGCAGAGCCTGTCGAAATCCATGTCTCTGCGCAAAGCGTCACCGACACACGTCTGGCATCTACCATTTCCAGTGGCCAAGCCAAAGTGCATACCGTCGAACACCTTATGTCGGCTTGTGCCGGATTGGGCATCGACAATTTGGTCATCGACATCACTGCCGAAGAAGTGCCAATTTTAGATGGCTCTGCATCGTCTTTTGTATTCCTGCTGCAAAGTGCCGGCATTGAATTGCAAAAAGTGCCCAAGCAGTTCATCCGTGTTCTCAAAACCGTGGAAGTGAAAGACGGGCAGGGTGAAAACGTCAAGTGGGCCAAGCTCGAGCCCTACGAGGGTTATCGCCTGAGTTTCGAAATCGATTTCCATCACCCAGCAGTTGATTCAACAGGTCAGCAAGTGGTGTTTGACATGGGGCGAGATTTGTACGCCCGCGACATTGCCCGTGCACGTACTTTTGGCTTTACCAAAGACGTTGAGATGCTTCGATCCAACGGCTTGGCACTGGGCGGTGGGCTTGACAATGCCATCGTGATGGACGACTACAAGGTGTTGAACAGCGATGGCCTGCGCTATGACGATGAATTTGTAAAGCACAAAATTCTCGATGCCATGGGCGACTTGTATTTGGTGGGCAAACCCCTGATTGCCAGCTACACCGCCTTCCGTTCTGGCCATGCCATGAACAATCAGTTGCTTAGGGCCTTGCTTGACCAAGCTGATGCTTATGAAATGGTGAGCTTTGACGACATTCACAAAGCCCCCGAAGGATTTGCCTTGCCAGTGCGTGCCTGGTAACTGAAATCCATGAGCACTGACACTCAAGCAAGGCTGCAAGATTTGCTGGCGCAAAAACCATTTCTGCGCTTTTGGCTGGCGCGTGTCTCGGGTATATTGGCCAACCAAATGCTTTCCGTGGCTTTGGCTTGGCACATGTATGAAATCACCGGCAGTGCCTGGGATCTAGGCTTGGTCGGCTTGTTTCAATTTGTACCCGCTTTGATTTTGACCTTGCCAGCGGGTCACATTGTGGACAAGCTCAACAAGGTGCACATCTACGCTGGCTGCATGTTGATACAAGCTGCAGTGGCTTGTTTGTTGGTGTGGGGCACACAGGCCGATGGCATTACCCGCGAGTTGGTGCTCATTGTGTCCGCTATTTTGGGCATGGTTCGCGCTTTCCAAATGCCCACGCAGCAAGCCCTCACGCCCCACTTGGTGCCGGCCAATTTATTGCAACGTGCTGTTGCCTTAAGTTCCACCGGTGTTCAAACTGCGGTCATCAGTGGCCCCGCATTGGGCGGCATTTTGTATGCCACCCATGTCAATGCCGTTTATGCCATTTGTGCTGTATTTTTGTTGTTGGCTTTTTTGTTCACACTCACCGTTCGTTACGATCACAAACCCTCGCGAGCAGCGGCTGATCTCAAGAGTGTGTTGGCAGGCGCGCATTTTGTTTGGCATCACAAAGTACTTTTAGGAGCCATTGCCCTAGACCTGTTTGCGGTGCTGTTAGGTGGGGCTACGGCATTGCTGCCCATTTTTGCCAAAGACATTTTGCACACGGGCCCCGAAGGTCTGGGTATTTTGAGATCTTCACCTGCAGTGGGCGCTTTGCTCATGGCTGTGGTTTTGACGAAATGGCCGATTCAACGCAAAGTAGGCCGCTGGATGTTGGTCGCTGTCGCTGTGTTTGGCGTGGCCAATTTGGTCTTTGGCCTTTCAAGCAGCATGGCCTTGTCAATCGCAGCGCTCATGGTCACAGGTGCCGCAGACAACGTGAGCGTGGTCACCCGAATCACACTGCTTCAACTAGAAACGCCAGAAGATATGCGGGGGCGCGTCGCAGCAGTCAACTCCATTTTCATTGGCGCCTCCAACCAATTGGGTGAGTTTGAATCGGGTGCAACAGCATCAATGTGGGGTCCAGTAGGTTCAGTCGTCTTCGGCGGCTTAGCCACTGTAGGTGTGGCACTGGCCGCCGTCAAAATCTTTCCAGCCTTGGCCAATCGCGACAGAATGGTCTTGCCTCAATAACTAATGACTGCGGCCACCTCGGTACATGCCATGGGTCTTGCGATTGAGCGCATCCAATGCAGCCAATTTGTTCATTGAGGGGCTTGCATGTGCGTGAGTGATGGCCAATCCCAATGCATCGGCTGCATCGGGCCCCGGAACTGAAGGTAGTTTTAACATGCGTTTGACCATCTCCTGAACTTGAGACTTTGCTGCACGACCTTGACCCGTGATGGCTTTTTTCATTTGCAGCGCAGTGTATTCAGCCACTTCCAAATTGCACGATACCAATGCCGTGACACAACAACCGCGCGCTTGACCTAAAAGCAAAGTAGCTTGCGGATTCACATTGACAAACACAATTTCGACCGAAGCCGATTCTGGTTGATAGCGCTGGTTGATTTCTAAAATACCGTCGTAAATCACACGCAGGCGATTGGGCAAATTGCCCTGGTTGACTTTGTCGGTTCGAATGACTCCACTGGCCACATAAGTGAGCTGAGAACCGCTCACATCAATGACGCCAAAGCCAGTGGTTTGGAGGCCGGGGTCAATGCCAAGAATTCTCATAGATCTATTGTGAAGCAATGATCAGGGCAGGGCAACATCGTTCATGCGTGCCATGATGGTATCTGCGCGATCGCTTAAATAAACCGACTGTGGCAATTTTTCAAAATAACGAGGACGAGGCAACATGACGGCCAAGCGTGCAGCCTCCCAAGCACTGAGCTTGGCCGCTGACTTTTGAAAATAATGTTGTGCCGCCGCTTCTGCACCAAACACGCCTTGGCCCCACTCCACATGGTTGAGGTAGAGCGTGAGAATTTTCTTTTTGCTTAGGAAAGTTTCTAAGGCCATGGTGATGACCCACTCTTGGCCCTTTCGCAGCAGCGTACGCTCACCACTTAAGAGTAAATTTTTGGCCAATTGCTGGGTGATGGTCGAGCCTCCCACAATTTTGGGAGTGGCCTTCTTGGTGCTATTTTTCTTGGCGGCTTGCGCTTCTAATTTGGCTTGGGTTTTGGCATTTTTTTGCCATGCTTTTTCAATGGCATCCCACCAGATGCCACTGTGTGATGTGAAGGCACTGTCTTCCGATGCCAAAACCGCCCGTTTGAGTGTTTTTGCAATTTGATCGTCAGATTGCCATTGTTGACGCCAAGTCAGGCGGCCTTGGGTGCTGACCATTTGCCAAGCTTGCGATCTTTCAAAAGCGGTGGAAGAGGGGTCGACCACAGCCATGAAGGCAACACGTCCGACAAAGAACAATTGCAAAATGACAAACCCCGCCAGCACCAGCCAGAGCCATTGTTTCAAGGCGTTGAAAATGGTGTTCAGCATGTCATGTTGAAGGGGAGACCAAGGCTCTTAATTCGGCCAGCACTTCTTGGGTAGGCGGCTGCACGCCACGCCACAATTGAAATGAAGCCGCTGCTTGCTCGACCAGCATGCCAAGACCATCGCGCGCTTCGGTGCCGTGCGCACGGGCCCATTGCATGAAGCCTTGCGCTGCGGGGCCATACATCAAATCGCAGGCCAAGCCATTGGCTTGAAGCACACTGGCGGGCACGGGCAATGCCGCTTGCTGAAGACTGCTGCTGCTGGCGTTGATGACCAAGTCAAAGGACTGACTCAGAATGGCTTCGTGGGCCAAGCCAAAGGCTTGGCAATCAACGCCCTCTGCTAAAGCCAAGTTGGCATGACGCGCAACCAGCTGAATGGCTTTGTCAACGCTTCGGTTGGCCACCCAAATGCAGTGAGGTTTGTGTGTCAACAAAGGGCCTAGTACACCCGCTGAAGCACCGCCTGCACCAATTAATAAAATGCGGCAAGCTTGCAATGAGAAACCAGCATTGTTGACCAAGTCGTTGACCAAACCTAAGCCATCGGTGTTCTCGCCATAGATGTGTTCGCCGTCAAATTGCAGGGTGTTGCAGGCCTGTGCCAATGCCACGCGGGGACTGCATTCAATGGCCAGCGCGGCGGCCTCGGTTTTGAAGGGCAAGGTGACATTGCAGCCTTTGCCGCCAGCCGCTCTGAAAGCATGAACGGTGGCGCTGAAGGCGTCGAGTGGCACCCAGGTTTTTTCATACTGCAGTGTTTGACCTGTAAGTTCGGCAAACCGCGTTTGAATCCAAGGCGACTTGCTGTGTTCAATGGGGTGACCAAAGACGCAATAGGAGTCCATGAAAAGTACCCGTTAATTTTTTGACTGAGCTTGAACAGCACGATTTGATGAGGCGCTTGAATCGGGTGTCAGCAGGTTGGTCTCAAGCGTTTCGTTCACATTCAGGGCAATGGCAATGGGCCCGGTAGCGGTTTCTTCCAAGTCTTCCAAGGACTCATCGCCTGAGGCGCTTTCTAGGTAGAGATCAGCGGAAGTGATTTTTTCAATGACTGTACCTGTGACATCCAAGGCCATGGCGTCAATGCTGCCCAATTGAACTTTGACTTTGTCGCCGCGCACCAAGCCTGCTGCACCCATGACACTCAGCATCAGCGGCAAATGGTCGGCACGAACCAACCAACTGCCGCCACCCATTTCTTTGACCAAACTGGCCACTACTTCGGTGATGTTTTCTTGCTTTAAATAGTGAAGCGTCCAAAAACGTTCCATGCCGGATTGGTAGCTGTTGTAGGCGGTGTAGGCTGCTTCAAAGGCGCTGATGATGGCAAACATTTGCGCGTCTTTGGGTTTGAAGGGCGCCGCCAAAGCGGCTGTTGCACCGTGCTGTGCGCATGCAATGATTTGCCACTGATTGACCAAGTCGGTATAGCGACGCAGAGGCGAAGTACTCCATGCGTAGGCAGGCACACCAATGCCGGCGTGAGGCAGGGCTTTGGTGCCCATGCGAACTTTGATACCCGGCGACAAACTGGCTTGACTTCTGTAGATGGCGGGCACCCCCAAACTGGCCAACCATTGACCCCACGTGCTGTTGGCCAAAATCATGGCTTCTGCCACGATCAAATCGAGTGGAGCGCCGCGCTGACGCACACTGATTTGCACGGTTTCATGCCCTGCGGGGGGTGCGTCAGAATTGGAGCGCACCAGTCGGAAGTTGTAGTCGGGTCGATTGAAAGTTTCGGGTTTGCAGCGAACCACTTCACGACCCACTTTCAAATGCTGCGCCAAGCGCCAAAAAAACGCCAACTGTGCGTGGGTGATGCCCAAGTGGGGCTCGTTGTCGCGCGCTAAGGGTTGGCTTTCCTCAAGCCATACTGCGGTGACCCACTGATCGAGTTGGTCGTGGCGCAAATTGGCGGCAATGGGCACGCGCTCCAATTTGGTTTCACTGTGTTGAATGGCCAAAGTGGCTTCGTCTAAGGTGACATACAGAGACACGGCTGGGCAAGCTTGGCCTTCTGCCAAGGTATAGCTTTGCACCACTTCGTTGGGCAACATGGTGATTTTGTAGCCCGGCATGTAAACCGTTGACAAGCGCGATCTGCCCACTTGGTCAATGGGGCTGTTGGGCTGAATGGCCAAGCCGGGCGCTGCAATGTGAATGCCTATGACCACGGTGCCTGTGCCTAGGCCTTGAATAGAAAGGGCATCGTCAATTTCGGTGGTTTGCGAGTCGTCAATGGAATAGGCCTGCACAGCAGCCAAGGGCAACTCTTGGGCAATGGCTGGCGCTTCCAATTTGGGAAAGCCAGTGCCTTTGGGAAAGTTGTCGAACAAGAAACGTTGCCAATGAAAATCGTAAGCGCTGGCAATGGCGCCAGCGTTTTGCAGCAAGGTAAGGGGCGCTGTTTGGCTAGCCCGACTGGCCTCCACCACGGCCTTGTATTCAGCCGCGTTTTTATCGGGTCGGAACAAAATTTTGTACAGCTGCTCCTTAATGGGCGCTGGACACTCGCCCTTGATCAGGTTTTGTGACCAGAGCTCAATTTGCGCCAAGATTTGTTTTTTCTTTTCAATGCCCGCCAAAGCCAGTTGAACGGTTTCGGCCGAAGCTTTTTTAAATCGACCCTTGCCAGCCCGGCGGAAATAATGCGGCGCTTCGAACAGGCGCATGAGTGCACCCACCTGCTGCACGGTGCTGGCGTCTGCATTGAAATAGTCACGTGCCACATCGGCAAAACCAAATTCGTCTTCGGGCGCAAATTCCCAAGCCAAGTCAAGCTCGATGCTTTGGCTAATTTGGGCGGCTTCGGCCAGAAGTTGGGCTGGTGCAGGTTTCTCAAATTTCAAAAGCACATTGGCGCCTTTGACCTTGACCCTTTTGCCGCTGTCCAATTCCACCTGAACCGAAGCATCTGCTTCCGACAGGACACGTCCGGCAACAAATTTACCGGCTTCTTCAAACAATAAAAACATGGGTTAGATTGTCCCATGCGCCGGACCTTGGCAAGCTTGAAGCGCGGTCAAATTTAAGGGAAAGCCAAATTTGCTGGGTAAGCAAAGGATAATTAAGGCATGTCGCGCGTGATTGAAAAACCCAGCTGGTGGTCTCGTTTCCTGCATTTGTTTGAAGGATTCGATGGCCCCTTGGCCTTCGCCGTCTTTATCTTGGCGTGTGCGGGCCTGATCATCATGTTTTCCTCGGGCTATGACCACGGCACGCGCTTTGTGGACCATGCCAGAAACATGTTCATTGCGGGCGGCATCATGTTTGTGGTGGCGCAAATTCCACCCCAACGCCTGATGACCTTCGCGGTGCCGATTTACACCTTGGGCGTTCTGTTGTTGGTGGCCGTGGCCATTTTTGGCATTACCAAAAAAGGTGCGCGAAGATGGCTCAACGTGGGAATCGTCATTCAGCCCAGTGAAATTCTGAAAATTGCCATGCCCTTGATGTTGGCTTGGTGGTTTCAAAAGCGGGAAGGCCAACTGCGAGCTTTGGACTTTTTGGTGGCGGGACTTCTGCTCTTGGTACCGGTGGGTCTCATCATGCGTCAGCCCGATTTGGGAACTGCCTTGCTGGTTTTAAGTACCGGTTTGGCTGTGCTGTTCTTTGCTGGCTTAAGCTGGCGCTTGATTTTGCCGCCGGTTGTGCTTGGTTTGGTGGGCATCATTTTGCTGGTCATGTTTGAGTCTCAGTTGTGCGCCGCTGGGGTCGACTGGGAAGTGCTGCATGAGTACCAGCGGCAACGTGTGTGTACCTTGCTAGACCCTGCACGCGACCCGCTGGGCAAGGGCTTTCACATCATTCAAGGCATGATTGCCATTGGCTCAGGCGGCTTTTGGGGCAAAGGCTTTATGCAGGGCACCCAAACTCATTTGGAGTTCATTCCCGAAAGAACCACCGACTTTATCTTTGCTGCATTTTCTGAAGAGTTTGGTCTGGTGGGCACTTTGCTGCTGATTTCAGGCTTTTTCTTTTTGGTCTTCAGAGGTTTGGTCATTGCGCGCGAGGCCCCCACCCTCTTTACCCGTTTGTTGGCGGGCAGTATCAGCATGATTTTCTTCACCTATGCCTTTGTCAACATGGGCATGGTCAGCGGTATCTTGCCCGTTGTGGGCGTGCCATTGCCCTTCATCAGCTACGGTGGCACCGCCATGGTGACGCTGGGCTTGGGGCTGGGTATTTTGATGTCCATTGCCAAGGCCAAACGCTTGGTTCAGACCTGACGAGCTTCAAAATCAGGCATTCTCAAGCCTGCAGTCAGCAGGGCCTTCTGGGCTTGCCTACAATGTCGCCATGATTTCACGCGAACCCACCATCGAACGTTTGGCCACGGCCAGGTCCCTCTTGCTTGAACCTTTTGGTTTGGATGAAACCCATCTGTCCAAAGCGCTCTCTGCCATCAAGGCACACAAGGTCGACGACGCCGACTTGTACTTCCAGTACACCCGCTCAGAGGGTTGGAGTTTGGAAGAAGGCATTGTCAAAACGGGCAGTTTCAGCATTGACCAAGGGGTGGGTGTGCGAGCAGTGGCTGGCGAAAAAACAGCCTTCGCCTATTCAGACGACATCTCCGACGCCTCCCTGATGGACGCGGCACTCACTGTGCGCTCTATTGCCCAAGCTCAGCAAAATCGCAAAGCCAAAGTACCCGCCCGGAAAGTGGCGGGCATGCGTTCTTTGTACCCTTCACTCGACCCCATGGGTACTTTGAACAGTTCAGACAAAGTTCATCTGCTGGAAAAAGTCGAGCAATTGGCCCGCGCCAAAGATCCGCGTGTGGTGCAGGTCATGGCCGGCCTTGCCAGTGAATACGACGTGGTCATGGTGGCCCGTGCAGACGGCACATTGGCGGCTGACGTCCGCCCCTTGGTGCGGCTTTCTGTGACCGTCATTGCCGAACAAAAAGGTCGCCGCGAAGTGGGCAGTGGCGGTGGCGGTGGCCGCTTTGGACTGGCTTATTTTGACGATGCCATGTTGAATGCGTATGTCAACGATGCGGTGCATGCCGCTCTTACCAATTTAGATGCCAGACCAGCGCCTGCAGGTGTCATGACCGTGGTGTTGGGCCCAGGTTGGCCAGGTGTGTTGTTGCACGAGGCCATTGGCCACGGCCTTGAAGGTGATTTCAATCGCAAAGGCTCTAGCGCCTTCAGCGGCATGATTGGCAAACGCGTGGCCGCCAAGGGCGTCACCGTGCTTGACGATGGCACCATTTCAGATCGCCGTGGCTCTTTGAATGTGGACGATGAAGGCTGCCCCAGCCAACGCAATGTCTTGATTGAAGACGGTATTTTGAAGGGCTATATTCAAGATGCCATGAATGCGCGTTTGATGGGTGTCAAGCCCACAGGCAATGGCCGGCGCGAAAGCTATGCCCACATTCCCATGCCCCGCATGACCAACACCTACATGTTGGGCGGAGATAAGTCGCCCGAAGAAATTGTGGCCAGCATGAAGAAGGGCTTGTACGCCACCAACTTTGGCGGCGGCCAGGTCGACATCACCAGCGGCAAGTTTGTGTTCTCAGCCTCCGAAGCCTATTGGGTGGAAAACGGCAAAATTCAATATCCTGTGAAGGGCGCCACATTGGTGGGCAGTGGCCCTGAATGCTTGAAACAAGTCAGCATGATTGGCAACGACATGCGCCTAGATTCCGGTGTGGGCGTTTGCGGCAAAGAAGGTCAAAGCGTGCCTGTGGGTGTGGGTCAACCTACGCTGCGCATTGAAGGTTTGACGGTGGGCGGCACGGCTTAAATGCCCTGGGGCCTGTAAATTGTCAGAAATCTGCCAAAAACTTGTGCTACATTAAATCTACATGACGCAGCGCCTTAGCTTTTTTAGCTTTTATTTTGCATTCTCTGTCCTAGGCGGACGAGAGGCCAGCGCATAAGTCACTGAACCCCTCTACCAACCGCCGGACTCAAACCCCGGCGGTTTTTTTTTGCCAATTGCCAAAAGCATTCACAGTTTTTAAATCTCAAAAGGAGCCCCACATGATCACCAAAGCCAAAGCCACTTCGGAGCCGCGCTATGCAAGCCCTACAGATCGTGCTGGCCAGACCGATGACGAACGCATCAAGGACATCACCGTGTTGCCGCCACCAGAGCATTTGATGCGCTTCTTTCCCATTGCGGGGACGGCGGTGGAAACCTTGATTTCACAAACACGTCGCAAAATTCACAACATCATGGCGGGCAAAGACGACCGTTTGTTGGTGGTCATTGGGCCTTGCTCCATTCACGACCCTTCTGCTGCATTGGACTATGCACGCCGATTAAAGCCCCTGCGTGACAAATACCAAGGCACCTTGGAAATTGTGATGCGGGTGTATTTTGAAAAGCCCAGAACCACGGTGGGTTGGAAAGGCTTGATCAATGATCCTTACTTGGATGAGAGCTACCGCATTGACGAAGGCTTGCGCATTGCACGTCAGTTGCTGATCGAAATTAATCGACAAGGTCTGCCCGCTGGCAGTGAATTCCTCGATGTCATTTCACCGCAGTACATTGGCGACCTGATCAGCTGGGGCGCCATTGGCGCTCGAACCACCGAGAGCCAAGTGCATCGCGAGTTGGCTTCTGGACTGTCTGCGCCGATTGGCTTTAAAAATGGCACCGATGGCAACATCAAAATTGCCACCGATGCCATTCAAGCTGCGGCGCGGGGCCATCATTTCTTGTCAGTCCACAAAAACGGTCAGGTTGCCGTTGTGCAAACTCAAGGAAACCCTGACTGCCACGTGATTTTGCGCGGTGGCAAAGTGCCCAATTACGATGAGGCCAGTGTCAATGCGGCGTGCCAAGATTTGACAGCGGCCAAATTGCCACCGACCTTGATGATTGATTGCAGCCATGCCAACAGCAGCAAAGATCATGAACGCCAATTGGTGGTCACGCAAGAAATTGCGGCGCAGATGAGCACAGGCTCGCGTCAAATCTTTGGTGTGATGGTGGAAAGCCACATTGAAGGCGGTGCACAAAAATTCACGCCCGGCAAAGACGATGTGAGCGCTTTGAAGTATGCGCAAAGCATCACCGATGCTTGCATCGGTTGGGCAGACAGTGAGAAGGTTTTAGAAACTTTGTCCAAGGCGGTTGAGGCGCGTCGCAAGAAATAAATCGACTTGCAAACTTTAAAGCGTCAGGCGGGCTGGCGCTTGCATTATCTAAAAAGGGCCGCCAGCCAATGGCGGCCCTTTTACATTTGCTTCAATGCGTTCAAAAGGCGTTCGTGCACGCCGCCAAAGCCACCGTTGCTCATGCAAAGCAATTGATCGCCCGTTTGAACTTGCGCCATCACTTGCTTGACCAACTCATCGATGTTAGCGGCCACTTGGGACTTGTTGCCCATTTCTGCCAAAACCGTGTGCGCATCCCAATCTAAACCGCCGCTGTGACAAAACGACAAGTCGGCTTGTTCAAGACTCCATGGCAACTGCGATTTCATGGTGCCCAGTTTCATGGTGTTGCTGCGAGGCTCAAAAATGGCCAAGATGCGCTGACCATTTCCAATTTGCCTTCTTAGGCCATCGAGCGTGGTGCGAATGGCTGTGGGGTGGTGCGCAAAATCGTCATAAACCGTGATGCCTGCCACACTGCCGCGCACTTCCATTCGTCGCTTCACATTTTGAAAGCTTGCAAGTGCTTGCGCGGCGACTTCAGGTGCGACGCCCACATGCTCCGCTGCTGCAATGGCGGCCAAAGCGTTGAGTTGGTTGTGCACGCCGCCCAAATCCCATTTCACTTCTGCAAGTTGGTGACCATGGCGAAACACTTCAAAGTGATGGGGCTCTCCGATGGCTGAGAAGTCTGAAACCGCCGCGCCAAAACTGCGCACTTCACTCCAGCAGCCTTGCGCCAACACGCGCGTTAAACTTTCTTCCAAGCCGTTGACCACCAAGCGGCCAAGGCCTGGCACTGTGCGCACCAGGTGATGAAATTGGCGTTCGATGGCTGGCAGGTCCTCAAAGATATCGGCGTGGTCAAATTCCAAATTATTCAAGACGGCAGTGCGGGGGCGGTAATGTACAAACTTGCTGCGTTTGTCAAAGAAAGCGGTGTCGTATTCGTCGGCTTCAATGACAAAGTAATTGCGTGCGTGGCCTGCGGCGATTTTGCCTAAGCGCGCCGACACGCCAAAATTAAGCGGTACGCCGCCCACTAAAAAACCGGGTTCAAGTCCGGCAGCTTCCAGTATCCAGGCCAGCATAGAGGTTGTAGACGTTTTGCCATGCGTGCCAGCTACAGCCAAGACATGCCGCCCTTGCAGCACATGCTCTGACAACCATTGTGGGCCACTGGTGTAGGGCGCTCCTGATTCCAAAATGGCTTCCATCAAGGGAAACTTAGGCTCGCCACAAGGCAGCCGGCTGCGGCTGACCACATTGCCGATGACGTAGAGGTCTGGTTTGAGCTGCATTTGCTCAACCCCAAAGCCCTCCATCAACTCAATGCCCAAGGCCTCGAGTTGATCGCTCATGGGTGGATAAACGCCAGCGTCGCAACCCGTCACTTTGTGACCGGCTTCTCTGGCCAAGGCGGCCAAGCCGCCCATGAAGGTTCCGCAAATGCCCAATATATGTATATGCATAGGGGGATTTTAGGCGGTGCACAATGGCGTCATGGCAGATTTGACAGATGAAATTGCAGCTTCGGCGGCGCAGTGGGTGGTGGAGGAGGGCTTGGAGTACGGCCCCGCCAAGCGCCGCGCTTTGAAAGCCTTGGGCTTGCCGCCGCGCACGCCTTTGCCCAACAATGATCAGGTTGAAGTGCAAGTGCGTGAGTACATCGAGCTTTTTTGCGCCGACTCACAGCCCGATGAACTGTTAGCCCTCAGACGGCATGCCTTGATGTGGATGATGCGCTTGGCAGAGTTCCGGCCCTATTTGGGGGGGGCGGTCTGGCATGGCACCGCAACGCGCTTGTCAGACATTTATTTGCAATTGTTTTGTGACGATGCCAAGTCATGCGAGATTGAACTCATCAACAAAGGTGTGGCATTTGAGGCCCGCTTGGTGAATGGCTTGCATGGCGATCCTGTCGAAGCCTTGAGCATTCACAGTTTTTGCGAGGAATTGGGCGAGGAAATTGGCGTTCATCTCTTGGTCAATGACTTTGACGATGTCCGAGGCGCCTTGAAAGCGGACGGACAAGGGCGCTCGCCCAGAGGCAACGGTGAAGCTGTTAAACGATTAATTGAGGCATGAGATGGGTATGAAGCAAGAAGACAGTGAAAAAAGCATGCCGCGGCGGCACTGGCTGTTAGCTGGTGTTGGGGTGTCTGCTGGTTTGGTGGGCGCCCTGTTCGCATGGCAGAAATTTCAGCCTCAAGGCGTGTTGGACGAGGCCGTTCAAAACTTTTGGCTGCAAGAATTTGAAAAGCCTGAAGGAGGTACCTTGAGCTTTCAAAGCCTGCGTGGCAAGCCTCTTTTGGTGAACTTTTGGGCCACCTGGTGCCCCCCTTGTATTGAAGAACTGCCTCTAATTGACGCCTTTTATGCTGCAAATCAAGCCAAATCCTTTCAAGTTGTGGGATTGGCTGTAGATCAGCCCAGCATGGTCAGGCGTTATTTGGGGCAAAAGCCATTGCGTTTTCCTGTCGGCTTGGCTGGTTTTACAGGAACTGCTTTAGGTCAATCACTGGGCAATGCCCAAAGTGTTTTACCCTATAGCGTGCTTTTCGCAGCAAATGGCAGACTTTTAAAGCAAAAAGCCGGCAAGTTAGATCAATCTGACCTCAATGACTGGCTTCAATCGGTCAGTTAAATGGCAATTGAGTGCAGATGTAGCCATTTAGAGGTTTTTTTAGTGTAGATTCAGCCCTCTCGTTAGCAAACACAGGGGGTAACATGGATTTGCGCAAACTGAAAACCTTGATTGACTTGGTATCTGACTCCAACGTCACAGAATTAGAAATCACCGAAGCAGAAGGCAAGGTTCGAATTGTCAAAGGCGCCCCACACTCTGGTGCCCCTGTTTTAAGCCATCAAGTCATGGCATCTGCTGCGCCAGCATTGCCTTCTGCACCCCTTGCTCCCCCTACAGCCGCCGAAATTGCCGATGCTGCCGCGGTCACTGCCGCTGCTGTTGCGGCCGAAGTTGCCGCTGCTGGCCATACGGTCAAGTCGCCCATGGTGGGCACTTTCTACCGGTCTTCTAGCCCAGGTGCTGCCCCCTTTGTCGTGGTGGGCGACACCGTCAAAGAGGGTGACACCCTTTGCATCATTGAAGCCATGAAGATTTTGAACGAAATTGAATCTGACAAATCGGGCACTGTGAAACAGGTCTTGTGCGAAAACGGTCAGGCTGTGGAATACGGCCAAGCCTTGTACATCATCGAATAATTCACCGGGATTTTTATGTTCAAGAAAATTCTGGTCGCGAACCGTGGGGAAATTGCCCTGCGAATTCAGCGAGCATGCCGAGAGCTTGGCATCAAAGCGGTCATGGTTTACTCAGAAGCTGATCGCGAAGCCAAATACGTGAAGTTGGCTGAAGAGGCTGTTTGCATCGGCCCTGCTGCCTCCAACCTCAGTTATCTCAACATGCCGGCCATCATATCGGCTGCCGAAGTGACCGATGCTGAAGCCATTCACCCGGGCTACGGCTTCTTGAGTGAAAACGCAGACTTTGCCGAGCGCGTTGAAAAAAGCGGCTTTCAATTCATTGGCCCCACGCCTGAGTCCATTCGCATCATGGGCGACAAGGTATCGGCCAAGAAGGCCATGATCAAAGCCGGCGTGCCGTGTGTACCTGGTTCCGAGGGCGAGTTGCCTGACGATCCCGTCATCATTCGGCGAACGGCTAAAAGCATTGGCTACCCCGTCATCATCAAGGCGTCTGGCGGCGGCGGCGGCCGCGGTATGCGGGTGGTGCACACCGAGGCGGCCCTGATCAATGCGGTGCAAATGACCAAGGCCGAGGCGGGTGCCGCATTTGGCAATCCTGCGGTCTACATGGAAAAGTATTTGCAAAATCCGCGTCACATCGAGATCCAAATCTTGGCAGACAAGCACAAGAATGCGGTTTACTTGGGTGAGCGCGATTGCTCCATGCAGCGGCGTCACCAAAAAGTGTTGGAAGAGGCGCCGGCGCCCGGCATTCCCCGCAAACTGATCGACAAAATTGGCGAGCGCTGTGTGGCGGCTTGCAAAAAAATCAACTACCGCGGTGCCGGTACCTTTGAGTTTTTGTTCGAAAACGGCGAGTTTTACTTCATTGAAATGAACACCCGCGTTCAGGTGGAGCATCCTGTCACCGAGTGGGTCACGGGCATTGACATTGTCAAAACCCAAATCATGGTGGCCGCTGGCGAAAAGTTGCCTTTCACCCAGCGCCAAATTCAAATTCGGGGCCATGCCCTTGAATGCCGTGTGAATGCCGAAGATCCCTTCAAGTTCACGCCCTCACCCGGCCGCATTACCACTTGGCATGCACCCGGAGGCCCTGGCATTCGGGTCGACTCGCATGTTTACAACAACTATTTTGTGCCGCCCAATTACGACTCCATGATTGGCAAAATCATTGCCCATGGCGACACCCGCGAGCAAGCCATTGCACGCATGCAAACTGCATTGGCCGAAACTGTGGTGGAAGGCATTAGCACCAACATTCCTTTGCACCGTGAAATTCTGCGCGATGCCAAATTTGTCAACGGTGGCACCAACATTCACTACTTGGAAGAGTGGCTGAGGCACCGCAAAGGCTAAGCATGTTTGAACTTAACTTGCTATGCCCTGAAGACCACGTCGATGTTTTGAGTGAAGCCCTCGAGGCCTTGGATGCCTTGAGTGTTTCTGTCGAAGACGCAGACGCAGAAACAGAGCACGAACAAGCGTTGTTTGGCGAGCCTGGTATGCCGCCTCCCAAAGAAGGCTGGCAGCGCTCTAAAGTGGTGGCCCTCTTTGCCAAAGAAGAAGAAGCACGCCAAGCCGCCCTCTTGTTAGGCGCGCAAGATTTTTTTCAGGCCTGTGAAGTCATGTCTGTTGAGGCCGTGCCCGATCAAGACTGGGTGCGTTTGACGCAATCCCAATTTGCCCCCGTTGAAATTACGCCAGAATTTTGGATCGTGCCCACTTGGCACGAACCGCCTTCCCAAGCGCGCGAAATCATTCGCTTAGATCCTGGCTTGGCGTTTGGTACCGGAACCCACCCCACCACGCGCATGTGTTTGCGCTTTATTGCCACGCATGACTTGAAGGGTCAGCGGGTGTTGGACTACGGCTGTGGTTCTGGTATTTTGGCCATTGGTGCAGCCAAATTTGGTGCCGAGCCAATTGACGCGGTGGACATCGATGTAGCCGCTGTCACTGCAACGGCACTTAACGCGCAAGCCAACGAAGTGTCTTTGAATGCGGGCTTGCCCGAATTGGCGCAGGGCACCTACCACACGGTGCTGGCCAATATTTTGGCGACACCCTTGAAAGTGCTGGCACCTTTGCTGTGCAGCCATGTGCAAGCAGGGGGTCATTTGGTGTTGGCTGGTATTTTAGAGCGCCAAGAAGCAGAGCTGATTCAGGCCTATGCGCCGCATATCAAGCTGTCGGTCGCCGATCGAGAAGATGGCTGGATTTTGATGACGGCTCAACGCGGCACCATCGCCTAAATTGTCCCTCAAGCCATTGGCTTGGCCATTAAAAAAGCCCGACGCTTTTCAGCATCGGGCTTTGCTTTGCTTTCGCTTAGCGCTTTGACATTAAATCAGGGCTTGACGGCCGAAGGAAACGGCCATGCAGCTTGAGGATTCAACGCTGTTGCAGCGGGAGCAGGGGCAGCGGGTGCTTTCGCTGCTTTCTTAGCTGCTTTTTTGGCAGGCTTTTTAGCGGCTTTTTTAGGGGCAGCTTTTTTAGCAGCTTTCTTAGCTACGGCTTTTTTAGCGGCTTTTTTAGGAGCAGCTTTCTTGGCTACGGCCTTCTTAGGAGCTGCTTTTTTAGGAGCGGCTTTCTTTGGGGCTGCCTTTTTAGGAGCGGCTTTTTTAGGAGCTGCTTTTTTAGCTACGGCCTTCTTAGGAGCTGCTTTTTTAGGAGCGGCTTTCTTTGGGGCTGCCTTCTTAGGAGCTGCTTTTTTAGCAGGCGCCTTCTTCACAACGGCTTTTTTAGGGGCCGATTTTTTTGCTGCGACTTTTTTGGGTGCCGCTTTTTTTGCAGTTGCCATGATTTTTTTCTCCTTGATCAAT
>Ga0214919_10001953_pt1 | contig 33049 bp, 33 predicted proteins | sample LL1503_MetaG_FD_177994 | JGI IMG/M metagenome (GOLD analysis project Ga0214919, IMG submission 177994) | Freshwater microbial communities from Lake Lanier, Atlanta, Georgia, United States - LL-1503 | ecosystem: Environmental > Aquatic > Freshwater > Lake | place: USA: Georgia | collected... | reverse complement strand
GCCGTCCTCGTAGATCATTGTCGCCCTGTTGTCGTTGACAGTCATGCGCACTTGGACAAACCAGTCATCGGTGCCGATCTCGCTCAGGTGACTGGCAATCGCATCCATCATCCAAAAACACTCAGCCCCTTCAGCCAGGTACTTGGTGCCATCGGTCAGCCGATGCCTGCGGCTGATTCGGTAATAGCGCTCCGTGCCGGTGAAATGAGAAAGTTGGCTTGCGTCGAAATTTTTCATTTGTAGTCCGTCTTGTGTGACTACAGTTTGTTTTCAGACACACAGATGGACAACCGACACTTGGTAACCCGAAAGATTGGACGGATACCGAACAAAAAATTAAAGCTACAAAATGTCTGACGATGTCATTTTCGTCAGCCCAAAAAACAAAAGAGCCAAATGCGGCCCTTTAGTACAAACATCGAAAGTCTGAAACCATCAAGTCTGTCGGGTCTCCCACGCCCAAGCATGGGCAACGATGGTGGCCAGGTCAGCGTAACGCGGCTGCCAGCCCAGCTTTTCTCGGATCAGATTGGAGTCGGCCACCAAACGTGCCGGGTCGCCTGCACGGCGGGGACCGTTGACCACGGCAATGCTGCGACCGGTGACCTGCTGAGCCGTGTCGATCACCTCTTGCACAGAGAAGCCTTGTCCATTGCCCAAGTTGTAAGACTGGCTGCCGGCGCCACCCATCAGCGACTGCAGCGCCAGCCAATGCGCTGAGCAAAGGTCTTCGATGTGGATGTAATCACGAACACAAGTGCCGTCGGGTGTGTCGTAATCGCGGCCGAACACCCCAATGTTCGGTCTGCGGCCAGACGCCGCTTGCAACACCAGCGGAATCAAATGCGTCTCTGGCTCGTGCCGCTCGCCCAACTGACCCTCAGGATCGGCACCGGCCGCGTTGAAGTAACGCAAGCTCACAGAGCGCAAGCCATAGGCATGTTCATAATCGGCCAACACCTGCTCCACCATCAGCTTGGTGCGGCCATAAGGGTTGATGGGTTGCTGCGGGTGCCTCTCGTCCATGGGCGAATACTGCGGCTCGCCAAACGTCGCGGCCGTGGACGAAAAGATAAAGCGATGCACCCCGTGCGCACGCATCGCGTCCAACAGTGTCAGCGTGTTGACCACGTTGTTTTGGTAGTACTTGGCCGGCTGCTGCACCGACTCGCCCACCTGAATGAAGGAAGCGAAATGCATCACCGCGTCAAAACCCCGTGACAAGACCGCGTCCAGCACAGCGCGGTCGCCCATATCGCCTTGCACAAAATCGCCGCACAACACCGCATCGCGATGCCCAGAGGACAAATCGTCCAGCGTGGTCACAGAGCAACCATGACGGCCCAACATCTTCACCATGTGTGAGCCGATGTAACCGGCCCCACCCACCACCAAAACTTTGCTCATTGCTTCATCCATTTAAAACAATTGGGAGCAGTCAACCAATCAGTCAAAGCAGTCGGCTTGAGCTAGGAGTTTGCCAGCGGCATCTTTGGGGGCGAGTTGTGGAATAGCGCCTTTAAGCTGCCAATCAATGCCAATTGCAGGGTCGTTCCAGAGCAGGCTGCGCTCGTGCTCCGGATACCAGTAGTCCGTGGTTTTGTACAAAAATTCTGCGCTGTCGCTAAGCACTACAAAACCATGGGCAAAGCCAGGCGGCACCCATAGTTGGCGGTGATTTTCGGAGCTCAGTTGACAACCAACCCAACGGCCAAAAGTTGGCGAAGTACGGCGCAAATCAACGGACACATCAAAAACAGTCCCTTTGATCACTCGAAGTAGTTTGCCTTGCGGATGTTGGATCTGATAATGAAGGCCACGCAATACATGCCGTTCATAACTACTGTGGTTATCTTGAATAAATTTAACACCCAACCCAGTAGACAGTTCAAAGTCTCGCTGGTTAAAACTCTCAAAAAAGAACCCTGCTTCGGTTTCATGAACCTGAGGCTTTAGGATCAATACATCGGGAATGGCGGCTTTAATAACTTTGTAGGTCATATTTCAAGACTTCTTTGGCAAAGCAGCGCGGGCGAGCATTGCACCGTGAAAACCAATTAAATTGTTACCATGTTGCCTGTAAAGAGCTAGTGGCTCAGCAATTAAATATAACGAGCGATCGCCGACCAACTCGCAAATCAACTCATCATGTGCGAAATTGGCTTTATCAGACGACAAACTTACGGCCAAATTAACTTCACTCAATAATGATTGGGAGATCGTCAGTGAAAATCCTGGCCAGAAAACATCTACACTTTGGTCGCTTTCATTAAGTGAATTTTCAAGATGAATATCTGGAAAATTTGCACCAAGCCAGTTCAATTGCCGATCAACTACTTTTGCACTGTGAGCAACTAGGTCAAAAGATCCGCTTTGAAGTATTGTGCTAATACGCGCAATCTTCTGAGGCAGCCAAACATCATCCTGATCACAAAATGCAATATGACTACCCGAACAAAGAGATGCTGCATTTAAAAAATTCAGCCCATACCCGAGCCGCTCGCGGTTTTGAACCAGCTTGACTGGAAATGGAGCAACTCTCGAAAAATTCTGAATGAGATCAATTGTTTGATCATTCGAACCGTCATCCGACACCACCAATTCCATGGGAAGCAAAAGTTGCGATGCTAGGCTATCAAGTTGCTCTTGAATGTACGCCCCGCCGTTAAATGTTGCGAGAGCAATCGAAATAGTTGAATTGGATTTCATATTCCACAAAAAATTTTAATTATATTTAGTTACCAAATCTAACCTGTCAGTTTTCAGCGGGTGGTGCTTGCTTGCCTCCTGCAATCATATCAAGCGACTTTACAAACCTGCTCACCACAACGAAAAACGAGCCACCTTAGGCCATGAGCGAGCACTAAACGCCCAACTGTAACTAGTTCAGCAGGTGTGCGCCTATTGGGCCGCCAGACTTTCCACCAAATTATTGTTAATTTTTTAATTATGACTAATGCGCGTCATTTTAAATACCCTACAACGCATCGTTTCCGGTGCCCGAAGGCGCTGGGTGCTGACCCTGGCGATCAACGCTTGTAGGGCTTGCAGCGCCCAACCCGAAAAAGTTATCCACAGCTCAGCTGAGTTATCCACAAAAAATCTATGAAAACATTGCTTTTCCATGATTTCGGTGGTTGAGCTTTGATTTCATTGAACAAAATTTTCGCCAAAAAGTTATCCACAGCCTATTCTTTTCGCGATGTCCAAACCAAGGTAACCCGAAGGTCTGGCGGGACTCATGCCGTATCTGGTTGTCCAGATAAATATATGAAAACACAATGCAGTTAACGCAAACACATGATTCAAGGAGACGCACACCATGGCACAGGCAAAGACACTGACCCCGGCAGAAATAGAGCAATTGTTATCACACATCAACACCCGCAAGTACGCCGCGCGCAACAGATCGATGATGCTGCTCACCCACTGGGCGGGCCTGCGGATTGGCGAAGTAGCGGGCTTGCGCTGGAGCGACGTCACCACCACAGACGGGCTGGTGAAGGATGAAATCCGCTTGCTGCCCGACATGACCAAGGGTCGGCATGCTCGCACAGTATTTGTCAGCGCCAAACTGAAAGCGGAACTGCAAGCTTACGCAGCGCAAGCCACATGCGTGGATCGCAGCTACCCATTCTTTGCCAGCCAAAAAAGCATCAAGCTGGGGTTCAACGCCAACAGCTTGGCGCAGACATTTGCCCTGATCTACGAGGGTGCGTGCCTGGAAGGAGCCAGCAGCCACAGCGGCCGCAGGACATTTTTGACGCACTTGGCCAATCAAGGCATTGCGATTCATATTTTGAAAACGCTGGCTGGGCACCGCAGTATCAGCACCACCGCTGCCTACCTCTACAGCAGCCCCAATTTACTCAAGGCGGCAGTTGAATTAGTCTAATCTTTTGAACGCTTAACGAATCAAATAGCGACTCGATAAATGTTGTTGGTCACGCTCTCGTGGCTGGATAGTTTAATAGCCCCTTCAGCTCATCGGGTGGTATTGGTAATCCCTTGAATACCTGCCACACCAGAGTAGAAGAAGAGAACATCACCACATAAATTGTAACAAATATTACTTGAAAATAAGTGTACAGAGACTGATTTTCAACATACCAAGCCTCGACCTGCCCTTTGTAAGGTGCAATCACCTTATCGTAAAAATTGACGTTACCCCCAAGGCCAGCCAATATGTCTTCTTCTGCCCTAAAGACAATTGGACCAACTCCGGAGAGACCGGGTTTTACACGTGTGATAAGTTGCTGTAGGTTCTTCGGAAATGCTTCGAAGTTCTTTCGAGCCTGGGGGCGAGGACCCACGATACTCATAGATCCCAACAAGATATTGAGCAATTGAGGCAGCTCATTTATTTTAGTTTTTCGCAGAAACCGGCCCATAGGCAGTACCCGAGGGTCGTTCTTCACGGTCACGGTACCTGTGCCGATAATAGGGCTGTTCTTCAACATGGTGGCGAACTTATAGAGCTTAAACGGCTTGCCGTCCTTGCCCACACGCTCCTGCAGAAAGAAGATTTCGCCCTCGCCCGTCAGGCGGAGCAATAGAGTAACCGGCAGCAGAAGCGGCGCGAGGAACAACAGCGCCAAGCCCGAGAAAATGATGTCGAGGATCCTCTGCAAAGTCACATCCTTTGATCTAGGTACTTGCCCGTTTCGAGATGGGCGAAATCCGGCAACATTTCGAAGAACATCTCGACGAGTTGGGCCTTGGTCCAGCATTCGCTCGAGCGCAAGGCGTTCACACCCCTTTCAAAGCGCAGCAGTTGGCCCTCATCAAACTGCGCCTCGCTACGGATGACCCCGACGCTAGTTAAGCGGGACATGTCCAGGTCTTCCTTATCCGTGAAGAACTCTTCGAAGTCTTTCTCGCCCGTCGTATCGCTGTTGAAGAAATAGCAGGGCCACTTACGCTGGCTGATGAGCTCTTCGGCACGCCCACGGGCCTCGTCCTCCGTTTGGCACTCATAAGGCTCGTAGCCAAGGCCACGCAAGTACTTTTTAGCGATCTCCGAGAAAGTGATGAGGTGGAGCTTCTCGCTCAGCTTGGGGAAGAAAATGTCACGGTTCTCGCCGAGCATAGCCGAGAGCAAACACAGTTCGCCGGACTCCTGCTGGGTGACGAAGTACCGGCGCACATCACATGGCGCTGATATCGGCTGGCGCTTGGCAAAGCGCTGATTGAAACCATGCAGCAACGAGCCGTCGGAGAAGGCCACATTGGCGAACCGTGCCATCGAGATGGACTGCGTCAGGCTCTCCCTCATCAAGAACAGTTCCATGATGCGCTTACTGGCACCCATCATGTTCACCGGGTTGGCTGCTTTGTCGGTCGACACACAGAAGTACTTCTTGGCGCCTCTGGCCTTGGCCATTCGCAGCGTGCTCACAGTGTTGAACACGTTCACCTGGATCATGCGCATGAGAGTGAACGGGTCCTTCTCGCTACGAACGTGCTTCAGAGCTGAGAGGTTGAATATATAGTCGTACGGACCCTCCGCCTGGAATAGCGCCGAGAACTCGGGCGAACCGCAATCGATGACGAAGGTCCGGAAGTCACTCTTGCCGTAGCCGATCGTGCTCCGGATATCTCGTACCAGCTCCACCATGTTGTTTTCGCTGATGTCCACCACATGCAAGGCTGCCGGATCGCGCTTGAACAACTCGCGCGTGACCGCCTGGCCAATGGTCCCAGCGCCACCGATTACCAGGCAGCGCGCGTTGCCAAGCATGTCGCGCAAGGCAGACTCATGCTGGGAGATGTCTTGGTCGAAGAGGGGCTCATATCGGCCCAAGAGGTTCAAAGCATTCAAGTCAGGATCCTTCTTATCATTCAAGCAACTTGTAAAGTTCGGTTGGGGGAGGCGGCACAAGGCGAAGTAGCCGCTGATGCAGCCCGGCAGAGGGCATCAGCACGACCAGTACGGTGGTGAAGATCAGCTCGAAATAGAGACCGACCGACTGGTTTACAGCGAACCAATGCTCCACCTGCCCCTTGTATGGGGTAATGACCTGATCGTCAAAAGTGATCGGATCGGTCACCTTGGACAGCAATGTTTCTTCATCTCGGAACAGGATTGACCCTACGCCGGAAAGGCCGGGGCGAATGGTGTCTATCAAGGCTCGGTCGACGGGTCGATAGCAGTTGTAATAACGAAGAGTCTGAGGACGAGGGCCAATCAAACTTAGGTCGCCGGCAACGATGTTGAGCAGTTGTGGCAATTCGTTGAGCTTTGTCTTGCGCAAGACGCGGCCCAGAGGCAGCACCCGCGTATCGTTGGGCAGCGTCAACTCCCCCGACCCTATGGCCGGGCTGTTCTTCATCATCGTAGCGAACTTCAGCAGATAGAACTCACGCCCTCCCTTGCCAATGCGGATCTGCCGGTAGAAGACCTCGCGTTCGCCAGAGAAGCGAAGCAAGATGGCAACCAACACGAGCAGGGGAGAAAAGATCAGCAGCGCGGCCAGCGAAAAGAGCAGGTCGAGGCCACGGATGGCCAACAGGTCAAGCGAGGAAGCGCCTCCTCCCGCCGTCACGCTTGCTTCTCCTTCATCTGCCGCACTACCTGTTCGACCTCATTGATTACCTGCAGCCGAGTCTGTTCGAAGAATGCGGCACCGGCCTTGGCCAGTCGAGACTCCTCCGCACGAACCTTGGCGACCTCAGCCTTGAACATCGCTTCAAATGCTTCTCCACCGGTGGCCTGTGAAGGATGGCAGAAGCTACGGGACAAGATCACACCTGTCGACCCCAGGCGGAAATGTTCGGCCAAGATCCTCTCGGCGGGAGGCACCAAGCCGCCAATGCGGGCCATGCCACCAAAGCCGAAGGTGATGCCAGCCGCACGCAGTTTGACAGCGATCGCGTCGACGCCGCCATCCGCCAGAAACTCGAACATGAAGGTCGTACCCCGCTCAATATGGAGGTCGTTCAACCCAATCTGCACAAAATCGATGCCCTGCAACGCAAAGATGTCATCCAGGGCCGCGATTGCGTCCATCGTCTCGAGCAACAGGCAGGTCTTCACTCTCCCGGCGACAGCTCTGATGAAGGCAGAGACTTCAGCGGCTGTGGTAAAGAACGGCAACATGATGATGTCGGCACCAGCTTGCACCACGTCCTCAACCTCTTGCCGACTCCATTCACCCCAAGGATTGATGCGCACCATCAGTTGCGAGTGCGTAATGGCTTGGCGCATGGCCAGGACATCTTCCAAGGTATGGGCCGAGATCACGGTGTCCCGATTAGCCTGGCGGTCCGACTTCCCCCGGTACTCCATGTCTACGAAGATCCAGTCGACCCCCGCGGCCTCAGCGACCCGACCGACTTCTGGATCTTTGGTGATGTACAACAGACGCATGCTCATTCGAACGTGTAGGTATGGAAGATGTCTTCGAAGGTTTCGCGACGCTTGACGAGCTTGTAGCGTTCGTCGTCGCCTATTGGCTCGACAATAGCCACGTTAGGCAGAATAAATGGCGGCTTCATTACGACGGAGTAAGAACCCACGTCATCGAAAGCAATGAAATCTCCCACAGCGAGGCTACCACTGAAATCCTTGTACAGGTAGTCGCCCTCGATACAAGTGTAGCCCCCGAAGTAGGCGCCGCTCATTTCGATACGGTCTGCTACTGCCGGGTCAGGGAAGCACTCGATGGGTACGTTCTTGCGGTTAGGATTGGGGTTGATGTTGTACGAACTACCCGTCAGAGACACCACCGTACGCCCGCGCACATGCTTGATGCTGTTGACCTGGCACACATACTTCATCGCATCGGCCACCAGGGCCGTACCGGGTTCGATGATCAGCGTAGGACGGTGGCTGCCGCCCACCTCGTCGAGATAGCGGGCAAACGGCAACGCCGCCACGGACGCATAGTCCTCGAACTCGGGAATCGTAACCGGAAACTGTACCTTAAGATCATCCGGCATGTGACCGTACATGCCACCACCGAGACTCACATGCGTCAAGTCGGACAAGCGGTGGCGGAAGTGGCGATCAATCACGGCGATCATGCCCTGGGTGCGGTTCTTCCAACAGTCCAGGCTCCGCGTAGCGAAGTGGCAGTGCAGTCCAGATAGATTCAACCTTGGGTTGCTATCGATTAGTGCTATGGCATCAAGAAATTCTTGGCTATCTACATCAAAGCCAAATCGGGAAAGCACACCGTCATGCACTTCGAGGTTACAGCGCAGCCCCAGCTTAAACGGTTCTCCACCGTGGACTTCTGCCGATAGAGCAATCCGATGCAGTTCTTCGGAGGAGTCCACATTTACTGTACCGCCGGATACCAACAGCGACTGGACATATTCATGCTCCTTGTAAGGACCGTTAAAGAAGATCTTGGTAGAGGACACGCCAAGCTTTTTGGCGAGCATCATCTCCATACTTGAAACAACTTCTGCATATCCTCCAAACTGCTCTACCAGCTCACAAAAGCGCGGTACGTAATTTGTCTTGTATGAGTAGGCGATGGTTGTGTCTTTGTAGTGGTAGCGGAAGGCCTGAGTCAAGCGCCGAAAATTGTCCACAAAACGTACTGAATCTAGTAGATAAAACCCTGGACCATGCTCTGCTGCGAGTCGTTCAAGATATGTGCGAGAAAGTTTCACTCTTTAATTTCCATTTTTAATAATAATATTGATCAATTTTCTAACACTTGCAAAAGTGTTGCGTTGCAGAGTTGGGTATACTTTTCGCTTGGCTCAATTTATTATGCAGCCACCTTCGTATGCGACGAAGTGATGAGCTCAGCAAGTTGGCGTACGCACACTTTGCCATCGAACTCAGCGCCAAGACGGGCGTAAGCCCGAATAGCCCATGCAGCAGCAATGTCGGGTTCTGCTGCTAACAATGCCATTCCAGTTGCCAGCGATTCAACACTCCCAGGCTCAACCAGCAAGCCGCATTGTTCAAGAACGAGTGCGCCGATTGAACCAGTTAGAGTCGACACTATTGGCGAACCGTTGGCCATAGCTTCAATTAGCACAACCGGGATGCCCTCCTGCTCTGCCGAATCAGTGACGATACTAGGCAAAACGGAAATAGGCCGCTCCCTCAACAGAGCACGGAGCTGATCCAGAGGTAATGTGCCGCGAAAGACCACGGAAGACTCAATCCCTAGCTCCTTGACTACATTGGCTACTCGTTGCCGTAATGGGCCATCACCAATCAGTTCTAAGCGCGCCCCTGGATGTCTCTTTAGATGGTGCGCAAACGCGCGAACCAGCAGCTCTTGTTGTTTCCGGATTACAAATGCCCCAGCACAAACAAACCTGTTGGTATCTATAGGCTTGTGGAACCAGGAGTCGAGATCAGGCAGAAATACTCCAGTGCGCACCATGAAAATGCTGGTGTCGGTTCCATATTTTTTGCTCAGCCGATTCATGTCGTTTCGTCCCAATTCGTCGGCGCAGCGAAGGAACGAGGCAGTGGCGTACTTAGCCTGCATATAGTTGTTGCTCTCAATATCCCAGCGATAACCAGTTGCGCTCCATGATATTTTTGTCAACTCTGCTGCGATCATTGCCATGGTGGCTGTATGCGTTAGCCAGTAGGCATGGATATGCTCAACGCGATTTGACTGCACAAATTCTGCAAGCCATAGCGCCTTTGGGAAAAGCACTAGATTGTTCACAAGGTTACGCAGACCACCCGAGTGGCGAAAGATACCGACAATTTGTTGAATCACTGCAACCGGACGTTGGCGCAGCATCCGAAGCGCACCCCAAACGATCTTAAATGATATGAGAGCAGGACTGACAACTTGCTCAATCAGCCCAGACTTAACGGACAACGATGTCGGCATACATTCGCGGCGTCTGGCCGGAAGAACCCAGAAGTTGGTCGATAACTCTCGGAACATGGCAAGCTCATCCAACACGAAGATTTCAGCCTGCTCGCTAAACGGCGTTGACGTAGTAACAAACATCACACGGACTGCCGGAGATAAATTGATATTGCTGTTGGTTTCAAACACTAGTCAGGCACCAATTTTTCTTGAGAATTGGCTCACCAGTTCGGCTGAGCGGTGCAATAATATTCATTACTTACGGCAATCTTCTCAACCCATTCTGACATTGTGTGAATGAGGCTCAGCGAGAACTGTCGCTGCAACTTGGAGGCATCAAAAACAGTATGCCCTGATTCGATTAGCAAGTCCTTTTCTGGGAACGGTGTAAATTCTAGCTTCGCACTCGTCTTATGTGCGATTGACTCCGCGATAATGCGTAAACTAATATCTTCTCCTAGAGTGTTATAGATTTGATTACGACTAGAGCCGGCCAAGCAGGTAACTAAGATTTGGTGGCATAAATCCTCGACGTGGGTAAAGGTCCGACGCAATGAACCATCACCATATAGTTTGATTATGCCGTTGGTGACGGCTTGTTTTATAAAGGTGCCCACAGTACCATATGAATATTCAGTGCCAATTGAATTTCCGTAGGGCACGCAAATTCGGTAAATGGTGTAATCGATGGCGAAACTATTGCTATAGACGTTTAGCAACTGTTCGCATGCCAGCTTGTTAACTGCATAGACTGTCTTGGGTAGGCAATTGTCATTTTCCGTCAACGCCAACTCGCCCCCCTGATAAACAAGCCTAGTCGAGGGGAAAATCACGCGAGGATGTGATCCAGATCTCCGAATTGCTTCAAGAATATTAACCAAACCGATTTCGTTTACCTGAATGAACTGTTCAGCCCGCTCAAATCCGACATGGGTTCCGGCCAACCCAGCAAACATAAATACGGCGTCAACGTCCCAATCTATGCCTCGCAGATTGCCCGAGTTTGCAATATCAACCACTCGATAATTGAATTCGGCGCTGAATGCATCTGGCGTCAGTCCGTAAGCTTTAACGGCATTACCTGCTTCCAAGAGAAAATGCATGAGGTGACGGCCTATGTAGCCATCAGCACCAAATACTATACATTTTTTGTTATGCATGTTAGAAGTTAAAATCATTGCTTGATTCCCGCATTTCGCTGCCACAGTTCCTTGATTGCTGACAGCGTTTTGCTTTGAAGCAGAATTTCACTATAAAGCGCTTCCCGGTCGCTAGCGAAGTTGATAGATGCATGGAATTTGAGCATCGCATTGACGAAATGGTTATCCTGCTCGGCTTCTATCACTTGAGTACCGGCATTAGTTTCAAGAACCAGACGGGGACGATGGTCTTGTCGCGCAGTGAACGCGCGTTCGGCAGTTAGTTTGCCAAACTGGCCAAGCAACTCGTATCTGCACTGGTAGAAGCTATCGAAGCTAAACGCCAGCGAAGCGCCTATCCCGGAATGGTTAGCAAGAAAAGCGCTGCCATAGGTCTGAGTGCCCTTGGCCTTATGGTGGAATAACGTGGCGGCCTTCACCTCGAATTCATCGCCAAGCAAGAAATGAGTTGCGCGTACAGGATAACCTGCCGCATCCATCAAGACACCGCCTCCAATCGCATGATCGTACCGAAAATTACCATCAAGCAATGGCGGAAAGCCGAACGAACTTGAAAAGTGGCGTAGCTCACCGATTATTCCCGACGCCAGCAGTTCCTTCACTTGCAGATGCTGTGTGTGATACTGGAACATGAAACCTTCCATCAAGACCAGCGAATTAGCACGTGCGCGCGCTACCATCTCTTGGGCGTCGGCCTCGCACAAGGCGATCGATTTCTCAGCGTAAACGTGCTTTCCAGCCGAAAGCGCTCGATCAATCCATTTCTTGTGCAGGCCGGTAGGAAGCGGAATGTACAGAGCATCGACATCAGATGTTTCAACTAGCTCGTCATAGCTACCATAAGGCTTACACGCGAAATCAGTAGCAAATGAGGCAGCCTTGACACCATCGCGACTGGCGATGCCTGTCAGATCGAAATGTGTGTCTAGCTGGCGAATAGCTGGAATCATTGATCGGTGAGCAATATTGGCGCATCCTAGTACGCCTATTCGGATGAGTTTAGTCATGCCAGTAATAGATTAATGGTGCCATTGGAAGCCTATGGCTGAAATTAGGCTACGTGCTGCAATATTGAGGTAGTTGTTGTACAAAATGAATTTAGACAATTGGTTCAGGGTCATCCAGCAATATTTTTCAGGTACATCGATCGGGAAATCATCGTGTACTTCAACGATCATGTTGCGGTTCTGCTCCTTGAAAAATCGTCCGCCTTCCTCGCTTTGTAAAGTCGAATACCAGATGTTCTCCGGGCGCGACTGCAATACTTCGTCGATGAAAGTCACCGAATATTCATTGAAGCCGGTCCTGTAATTTCCGGTGAGACATTGGACAGTCGGGGCTAGTTCGATAATGTCGAAGTTACCGCTCTCCAGTTTTGCCTGTACCAAGAAGTGATAGACACCGTGGATCTCCTTTACGATGAATGCTATCAGGCCTTCCTGAGACGGTTCGATCATTGGCTGGTCCCAACTAATAACTTCACGATTACCAATTTCAACGTTCACACCGATGACAGAAAAATATTTACCATCTTTATGGTTAATACTACGGCCGTCAAAGCTCCAAGAGTCCAGGGAATTTAGCGGCTTAGAAGTGACCTTCAGATCGTAGCGAGATTTTATTCCGGTGATCCAAGATATGATTTGCTCGAAACTGTTTTGATAAATCTCGTTGTTAAGAAACGAATTTAACAAACGATTGTCAATTTGCAAATTGTTGCTCAGGGCCGATAAGAACTCGAGGGTGTTTGTATTTAATGAACCGTAGTTAATACCAGAAATCACTGTTCTAGTGTCCATATTGACAAAGTTATCGTTCTTGATTAACTTTTTCAATTGTCCGAGTGTAATCCAAATGAAATTCTCGGGCACCTCGATTGGCTCACTTTCTGCCAATTCGACAATGATATTACGGTTTCGCTTGCGGAGAAACCGTGCACCCTGCTCGGACTGCAATTGGTCAAGTAATACCCTGACCTGCTTTTCTCCATTAAAGTATTCAAGGAACAAAGGCCGCCGGCCCTTGTGTACCTGCGTGTAATTACTTTTTGTTGCCTGCAGCGTGGGAGAAATTTGGACTAAATTCACGTTGCCTGGCTCGATCTTTCCTTGCATTAAAAAGTGCAGCACCCCGTTTCTCTTCTGAGCCAATACTCCCAAGTATCCAATTTCTGGCTGGTTGATAATCGGTTGATCCCAGTGGGTCAGACTTGTCCAGTTGGTCTCAACATGAATGCCCTCAATAGAGAAAAACTTGCCGCTGTCGTGAACCACGTTTCCAGTATTCGAGTCTATGCTCCAAGAGCGCATTTTATCCAATGGGATTTTATTCACACGCGTGTTGGCATTCGCATTCATAGAAAGAAGCCAAGCACTAATTGAGGAATTAGGCGTAATCACAGAATCTTTCGCCATTGCACTTTTGGCAAATTCTATCTCGTTATAGGAACTGCTCATATCCTGCTTTCTTAAATTTGAAGTTAGTCATAAATTATGGCGCCAGAAGTATTAAAGCATGCAGTGCCATTTAGAAATCTCCTCCAGCTTATTTTCTATGTTATGCGAACTAGCTTGTGAAGGGCCATTTTTTGCATTACCAACATTCATTGCACGCAAATAATATAAACATTAATGATTTAGAATAATTTACTCACCTCAATAGATATTCAGGTATACAGGTCATTTCGGATGTGAACATAAAATTTATGTCTGCTGTATTGTCAAATTTCAATCAGTTTAAATCTATTTTACTAACTCATCAATGTACTTACAAGTCAGCGTTTTGAAGGTGCAAATTGGCCGATTAAGTATCATACAAGCCATTCATAACTTCGGTTCGCCATTCGGGATGCCGTGCATCGGTTCCCGACGCAACAGCCAGATAGCTTTGCAACAGATTTCGAGTCTTTTCGCCTGGTCTTCCGTTACCCAAGACATATCCATCTACAGATACAATAGGAGATACCTCAGCAGCGCTACCGCATAAAAACACTTCATCTGCTAAGTATAGTTCGGTACGATCGATCGATCGCTCCACCACTTCCCAACCCTCTGCACGCGCCAATTGAATGAGCGTATCGCGTGTAATGCTCTCCAGCACTGATGAGGTAGTATGCGGTGTGGCCAAAACATTATTGCGAACCATGAATAAACATGCACCAGCGCCTTCTGCAACCTTGCCATCCTGGCCAAGGAAAATTGGCAGATCATAGCCATCACTCTTAGCCTGCAAATGCGCATATCGTCCATTGATATAGTTCGCCCCAACCTTTGCGCGAGGAGGGAGCACGTTATCGCTGATACGTTGCCATGATGAGATACATGCGTTATAACTTGGAATATTTGATAATTCAGTGCGTGGTTTGTCCATAGGCGCAATAAACATCGAAACAGGTTCGCTTGAATTCCAAGTTCCTTGTCCATCAACAAAAATTGTCATGCGTATAGCAATATCACCACTGAAGTCATTAGCCACTAATACTGCATTAAAGGCGTTCTCAATTTCGGGAGTGCTATAAGGTGGTTTCAAGCGCAATAAGCGGCAGGATTCAAATAACCTATCGATATGCTCCCTTAAGCGGAAAGCGTACAACTTACCTTCATCTGCATTTCTGTAACAGCGAATACCCTCAAATACGTTCAAACCAAATTGAGCCATTGGTGAAAGCACACCAACCATCGCTTTACCCTGTGGTATTAATTCACCACGAATCCAAATTATATTTTCTTTCATAAATTGCACGCAATTATTCAAAAATTTTATTTTTACATAACATTAAATCAACTCCTCAACATGAGATACATATTTAGCATAAATATTATCAGAAGAAAAATTTTCTTGGAAATATTTTAATATTTCTTCTCGTTTTCCATCTTGCAAATAAAGGTTCCGCTGCTTTAAAATATGTGTTAAATCCTCTAATGTGTTATAGAAATATCCACTCCCAACTTCATTCAATTTCAACTGAACCTCTCCCTTTAAACACGTAAGTACAGGTAGACCTCCAGAAAGATATTCAACAAATTTATTAGGTAAACTCATTTGAAAATCAAAAGAAGACTCATAGGGAAGAAACCCCAAATCAGAAAATGACATTAAAGTAGAAATATCAGTTGCATCTAGGAAACCGGGAAAATAAACATTAGAGTAATCCTTATACAGATCTACAAAATAATCTTTACTCTGTCCATTTCCGCAGAAAACTATACAATAATTATCTAAGATTGTAGGATTTTTTTGAGCAGCCAGGAATAGATGGTCTAGCCTACATGTAGGTAAAGACATATTACCAAAAAATGATATTATAACTTTACCACTTCTCTTGTGACTTATAATTTCCTGAAATTTATTAATGTTACTATCCATTATTTGATGAATTGGATATGCCAAATGAAAGAAAAGATCACGCCTCTCATTTCTATAAACTTTTCTCTGGCAAAATTGAAGCATGGATTCAGTAATTGAAACAAGTGAAGTAGCTTTTTCGAATATATACTTTTGCGTAAGGAAATAAGGATATGCACATATTCTAGCCAGAAATCTTAAAAACCGATTGTTAAATATTCGAAGAAATATATCAGGCCATAAATCTCTAACATCAACTAATACTGGCACTCCAAATTTTTTTCCATAATAGACTGCCACAAATGCCAAATCCAAAATTGGATAACTGGATATAATTCTGTCAGGATAAGATATTTTTTTTAAATATTGATACGTTTTAAACGCCAATACAAAATTACTGAAGAGTCGAGTTACTCCCACATTATTTTTATATACAATAGTATGAAGACAATGTATTTCTATGTTTTCATTATATTTAATTATTGTATCTTTAGAGAAACGATTTTTTTTTATAGCATGATCAAAAGTAGAAGTAATCCAAGCAACTTTATGGCCCTTTTCCGAAAAATATTGTGAAAGCAAGCCAGAACGATGCAATCGTGTATTGCCAGAGTCAAATGGCATCGGCTCCCCAACTGATATAATCCATATATTCATAATCGATTTTGCCAACAGGAAAGAATTTATTTATATTTATCCAAGACTTTTTTTAATGCTTGTCTCATGCTTCGAAATTCCTCTATAGGTACAGCAGGTGAACCAGTAACAGTGCCCTTTTTAGAAACATCTTTTGTTACAACAGCACTCATGCCGATAGTAGCTTCGGCACCAATATGCACTTGATTCATAACAACAGATGCTGGCGCTAACCAGCTACGAGCACCAATAATGACACTACCCCCGATCATGGACTGAGCAATAACAGCAGTATCTGCACCAATCAGAACATTATGAGAAATATGACATTGATTATCAATTTTTACTCCATCCTCAATTACGGTATCTTTCAATGCCCCACGATCAATACTAGTATTTGACCCAATTTCAACATCCATACCAATTCGAACACCGCCTATTTGCGGAAATTTTTCGAAGGCACCAATATTATTGCGCTCATAGCCGAAACCATCAGCACCAATAACCGAACCAGAATTAATTATAGATCTTTCCCCAATTGAGACATTTGAATATACAGTCACATTCGGAAAAAGTATTACATCTGCGCCAATAACTGAATTTTCACCTACTGAACAAAAGGGTCCAATTGAAGCACTAGTAGAAATAATTGCAGTCGGATCAATATTAGCTGTTGGATGAATTCCTTTTGGAGGTTTTGATATTTTAAAGTATTTGTTTATCACACGGGCAAACAATAATCTCGGATTATCTACGATCAATATCGTACGGTCATTGCAGACTTTAATTTCATTTCGCGAACAAATAATAGTTGTTCCTTTATAATTATTATTTAATATTTCCTCTGGTGCAATCTTTTCATTGACAAATAGTAATGCTCCATGACAAGCATTATCCAACGATTTAACGCTTCTGATTTCTCGATACATGTCGCCTAATAATGTAATTGGCATATCGGAAGATAATTCGATTATATCTTGAGCCACAGGAAATTTATTATTCATCTTCATCTTTTTATATAATTACACGCCTTGCTTCAAAAGCCTCAGCAAATTTAACGTTTACCATTAGACCTCTAACTTGCGCTAACGCTCTAAATATATCAGGGCCATGGTAGGGTCTTGCCTGTTGACTTTTATAACATTCCCATGAATTCAATTTTGAATCTAAATGATGCTCATCAAGTTGCACAAAGAAATTCAACTCCGTTTTCAATGAATTCCAAACAAACTCATAACCTAGAATAGTAGAGTGTTTAAATGCTCGCATGGCTTCATTCGCTATTGTCATATGATCTTGATGTAAATCAAAAGAGCATGGTGCTAAAACCAATTTCGGTTGAATTTTATTCTTCAATACTACCATCTCTTCAAGAATTTCTTGCCTATATTGCGGGAATTTTCTCACAGGAAAATCATAACTAATTATTCTATTTTCATCAATACCTAATTGAGCGCAACTCAGTCTCATTTCATACAACAACTGATCTGGCTCAAATCCAAGAGCACGAGTACTTTCAGCGCAATTTGAAAAATTTGAATAGTAAACAGAATGCCCAAGTTCCGAAAGTTTCGCTATTAATCCACCACAGCCTATTTCATCATCAGGATGAGGACAAAGTACTAATATATTTGATTTTTTATTAAGCATATACATAATTTTTAATTTTTAAAATAAAAATAACTTACGGCTGAATGCGTAAGATTAAACCTTTTGAAGTATTTGGATTGAAAACGTATCGCAATGCAATAATCAATAAGAACAAAAGATTTGAAATACGCCATCCATGATTATAATAAAACAAACCCCAAACAAATACTTCAGAAATTGACAATACCAAGATAAAAGTCCCCAATCCCTTACTACAAGATTGAGCTAAAAATCCAAAAAACAAAGCAAATGCTATTCCCATAAGTACTATAATCCCAGCATCAAATGATATGATAAAGTCACCTATAAAAGTAGCGAATACATTAATACTAAATCCATATGCGGCCATTAAATCTTCAGCTTGTTCTGGTATAGACTGCCTGTCAAAGCCAAGAATTTGAAAGATTAAACGTATATCATTTGGCTGATTAGCTGCAACTGCATAAAAGCGATTAAAGTTTCCAAATTGGTGTGAAAAATAATCGATAAAATACATTGATAAATCACCCGATGCTTCTCCTCTGCCAAAAGTAACTAAAAGGAACAGCCCCAAAATAAATGCAATAAATATTAAAATTATTTTATTGATACGTTTTCTGAGATTGAGCTCAATATAACTATATAAGCTAATGTAGATAAGACAAGCCATCAACATCCACATCAATAAAGCACCTCTACTCATGTCTATTGCCAACCCAGTAAGAGGATAGGCAAGTGATGATAATAGTAGCAAATTTTGCAATTTTTTTCTATCGGGATAGATAATTGATATTATTAAAAACATTGCAAACTGTATATAATACAAATTTAATCCAATTAATGAAATATACTCTAACAATCCATAATCAAAAGAAATATTGCCTGCTATCTTTTGCGATCTGTATGCCGTAGGTGAAAGTATATTATTGAATATATTTTCTATTTTAAGAATTAGATTTACTATTGAAATGAATCCCAGCATAACTAGGATCCTAGAAAATGGCAACAACAGTTGATAATTACCAATTATTATTATTTTATTAAATTTAGTTGCGTGAATAATAACAGGCCAGAAAAATAGCACGAGCGTAAAGCCGAGGAAAGCTGAAGCTTCAATGGTATACCATGCAGAAAAATGTTCAATTAAACCCGCACTCAGAAAACTAGAAATATATAATGATAAAATGACTCCGCCCGGGCTTTTTAATCTTTTTTTCTTAAACAAATAAAGAAATGGTAATCCCAATATAAATACCGGTATCAGTAAATATAGCATTATTTATTTTGTTTATCAACAGTAATTTTAAGACGCATACGCCGAAAATAGTGATATGTTAGTTCTAATTGGAGTATCGTAACCCCTATCAAGTAGTACGGTAACGCGTTTAATGAACCATTGTTTCGATAAAAATAGTGTTGAATATTTAGCTTGCTTTGTATCCATGCTCTCTTATCACTGCTACGGGTTGCAGAGTTTTGCAATACACGATAAGCACTCATTGGCTCCTCAATAAATACTAGGCTCCATGATGAGGAAATCCAGAACCAGAGTGGGTAGTCCCCCATCTTCCAAGACTCTAAACGATCTCCTAACTTATTGAAAAAACCGTCAAGACATATTTTTCTATAAACAACAGTCGGCGAGGGTATGGGGTTACCCAGATAAAGAGCATGCCTAGCGAGACTCTTACCTATGACTTTAGTTTCGAAGTCCCCTAGGTAAACCTGTCTAGCCTGGGTATAGACCAGACCGACGGATAGGTTTTTTTCAAGTACAGCATATTGTTTTTCAAGCTTATGGACATCTATCCAGTAATCATCACCTTCCAAGTAGGCAATATACGGAGCTGATGCCGACTGTAGAAGTTGCCTCCAGTTTTCCGCTGCACCTACATTTTTATCCTGGACAACCAGCATTATCTTGTCTGGATATTGCTGCTGATACTCCCTCAGGATATCAGATGTACCATCAGTAGAGTGATCGTCGTAAATGTGTAGATTCCATCCAAAAGTTGTCTTTTGAGAAAAAACACTATCAATGGCTTCTCGTATGTACTCTCTGTGGTTATAAGTAATTAAACACACTGTCAGCTTATTGTGCATTTTTTTCTCTTTAGAAGCCGCTGCTCGACTGCCATTTTGAGTATGTGTCATTACACAAGTACAAACTTCGACTTCAGGATGCGCAGCGCCTGGTTCCGTGTCACGCTAGACACCGCAATCCCTGCCAGCAAAACCAAAAGACCGAAGACGGACATGAATAAAAAACTGAGCACTCTGTCATCAACCCAACTCACAATTTGGTCTGCCGCGCACCCTACAAGTATCATCACCAATAAGATTGGAATTACGTCCTGGAAGTACCATTTGACATTCAAACCCGGCGCAAACTTGCGGTGAACCAGCGGCAGCCACAGGATGAACACAACCAAGTTCAGACCCAACCAAACATAGCCAGCGCCAACTGCTCCAAAATTAACAGCGGACCACAAAGTGGTCGGAATGAGAAGACACACAAACACGGCGTTGCCAACCAAGTGCATGCTTAAGTTGCCCTTAGCGTACTGCAAATAATATGGGAAGGCTGCTACGCTCAATACGCCGTTGCCGAGGGCGTAAAGAGCTAGAACGGGAGCAGCTTGCCGGGCCATAGAATGGTCTCCGGTCCATGTCCACAGCAAGGGTTCCGCGCAAAACGCCATTGAAACGGCAACCGTACCGGCTAGTACTGTAACATACTGCGTGCTATGCCGGTAAAGTTGGATTAGGCCTGCCTGATCGCCCTCTGCCTCCAGCTTGACCATTCGTGGCATGATGGCGGAACTGATAGGTCCAGTTAGCATCATGATACTGCTAGCCACCAGCACCGCCAACATAAAGCCGCCATACTCAGCCAACGGAAGTATTTTAGACAATATTAGTTTGTCAGTTTGAGTTGCAAGAATCCAAACTGAAGAAGTGAAAGCAATCGTCATCGAAAACTTCAACACCGGCTTTAGCGGTGCCCACTCCCAACTAATCGGTTGATCTGAAGGGAGTAGAGGAAGCGTCCGGTACGCCAACGTAATAATAATTACAAGTTCTGCCAGCGCGACAACCAGCTGGTAACCAAAAAAAGCGGTAGGCGCTGCACTGAACAAGATCAGAACGGGAATTACACCGACAAATCGCGCTGTTGCGATTGTGGAGTTGAAGCCGGCAAGTAGCACTATACGTTCTGCACCACTAAGCACTCCTCGGTAAAACCCACACATCATACGAAGGCCCACTGTTATTCCCATGAACTGGATTGCAGCGCCCACTTCAGCAACGGAAAGTTGAGCTATCTGTAGCCATCGGGACGCAATTAAACTCGCTCCTGAAAAAAGCAGCAGCCCGCTACAAAGCGCAAGCATCAGAAACACGCCTTCCAGTGAACGCAATAATCGACGGTAATCAAGGAGTGACAGCGCACCACCATTGAAGCGTGCCGTTTCACGAGCTACGGTGGGGGTCAATCCAACGTCCAGCAATCCAAACCATGCCTGAAGTAAACTGAAAAAGGCAACGAGCCCAAATGCTTCATTGCCCATGTACTTCATGTAAAGAGGCAGAAGTAAAATGCCTATTAAAGTTATATAAATTTGGCTTAGATAACCGGCAAAAATATTACTTTGGAGAGCCCCTACCTGATCGCGCATATACGCTTTACTGTTGATGGCTATAAACTTCACCGCGCTCACACATCAGGAAGATGCTTGAGCATAAGTCCGGGTACGCCTGACCCAGTTTGTAGCAACCATCGAGATATTCCTTGGAAATAATATCTGTTTGCAACAACTGGTCCCATTGGAAATTGGCCAGTGCTTTAAAGAATATGCCTGATCTGTAAACAACTTTCAGACCAGCCGCTGTAGCGTCACGCTCCAGCGTGTCCAGCGTGTAAGTACAGCGATGACCGTGCTCTGCCTCTGCGGGTGTAACTGCAGCGTTATGACTTATGAGGCCCATCTTTACGGCAATTTGCCGTGAAGGAGCATTGGCATTCGGGCAGACCAGGAAAAAGCGTCCGCCTTCGGCCAGCCATTCATCGTTGATGCGCTTGAGTACCCGGATCGGGTCATCAAGGTGCTCTAGCACATGGGTGAGTACGATGTTGTCGTAGCGTTTGGGGAGTTTTGCTGTTTCAAACAGTGCATGCACATATTGGACTTTTTCCCCCAGCTTTTGTCGCGCTTGTGCAATAGCGTCCCCCGAGGCTTCCACGCAGGTCACATCATCAAATCGCTCCAAAAAGCGTCTCGTGAAATCGCCTTTGAAGCTCCCGAGTTCGAGAAAACTGCCGGGTCTGAAAAATGGCTCAAACGATTGGATCATGTACGGGTGCATGACATCGAAGTCAAATCCGTATGCGTATTGATGGTCTGCTGTGTCTTTGATTTCGACGTTGTAATCACGTTGTGTGGTCATGTTTTTCCTTCAAAGTGTTAGGGTCATCACCAGTGCAGCACCTGGTGCGCATTCAATGGAGAAACCGAATTTTTGATAAAGCTTGATAGCGGGCCGGTTGGTCGTAGCCACTTCAAGCTGCAGGTGCTTGAATGACTGATGTTGGAGTGTATGAATGCAATGCGCCATCAGTTGACTGGCAACGCCCATTCCGATGCAAGAGGGAATCACACTCACACTAGTGATGAAGGCCACACGTTTATCAGGGGCGTTGCAATAGGCGGCAACCAGTCCAGTCAATTGGTCAGCTTGCCATGCTTCAAAGCGGCAGGCGTTTTCCCAAATTTTGAGTGCATAGGAGTTCAAATTTACCCGTGTTGACAAGGGGGGGGTGAACGTGTTGTCACAGACCTTTAGGTGTTGCAGCACCTCGTTGAGACTGGACCGATTGTCAGCGTATTGAATTTTCTTGCCGCTCACAGCACCAATTCCGCCAAACCGAAACCCAGCCGTCCAAACTCATTGCCGTTGTAGAGCAGGTAAACCTTGCCGTCGGATGCAAAAACATGTGGATAGCACTGCATGTCACTGTCCCATTCACCGGGCGTGCCTTCCAGTGCGGGGGTGTCATCGTCGCGTACCCAATTGGTCATGTCATCAGACCAAGCATGTCCGATACGATAACCACGGCCTTTTGCTTTTCGAAAGTCAAATGATTCACGGTAGCAAAAAAACATGTGCAAGCGTTGGCCAATTTGCACCACGGTCGGCAATGCTTGGCTTTCATCCGAGCCGAGGCGGTCGGGCACAATTTGGCGCGACTCTTCTTTGATCCAATGAACGCCATCATTGGAGGTTGCGTGTCCTATCTTATAAGTCCGGTCTGGCGCGGCATCTGGGGCATATTTCTTCCATCCGGTGCCAAAGATGTACCACATGTGAAACACGCAATTGATCATTTTGACAAAGCCATCACCGACCAAGCAGGGTTCGTGGAGTGAGGCTGCGAGTACGGGGCCCGGTCCTGTACGTTCAAACGTCAACCCCCCATCGCGACTGATGGCCAATCCAATACCTGTATCCACAGAAACTGAGACTCGTCGATTCCATCCGCAGGTGTAGCCGTACACTTCGTCGCCATGGCGCATGACGCTCATGGGGAAAATGCCGTGCTCGTCAAAGGTACCTAACTCGCCAAGGGGTATGACTGTGCGATCGGATACCCGAATCACATCGCGCAAATTCTTTCGCATGTCCACAAAGGAGATGTGACTTAGAAATTTACCATTTGTGTCGGTAGCCCTTGTCGAGAAATAAATACGAATGGCATCGTCCATCAACAAGGCTTGTGGTGATTGTGCAAACTGCTGGCATGCATTGGGCAGTTGATGTTCGGTAGGATTGAATATCAAACCGTGTTTGATCCACTTCATCGTTTACTCCAACTCGCCGTCAAGCACCGCCAAACCAAATCCATAACGGCCTACTTGGTCTCCCAGATAGGCCATGTATGTCTTGCCATCGAGCTCAAATACATGGGGGTAGCTGATCATTTCAGCATCCCATCCTTGCTCGGATACATCAATGCCAACCTTGCTGTCGTCGCGCGTCCAATCCTTCAGATTGACACTGCTGGCGTATCCGATGCGGTATCCGTTTTGCTTGCCACGATAATGGCTGCTAAAACGGTAGCAAAAGAACATGTGGTACTTGCCATTGGCGTAAAAAACGTCGGGACTGGCTTGTGCTTCGTCTTCTTCAATACGACTGGGTATCAAGTCTCGGTTCAACTTGATCCAATGAATGCCGTCCAAAGATGTAGCCATTCGGATTTTGTAGACCGGCTCCGCACGACCATCGACCATCTTCCATTTGCGGCCAGCGATGTAAAACAACTGCCAGTGACCATTAAAGCGCCGCACTTTTGGGCCACTCAGAACGAAGGGTTCATCAGGCGAATAACTCAAGACAGGACCAGCTCCTTTTTTTTCAAATGTCGCACCTTCGTCGTGACTGATTGCCACGCCTATCGCAACATTGAATGGTACGGATTCGCAACGTGTCCAGCCAGCGTAATAGGCGCGAAGTTCTTGTCCATCACGGATCACAGATACAGGATAAGTCCCAAACTCATCAAATGAACCCAAGTCACCCAGGCTCAAAATGGGTTGGTCTGCAATCCGTCGTACTTTGAACAGATCTTGACGGTCAAGGTCAACCCAGGCCGAATAACTGACGTACTTACCTTGTGCATCGGCTAATGGTCTGCAGGAGAAATAAACCCGTACATGGTCATCAAATACGAGTGTAGCTGGTGCTTGTGCAAACTCTTGTAACCATGGACGATCATGGACATCTTGTGGCGTAAAAACTTTGCCTAATTTTTTCCAATGAAACATTTCAAATCAACTCGTAATTCGAATTGATGCATTCCTGCACCACTTCAATGGGGTTAAACATCAACACGTCAACGATGGAAAGCCATGGTACAAATGGTGCCGCAAACTGCGAGTATTCAAATGATTTGGCTTTGATGAATTGCAGTTTGACGCCGTGAGATAAAAATTGATTTCTGTCATAGAGCTCTGTTCCACCAATTGTGTTGATGTAACTATCAGCATGCGTGGCGTTGCACAGGGCAATGACTTTATCTTGCGCTTTCAGTTCATGATTTATGGGAAAATTTGAAGAAATAATTATCTTTGTTTCTATTTTTAAATGCCGACATATTTCATTGAGAGAATTCTCTATATACGTGAAGAGATTGCCATCCTTGAATCTAATAATTTTTTCAAGCAAAGGGTAAAATTCATTAAAATATGGCGCTTTTATATATGCGCCTTTAAACTGACCGAGTAATTTTTCCCTATTAAATTCTGAAGACAATTCCCGCTGAACGATATCGAGCATGTCTGAATCTTTTTTCAATGGCAATGAAAATATTGCATCGGCACCATTTACGAGCATTCGGTTTCTATTGATCCAGCCTTTTTTTGTATATTTTATGTTGTCATACACAATAAAAAGATCAACAGCCGCAATCAACTGAAAATAGCCTATATACGGCATAAAATATGGCTGCATGATGCCTAGTCTCATGATTTTCTTCTGATTATTGTGCTGCTATGAAATTGGAAATTTTCGCAACAATATCCAAAGAAAGATCCGGATAAATTGGCAGGCACAGTATTTGCTTGGATGCAGCACTTGCATGCTTTAAATTCTCTGGATTCGCCGAAGGCAAACCCCGGTACATCGGGAATTCCGTGATAAGTGGATAAAAATAACGCCTTGGATTGATGCCCGCATCCTTGAGGCGTTGATTCAAATCATCTCGGCTAATCGGGTAATCTTTTTGAACGAGTATAGGAAAATATGCATAGTTAGCTAGGGTTTCACCAGAATCACTCAGACACTGAATGCCCTTCACACCTTTGAGTTGTTCTCGGTATGCGTTGTCAATGATTTTGCGTTTTGCGAGCGCATCATCAATATGTTTGAGTTGCAGTAACCCAAATGCGGCATTTATTTCACTCATTTTTCCATTAATGCCAGGTGCAACCACATTGATTTCACCAACATGACCAAAGTTTTTGAGTTGATCAATGCGGACTTTCGTTTTTTCATCAGGGCTAATGATCGCCCCACCCTCGAAAGTGTTGAATACCTTGGTGGCATGAAAACTCAAAACAGACAGGTCACCATGGTTGAGCACACTGCCGCAATGGCACTTGACCCCAAAAGCGTGGGCTGCGTCGTATATGACTTTGAGGTTGTAGTTGTCTGCGATTTTTTGTATAGCATCCACATCACATGAGTGTCCGTAACAATGCACAGGCATGATGGCTGTGGTTTGCGGTGTGATGGCGGCCTCAATTTTTGCCGGGTCCAGGTTCAGCGTGTTGGGATCAACGTCCACGAACACGGGTTTGATGCCGTTCCACAGTAATGAGTGGGCCGTAGCAACAAAAGAATAAGGGGTGGTGATCACTTCACCCGTGATGCGCAAAGCTTGCAGGGCGGTAACAAGCCCAATCGTTGCATTGGTGAACAGGCTGATGTGTTTCACCCCCAAATATTCGCAAAGCTCTTTTTCCAACTGTTGGTGAAAAGGGCCACCATTGGTCAGTACTTTGTTTTCCCAGATTTGTTTCAAATACGGGGTGAACTCTTCCAAAGAGGGCAAAAAGGGCTGAGTGACGTAGATGGGTTTGGTCATGTGGAGGATCTCAACATAAAGAATTGAATCGTTATAAATCTTTTTTCAAGTAAGGAGTCAGCAAAAAACAATAATCTCATTAATTTCCGCATATTTCTTTAACAATTTTTTCATTTTGTTGATTTGAAATATGTGGTCCCATTGGCAAACTTATAACGTGCTGCGCCACAGCATCACCAACGGGTAGCTTCACTGTGACGTCTGCCACTGCAGGTTGTTTGTTCAAGGGAATGGGGTAGTGCACGGCAGTGGGGATGCCGGCTTGTTTCAGATGTTCTTGCAGAGCTTCGCGGTTGGGCACTTGGATGGTGTATTGGGCCCAGGCGCTGGTGTTGTGGGGTTCGATGTAAGGGGTGACGAGGGCCACAGAAGATGGATCCCCGCTTTCGCGGGGATGACATTTGAAGAGTTCGCTGTATGTGTCGGCCACGCGTTGGCGTTGTGCCAGTTCTTCGTCCAGCACAGCCAGTTTGGGCAACAGGATGGCGGCTTGCAAGGTGTCCAGGCGGCTATTCACGCCCACGCGCACATGGTGGTAGCGGCGGTCTTGGCCATGGCGGGCGATCTGGCGCATGACTTTGGCCAGTTCGTCGTCGTTCGTGAAAATCGCCCCGCCGTCACCGTAGCAGCCCAGCGGTTTGCTGGGGAAGAAGCTGGCGCACGCGATGGTTGACAGGTTGCAGCTCTTGCGGCCTTTGTACGTTGCGCCAAAGCTTTGTGCAGCGTCTTCAATCACCGGAATGCCGTGTTTGGCGGCGATGGCGTTGATGGCGTCAAAGTCGGCGCATTGGCCGTACAGGCTCACGGGCACTATAGCTTTGGTTCGCGGGGTGATGGCGGCTTCGAGCAAAGCCGGGTCCAGGTTGTAGGTGCGGGGGTCTATGTCCACATACACCGGCTTGGCCCCAAGCAGGGCCACGGTCTCGGCCGTGGCGATGTAAGTAAAGCCGGGCGTGATGACTTCGTCGCCCGGGCCTATGCCCAGCGCCATTTGGGCGATCTGCAGCGCGTCGGTGCCGTTGGCCACGCTGATGCAGTATTTGGAGCCGGTGTAGGCAGCCAGCTTTTCTTCCAGCTCGGCCACTTCGGGGCCGAGGATGTATTGGCCGTGGTCGAGCACGCGCTGAATGCCAGCGTCAATGTCGGACTTCAGGCGCTGGTATTGGGTTTTGAGGTCGATGAATTCCATGGCAGTGGCTTTCGTTTGGGCGGGTCAGGCTGCGCGTGTGAGCGTATCGCCTTGCAGGCTGTAAGTGGCACCCGTGTGGGGGCAGGTGGCTGAGCCATGGCCTTGCAGCGGCAACGGAATCTGTTCGCCAAACTGGCTCATCCAGCCCACTTGGCGGGCGGGAACGCCAACCATGAGGGCGTAGGGTTTGACGTCTTTGTTGACCACTGCGCCAGCGCCCACAAAGGCGTATTCACCAATGGTGACGCCGCACACCACGGTGCAGTTGGCCCCGAGCGTGGCGCCTTTTTTGACGAGGGTGTTGCGGTATTCGTTTTTGCGCTCAATGAGGGCGCGGGGGTTGTGCACGTTGGTGAACACCATACTGGGGCCGCAGAAGACGCCTTCTTCGAGCGTGACGTTGTCGTACACGCTGACGTTGTTTTGCACTTTGCAGCGGTCGCCAATGGTGACTTGGTTGCCGACGAACACGTTTTGGCCGAGGGATACGCCTTTGCCGATCTTGGCTCCACCGCAGACGTGGACAAAGTGCCAGACGCGGGAGCCTTCGCCGATTTGTGCACCTTGGTCGACGATGGCGCTGGGGTGGATGGTGGTGGTCATGGGGGAGATGGATACCGGATCGAGTCCGATATGACAGATTTAGCGGCGGAGGTTTGCAACGAAGGGGTGGACTTCGCCTTGGTCGCCTTTAACGATTTGGGCGGTGCGGATGACGTTGACGGTTTCGATGCAGTGACGGGCGTCGGCCAGGCCGTAGCCACGGCCCGCGAGGATTTCGCTGTAGCTGGTGGTGTGCAGGTCGGTAAAGCCTTCGCTGAATTCGAGCTGTTCGCCGCTGATGTCGATGTTGCGGTAGGTGGTTTTTTTGCCTTGCACTTCGGCGGGCAGGTCGTTGGCATCAATCGACAGGAACCAGCGAACGCGGGCGCGTTCGTATTCCAGGTAGCCTGCGGCTTTTTGGGTGTCGGTGTGGTGCACGACGTTGCGCTGGAGCTTGCCAAAGATGAAGTGCAGCATGTCGTAGAAGTGCACGCCGATGTTGGTGGCCACGCCGAATGATTTTCGGTTGTCGCCTTTCCAGCTTTCCTTGTACCACTTGCCTCGGCTGGTGATGTAGGTCAGCTCGACATCAAACTTGGTGTCTTTGGGGGCGGCGGCCACTTTGTCGCGCAGCTTGAGGATGGCGTCGTGGTGGCGCAGTTGCAGGATGTTGTAGACGCGTTTGCCGGTTTCTTGCTCAATCAGCGCTAACTCGTTCATGAGCTCGGGCGTGGGCACTAGGGGTTTTTCGCAGATGACGTCGCAGCCGAGGCGCAGGCCTGCCGCAATGTGCGGGTGGTGCAGATAGTTGGGCGAGCAGATGGCCACGTAGTCGAGGCGGGTGGCGGGGTTGCGCTTGAGCTGCTGGGCGTGTTCTTGGAAGCGCTCAAACTCGGTGAAGAATTCGCTTTGGGGCGAGATGCTGTCGATGATGCCGACCGAGTCGTTGATGTCATAGGCCACGGAGAGGTTGTGGCCCAGGTCTTGGATGGCGCGCATGTGGCGGGGGGCGATGTAGCCGGCTGCGCCGATGAGTGCAAAGTTTTTCATGGTGTGGTGTGCGGTGTGGCGGTGCTTAGAAGCGGAAGACGGTGAAGCCGACTTTGGCCATGGCGTGGCGGTCGTACAGGGTTTTGAGGTCTGCTGCGACAGGCTGGTGGTCGGTGTTGCAGTAGCTTTTGAGGGTGTCGGGTGTCAGTTCCCGAAACTCTTGGTGGCCCACCGCGATGACCAGGCTGTCAACGGAGTTCTGGGCATTGACTTCGCCCAGCTCAATGCCGTATTCGTGCTTGACTTCTGCAGCGTCGGCCCAGGGGTCGGTGACGACGACGGTGACGCCCCAGCTTTGTAGTTCTTTGACCAGGTCGGCCACTTTGCTGTTGCGGATGTCAGGGCAGTTTTCCTTAAAGGTGATGCCCAAGACGCCGACTTTGCTGCGGGCCACGTCGATGCCGTTTTGCAGCATGCGCTTGATGACGTTGCGTGCGGCGTAGCGGGCCATGTTGTCGTTCATGCGGCGGCCAGCCAGGATGATTTGCGGGTTGTAGCCCAGTTCTTCGGCTTTGTGCGTGAGGTAATACGGGTCCACACCGATGCAGTGGCCACCCACCATGCCGGGGCGAAATGGCAGAAAGTTCCACTTGCTGCCTGCGGCCTCCAGCACCTCCAGAGTGTCGATGCCGATGCGCTCGAAGATGACGGAGAGCTCATTGACGAAAGCGATATTCAGGTCGCGTTGGCTGTTCTCAATCACCTTGGCAGCTTCGGCCACTTTGATGCTGCTGGCTTTCCATGTGCCGGCTTTGATGATGCCGTTGTAAAGAGCGTCTACACCGTCGGCCACTTCGGGCGTGCTGCCGCTGGTGATTTTGCGGATGGTGGTGAGGGTGTTGACTTTGTCGCCGGGGTTGATGCGCTCAGGGCTATAGCCGCAGAAAAAGTCTTGGTTGAACTTGAGGCCGCTGAATTTTTCGAGCACGGGCACACACACTTCTTCGGTGGCGCCGGGGTAGACGGTGGATTCGTAAATAACGACATCATCTGGCTTGAGCACTTTCCCCACGGTTTCGCTGGCTTTGACCAGCGGAGTCATGTCTGGGCGATTTGCTTGGTCAACCGGTGTGGGAACGGTGACGATAAAAATTTGTGCTTGATTCAGGTCTTGAAGTTCAGAGCTATAACGCAAATGTTGCGCAGCTTGCAGATCTTCGGAGCGGCATTCGAGGGTGTGGTCTTTGCCTGATTGCAGCTCGTTGATGCGGGCTTGATTGATGTCAAAGCCGATGGTGTGACGGTGTTTGCCGAATTCAACCGCAAGTGGAAGGCCAACATAGCCAAGTCCAATGATGGCAATTGTTTTTTGTGGGTTTGTCATTTTATTTGAGAGATCTTAAGTGTTACCAGAAGAGACTTCCGACTTGAGCGCCTCGATCTCTAACTTGAGTGCCTCGTACTCTTCCATCTTGCGGCTGAGGAATCGGGTGGTCAGGGCCACTTTTTCTGCAATGCCCATGGGCGTGAGCAAATACACGTACTTGAACTTGTTCTTGCTGTTAGAGAAGTTCTGCATCTTCACAAGGCCCTTGTCGATGAGGGCGTTGAGGCAGTAGTTCAGGCCGCCCACGCTCATCCCCAGCTTCTCAGCCAGCTCGCGTTGGGTCAGGTCGGGGTTTTCTTGCAAGATGCGCATGATCCGAAAATGGGTGTCTTCTTGGATCTTGGCTTGACGGCTTGTCATTGGGGTAGCTTTAAAGTGGTATTGAAGAGAAGGGAAATGTGCTTCGGGCAGGCTACCGCAGTGCCGTATCACGATCGGCAGTGCGGTTTTAGAGTCGGCTAAGCTGATAAGTAGCGACTTTTGCTAGAAGCTGAACTGTACCGTATTTCAGCCGTCCGTTCGAAGTTTGAACAAAACAATTTATCGATTGCAGAATCTTTTTGGATGGCCGCTTTGTCTTGAATGCCATGAGCACCTTGCGCGATGGACAGAGAGCTTCCAGACCTTCGGGACATTCAGTCTGCGGTTGCCCTGCCCTGCTGCTGACACTAAATTAGTGCTTTATATCGCCGCACTGTCCATGAATGTCAGAGCTTGTAGCTGCAGCCGACCCAGATGAATTGCTGATCCTCCCTAGGGGGAAAGTCCGCCTTCACGGCATTGCTTTTGATGAGGATTTTTTGTCGGAGCTGGTTGCCCGGCACTTCAGGCGGCAACAGTGGCAGACCAAGCCCATGTTTTCGGACGCGTATGGCATCTACATGCGAGAAAACCCGTCTGCATACCGCCGCAAGTTCAAGACTGTGGCGCAGCAGGCTTACGCGCTGTTTGTGGCCCAGTTTGGCGACATGCCCTTGGATGAATTGCGCCATGTGCACATCACCGAGTTCAGGGACAGCCAATTGGCCCGTGGGCTGCACGCCAACAGCGTGAGGCGGCATATCAACATGCTCAATGCCATGGTGAACATGGCGTTCAAGCACCTGGACATGGATCGCCTCAGCCCTTTCCGGCGTTTGTACATCCGTGGCGAGGGGGAGTTGTCGCGCACCATGGCGCCTATAACCGTGGAGCACCTGTGCAAGGTCAAAGCGCACTTGCTCAGCCACCCCATTCCGTCGCGCTTGGCGGCGCTGATTCAGCTCAACACCGGCATGCGCATTTCAGAGCCCGTGCTGGCGCGCTTGGACGACTTGGTGCTGGACCATGACATTCCACACCTATGGGTGCGCAAAAACAGCCTGACCGACCGCAAAACCCAAGCCAGTATCCGCTGCGTGCCGCTGCTGGGCGTGTCGCTGGAGGCGGCCCAAGAACTGCATCGCCGAGCGGTCAGGCAAAAAAGCGACTGGCTGATGCCGCAATACGCATCAGAAATTGGCAACACCTCGTGCGCCGCCACTTTGAACAAATACATGCGGCACTTGGACTTCAGGACCCACATGTTCAGGCATGCCTTCATTGACCGACTGAAGGCCTGCGGTGATGTGCCTGTGCCAATTGCCGAAGCCATTACGGGCCACGGGCGCAACGCCTCAGAATTCGCCCGTTATGGTTCTGTAGGCTACACGCTGGAACAGAAAAAGGCGGTGATTGAGCGGATTTTGGTTTGAGTTGTGGGTTGGGATCTTTGCGGCCCTACCTAACAAATTTTGAGGGATGGTCTTGGCAGAGGCTGTTCCCGTATGAACAACGCATTGCACGACCTCAGTGCCCGTTTACGTTAGGTGTAATTCACTGAAGTTTGATGCCTGTTTTGTACGCCACTGCAACAATAGGGCGCATGTCTTGAGCTTGCTCCACAACAATGTCAATTTGGCGTCCACCTAATTGCCGCTCAAGCAGGGTCAACATTTTGATTTTTTGCATGAAAGTCTGCTGAGGCCCAGCGGCATCATCGGCTGATCGCACTTGTGGACAAACTAGAAGGTCAATGTCGCCGCCTCTTTTGGCATCATCCACGCGTGAGCCAAATAGCCACACGGATGTGCCTTGGCCGAATGCAGTGGTTGCAGCCTGGCAAATGGCCTGGATTTGGTCGGTGCTAAGGCGCATGCGGTTAATGTATGCTCGGCCGGCAACCCTGTAACAGTCACTACCACCCAAGGTGAAACCTATGAGAAAGCCGTTCAAAATCTGAAGGAAGCTACGAGCTTGTACTTGGACGAGTTTCCAATAAAAACTCACAGCCACCCGGCTACATCTTATAATTTAGACCCTATTACACGAAATGTTACACGCCTATCCAAAAATACTATAAGTCATTGATTTAAATTGGTTTTTTGAGCGCCTGGCTTTCTGATTTAACATTTAGGGATGGTCTGCACAACCCCCGCCAAATCGCGAGTTGATGCGTGAATGTTCATATGGTGAAACCAGCAATGAATTCTTCGCCAATTTCCCCGTCTTTTGGCCCATTAGGGCCTAGTTTGAGGCACTTGCCCACGTTCTGGGCGCACTCATGCCGCCAACCCTTGAATCATTCGCTTGCGCACCATCCACAAATTGGACAGCGCAAACATCACCAGCAGTTGGCTGGTGTTCTTGGCCAGACCCCGGTAACGCGTCTTGCGATGCCCGAACTGACACTTGATCACCCGAAAC
>Ga0214919_10001952_pt1 | contig 33073 bp, 35 predicted proteins | sample LL1503_MetaG_FD_177994 | JGI IMG/M metagenome (GOLD analysis project Ga0214919, IMG submission 177994) | Freshwater microbial communities from Lake Lanier, Atlanta, Georgia, United States - LL-1503 | ecosystem: Environmental > Aquatic > Freshwater > Lake | place: USA: Georgia | collected... | reverse complement strand
CCATCGGCGAGAGTTATCTGCGTCCGGTGGATTACTGAGCCGTCTCACCGCGCGTGGCACCGCAAGAATCGGATTGAGACGCAGTCGGGCGAGGCGTAGCATGCAGCCAACGCACATCACCGGAGTTGGCCATGACGTCTGACATCGAAGTCTCCGACTATGCACGCATCGAGCGAGCCATCCGCTTCCTCGATGCGCATCGCGCCACCCAACCGTCGCTGGCCGACGTCGCCGCGCACGTTGGGCTGAGCGAGGCGCATTTTCAGAAGCTGTTTACGCGATGGGCCGGCATCAGCCCCAAGCGATTTGTGCAGTATCGGACCGCTGAAGTGGTGAAGCGGTTGCTCGCCGAGGAGCGGAGCGTGCTTGCCGTGAGCTTCGACGCTGGCTTGAGCGGCCCTGGGCGGCTGCACGACTTAGTCGTGAACGCCGAAGCAGTAACCCCTGGGGAGCTGCAGCGAGGTGGTGCCGGACTCACGGTGCGCTACGGCTTCCATCCCACGCTGTTCGGCGAGTGCCTGATTGCGGTGACCGCGCGCGGGATCTGCCACTTGGCGTTTGTGCATCCCGTGTCGCGCGACGACGCATTGGCGCGACTGCGCGGCGACTGGCCCAAGGCCGACCTCGTGCAGGATCAGGTGGAGACGCGGAGCGTTGCGGCGCAGGCTTTTCCCGCGCCGGACGCCCCACGTTGCGCGATCGCGCTGCATGTGAAGGGGACGAACTTCCAGCTTAAGGTGTGGAACGCGTTACTCCGGGTGGGTGACGGCGCGGTCACCACCTATGGCGCCATCGCCCAGGCGATCGGGTCTCCGGGGGGCTCGCGCGCGGTGGGCGGCGCCGTTGGGGCGAACCCCATCAGCTATCTGATTCCCTGCCATCGCGTGATTCGTGCGAGCGGAGCACTCGGCGGCTACGCCTGGGGCCCGGATCGGAAGCGGGTGATGCTCGCGCTGGAGAGTTCGCGCGAGCATCGGTGATTCGCTACGCCGCCTGCGCGTAGGCCAGGCTCACCGCCCGCCGTGCCCCACGCTTGAGCGTCCGATGCACCACGCGAGCATAGCGGATGAAGTTCGCCCCCGCCCAGGGATACCGCGCGAAGAACTCCTGCGGCAGTAAGGACCCTTTCAGTTGGTTGCACTGCTGGCAGGCAGCCACGAGGTTGCCCGGAGCACTCGTCCCGCCGCGCGAGAGCGGAAAGACGTGATCCAGGGTTGTGATGTCTAACCCAAGGATCGTACTGCAGTAGACACAGCGCCGCCCGCAATCACGGAAAGTCGAGCGCTTAACGTGTCGTTTTTCCTGCCGAGCGAGCACGCGACGGTGATGGCGGGAAGCACCACGGGCTGCACGGGGCAATGCAATGCGGTGAACACTCCTGTGAGACATGACACCTCGCCGAACAGGGCCGAAACGCCGACACCCCGCAACGGGGCAGGAAGCCCGAGCGGGGTGGGATTGATGGGGCGGAGGGTCCAGCCGGCCTGCGCGCATGGCGCCGGCGGCTCAATGGGCTGGACTGGCTGTCGCGTGCGAGCGGCCATTTCCCTCCACTGACTCCGAATGCCGGAGGTGGCATCCGGGCTTTCCACATCTAACGATTGAAAATGTTGCCCCGTAACACGAGAGCCGCAAGTACCGGACAGTCACGGTTTGGAAAAGGGAAAGACCGGGGCTGTTTCTGGCGGGAAATCCTCCGCGGGCTGCCGAAAGTCGGCGTACCGCCTTGGGATGCGCCAGGAAAGTCGCTAACTTTCGATTGTTGTTGCGCTTCTGCCGCGCCCGCTCGACCCTGAGTAGGCGTGGCGCACCCTTTCGCATTTCGCCGAATCCATGGCTACTTCGTCCAAGGCGCGTCGCGCCACACACGGACTCACGCGCGAGCAACTGCTCGGCGCCTATCGCACGATGCTCCTCTCGCGTCGTGTGGACGACAAGGAAATCGCGCTCAAGCGTCAGAATAAGATTTTTTTCCAGATCTCCGGGGCCGGTCATGAAGCACTGATGACGGCGGCTGGACTGGTGCTGAAGCCAGGCTACGACTGGTTCTATCTCTACTACCGCGATCGCGCGCTCTGCCTGCAGCTGGGGATGACCGCCGCCGAAATGCTCTATTCGGCTGTCGGCGCGGCGATCGATCCGAACTCTGGTGGGCGGCAGATGCCGAGCCACTGGGGACACAAGCGCCTCAACATCACGTCGGTGTCGTCGCCCACGGGCACGCAGTTCCTGCAGGCGGTCGGTGCGGCGGAAGCCACGCTGCGCGCGAAGCAGGGCAAGCTCGACGACCCGCAGTTCAAGGGCGACGACGTGGTGCTCGTTACCACGGGCGACGGCACGACGAGCGAAGGTGAGTTCTGGGAGTCGCTGAGCACCGCGTCGAATCTCAAGCTGCCGATCGTGTATATCGTCGAGGACAACGGCTACGCGATTTCGGTGCCGGTCGAAGTGAACACCCCAGGTGGATCGATTTCCGAACTGGTGAAAAACTTCCCTGGGCTCTACGTGCAGCAGGTGGACGGTTGCGATCTGATTGCGAGCTACGAGACCATCCAGCGCGCGGTGGAGTATGCCCGCCAGCGCAAGGGACCCGCGTTCGTGCACGCCAAGGTGATTCGCCCGTACTCGCACTCGCTCTCTGACGACGACGTGAAGTATCGTCCGAGCGCCGAGCGTGATGCCGATGCGCTACGCGATCCGATTACGGTGTTCCCGAAGTGGCTGGTTGAGGAGGGCTACGCGACAGAGGCAGAGCTCGCGACGATTGCAGAGGAAATCGACGCCGAAGTGTTAGCGGCGACGGATGATGCGCTTGCTCAGCCGCAGCCCGACGCGAGCACGGTGTACTTCGGCGTGTACTCCCCCGACGTGGACCCGACCAGCGAGCAGTTCGATACGGAGGACGATCCGCAGTTCAGTGGCGATCCGACCACCATGCTCGACCTCTTGAACTCCTGCATGAAAGAGGAGATGCGGCGCGACGAGCGGATCCTCGTGTTCGGCGAGGACGTAGCCGATGTGTCGCGTGATCAGTACTTGGGCGATGTGAAGGGCAAGGGCGGCGTGTTCGGCGTGACGTCCGGCCTGCAGAAGGAATTCGGAAGTGGGCGCGTGTACAACTCGCCGCTCGCCGAAGCCAACATCGTGGGACGCGCCATCGGACTCGCGCAACGTGGCTTCAAGCCCGTGGTCGAGATCCAGTTCTTTGACTACATCTGGCCCGCGTACATGCAGATTCGCGACGAACTCGCGACCATGCGTTGGCGCTCGAATAATGAGTACGCCTCGCCGGTCGTCATTCGCACCACGTACGGCGGCTACATCCGCGGGGCGATCTACCACTCGCAAACTGGCGCCTCGCTCTTTACCGCGTGCCCGGGATTGCGCGTGGTGTGCCCGAGCAATGCCTTTGATGCCAACGGCCTGCTTCGTACGTCGATCCGCTGCGAAGATCCAGTGATCTTCCTCGAGCACAAGCATCTCTACCGGCAGACGTACAACAAGTCGCAGAATCCGGGCCCGAACTTCATGATTCCGTTCGGCAAGGCCAAGATTCTGAACGAGGGAACAGATGTGACGGTCGTGACGTATGGCGCCACCGTCAACCGTGCGCTGGTCGCGGCCCGCGAAGTCGGGGAGCGCGGGATCAGCGTGGAGGTGATCGATCTCCGCACGCTGTCGCCTTGGGACCGTGAGGCGGTGTTCACGAGCGTCAAGAAGACCGGCCGCGTGATTGTGGCGCACGAAGATTCGTTGTCGTGGGGCTACGGCGCAGAAATCGCCGCGGCAATCGCCGACGAGTGCTTTGCGTGGCTCGACGCGCCCGTGAAACGCGTGGCGAGCACGGATACGTTCGTAGGTTACGCACCCTCGCTCGAAGACGCGATTCTCCCTCAAACCTCGACCTTCGTGAAGGCATACGAAGACATCATGGCCTTCTGATGACACCGTGGATGTTCGCCATCGCCCTCTGGGCGCAGCAGGGAGTCGCCGCAAAGTTCCCGACGATTGTCAGTGACAATCTCGAAGGAAAGACCTTCACCCTTCCTCGCGATTTCGCGGGGAAGCGGAACGTGGTGTTCGTGCCGTTCCTGCGCGAACAACAGTCGGTGGTCGACGGGTGGGTGCCCTTTGTGAAGCAGCAGCTCGCCGCACATCCGGGGACGGACTATTACGAACTCCCCACGATCAAGAAAATGATCGGCCTGATGAAGTGGACGATCAATAAGGGGATGAGCGGCGGTATTGCCGACAAGTCGGCGCGGGAGCACACGATCACGCTCTACACCGACAAGGCGTCGCTCAAGCAGTCGCTCGTGATTACCGACGAATCGGTCATCACGATTTTGCTGGTGGATAAAGAGGGCAAGATCTACTGGCGCGAGACGGGGGCCTTCACCCCGGAAAAGGGTGCGTCACTCGCCGCAGCGCTGACCGCGCCAGTCGTCCCGTAGCTACGGCAGGGGCGGGGTAAAGGTCACCCGCCCGTTCGTGATGACGCCGGATACACGCGCGGCGTCGCGTACGGTGACCCCGGGGAGCGGGAGCTTCCGCATCTCGGCGCTGGACCCCATCGCTAACACACGGTCGCCCTGCACCACCACCGCGTCCACAAACGGACGGCGCGGATCACCAGTGGCGATCCGCGCGTTCACGATGATGTCCGTGGCCTGCGAGAGCTCGAGGCTCACCGAGGCTCACCGACGCTCGAGCGCGTCTCGTACGTCGAGCAGGACTTCGAAATAGAGCTGCTCGCGACGATACGCGAAGTCCAGCGAAGTCTGTGCGGATGGATCATCCGAAGCCTTGGCACGCTCAAAGGCCTCACGGTACATCTCCTCAAGGTTACTGAGAACACGGTCGCGGGGACGGGACATGCGATTCTTCTCCAGGATAGCGGCAGGGGTGAGGCGCGGCGGGGCGAAGTGTTCAGGCTCTCTCGCCTTCGACACCGGCTGGTCGATGAACAACTTCTTGGCGGCGCCGAGCGCGAGGCGCCGAGGACTGAAAGGTTCTGACATTTCAGGAAATCTAACCCCGCTCCCGCACCCCTGGGGCTAGGGCTGGAGGCGATGAAAGACCGACGCTTCGACCGGCTGACCGTCCTGCAGATGCTGCACAACAACCCGTTCCATGAGCGCAGGCGTCACTCCGGCATACCAAACCCCCTCTGGGTATACCACCGCGATGGGGCCGCTCTCACAGACGCCCAGGCACGGCACTTCGGAGCGCTTTACGCGATTCGGCCCGAACAGCAGATTCTCTCGCTGGAGCAATCCGGCCAACTGCGAGTACAGGGCTCGACCTTTGCGATCGGCGCTGCAATAGCTACCGGTGCACACCACGACGTGGTGGCGATACGGGTCCATGGTGGGGAGTGGAGAGTTCATATTTGTAAATGTAGCGCCCGAAACACCGATTCCGAATGCGGTCCGGACGTATATTCGTCGGGACACATTCGTGCGATTCACGTTCCACCGTTCCACCGTTCCCTGCAGCGACTACGGCAGCACCACCGAAGCCTGAGCCCTGACCGATGCCCACTCCTGAAGATTTCTTTGCGATCGATATTCGCGTGGGAACGGTGCTGAGCGCCGCGCCCTTTCCTGAAGCGCGAAAGCCGTCCATCAAGCTGGAGATCGACTTCGGGCCGGAAGTGGGCATCAAACGATCGAGCGCGCAGATCACCGTGCATTACACGCCGGAGCAACTCGTCGGGCGTCAGGTCGTTGCGGTCGTGAATATCGGCGAGCGCCGGATCGCCGGATACCTGAGCCAAGTGCTCTGCCTCGGCGCGATGCCCCTCCAAACGGAAGTTATTCTGCTCAACCCCGACCAACCGGTCGCCAACGGAACCCGGATAGGCTAACCATGAAACACGATACGCTGGGCAATGTCGATGCAGTGCGCGCCGACAACACGGTCACGCTTACCTGGCACGGTGATCGTCAGTTTGAGTCCGGACGTGCCGGTGTTCCGTCCATCCGGATGGACGGCGATGCCGCCACCGCACCGAGTCCCGTGGATGCACTCATCTCGGCGCTCGCCGGCTGCACAGCGGTAGATGTGGTGGACATCCTCAAGAAGCGCCGCACGGAGCCGGGGGCACTTGAGATTGTGGTCACCGCGCAGCGAGCCGACGCAACGCCGCGGCGCGTGGTGAAGGTACATCTTGCCTATCGTATCACGGGCGGAGGCGTTGAGCGGGACCACGCGTTACGCGCGATCGACCTTGCGGTCACAAAGTATTGTTCGGTACGGGACTCGCTGGACCCTGAGCTTCCGGTGACCTGGAGCCTAGAGCTCTTACCGGGATAGCTCACGGAGGGCGTGCCGAAGCTCGGGGATCAGCACGCGCGTGAGCGCGAGCTCCACAGCGGCCGTCGAGCCCGGCATTGACGCGATGAACTTTCCGCCCGCGCCACCTGCGACAGCGCGCGAGAGGATGGCTGCCGTTCCCACCTGTTCCTGGAACGAGAGCATCCGGAAGATTTCACCGAACCCGGGGAGCTCTTTGTCGAATAGCGGCCGTACGGCCTCGACGGTTCGGTCGCGGCTACCGAGCCCTGTGCCGCCGGTGAGCAGAATAGCGTCTACGTCGACTCGGCCCAGCAGTGCGACGACATGCGCCCGGACCGCGGCCTCCTCGTTGCGGAGCAAGGTGTAGTCCGTCACCGCGTAGCCGGCGGACTCGAGCAACTGGCGCATCCGCGCTCCCGACGTGTCAGTATCGACCGTACGGGAGTCGGAGACGGTCACAATCGCGCAGCGAACCGGTGCACGGGTGTCGCCTTCGGCGCGATGCGTTCTGGTACCCTCGGGGAGTTGACTCGGCATCGGCTGAAGCTGGCTATGTACCACTCGTGCGGCAAGGGCGCGATATTTCAGGGCGCTGTGGAAGTCCGCACAGCATCACACCGGAGTTTGATGATGTCGATCGCCCATCTTCGTAAAGAATACGCGCGCGAGACCCTCAGCGAGCGCGATGTCCATGCCGATCCAATCCAGCAGTTTGGTCGTTGGTTCGACCAAGCGCGCGCCGCGGAACTCTTGGAGCCGAACGCCATGGCCCTCGCCACGGTGTCCCCCGGTGGGCAGCCGGCGGTCCGCATGGTACTGCTGAAGGACTACTCCGAGCGCGGCTTCGTGTTCTACACGGATTACCGGAGCCGGAAGGGACACGAACTCGCCGTGAACGCGCGGGCGGGACTCTGTTTCTGGTGGGATGCGTTACAGCGCCAAGTCCGGATCACTGGAACTGTGGAGCGTGTCTCTCGTGAGGAGGCGGCGGAATACTATAAGTCGCGCCCCCATGGGAGTCGATTGGGCGCCTGGGCCTCGTATCAGAGTCAGGTACTTCCCTCCCGCGAGTCGCTGGAACAGGAAGTGACTCGACTCGGCGCGCTGCATCCCGACGGCAGCGATGTACCGCTGCCCGAACACTGGGGCGGATTTCGCGTCGTGCCCGACGAAATCGAGTTCTGGCAGGGTCGTCAGAGTCGCCTGCACGATCGCATTCATTATGCCCGGACCGACGGCCACTGGACGCGAGAGCGGCTCTCACCGTAATAGGACCACAACGGCCTCGCTCTTGATGCGGGGCCGTTGTTTTTCGTTTACAGCTCCTTCAACGCCTTCTTGACCTGCTCGAGATTAGGATTCAACCGCAGCGCAGCTTCGTAGGCCTGACGTGCACCGGCCTTATCACCCTTCTTCGCGAGTAGTTCCCCGAGTCGGAAGTTCACAGAGACCGGCGCGGGATTCCCGTCCACGCCGATTGCGCTCGACGCCAGCACACGGCGGAGCGCCTGCTCACCGCGGTCGAGCTGTTTGCCCGCGGACGTCGCAACACGCCCGAACCAGAACAGTCCGGTGAGGTTGTCCTTCTCTTTGGACACAAACTTATCCATCACCGCGAGCGCTTCGTCGGCGCGACGATTGTTTGCGAGAAACCCCGCGAGGCTCGTGGCAGCGGGAGCGCTGTCTGGGAACTCTGTCCACGCCGCACGGAACTCCCGCTCCACGGTGACTAGATCCTTTTCGCGATTCGCGAGATTGCCACGCGAGATATATCCGCGCAGGCGATTGATCTTGAATATCGCCTCCGCCTGTTCGTGTGCCTTCTCCATGCTCCCACCCATCACAGACGGTGCGATCATATAGAACTGCAGCATTCCCTCGCGCCCGGAAATGTTCGACGGATCGAGTTGCACCGTTCGCTCGAACTCCGCCTTGCATCGACGCGCGAGGAGCGGCTGCCGAAGCACATTGGCTTTCTGAGCTACCACCCCCAGTGCTCGCGCGAGGCCAAGATGGTACTCGGCCGTCTTGTCGGAGGCAGCAATCGCCTTCTCGAAAGCCTTCACGGCGGCATCACCATCGTTGGCCTGCAGGGCGGCCATCCCCTGCTTGAACAAGTCACTCCCCGCCTGAGCCGTCAGGAGTGCTGGAATAGCAAGCATGCCGATGATGGCAAGACTGATGCAACGCTTCATTTATTCACCAGGCACGTTCGAGGTCTCGGAGTTCACTTCGCAGCTTAAGATAGCTTTCCCAGCGCGCGCGGGAAATAGTGCCAGCTTCTACGCGCAGCCGGATCGCACAGTCGGGTTCGTGATCATGTCCGCAGTCGGCAAACTTGCACTCCCCGATCAGTGCTTTGAACTCAGGGAAACATTGGTCCAGATGCTCGGGCGAGAGTCCCCACATCCCGACCTCGCGTAATCCAGGCGTATCCACCACGTAGCCGCCGAGCGCGTCCGGCACGGGAATCAGCCGTGCGCCGACCGTCGTGTGGCGCCCCTTGTTCACCGATTCGCTGATTTCACCGGTGCGGAGGTCCAAACCAGGAAAGAGCGCGTTCAAGAGCGACGACTTCCCAACGCCAGAGGGACCCGTCAGCGCCGAGGTGCGCCCCGCGAGCGTATCGTGCAGTTCACGCAGCCCGGTCTGGTCGTGAACGCTGGTGCGGAACACCGGATACCCCGCACGCTCGTATTCCTGAGCGAGGGCAGCGGCGCCTGCGGGTCCACCGACGAGATCCGTTTTGTTGATCACCAGACACGCTGCGATATCGTTCCCTTCGGCGATGACGAGGAAGCGATCAATCATGCGCACATGTGGCTCCGGCTTCGCGGCTGCGAACACCACCACCACTTGATCGACGTTCGCGGCGACAATCCGTTCGCCCCGTGCGCGCCCCGGTGTCTTGCGCGAGAGCGTCGAGCGCCGTGCCTGAATCTCGATGATGGCCCATGCCCCGTCACGTTCGTCGCGCTCAATCCCAACGTTATCACCGACCGCGATCTTCGTCTGCCCCTCCTGCTTCAGCCTTCCACGAATGGACGCCTCGAGCATTTCCCCTGCGACGGTGCGGAGCTGATAAATCCCGCCTGTGCCCTGCAGCACCACGGCCTCGACGACACTCACGATGCACTCTCATGGCTTTCGTGTTCGCCCCGCTCGTCGCGCATGACGTCCCACCACCGGCGACTTGAGGCACCGTCGCGCTCGAGGAGCATGTTGTCGAGGATCCGTTGCGCCTCTTCGAGCGTGAGCTCCCCGAGCAATGTGACGACGGACTCAGCGTCCTCGCCGAACGTCAGAAAGGGAGTCTCCAGATGGCCCGCCACCTGCTGCGCCCCCGTGCGCGTCCACTGCACGAACACGAGGTACCCACCCCACACGCGATTGGGATCGGGGTCGTCCGTGGTGTCGCTGAGCACATCAAGACTGTAGGACATGCCATCGCGCCCTTCGAGTGCTGCAGGCCGCGCATGCACCGCGGCGTAGCCGCCCACGGTGCGTTCGTCACCCTTGTCGTACTCTGGTGGAATCTGCTGACCGGGACTCACGAAGTGCGAGCTGACGACGTGCGGCGACCCGAGATTGACTCGCGCAAGATGTTGCCAGTCATGAACGCCAGATTCGCCGGACGTTCCGCGAGGCGACGCATGAGATACGGATACCACTGACCACCGAATGGCACATACACACGAACGCGATAGCCGTCGCGCACGAGTTGCTCCTGCAGGTCGCGGCGAACGCCGTACAACATCTGGAACTCGTACCGGTCGGGAGCAATCCCCTGCTCCTTCGCGAATCGCTTTGCCTCATCAATGATGACCGAGTCGTGGGTCGCAATTCCGGGGTAGCGGCCGCGCTGCATGAGTTCTTTCATGCACGTGACGTACGTCGTGTCGACATCCCGCTTGTCAGGAAACGCAACGGCCGGTGGCTCGAGATAGGCGCCTTTGCAAATGCGCACACGACAGTGCAGCTGGATGGCGTGCTGCACATCGTCCCACGTGCGGCGGAGCGAACTTTGGAGCACGATGCCGACATTGTCGGGGTACCGCGGATACAGCCGCTTCTCAAAGAACTCAATCGTTCGTGTCGTGTATGCGCTCGACTCCATGTCGAGTCGAACAAAACTTCCATACTGCTTGGCCCGGTCCAGAATCCGCGTCATAATCTCCTCGCAGAGATCATCATCGATATCTTGCCCCATCGCCGTAAGCTTCACGGACACATTGGCGTCCAGTGTGTGCGCATGAACGGCGTCGAGAAGTCGCAGATATTCTTCGCCGGCCGCACGCGCTTCAGCGGCATTCATCACGCTTTCGCCCAGCAGGTCGAGCGAGGCGGTGATGCCCAGTGTGTTGAGGGCAGCGACGGCAGGAACCGCCGTCGCGATCGTCTCACCAGCGACGAACCGGGATGCCATCGCTTTCGCGAAACTATTGTTCCGCACGAAACGAAAAATGGACGGCTGGCGCGACAGAAACAGCAGGAACGATCGGAGCATGAGATTGGTTACGGGATGATGCGCGTGGGCACAGTGACTGGTGCGGTCAGCCGTGTCACGGGGAAGGTGCGCCCAATGGCGGGACGGGCATCGAGTTCGGCGTCAAAGAAGTTCCACGTCGCGAGCCCGTCGTCGGATTGTGGTTCAAGCAGCAATGACGCGAGCACACCGAGCGGCTGTGCAGAGCGAACGACATATGTTCCTGGCGCAAGCATGAGCGACGACGCGCGCCAGTTCCCCTCAATCCGCAATTCGCTGTGTCCTTGGAACGGACGCCCCGATTTGACGAGCGAATCGACGGTGAAGGTCTCACCACCGCCGTTGCCTGCGGCCGTCACTTGTTCGACGACAATGCCGTGCATGCGGAGCCGCGAGAGCACAGAATCAATGCCCGCGATCTTCCCAAAGGTCCAGGCGACCGGGAGCTTCGCACTGAGGGTCGGGTCAAAGCGATCTTTCACCGGCATCTTGAGCGCGACCATCTGACCACTGCGCTTCATCCCGCACCGCACGCCGGGTTCGGAGAGTGGCCACTGACAGGTGAAGCCACCACCCTGACCGCGTCCGCCGCGCGCCGCCTGCTCCACACCCTTTGCTTCGGGGATCTGCACCACGGGCTCTTCAATCACGACCTGCGTGCTTGGCTTCTGTGTCAGCACTGCACGGATCGGCACCTCGGCCACAGTTCCCGCCATCAGTGCTGCATCGCTGCCGCGCGTAAGCGCGAGCACGGCCTTGGTCCGTTCGGCCGTGAGTGATAACAGTTCTTTCACGAATGCGTAGGTGGACTTCACGCGGCGCTCGAACGGATCGTGCGAGTACGCCTCGCTCAGAATCGAGAGGCGGCCGCGTGTGCCGTAGTAGTTAGTTCCATAGCGCGGCTTGTGTTCGTAGGTGCTCCAGCTCTTCGGCTCACCAGCGGTAGCGGGACCTTCGTCGCCGCTAAAGTTTCCGTAGTCGAAGACCTCGAACTTGTCGCGCGTGCGCATCCGTTGACGCAGCACGGGAAGCATCGAGTCGCGAACAAAGGCGCCTCCGAAGGTTCCGCCGATAATCCCGGCCGCGGGATGCAGCGAGGGCGAATACGTGAGGGCGTAGCCGTGGTAGCTGCCGTCGGTCGTGTGCAGATCGACGAAGAGGTCCGGATCCCAGGCGTTGAACATCGCCAGCGACGCACGCGTCTCCGGTGCCTCGAGCTTCACGTAGTCACGATTCAGATCGAGCTGCATGCCGTTCGGGCGCTGGCCGACAAGTTCTGGTCCATTCTGCGCGCCGCGCTGCTGCGCCTGCGGCTTGAACATTTCATTGCCGTCGGCATTGTAGATCGGTACCGCGACCAGCACGATCGAATCGAGCACGTTCTTCTTGGGGTCGAACAGCAAGTCACGCAGGATCGCCTGCAGCGCTTCCTTCCCTTCCACTTCGCCGGCGTGGATGTTGCCTTGGACATACACAATTGGACGTCCGAGGCGCTTTGCCTCGAGCGGCGTCGCCACGAGCGGACGCGACGCAATGACGTATGGGATGTCGCGCCCCTGCGACGTCTTTCCGATGCTCCCAACGCGGATCTTCGCACCGCGTGCCTGCAACGAGTCAATGAACGCCACGACGTCGGCGTACGTCGAGGTCTCGGCGTACTTCGACCGTTCGGCGCGCGTCTGCTGCGCCGTCGCCACACGCGGCGCGAACGACAGCGTGAAACCTGCGGCCAGCAAGAGCGTCGCCAGGGGTGTACGCGGCGCGCGCGAAATTCGAATCGTCATCGTCTCTCCGTTGGGAACCATGATCAGACCGGCTTGCCGATCGCTGGGTAGAACCGACGTCCTTCGTGGGCCATCTTCACCAACAGCGCGCAGGGCGTGAAACGTCCTGCGTGCTGCGCGTTGAGATGCTCAAGCTGCTGGACGACCTGCGCAACGCCTACGGCGTCGATATACCGGTACGGGCCGCCGCGAAATGGCGGAAAGCCTATGCCGAACACGGCACCAACGTCACCGTCGCGCGGCTGACGGACAATTCCTTCCTCCACACACCGCGCGGCTTCGTTGACCATCGCGAGCACGCAACGGCGTTGAATCTCGTCCTTCGCGACCGTGGTACGGCGCGAGCCCGTTGGGAGCAGCGCGTACACGGATTCGTCCACTCCGCCTTTCTTCCCCTGTTCGTCGTATGCGTAAAACCCTTTCTTTCCCTTCCGGCCAAGCCTGCCGGCACCGAGCACTTTGCCGAGTGACTGCGATGGCTGTAAGCGGTCGCCGAACGCGGCGCTCATGACAGCCCCAGACTTTCCGGCGATATCAATCCCAACTTCATCGAGCAGGGTGATGGGGCCAACAGGGAATCCGAAATCGAGCATCGCGGTGTCGATCGCGTCGATTGCCACCCCTTCATCGAGCATGCGTCCGGCTTCGTTGATGTACGGCGCCAGAATGCGATTCACGAAAAACCCGGGCGCGTCATTCACGATAATGACCGTCTTCCCAAGCTTTCGGCCAAACGCCACGGTCGTCGTAATGACCTCCGCCGACGTCTTCGGCGTCACGATTACCTCGAGCAACGGCATCTTGTGCACCGGCGAGAAGAAATGCATGCCGATCACGCGCTCCGGATGCTTCGCGCCCTCAGCGATTCGCGTAATCGGAATCGTGCTCGTGTTGGTCGCGAAGATTGCGTTATCCGTCAGCAATGGCTCGAGTTCGGCGAGCACCTTGTGCTTCACGCCAATCTCTTCGAACACCGCCTCAATCACCATCGGGACATGCCGGAATCCCGTGTAGTCCACCGTGCCTGAGACGAGCGAGAGTTGGTCGTCGTACTGCTGACGAGTCAGCTGACGCTTCGTGAGTCTATCCTTGAGCACATCACGAACTGCCGCAATGCCGCGCGCAACCTGCTCGTGCTTCATGTCCTTGAAGCGGACCGAAATCCCCTGCATCGCTGAGATGGCCGCAATCCCCGCTCCCATGAACCCTGTGCCGAGCACGCCGATGCGCTTCACGGGCTGCGGGGCGGGAGCAAGACCTGCGACGCCGAGATCCTTCTTGAGCGCCGTTGTGGCGTAAAAGAGGAAAATCAATTCTTTGGAGACAGAACTCGCCGCCATCTCGCCGAACAGCCGCGCCTCTTCTGCGAACCCGTGCGCAGGCGCGCCGTGATACCCGGCGGAGACCGCATCGAGCGCCGCCAGGAGTGCCGGGTAGTGTCCGCGCGACTTCTTGAGCGTCAGATCGCGCGCCTGCCGGAACACCACCGCACGGCCGATCGGATTGTCCTCGAGTAGCAGCTCCTTCAATCCGTGTTTCTTCTCTTGGTGTCGTAACGTCCCCGCGCCAAGTTCCCGGGCCCGCTGGATAGCAATCTCGCGCAGGATGTTGGGATGCACGACTTCGTCGACGAGCCCGATCTGCAACGCCTTTTTGGCCCGCACATTCTTGCCGGTGAGAATCATGTCGAGCGCGGCCTGCAATCCTACCGTGCGTGGCAGGCGCTGCGTGCCACCGGCCCCGGGAATGAGACCGAGTTGCACTTCCGGCAGTGCCAGCACGGTCTTGGGGTGCTCCGTCGCAATCCGATAGGCGCACGCAAGTGCGGCCTCAAGACCTCCACCGAGGCACCCGCCATGAATCGCGGCCACAACGGGCGCACGACTCTTCTCGATCCGCATCATCATCCGATGTCCAAAGGCGCTCGCATCGGCCGCATCCTGCGCTGAGCGGAACTCCAGAAAGGCATCGATATCCGCACCGGCGATGAACACCTCTGGCTTACCGCTGATCAACACGGCGGCCTTCACCGCAATCGTCTGCTCGATGGTGGTGAGAATCGCATCGAACTCCGTAATGACCGACGCCGAGAACTTGTTAACCGGTTCGTTCGGCAGGTCGAAGGTGATGACGGCGACATCCCCGTCCAGCGCGAGTGTGAGGGCCTGGGTACTCATGCGCGCTCCACGACCATCGAGAATCCGAGTCCGCCCGCCGCACAGACCGTCATCAGTCCGAACTGTCCGCCACGGCGTTCGAGTTCGTTGACCAACGTGGTGGTGATCCGCGCGCCGGTGGCACCAAACGGGTGCCCAATCGCAATCGACCCACCCAGCACATTCAACTTTGCGCGATCGACCTCACCAACCGGCTTCGAGAACCCGGCCCGTTCGGCCCACTGCTGCGATTCAAAGCCTCGGAGATTCGACAGCACCTGCGCCGCGAACGCCTCGTGCATCTCCACCAGATCGATATCGCGCAACGTGAGTCCCGCGCGTTGCAGCGCCAGCGGTGCGGCGAGAACGGGCGCCTGGAGCAGTTGCTCGGCCGGATCAAGCGCCGCATAGGCATAGCTGCGGATATACGCCTTGGGCCGATAGCCAAGTGCCTTGGCGCGCTCTTCACTCATAAGGAGCACCGCACCGCCACCGTCGGTGAGTGGTGATGCGTTGCCAGCGGTCACAGTCCCGTACCTACGATCGAACACCGGCTTGAGCACCGAGAGCGCCTCACGCGTGGTGTCGGTGCGGATGCCATTGTCCTGCATGATCGCCTCGATGTAGCGCGGCGGGATGAAGACAGGCGCCAGCTCGGCCGTGAGTCGACCATCGGCAGTACCCTTCGCCGCGTTCTGATGCGAGTCCAGCGCCAGCTGATCCTGCTCCGCGCGCGAGATGCCGTTCAGTTTCGCCATCTTCTCGGCGGACTGTCCCATCGACTCGCCGGTCGTCGGTTCGGCGATCGCCGGGGTGATCGGGATGAAATCTTTGGCGCGTACCTTGGCGAATGCCTGCAACCGCTGGCCCAGCGTCTTGGCCTTGGATGCCGCAACGAGAACGTCGGAGAAGCCGCGCGAGTGCAGGATCGGCACGTTGGACAACGACTCAGCGCCTCCGGCAATCGCCACGTGCGCGTGCCCCAACGCGATCTGATCCGCCGCGTCAGTGATCGCTTGGTTCGCCGACGCGCAGGCACGGCTCACGCTCCACGCTTGCACGGACTTCGGCAGCAACGACATGAGCGCGATTTCACGCGCGATGTTCGGGGCGATGACCGAGGGAATCACCGTCCCGAAGACCAACAGATCGATCACGGCTGGGTCGAGGTCGGTGCGCTGGACCAACTCGCTGACGGCGATTTTTCCAAGGTCGATCGCGCTCAGTCCTTTGAGCACTGTGCCGGCCTTGGCGAAGGGCGTACGGACACCGTCGATGATCGCCACGCGACGCCCAGCTTCATAGAGAGGCATAGACCTGAAAAGTAGGCGCTGAACAGCCGCGGGGCTATGTTCCCAGCATGCCCTTCCCCGTGCTCACCGGCGCTCGCTGGCGCGTCGAGTCGGTCCACCGACTCCGCGTGGAACCGTTCGACCTGCTGATCATCGGTGGCGGCATCACCGGAGCCGGAATCGCCCGCGATGCCGCGCTCCGCGGCCTGCGTACCGCTCTGATTGAGCGGGACGACTTCGCAAGTGGGACCTCCAGCCGATCGTCGCGGCTCGTGCACGGCGGCGTTCGCTACCTCGAGCACGGGTACCTACATCTCGTGTTCGAGGCGTCGCGCGAACGGCGCATCCTGCTACGGATCGCGCCCCACTTGGTACACCCACTCCGCTTCACCTGGCCGTTCTACCGTGGGGCACGGCTCTCGGGATGGAAAATCGTCGCTGGCCTTTGGCTGTACGACCTCCTCGCCCTGTTCCGAAACGTTGGCCAGCACGAGACACTCTCGACCACGGGCGTACGCAACGCCGAGCCGGCTCTGCAATGCGACGGCCTGACAGGAGGCGCCAGCTACTGGGACGCCGCGACCGATGACGCCAGACTCACCGTGGCCAATGCGATTGACGCCGCCACCCACGGTGCCGTCGTGCTCAACCATGCCGAAGTAACGGAACTGCTGATCGAGCAGGGGCGCGCCGTGGGCGCTCGGGCCGTGGACCGGATCAGCGGCGACATATTCGACGTACGAGCCCGGGTTGTCGTCAACGCCACCGGCCCGTGGACGGACACCGTTCGGGCGATGGAGGGTGCCACCTCCGGAACCGCGGTGCGCGGCACGAAAGGGGTGCACATCGCCGTCCCAGCGGACCGCTTAGGAAATCGCGACGCGATCACCGTCATCTCGGCAGTGGATCAGCGCGTCATGTTCGTTCTCCCCGGTACACCTCACAGCGTCATCGGGACCACCGACACCCCAACGAACGATTCCCCAGAGCAGGTCCGTGCGAACCGCGCCGATGTCCAATACCTGCTCGACTCTGCCAACGCGTATTTCCCGGCGGCTAAGCTCACGCCGGAGGATGTCGTGTCCGCGTGGGCCGGCATCCGGCCGCTTATCGCCAGCGACACACGCGGTGCCCCCGCCTCTGCGAGCCGTGAACATGCGATTGTCACCGGACCCGCTGGAGTCATTCAGATCACTGGCGGGAAGCTCACGACCTACCGCAGCATGGCGGCGCAGGTCACCGATGCCGTGCAACGCGCACTCGGGCAGCCGCGTTCGGACTGCCGAACCGCGGCGTTGACACTTCCACCGGTCAGCGAGGAGTTCGCCTGTACGGTGGCAGATGTCCTCGTGCGGCGCACCAAGGCCGCGTTCGATACGCGCGATCACGGACGCAAAGAAGCGCCAAGCATCGCTCGGCGCCTCGGGGAACTCTTCGCGTGGGATGCGGCACGCTGTACGCGGGCCGTGGCAGATTACGAAGGCGAGGTCGACCGGTTGTTCACGATCGACCCCTGACCCCGATGATCACTCGTGGCCTACCGGGGTGGCCGCGTGAATCGTGATCAACTCGATCACCACAAGCTTGCGCATCCGGCCCGGCAGCTTGAGGAGGGCGATCTCACCCACGGACTTGTTGAGTAGCGCACGGCCAATCGGTGAGGACATTGTCACATGCCCGTCCTCGAAGTCCACGGAATCGCCGAACACGAGATGGTACGTCTCCCGCTCTTTAGTCTCCGTATCCTCGACAATGATCTTCGACCCCAGACCCACGCGGTCGGTCGGAATCTGGGCCAAATCGATGGTCGCGAGCTTGCTCAGGCGCATGGTCAGCTGCCCGAGGCGGGCCTGTACCAGCTGCTGCCGTTCGAGCGCGGCCTTGTATTCGGAGTTCTCGCGCAGGTCGCCCATCTCCACCGCACGGCGAATCTCGGAGGGAAGGGTCACATTCAGTTCGTAGCTCAGCTTAGCGACTTCTTCGCCCAGCTTCAGCTTGAGTGCTTCAATCATCGGAAACCGCCTTCGGTGGACACCGGCTGGTACAAGAAAAAGCCAGCGCCCGGCCGTGCGGGCCGGGCGCTTCGGTCACTATCTATAGCATAGCGCAAAACGGCTCGCCGGGCAATTGCTGAGCCGTGCCGAGGCCCGTTGCCGGACGCCCGTCACCTTCCGCCGGACGCCTACTTCTTGAGGGTCTTCGCGAACTCCGCCCGCAGCACCGCCATATTCGCCTCGCGCTTGTCGTACAGCCGCTTGAGCTTCCGCGGCTTCTTCTTGGCGAGCGCGTAGCTGGTAATCAACGGAAGGGCGATCGTCGAATCCACATAACACACCACCGCATCAGGAAGCCGGTTCGGGTCAATCTTCCCCCAACTCACCGCTTCGGCCGGAGTCGCTCCGCTGAGCCCGCCGGTGTCAGGACGCGCATCGGTGACCTGCAAGAAATAGTCGTGCCCCTTTTCGTCGATCCCGAGCACTTCCTGGATCTGCGGCTCGGTCTGGAGCGCAAAGTTCTTGGGACTCCCGCCCCCCATAATGCAGATCGCACTCTCGCCGCCGGCACGCTTCGCAGCGAGCACGATGCTCGCCGTTTCGTTTACATCGGCATTGGGATCAATCACGCAGCTGTATCCCTCGAGCGCCAGCGCCGCGACGTTCATACCAATCGAGCTGTCTCCCGGACTCGACGTGTACACGGGCACCCCGCATCGATACGCCGCGCTCAACAACGACTTGCTTCCAATTCCCAAAATCCGCTCGCGCTCTGCAACATACTTACCACACAGCCAATGAAACTCAGCGCTCGACATCGATCGCTGAAACTCCGGCGCACGAATAATCTTGCGGAAAAACGCATCGGTGCTGAGCAAGACATCGTAGTCGAAGAAGATGTCGTAAATCCGAACCACCCCTTCTTCGCGTAGTAGCACGTCACTTTCGGTCGGATTCCCGCGATGCATCGCGAGGCCGAGTCCGAAATGGGTATCGTGATACAGATTCGCGCCCGTCGAGATAATCCAATCCACGAAGCCGGCTTCGATCAGCGGAATCAAGCAGCTCATCCCGAGCCCCGCGGGCGTCAGCGCACCGGTGAGCGTCAGCCCAACCGTGACCTTGCTCCCGAGCATCTTTTCGGTGAACAACTGTGCCGCTTCGCGGAGCCGACCGGAGTTGTAGGCTTGGAAGGTCCCGTCAATCAACTGCGCCACGGTCTCACTGCCGTCGATGCGACGCGGGGCGATCTTCTTCCCCTTGAGAAAGCGGCTCGCCGCAGCAGTGGAGACCTTCTTCCCCGACGCCTCACGCGCTTCAGCCGCCTGCTTCTGCGCCGCCTTTGACCCGGAGGCGCTCGCGCGCGCCTTCACCGTCACTGTGCCGTGCCGTGATGCCTTGAAACCGCCGCGTTCGCGTCCCGTGCTCTTCGCCATCGTCTATCGCTCCGCCCGCAATCGGGCCTGTTCCTGTTGTGCCGTATGAGCCGCCACAATGACTTGGACGGCTTCGTGAGGATCGTCGGTCACCACCAGCAAATCGAGATCACCGGGAGAGATCTTCTTCTCGCCGAGAACGCGCGAGTGCATCCATCGCAAGAGTCCGGCCCAGTAGTGCCGGCCGAACAGGATGACGGGGAACTGCGAAATCTTCCCGGTTTGAATCAGCGTCACTGCCTCGAAGAACTCATCGAGGGTGCCGAAGCCTCTAGGAAAGATAACAAAGGCGACGCGGGTCGTTTACGGGATGCCATTCCCGCAGTTTACCTTGAGTCGTGACTCTCCGCGACCCGCGCTCCCCCAGTGTCGTGGTCCTGCTGGCCGACGGGGCCCGCCCGGACACCCTCGCCGCCGCTGTCGATGCGGGCGAACTCCCTGCAATCGCCCGCATGCGGCGCGAGGGAAGCTCGCACACGATAACCTCCGTGTTCCCCTCAGTCACCGGGCCAGCCTACACCCCCTTTCTGCACGGACGTCACCCTGGGCCTATCGGCCTCCCAGCGCTGCGCTGGTTCGACAGGGCCCGCGAGACCTGTTCCTGGCCGCACGGCGCACGCAGCTACGTGGGAATCGGCGGCCTCAGCATGGACGACGATGTCGCCCCGCACGCCGACACGATTTTTACCCACTCGGGTGGCAATGTCGGCTCCCTCGCCTGCTTCAATCGCGGCCTCCTGCCCTCCGAGCGACTCGGCCGCTCCGCCGGATTCCTGCTCTCCCTCCTCGGCACCCACCTCCGCGGGGACGTGGCCCGTTGGCACCAGATTGACCGCGAACTTGGCGACGAAGCCGCCCACCGCATCGCGCGCGACCGCACCCCGTTCGCCTTCTGCGCCTTCACTGGCCCCGACAAGTCTTCCCACGCGGATGGTCACGACGCCCCGTCCGTGCGCGCCGCCCTGCGCACAGTGGATGACACCGTGGCCGCGCTCCGCGCCGATGCCGAGCGCGATGGCCGATGGGACTGCTTGCACCTCTGGATCGTGAGCGATCACGGCCATTCACCAGTGCATCAACACGAAGACCTCGCACGGGTTGTCGCCGACTGGGGCCCGCGCGTGCTCGCGCACCCGTGGGTGTATGGACGCCGACCCGAAGTGGCGGTCATGGTCAGCGGCAATGCAATGGCTCACCTCTATGTTGGGCTCGCCGACCACCCGCGCGCACGACGTGGCTGGCCTGCGCTCACCGCGAAGTGGGAGTGGATGGCTGACCGACTGCTCGAACGCCCGAGCATCGATCTCCTGCTGCTCCCCATCGACGATCACCAGTGCGAGATTCGCACGCAGCGGCGCGGATCCGCTCGCGTATCGGCAGCCAACGGCCGCTACTCGTATCAGCCCATCGACGGCGATCCGCTCGGTATCGGTGAGCAGCACGCGCTCGACGCGCTCGACGCCTGGTCTGTGACTGCCTCGTGCGACTATCCCGACGCGCTCGTGCAACTCGCGGCGCTCGCCGCCACGCCACGCGCCGGCGACCTCGTGATTTCTGCGGCGCGCGACTGGGATTTGCGTAGCCGCTGGGAGCCGATTCCGCATCGCTCCACCCACGGGGCGCTGCATCGCGAGCACATGCTCGTGCCGCTAATCACCAATCACCCCGTGGCGCACCGTCCACGACGCACGGTGGACGTCATGCCCAGCGCCCTCTCCGCACTCGGATTGCCAGTTCCCGACGGCCTCGACGGGCAGTCGTTCTACTGACCTACTCCGGCATCCGGTGCGCGAAGAGCTGGCTTAACTTCTCGGCCAGCCCGCGTTGGCGCGTCCGCATGGCGGCGACGCGCGTCCGGTTGGTACGGACCACCACATAGCGTCGCGCCTCGGTCCACGAGAGGCGTTGGGAATCCGAAATCCAAAGCGCCAAAAACCCGAAAAACGGCAAAGCGGCGAAGACCAACAGTGCGATCTTCCAGCCGAACCACACCCCCGCACCGATCGACAGGACGGCAAACCAGCACAAGAAGATCACGGCGCCGAGAATCGCGCGGTACGTCGGGACCGTGTCCTCCCCCTCCACCACTGCGAGGCGTTCGGCGAGCATCCCCGTGACCTCGCGCGGTGCCCGAAACAGCACAAATGCGATGACCGCGAAGGGCATCATCGGCACCAACAGCGCGCGACGCAGCACCCACGACACGACATCCTCGCCGGTGACCGTGTCCCGCAACGACATCGGCGTGAGGCCGAGGCGCGCGAGCATCCGATCATGCGCGCGCAACTCGCGGGCGACGGTACGCCATTCCGCCCGTTCCCCCATGCGGAGCAGCGCCAGCGCATCGGTCGCCATCTGCAGACGCTCGATGTCCGACGGTCCCTCCGACGACGTTCCGAACTCCGCGGTCCATACGCGCTCCGCGCATCGGACGAGCTGCTCATCAGCCCAGCTCCGGAGATTCAGTGTGACGGCGAGCATTGACTGCTCGATGCGGCGCGTCAGCTCGCGCACCGCAACCTTGTCCTGAGCTCCGCACGCCGCGAGGTCAGCCCACTCGCAGCTGTCGCCGACAATCACGCGTGCGGAGCTCCGGAACGAGCGCCGGTCACGAAACACGAGTCCGATTGGAACAATCGGAAAACTGCTCCCCACCAACTGCGCCGCTCCGAGCGCGATCCGCGCCGCGCCAGTTTTGAGGGGCTGTAGGCGCGACGCGCTGTGGCTCGTCCCCTCAGGAAAGATCCCCACCGCATCCCCCCGAGCGATCGCGGCGTGCACGTCACGGAACGAGTCAAAGTTGCGCCCAACTTCCTTGGGATTGTCCATCGCGCGGTACACCGGGACCGACCCCACCGCCGCGATCAGCCATCCGATTTGCTTGTGCTGGAGCAGCGTATGCTTGGTCATGAACCGCACCGTTCGACGCGCCGCGACCACTACAAACGCCGGATCCATCAGCGAATTGGAGTGATTCGCGACAATCAGCATCGGACCCGTTGACGGGAGCGATCCACTGATATTGACGCGATAGTACGAGCGGGTCATCAGCGCGCTGAGCGCCGGCATTGCACGGTAAAGCCACATATCCCGCCCAATGTGGGTGACGGACAGGCCAAGCGCGAGGGGCTCGGCAAAGCGCAGGCGATTGAAGGCGAGCCGACGCGGCACCATCTTTATGGGAACATGCCGTGGCTCTCCCTCTCGCTCCGCCTCGCCCTGCGCGCGATCATCGACCCGATGCTCGGCGTCGCGCTCCTGCGCACGGCATGGCGTTTCCGCTCGCGCGGCTGGTACACCCGCTTCCCCTTCCTCCCGCTCCCGGACCAGACCTACGTGCGGTGGCGAATGCACACCGCCTACGGCGACCACGACGCGGTGCCGCCGCTCGAGGACATCGTCCGCTACGCCCGCTGGGCCGCACGCGCGCCGTGAGCAACGCGGGGCCGGCAGAGCGCCCCATCGAACCACTGCTCAAGGCCCAAGCCTTCGGACTGGGCTTCGATTTGGCCGGTATCACCACGCTTGGCCCAGCCGACACACACGAGCACTTCTCCCAATGGCTCGTCGCAGGCTACGCCGGCGAGATGCAGTATCTCGAGCGTGGGGCTGAACTCCGCGCCGATTCGCGTCACCCCGTGCCAGGCATGCGGAGCGCCGTGGTTGTCGCGCTCAACTACGACGGCACACAACCCGACGGCACCATCGCGCGCTACGCCCGCGGCGATGACTACCACCGCGTGATGTGGGACAAACTCGACGCGCTCGGCGCATGGCTCACCGCACGCACCGGTGCCACGACCCGCGCCTTTGTGGATACAGGTCCAGTCCTCGAACGCGACCTCGCGCGCCGCGCTGGACTCGGCTGGTTCGGCAAGAACACCATGCTGATCAATCCGCAGCTTGGATCGTTCTTTTTTATTGGCGCCCTGTTCTGCGATATCGATCTCGCACCCGACGCACCGTTTACGGAGGACCACTGCGGCACCTGCACCCGTTGCCTCGAGCATTGCCCCACACAGGCCTTCACCGCTCCACACGTACTCGACGCCACCCGCTGCATCTCGTACCTCACGATTGAACTCAAAGGCGCCATCCCAGAACCACTGCGTCCCGCGCTCGACGACCACCTGTACGGCTGCGACATCTGCCAAGACGTGTGCCCCTGGAACCACAAGTTCTCGCGCCCACTCACGGACATGGCACTGCGTCCCGCCGCCGATCGCGTGCGGCCCGACCTGGTCGAACTCCTCGCGCTCGACGCGCCCGCCTGGCGCGCACGGTTCGGGAAGTCCGCCATCACGCGCACCAAGCGCCGCGGACTCGCCCGCAATGCGGCCGTCGTGCTCGGTAACCGTGGCGACGCATCGGCACTCGCCGCACTCGAACAGGCCGCAGCACACGATCCTGAACCCGTGGTGCGCGAACACGCCGCGTGGGCCATCGAGCGAATCCGCACACGACACCACACCGCATGACGACCTCCCCCGCATGGGAGCGCTTCAAAGCGTTCAAGCAGACACTGCCCCGCACGCCGCGACTCACCGCCTCACGCGTGAAAGCGCGCGGCCTCGAGTTTGCCGTGTGGAGCTCGCCGCCCGTCGCAGGCGCGCTCCCGCTTTGCTGCGTCAATGGCGGCATGATCTACAGTCACAATCTTCTCTGGCCCGGGCTCGCCGCCCTCGCACACTCCCGCCAGGTCATTCTCTTTGATCAACGCGGCCGCGGCGCCACCCAAGTCCCCCCGGCCCCAAACGCAAGCCGCGTCGAGTTCGATGCCGGTGACGTAATAGCCCTGCGCGAGTCGCTCAGCATTCCCCGATGGGATCTTCTCGGCCATTCCTGGGGCGGGGGGATCGCCATGCTCGCCGCCGCACGCGACCTCGCGGGTGTGCGACGACTCGTCCTCGCAAGTGCCGTTGGATGCACCGGCGCATGGATTCCCTCGCTCCATCCCGACGCGGTCGCCCGACTCTCCGGCGCCCCTCGGCACCTGCTCGCCTCACTCGACCCCAGCGCATTGCTCGCGGCAGACGCCGATATCCACGCCGAATACAGCCGCGCCCTCTACCCGGCCTACTTCGCCGATCGCGCACTGGGCGCGATGTTCGCGCCACCGCAGGAACGCAGCCGTACCGGCGCAGCGGTCGCCGCACGACTCCGCCGCGAGAGCTACGACTGGCAGAGCGATGTCGCATCAATCCGCGCCACCACGCTCCTTATCCACGGACAGGACGATGTGCTCCCCGCACGCCTGGCCCGCGAAACCGGCGCGCACATTCCACTCGCCACCGTGCATCTCGTCGCCAACGCGGGACACATGCCATTCTTCGAGCAACCCGCTGAGTTCTTCTCCACCGTCCTTGGCTTTCTCGATGCCCCGGATCGCGGCGCGTGAAGGACGCCCGGAAGACGGCGGTGCTGTTCATGTTCATCGGCATTTTCGCCGCGATGACCTCGGTTGTGACGAGCGTCTTCGCCATCAGGCGACATCGGCGCCCACTACCGCCGACCACAACGCTGCTCTCCGCAGATTCCGTTGCTGCCCTCGACGAAGCCGCAACAAGCGAAGGACTCGAGCGCATGCGACGCTCGTCGTTGCCCGCGCCCCCAGCACCCAACTTCGCCGCGCTCGCACGATTCATCGCGGACCAATCCGAAGGGACCTACATTGACGACGTCCTGCGCGACCGCAACGGACACGTGGCGCGCTGGATCACTCGGCCCGACAATCCCGTGCAGGTCTGGATCCAGCCCGCTAGCACACTCAGCGACTGGATGCCAGAGTACCCACGACAAATCCGCGACGCCTTCCGCGCATGGGACGCCGCAGGGCTTCCTGTTCGCTTCACCTTCACCGACGACTCCGTCGGCGCTGAGGTGAAACTGCGCTGGGTCGACCACTTCCAGGACGCCGCCGCCGGACGCACCTACTGGTCGCGCGATCAGCATTGGTGGATCTTCGGCGCCGATATCGAAGTCGCACTCCATGCCACCAGCGGCGCCCGCTACGACGCGCTCGCCGTGCGCACCATCGCGCTGCATGAGATCGGCCACCTCCTCGGCCTCGATCACACACGCGACGAAACAAGTGTCATGTTCCCGCGTGTGCGTGTCACGCGACTCGCCCCCGCTGATCTCGCAACAGCGATTCTGCTCTACCAACTCCCCCCAGGGGCCGTCACGGCCGACACGTCCAAAAAGCACCGTCCCTGACCGTCAGCGCACGCGCATTCGGCATTCGTGACATCGCTACTGTAGTGCTCGTCTTGACCCAGAGGACCCAGTGCGGTAAGTCTCGCCGTCGCCGTCGGTTCTGACATTCCGGTCGTCCTCCCCGAATCACGGGCCCTAGTGCTTCGCTATCTCCTTGCGGCTGCTGTAGTTACGTTCTCCGGCGACGGGCTCCCCGTCCGGTCGCCGAAGTCCGTGGGCATGTCCGCCGAGCGCTTGGAAGTGATCGATCGCGTCGTCCAGCGTGGGATTACCGCTGGTGGGTATCCGGGCGCGTCGGTCGTCGTTGGTCGCAAGGGATCGATCGTCTGGCAGAAAGGATTCGGCTCGCTCAGCTGGGGCAAAGAGAGCGCGCCTGTCATCCCCGATCGCACGATTTACGATCTCGCCTCGCTCACGAAGGTTGTCGGCACCACGACGGCCTGCATGATTCTGTTTGACGAGGGAAAACTCCTCCTCGACGAAAAAGTCTCGCACTACCTCCCGCGCTTCACCGGCGGCAACAAGGACGACGTCTCCGTCCGCCAGCTGCTCATGCACCGCGGCGGACTTCCGGCCGGGCGTGACCTCTGGCGTCACGCACACACGCCGGACGAAGCGCGCACGCTGATCTACGAGACGCCGCTCGAATACAAACCAGGCACGGGTTTCGTCTACTCCGACCTGGGTGCCGACCTGCTCGGCATGATCGTTGAGTCGATCGCCGGCGAAGGGCTCGACACCTTCCTCAAGGCGCGCGTCTTCGACCCGCTCGGTATGAGCGACACCGGCTTCCGCCCTGCGGATTCCGTCATTGCCCGCGTGGCACCGACGGAAGTCTCCCCGCCGCGCGGCTACCCCATCAAGGGTGAAGTCCACGACGAGAACGCCTTTGTCCTCGGCGGCGTGGCGGGTCACGCCGGACTGTTCGGCACCGCGGCGGACTTGGCGGTGTTCGCGCAAATGCTTCTTGATGGCGGCACCTATAACGGCGTACACATCGTCGCCGATTCTACGATCAAGCAGTTCACCGCACGCGCCGCTGGTTCGCGCGCGCTCGGCTGGGAAATCGGCGAAGGGCAGCACGGCTCGGGCAACTACCTGCGCGACGGGACCTTCGGACACACCGGCTTTACTGGCACCTCGCTCTGGATCGATCCCGATCGCGAGATGTTCGTGATCCTGCTCACGAACCGCGTGCACGCAGCCAAGGCCAAGCGCCCGGCCAAGGTCATCGCCGACGTGCGTCAGGATCTGAGCGATGCCGCCGCCCTGTCGGTGACCGACGAGAATCTCGCAGTGGCCGCGATGCCGGCCTCGTTCCGCTCCGATCGTGCCGTGGACTGGAACAAGCCCACGCGAAGGGCGCGAAAGGCGCGGAAGCCTCGAGGGAAGAGCAGCAGTAAGTCGACGGCCAAGCCAGAGGCCACAGCGTCCGCCAAGCCCGCGGCGAAGCCTACCAGCAAGCCCAGCGCGTCCTCGGCCAAGAAGAAGCCCGCCCCCAAGAAGTCGACGAGCAAGAAGTCGACGAGCAAGAAACCGAAGGCCAAGCAGCCGGCTGCCAAGAAAGCTGTCCCGAAGAAGCCAGCCGCCTAGCGAACAGCTCACTAGTCGCGGAACACTGTGCAATGCGATTAGATTTGTCGGGTATCCATGAACACCGACCCGTTCGACCCCATCGCTCAGACTGAGCTCAGCACGCCAGCCGCCGCTCCATCGGCAACCCCTGCGGTTGCCGATGCCACCGGCGAGAGCCTAGGTGCCGCCCCAAGCGACGGTGCAGCCGGCGTGCTGACGCCCGACCTGGTCAAGCTCGCCCTCCGAAAGGTCAAGGATCCCGAGCTCAACCTGAACATTGTAGATCTTGGGTTGATCTACGATATCCGCGTTGAAGGCAACGACGTCCAGATCGACATGAGCCTGACCTCGCCGGCCTGTCCGTCAGGGCCCGAACTGATGGGCGACGCCGAGAAGGCGATCAAGGCCTTGGACGGCGTGGGCACGACGAATGTGAATCTCGTCTGGACACCCATGTGGTCGCCGGACAGGATCGAACCGCGGGTACGGGCTTACCTAGGGTTCTAAGCTCATCCTGAATGCAACAGCGGGCCGCGTCCTCATGGACGCGGCCCGCTCTTCTTTTTATGCGCTGGCGCTACCGGTAGGGCGACTCGTCTGCGTCAGTTCCAGCCGGACGCTCAGCCTTCCGCGCCTTGAACCGCTCCAGCGCGCTAATAAAGCCAGCGCCCATCTCCGCACTCTGCCATTTCCGAATGCCAGGAATGGCCTCGAGCTCCTCCGCGGTGCGCGGCAAGGCGCGCACAACGGTCTCCATCCGCTCACGCGAGCAGAGCACGCCCGGGTCAAGCTCTAGGCGCTTGGCGGCGTCATCACGCACGGACTTCAGGCGGCCAACCTTGTCGTCGAACTCGGGATCCTTGTCGTAGCGCGGCGCGCGCGGGAACTTCGGCAGCTGCGCATCAGGCACGGCGAGTCCACGCTGCACGGCCGCAAGCACGTCGCGCCCAGCACGATCCATCATCCCGCGCGGCATCCCCTTGATGGCCCCGAGGGCGTCCATGGTGGCAGGCGCAAGCCGCGAGATCTCCATCAGCACATCGTTCGCGACGACACGGAACGTCGCCCGATCGAGCTGCAACGCCACGGCGTCGCGCCAGGGCACCAGCTCGCGCAATATGGCGAGTTCGCGACGCGTGAGATCGCGCGCGCCCTTCGCCTTCAGATACGTCATCCCAGGCTCTTCAGGCTCCCAACGCGTCCCTTCGAGCCGCAGGAACTCTTCCTTCCCCCACGCGGTGCGCCCCTTCTTGGCGAGCTCTTCCTTGAGCTGATCCTTCAGCCCGAGCAGATGCATCGTATCGAGCGCCGCGTAGTCGAGCATGCTCTCGGTGAGCGGGCGCATCGACCAGTCCGCGCGCTGATGCTTCTTGTCGAGCTTCAACCCGTAGGCGCGCTCGAGCAGCGCGGCGAGTCCGAACGCCTGAATGCCGAGCAACTGCGCAGCGATGCGCGTGTCGAACAAGTTGGTCGGGCGCCAGCCGTAATCCTGATGCAACAACCGCAAATCATAGTCGGCGTCGTGGAACACCACTTCGACCTTGGGATCGGCAAGCAATGCGCCGAGCGCATCGGGGGCAGCAATCGGGAGCGGATCAATGATGCCGTGATGCGTGCGCGTCGACAGCTGGACCAGATAGATCCGATCGATGAAGCGATGGAAGCTCGCCCCTTCGGTATCGATCGCCAGCTCGCGCGTGCTCCCGATGGACTCGAGGAAACGCGAGACTGCCGCGTTCGAATCGAGATATTGGACCGTCGGGGTGGCTGCGGAACTGGACTGAGACACTGAATCCTGATCGTGAGAAGGGCGACTTCCGAAATCTAGCGCAGGGGCGACCCCGAACGCCTGCGACGCGGCGTCACTCCCAAAAAACAAAGGGCCGAGGCATCGCCTCGACCCTTAAGTCCTTCCAGTACAATCAGTTAGCGCGTCGGGCGCTGGGGCGGGTTCTCGCCGGTGAACACGTCCCGGTTGATCTGCACGAACTGACGCTGGTTCCCCGGCACGTCCTCTTCCGGGAAAATCGCGGTCACTGGGCACTCCGGCTCGCAGGCGCCGCAATCGATGCATTCATCCGGGTGGATGTACAACATCTCGGGCCCCTCGTAGATGCAATCCACCGGGCACACGTCAACACACGACTTGTCTTTGGTATCCTTACACGCCTCGGTGATCACGTACGGCATCGGTCTATCCTCTCGAGAAATCAGTGTGACGCGGTTGATGAGAAGATTATCGACGTTGCGCGTCTACAACAAGGCATCTCCTGTCCAACTTTGACAGAGTACCGTCGCAACGGCTATTTCCCTACATATGCAATTGACCGTGAATGGGCGACTCCAGCGGGTGGCCGACCCGCAGGGCACACTGCTCGACCTCCTGCGCGATGACCTCGCGCTCACCGGCACCAAACTCGTCTGTGACCGTGGTGAGTGCGGCGCCTGCACCGTGCTCCTCGACGGGCGCACCGTCTACGCCTGTCTCACGCTCGCGGCTGCCTGTGACGGTACCACCATCACAACGATCGAAGGACTGGGCGCTGTTGATGGCTCGATGAACGACCTGCAAGAGGCCTTCATCACCCACGACGCAGCCCAGTGCGGCTTTTGCACTCCGGGGCAACTGATCGCCGCACACGACCTGCTCGTGCGCAATGCGGCGCCGAGCGAGAGCGCAATTGTCGCCGCGATGAGCGGCAATCTCTGTCGCTGCGGCACCTACCCAAAAATCGTACGCGCCATCCAAGCGGTCGCCGCCGCGCGACGCGAGTCGTCGGCCACGAGTGCAACGCCAGGAGTGCCCCGTGGCGCGTAAGGCCAAACCGAAGGCAGGCGGATTCGTCACGACCACTGTCGAAGTCGAAGGGCGCACCGAGACACGGATCGTTGAGGTCCCGGCGTTTGAACCGGCGCCGTGGACGACTGACACTCCGCTGCACATCGTCGGCACGCGCGTCCCGCGTATGGACGCGCACGAGAAGGTGAATGGCCGCGCGCGTTATACCGCCGACATCACACGTCCCGGGATGTTGCACGCCGTGATTGTTCGCGCGCGCATCGCGCGGGGACACATCGCGCACTTTGATGCCTCCGCCGCACGCGCACTCCCTGGGGTGTACGACATCATGGGTCCGGGCGACGCGCCAGCAAAGACGCGGCTCTTCGGAACGGAAGTGCTCTACCACGGTCAGCCCGTGGCCGCCGTCTGCGCGGACACTCTCGCCAACGCCGAACGCGCCGCGCGCGCCATGGCGATCAGCTACAATCACCTGCCATTCGCCGCGACCTTCGACGACGCCGCTGCACCGAACGCCCCGCTCGTAAAGCCCGCGGGCAACTTCGCACCGCAATCGCCGGTCGTCATAACGCGCGGCGACATCGCTGCTGGCCTCGCCGCCGCCGACATCGTCATCACGCGTGAGTTCCGCACCCCGGTACAACTCCACTCCGCACTCGAACCGCACGGCGCCTGCGCTGAGTGGGAGGGCGACCGCCTCACGGTGTGGGAGTCCACGCAGGGCATCTTCCGTACTCGCGGTGATGTCGCCCGCGCCCTCGACATTCCGCAGTCCAAAGTGCGCGTCATCAAGGACTACATGGGGGGCGGATTCGGCGCCAAAAATGGCGCGGGTGCGCATACGTATGTCGCCGCACTCTTCGCAAAACGGATGAACCGGGCCGTGCGCTGCCTCAACGACCGCGAAGCCGAACAGGTGGACAGCGGGAATCGTCCGGCCACGGTGCAACGCGTCACGATGGGTGCAAAAAAGAACGGCACACTCACCGCTATCCAACTCAGTGCCGACGTGCCACTCGGCATCAGCGGCTGGGAGGGCGGGCCGGCGCAGATCTATCACGAACTCTACGCCTGCCCCAACGTGCATAGCGAAGAACGGTTCGCATACATCAATGCGAGCGGCATGCAGGCCTTTCGTGGCCCAGGCTACGTCGAAGGTGCGTTTGGTCTCGAGGGTGCCATGAACGCACTCGCCACCGCACTCAGGATGGACCCGCTCGCGCTGCGCCGAAAGAACTTCACCAAAAAAGATCCACGCCAAGGACGTCCGTACAGTGGCAACGCGCTGCTCGCCTGCTACACCGAAGGCGCAGAACGCTTTGGATGGAACGCCCCGCGTGCTCCCCAAAGCGGACGCGTGCGGCGCGGTGTTGGGCTGGCCGCACAAGTCTGGCCCACTGGTGGTGGGCCACCGTCCTACGCGCACGTGCGCATCAACGCCGACGCCAGCGTTGACGTGCTCGCCGGCACCCAAGACCTCGGCACGGGCGCGCGCACCGTACTCTCGCAGATTGCCGCCGAAGCCATTGGCGCCAACCTCTCCCATGTGCGCGCCATCATCGGCGATACCGAGCATCTCCCGTACGCCGGTAACTCGTGGGGATCGATGACCACGCCGAGTGTCGGTCCCGCCGTGCGTATGGCGGCGATGGACGCGCAGTCGCAGCTCTTTCAAGCGGCCGCGGCCATGCTCGACACCACGCCAGATATGCTCGACGCGCGCGACTCGCGCATCACGGTGCGCGACACCGATCGCTCGATGACCTTTGCCGATGTGTGCAAACGCCTTGGCAACGTGATGATCTACGGCAAGGGATCCCGCGGCCCGAATCCCGCCAACACCGCGATCAATACGTTCGGCGTGCAGTTCGCGGAAGTCGAAGTGCATCTCGACACGGGGATCGTGAAGGTCCTCAGGATTGTCGCTGCGCACGATGCCGGGCGGATCATCAACCCGACGCTCGCCGAAAGCCAGCTCGAAGGGGGAATCCTGCAAGGGATGGGTTACGCGCTCACGGAAGAGCGCATTCTGGATCGCCGCTTGGGGATGGTGATGAATCCGTCGTTACACGATTACAAAATCCCGACGATGGCGGACGTCCCGCAGATCGACGCGTTCTTTGTGGCAGGAGCAGACGCAGCGGCGAACCATACGGGGGCCCGCGGCATTGCCGAACCTCCGGTGATCCCCACGGCGCCGGCCATTGCCGCCGCGGTCGCCGACGCGATTGGCGCAGAGGTACTGCACATCCCCCTCACGCCTTGGCGAGTGCTCGCGGCGGTGCCGGCGCGACACTAACGCGCGGTACCACGGAATCGCGGAAGTGCCCTCAGCCCTTCCAGGGCGGCAAGCTGCCGTCCTTGCGCTTGAGCTCAGGATTGTAGCGGTACAGCGTGGTGGTCTTGCCGATGACTTGAATCACCTCGGCGTTGACCGCGACCCCCAACTGTCGCGCCGCCTCGCGCGCGGGAAGCTCCACCGGCTTTCCCATCGCGACTTTCACGAGCTCGTGCGTACGCAAGGCGTCATCGAGCGCACCAATCAGCGCGTCCGTGAGGCCGTGGGCCCCAACGTGCACCGTCGCTTTCAGTCCGTTGCATTCTCCACGCAGCTCTGCGCGTTCCTTCCCCGTCATCGTCATCAGTCCGCCGTCGTGAAGAGTCGTTGCATCGCTTCGAGCACCGCCTTCCCGCGCACCGGTTCGGCGACTTGCTCCACCCGAAAGCTAGCGGATGGTTCAGGTCCTTCGGTGCCAAGCACCACCAATCGTCCGCAGGCGGATGCGCGCTCGGCCATCGCCACGTCCGACAGTGAGACATCCGTAATCAGTAGGTCCGTGGGCACCGTCGCGCCAACAATCTCATAGCCAAATCCGGCAAGCATCCGCGCGAGCGCCTTGCTCACGCCGTCATCGGCGAGGACGACTGTCACACGCTGTCCGGCACCACGCGGCCCCATCAAGCTTTCGACCCCGGTGGGGGCGGCAAAGAACTGGAGGAACGGAATGCGAACGCGCACCGTGGTCCCCACGTC
>Ga0214919_10001951_pt1 | contig 33097 bp, 29 predicted proteins | sample LL1503_MetaG_FD_177994 | JGI IMG/M metagenome (GOLD analysis project Ga0214919, IMG submission 177994) | Freshwater microbial communities from Lake Lanier, Atlanta, Georgia, United States - LL-1503 | ecosystem: Environmental > Aquatic > Freshwater > Lake | place: USA: Georgia | collected... | reverse complement strand
AGCTGTTGCAGGTGTTGTAGCCCTTGCCATTCCAGCCAATGGCGCTGGCACCACCGATAACCGCTACATCACTGTCACAGGTGTTGGCACAGTCTCGGTTGTCCCGGATGCAGTTCGCTTTAATGCCACAGTCTCTGCCCTTGCATCAACTAATGCAGCAGCACTCTCTTCTGCCAGCAAATCAGCTGCTGCTGTGCGCACAGCGCTCAAAGATAAAGGAATTGCAGTAAAAGACATTCGCTCTGCCAACATCTCTGTTTACCCTGAATACAACTGGACACAAGAAGCTGGTACCAAGATCACTGGCTACCGCGCATCACAATCATTTGATGTCCTTATTAGAAAAGCATCTACTGCTGGAACAATCATTGAAGCCGTAGTAAGTGCGGGTGGCGACAATGTGCAGTTAGGTGGAGTAATTCCTGTAACACTTAACCCATCACTTGCCACAGAAGAGGCCCGAGCAGCTGCAGTAGCGAACGCGAAATCAAAAGCTTCTTCCTACGCAAAACTTCTAGGAACCAGCATCGGCAAAGCTCTATCCCTTGAAGAGCAATCTTCACCTATCTACTCATCACCATTTCCAATGGCTAAGGCAGGAGCAGCAGATGCTGCAGCCGTTGAGATTGATCTAGGTGAGCAAGATGTAACAGTGACTATTACTGTGCGCTGGGCGCTTAATTAAGCGGTAATTAATGCGGTTTGGTTGCACGCCTTAAGGCGGGTAAGATTGCCAAGCCTTGAAACGTCCCCATCGTCTAGGGGCCTAGGACATCGCCCTTTCACGGCGGTAACACGGGTTCGAATCCCGTTGGGGGCACGCAAGAAAAAGTAGTAACGGCTTTAAGGTGACATAAGAGCCACTTATGTTAATTAGTTTGACTTAAGGCCCGGTAGCGCAGTTGGTTAGCGCGCCGCCCTGTCACGGCGGAGGTCGCGGGTTCAAGTCCCGTCCGGGTCGCAAAAGTTTTGGTGTCGTATGCCTTTAGGTAGCCGACATGAAAACCTTGTTTGGCTTGGTAGCTCAGTTGGTACGAGCGAACGACTGAAAATCGTTAGGTCGCCGGTTCGATCCCGGCCCAAGCCACCATCGTTTAACCAATAACGCCTAGCTCGAAAACTTTTTGTTCTTTTGCTCTCTGTTCTAAACGTACATATAAGAACACTAATGGCACCAACAGAATTGATCGGTGCCTAAATGACGTACCGAGATTCACCTCTACGAGCGCACTAAATGCAATCTCTCCTGCAAGGAATATTAAGGTGAAGAGAATTTGCGGATCATGTAAGAATTTTACTTTACGAAACCTTATGAATTGGGAAAACACGAGTACATAAAAAGCCCACCAAAGGGGAGACTCTAGTGATGAAATGAAGACTGCGATTCCTGGATTCCCAATAAAGGGAAATGGTCCACAAAGGAATAGAAAAGCTGGCCAAATTAATGTTAAAGGGTGGCTAATATCTCCAGGTGTAAGTATGTGCCCATTTAATGAAGACGTATCACTTCCAACCTTATTGTCTTTACTAACTAGCCCCAAGGCGACTTTTTCATCCCAGATCCTCTGAATCTTTTTGTCTATTTTAATTACTCGTAAAATCTTGCTAAAAAGTGCCTTAGGATTATTACTAACATAGGAATGCAAAGCAATCAGAGTGTAATCCCCGTGAAAAGTGATGAGTTTCTTTGTTGGTTCTGTGCTGCTTCCGCCGCCGGTGCTGCTTTCGCCGCCGGTGCTGCTTTCGCCGCCGGTGCTGCTTTCGCCGCCGGTGCTGCTTCCGCCGCCGGTGCTGCTTCCGCCGCCGGTGCTAGTTGAGTCAACGTAAACTTGCGTTATCGAATCTCCCGACCTTTGACCCGTGTCGGTGATACTTGACTTGAAAATGAAGTTCAGGGCATAAAGAGATGTCGTGCTTGCGAAGGCAACTATTGGAAATAGAAGTCCGGCTGTCAGGAATACTAAAATCTTCCGGCGATAAACTCCCTGGAGCGCAAAAAATATGCATCCTAAAAAAAGGGCGACCATTAGGGTTGCCCAAAGATAATTTTTTGTTGATAGGAGACCATACGATCCAATAAAAAGAAGTACCGCTCCCCTCTTACTTATACCTTGCATTAGATAATTCATACCCGCTAAAAAAGCTGCCAGTTCAGCGAGGATCATAGACTCGCGGAGCCCAAGTGAAGTCCAGAGAAATACTGAAGGGATAAAGAAAGTCCACAGGATCACTTTGTTAACTGCGCTAGTCCCGGGCTCACTTCTATCTGAAATGTCTTTTAGAAGGTAAAAGCCTGCCACAACAATAGCTATGGAGAGCATTCGTACTGAAAGATAATCGGGCATGCCTAGAATATTGAGAGCTTTGGCTGGTAGATATAGAACCCACAAAAATGGCTTTGGGGCTGTAATCCACCCACTTTGATATTGCGGATTTGGATCAGGACTTGAACCGTATAAATTATTAAAGGTATATATGTAACTTCCTTCATCAGGACCAAAAGCAAATAATCTACCTAAAAATGCTGCAAAGAAAATATGCACAAGAATAAAACTAGTAATTAAAGAGTTCTTAAGGGCTAAATTTCGAAATTTTCTGACGGCCTGAAATATCATTTGATAATGCTAACCCACAGGCTAAACTCTTGAAAGCAAAAGAGGTTTTTTGGTACAAAGTCGCAAAATTCAAGGTAAGTGGCATGCGGAATCGAAAAGTCCAGGGTAAAACAGGTATAATTCTTATGTTCTCTAGTTTTAAGCAACCTGTGGTCGAGGAGAAATAAAATGCTTCAAATTTCGGTTCGGCTATACCGCCAATGTCTGTAGTTCTACTTCTTGTTAATAAATTTCAGATAGAAATTGCATGACGACAGGAATTAACCAAGTTGTGATTGTTCCAACTTTTAATGAAGAGGAATCTATTGGGTTATTGATTGACGATTTTCTATCCCATCTAGAAAATAACACGTATCTAGTTTTTGTCGATGATTCTGAAACTACTCAAACGGTAGAAAATATCAAGAAAATATTAGATACGAATCTCAATTGGAAAACTCGATTCCATATTATCCGCAACGAATCTAAGAGTGGACGCGGCCATGCGGTTCGGCAAGGTATGTTATTTGCCAAGAATAAATTTGATCCTGACTTGTATCTTGAAATGGACTCTGACGGATCCCATCGCGCAATAGATGCTGTGACGATTTTTAAGAATATACCAAGCGATGGTTACGCTATAGGCTCGAGATATTTAGATGGAAGCAAAATAGTGGGATGGGCTAAATCCCGCCTCTTTTATTCCAAGCTAATAAACGGAATGCTGAGAACAATTTTTAGATTGAAAATTAGCGATTGGACTAATGGTTTACGTGGATATTCGCGAAATGCAGTAACTCTGTTGCTTGAACAACAGCAATTAAATAGTGGTTTTATTTACTTAGCTGAGGAAATCCTGCTTCTCAACTCTGCTAAGGTGTCAATTAAGGAAATACCTATCACTTTTAAGGAACGCGTTGCAGGCAATAGTTCAGTAACTTACGAAGAAATCATGAATTCAATTAAAGGTGTGTACTTGTTAGTACTGAGACAATGGACTTAATTCTAAACATCTAGTCAAGCAAATAACTGCTCATGATTGACCCACGAATTTTAGACAACTATTGCTGAAATTTAACTTAGCTAAATCCCCATTAGTGAAGCCCAAATAAGTCAATTGATCTTTACCAAAAAGAATAATCCTTGGATCACCAAACCAATAGGGGTATGAATTGAAGTCCACTTCCTTTGAACCAATTGTTTTAAAAAAGTCATTCCCGTATGCAGGCCATCTTTTGAGTTTAATGTCCTGTGCATGCGAACGTAATTCTGTATCAATGAGAAGCAATACTGTTTCCCCGCTTTTGGGTATCTCTTTGCGATAAGGAAGGTTCTGTTGAGTTAATAGAAGGAGCACTTTTTCAGACGCCGAATAGCACCTTGAAGAGTCATTTGCGACAGTCTGCTTTAAAAGATTCACAAGTTGGGCATTTCCACGGTGAACGATGGTTTGCGAATCCTTATAAGTTGTGAGGAGGCCAACCGGTACCAGTATTAGGCATATCAAAATAAATATCGTCTTAAAAGAATTTTTCTTCATTAAGTATGAGATTCCTGCTGCTGAAATTGTAATGATAAATGGAAATAGAAAGAGAAGGTTTCTGGCTACCCAAATAGACAGAGTCGAATAGTAGATTAGGGTGATTAGGAGTGGAAACACTAGGAAGATAGCTTTTGACCAATCCCTATTGCGAAAAATTTGTAATACTCCAATTGTAAACAGAATACTAATTAAGATCCCTATTCCTGGGAAACTTGATGGCAGTACAAAAAATAGATACTTGAATGAATGCGCTAAAAATTCAATAGGCGAACTTGTGTGATTTATTTGCACTCCCAAGTATTCTCCATGCGTAGTTCGGTAATGTTTATTTTCTTCTAAAACATTTTTTACAAATACCGATGACTGGATGAGTGCTCCAGGAGTGATTACCAAAAAGGCCATGAGAAATGCAAGGCTGTTTTTGGCGACTAACAGATACTTTTTGGGTTCTTTTGAGAGAATCGTAAAAATTAAAGTTGGCAGGAGTAGAACTGCGCCTTGATATTTAATGCTCGTACCGATTCCTGCAAGAATCGCTGGCAAATACAGCCACAAAAATCGTTGAGATTTTGTAGGGGAAAAATATACATAGATCCAGACACAGGCAAGTGAAGCCAGAAGCATATCTGAGGCAATCCAACGAGAATGGTATTGAATTTGAAAGGAAAACATCATCACAAAACCGGAGAGAAAAGCTGGTAATTTACCGAAAGACTTTTTGATTGCTAAAAAAAGAAAAAATATTCCGATGAAACAAAGTATGGAAAAAATGGACCTCATTGGTACGAACCAATAGTTTGAGTGAAAGGTATCTATTCCGGTTGTTTTATTGATCAGGAATAAAGCAACCCCAACAATTAATGAAATGTCAAACATAAAAGAAGGGTAATTATAAAAATTTAATGGGAGAGGAATGTGATTATTGACTGTTTGAACAAGTAGTTTGTACTGGATTCCCTCGTCCCAATGATACCCAAAATTGAGACTTTGAAAAATATTTATGTAGCAGGCGATAAGTATGCATGCAAAAAGAATGTTCGAGCGGTCAATTCTTTTAGAGCTTATTTTTATTCGCCACATGGAATTCGGTAACCTCAACGATTCTCTCTAATTATTGGATTTCTGAACAGATATTGGCTGGATGGGGTTCTCAGCTGCAAAATACTAATGAATATCAAGATGCCTGGTCACGATAATCGGGATTTTGGGTCGCGGTTTCTGAAATTGGTCGATCTAGTGGGCCATGATTTAGACTGAAAAATGATGACACTACCCCTCAGATGACTACAATTTGGTGTTAATAGGCAATAAGACTCAGTTGAATGTGCGAATAAAGGCGGGGCTGTGACTAGAGAGAATGGGTGTGGAGTTGAAAAGCCAAGTTAACGAATACTGTCTATTCAACGGCGAGCAATTGATTGCGGACATTAAGTTTGCCGAATACTCCGAGTTTGTCGACCAGTTTAATATCGTTGAATCCACGCGAACTTTTAAGAATGGAAAACGCACTCCGACCTTTCATACCAGCGTTGACAATGTTAATTATCGAATTTTCTATCCAGGAAAAGAGTTCACCGGAAATAGCTTTCGGCCTGCTCGTCCACCGCGCTTCATAACGACAAACCTGAATCCTTGGAGAAATGAAACCCTTACTAGAAATTTTTTAAGCTCTGGGCTCACGCCAAAAAATGAAGATATTTTAATTTTTTCCGACATTGATGAAATCATTGATGCACGATACTTTGCGCAAGTTATTGAATTCGCCAAGGCACATGGTGTAGCAACAGTCAAAATACACTTTACGCTCTATTTTTTTAACTTATTTTCTGAGAACTATGGCGGACCAGAAGATTACAGTTATCGTGTATTCATTATGACGGGTGAGTATTATAATAAGATGACGATCACTCCCTATGAGCTGCGCAAGAAAGGGGAAGCAGGAGAATTAATAAATGAGATTAAATGCTTTCCGTCGATTGTTGGCTTTCATCATTCTTGGGTAGGAGACGCGGAATTTGTGGCAACCAAACTCGCGTCTTACTCTCACGGTCGAGAAGACCATGATGCAGGACTTTATAACTCAAATTCCCGCATCGACCTATCGGCAGTGGCAGAACTTATGAATGGGAAAAAATCAATTTACGGAAGTAAACATAAGTTGAGCATTCGCACAGATATCCCCATGCTGGGAAGCGTCGAAAAATTAAGAGAAACGGCTTTGTCTCAGTATTTTGCGATTGAAGGTTAATAATTTGAAAATGATAGAACTTCTCTATACTGTGTTTAAGAGATTTTCAATAGGGGGGAAAATCCGCCTTATTTCACTAGTTTTTTCGCAGATGCTGCTTTCGGTGCTGGATATTATTGGCTTAATTTTATTAGGTGCCGTAAGCGCACTTTCCGTTTCAAATTATGACAAGAGCATCGCCCCAAATCTAGTAAGGAGGCTTCTTGACGCGCTTAGCTTGAGTAACTTAAGTTTTCTCCATCAAATTTCCATCTTGTTAGGCCTCACTGCGGTCTTCTTTTTAACTAAGACAATAGTCTCTATTGTCATCCTTAGAAGGATTTATGCTGTCCTGGCAGAGCAAGATGTGTACTTCGGACAAGGTCAAACGTTGGCCCTTTTTAGAAAACCGTATTCTTATCTTCGTAAATTTGACTCCCAAGACCTCCTCTTTGCTTTATCTGGCGCGGTGGAACAAACAATCTTCGGGATTCTTGGCAATGGCATCACCCTAATTACAGAATTAGGCTTCATCGCCCTTTTATTCTTGAGCCTAAGTTTCACCAATTTGCCTCTTACTCTGTTAACCATTACATATTTCTTGCTGGCTGGGTTTCTATTTCATAAGGTCTCTCAGGAAAAGCTGCATAAACTCAGCGCGGATGCCAACAGGCTCAGTATTGCCTTGAATTCGAATATCTTGGAGAGCGTAGGACTGATTCGGGAACTTCAACTTCGGAACAACTATGACTACATCATTGATCGAGTAAACAAGAGTCGAACAGATTTAGCAGTTACCAGAGCAAAATTAAGTCTGTGGCCAAATCTGTCTAAGTACTATGTTGAGGTAACTTTCGTTATTGCTTTGTTTTGTATTGTGCTTTTCTCCTTTTTGATGGCGGATACTAAAGCAGCCATTCCCTCGTTGACTATATTCATGGTGGGTTTATCGCGAGCAATTCCTTCATTGTTGCGCATCCAAATGGCGCTCATCGCAATAAAGCAGAATGAACCAGGTGCACGATTTTCACTAGAAATGACCTCTGACGAGGGCGACTCCCGTGAAGCCGATGATGAACACTTGAACAATTCAAACTCGATTTTAATTGGATCTGTCTCTCTTAAAAATGTTACTTTTAGTTTTGATGATACGAATCGGATTTTAGACCAAGCCAACCTTGAAATTAAACCTGGTGAATTTGTAAGTATCGTCGGCAAATCTGGCGCTGGAAAGTCGACCCTTATAGATCTGATTCTTGGTTTCCTCATTCCTAATGAAGGAGCCGTGCTGATTTCGGGAATGTCCCCTAAGAACGCGGAATTTAGCTTTCCAGGATCTATTGCTCTAGTTCCCCAACAGATCGTAACTTTGGATGCAAATCTTGTCGAAAACATAACGCTACAAAGTGTCCATAACGAACCTAAGGACTTAGAAAATGCACTTGATAAGGCAGTAGTCGACTTCGCTGATGAAGGAGAAAGAAATCTGCTTGTGGAACCCATTGGAGAAAACGGTAAGGGCCTAAGTGGCGGTCAAAGACAGAGAGTTGGGCTAGCAAGGGCGCTCTATACAAATCCCAAGCTATTGATACTTGATGAAGCGACAAGCGCAATAGATTCTGTGACTGAAAATAAGGTGAGAAGACAAATTGAGAAGATGAAGGGGAGCACCACAATAATTCTGATCACTCATAGATTAGAGACACTCAAAATGGCCGATAGGATAATTCTCCTTGAGGGGGCTCGCTTCCGTGAAATTTCGTTAGAAGAAATAGAAAGAAGTAGCGGGGACTATTTAACGTCAGAACCCTCAACAACGTGACAATAAAGGGGAAAGATCTTTGAAAAGAATTTACATCTCAATTAGCTACTTTATTGCTTGGGCTTTTTATAATTTGAAGTTCAAGGGGTCAACAAGAGTCCTGACGTCATTGTTTTCCATCATGCCTTTCTACCCTTTATCTCTGAGGCATCCATTGGGTTTCCAATGGAAGTTAGACTCAAGAGAGGCGCTATGGGCTTACCTGTCATCTTGTGAAAGTTTTACCACCAAAGTGGTGATTGAAATTGCACCACAAATTGAAACAAGCATTTGTATCGGTGCAAATAGAGGTTGGTATCCATTAGTTATTCGGAAAATGAATAGCACTTGCGAAATACACGCTTTCGAGCCTAATTCGAAGACTTATTCACTGCTAGAAGGCAACCTTAGGGCCAATTCTGCTGTTGTACATTCTCATAACTTCGCTCTTGGAAAGTCCTCTTCTCTTCGAGACATCTACATTTATGAAAATGCAAACGACGGAATGACAACGTTGTACCCTACAAGCACTATCGCTGATTCTTTTGCAAAACTCGAGACAATTCGGGTAAAGACATTAGATGAGGTCTTCTCTCATGCTAAACAATTGTCAGGACCAATTCTTTTGCAGATGGATATTGAAGGCGCTGAGTATGAGGCTCTTCTTGGCTCAACACAATTTTTGAAGAAGTATTCTCCAATTGTTATTTGTGAAATTAATCCTTTGTTGTTGGTAGCTGCAGGAGGCTCATCTTTCGAACTATTTCACCTCATGGAGTCACTGGGATACGTTATTTATTGGATTGACGAACGTGGCAAATTATGGCTTCAAAGAGAAGACGACCCTTGCGGGCATTTAGAATTCCTCCCACCAGGGTCTGGGTCTAATTATATCTTTCTTAAAGACTCGGCATTCGAAGGGGAATTAATCTCCAGGTTAGTGGCCAGCTCTCAATTTGTACCTAACCTGCAAAAAAAATATAGATAATTTCAGATCTTGTGACTTAGACTTACATGAGAGAAAGACTAGATTTTCGATCTCACTGACTCGACTACTTGCTCCTGTAAAAGTTTGAGGTCAAAAGGTTTTAGAAGAATAGGAGTCCCTAACATTTCAGTTATCTTCTCTGGGCGACTTTCTAACTCATCAATTCGGTTTGTGAGATCCAAAATCGACATTGAGGTAAAATCAAGAATTGCTTCAGGGTTGAGAAATTCACCTCGGTCTAGGCCCCACCAAATTGGGATACATCCTGCTATCCAGGACTCAAATGGCTTCTCAGACAAATATCCAGGATATAGATCATTCTCAAAACACAAGTTGAACCGATAGTTTTTAAGTAATTCTTCTTTATTTTGAATAATTCTTCCGAAGACTGGACCGTAGCAGTCAACTTTGTAACGTTCGGCTAGAACTCTGAGCACGTGCAAACGAGTTGGGTGTGGATTTCCAACAAGGGCACATATCGTGTTTTCTCTGGTTGATTTCCATTCACGAGGTGAGGTCAAAATCCTTTGGTAGTTGAGGCTTTCCTCTATCGAAAAACCTCCTTGTGACGCCCAATATGGAAAGTAAATATTATTTAGGGAATTATCCGTGGGATCACACGATATCGATAAGTCATATCCATCCACTGGAGGCCTAGCGTTCTCCCCGGAGTACCAAATGTTGATGTCAGCTTTTTCGTCGGGTGGGACCAATTGATAGGAATTGAGCAACCTTCGCTTATTGCGAGTTTCAAGACTCGCAAACTTTTGAATATAGCGTGAGGTTAGTCCAGTTATGAGAGTCTTTTTCGGATACACGGAGGTAACAGTTACACGCCTTCCATTGCGCGCCAGCGGACTGAAAATTTCCCGAAGTAGCGACTTAGTTGCGTCCTCAGCTGTCCAAAAATTACGGAATTGAATAATTTCCAAGATTCCTCCATTGAATTCCTGAAAGTATAACCTTAGATGGGGGCTTGGGTTGCTAATGTGCCACCATGAAATCGTTAGCAGTGATCATCCCGACTCGAAATCGTCCCCAAGTTATTCCTAATTTTATGGCAGATTGGGAAAAAAATACTTTAATTGCGGATGCTTACTTTGTGCTAGACAGGTGGGACCTAAAGCGAATCAATTACCGGCGATTCAAAGACCTAAATTTCATGGTGTCCCCCAAATCTGGAATGGTTGCCTCACTCAATTGGGCGGCGATGAAGCTGGCTAAAGATTATTCCATTCTGGGATTTATGGGTGATGACAACCGAGTGAAGACGCCCTCTTGGGACTCCGCCGTCATTTCGGCATTAGGAGATGAAAAGATCGGAATTGCGTATGGCAACGATCTACTCCGCGGTGAGTTGTTACCGAGCTCAGTTTTTCTCACGCAGCCACTAGTAACAGCCATGAAGGGATTTTCTCCGATTCAATTTCAGCATCTCTATATAGATAACTTTTGGTTGAAATTAGGAAAGGATTTGGAGAAGATTCATTACTTGGAAAACGTGATCATTGAACATCTTCATCCGGCCGCAAACAAAGCTAAGATTGATAGTGGCTACAGAAAAGTGAATGCAAAATCTGTTTATAAGAATGATCGTGCACTTTATGAGGCATTTCTTGCAAGCCCAGAGTACGCAGATTTGCTCAAGAAATTGAAGGCAATCTAATTAATGTGTATTGAACTATGCAGTCAGTGTCTATCAATGGGAGAAGAGTTGCCATTAAGTTAAAATATTTTGTCAAGAAACGCACAAATAATATGATATTAGGTAAATTTCAAGTCCGGACTTATGCTTCTTCCTATTGGGAGGTCATTCAATCTAGTCTTTCGCAGGACAATTAGGATGTCAAAGTAAAGGGTGTGCAATTATGACGAGATACAACAGTTGGCCTCTTGGCGGTTTGCCGCCGGAATGGAGAAGGCCAGAACCAGAGTTAATCAAGTCGATTGGCTATGACTGGAGTGACCCGCGAGACATCATTGATATTTTTGAAAGAAAATTGGCAAACTATGCGGGTTCAAAATTCGCTGTGTCCGTAGATTGTGATTCTAATGCACTCTTTCTTGCTCTGAAATATCGAAACGGTGATGGGGAGGTATCGATACCACGTCATACGTATGTTTCCGTTCCTATGCAAATTCATCATGCTGGCTATGTCCCTGTGTTGCGCGATGAAAAATGGATCGGGCTTTATGAGTTAAAACCTCTTGATATCTATGACTCAGCTGTGCGATTTACTAAAGGCATGTATGTCGGTGGGAATGCGCTCCAGGTTTTATCTTTCCAAATTAAGAAGAGGGTGCCAATTGGTCGTGGTGGAGCAATTCTGACGGACGATGCGGAAGCGTATCGTTGGTTAAAACTTGCAACATATGACGGTCGAGATTTGACTTCGGCTTACACCGATTCAAATCATGTTCAAAGCCTAGGGTGGCATTACTATATGACTCCCGAAGATGCTGCTAGAGGGATTTGGTTAATGGATCAACTTCCGGAAGAGAATGGTGATACTGGTTCGTTTGAAAACTATCCAGATCTCACTCAGTGGCCTATCATTAAGAACCTTGTTGGAGAAGTTTAATTCTATTTTTTCTAGGGAGTGGTGTTGTCTAAGAAGAACGCTTTTATAACTGGCATCGCAGGACAGGATGGAAGTTATCTTGCTGAATATCTCTTAACACAAGGTTATGAAGTACACGGGACTGTTCGCCGGAACTCTACTCCTGAGCATCAGGTATCCAGAATTGATCATTTGGAAGATCGAATTCACACTTACTATGCCGACCTAACGGATCCAAATTCGATAAGCAGATTAGTTCGCGATATCCAACCTGATGAGTTTTATAATATAGCTGGGCAAAGCCACGTCCGTATAAGTTTTGATATCCCTGATTACACCCTTCAGGTGAATGCTCAAGGCGCTTTGAATATGCTAGAAATCATTCGAGAAGTTTCACCTACTACGCGTTATTATCAAGCGAGTTCATCGGAAATGTTTGGAAACTTCAAAGATCCCGATGGGATGCAGCGCGAGTCAACATCAATGCATCCGGTTTCTCCATATGGGTGCTCGAAGTTGTACGCCTATCACGCCACTAGAACATATCGTAAGTCTTATGGGCTTTTCGCTGCTAACGGTATTTTATTTAATCATGAGTCCCCTCGGCGCGCCTCAAATTTTGTGACTGGAAAGATTGTCAAAGCTGCGGTCGAGATTTCTCTTGGAATGCGTGAAACCTTAGCTTTGGGAAACTTAGAGAGTTTCCGCGATTGGGGTCATTCGCGAGACTATGTGATGGCAATGCATAGGATATTGCAAATGCCAGAACCACTTGACCTAGTGATTGCTACAGGTCAAACTCGATCTGTAAGAGATTTTTGCACCGTGACTTTTGGAGCTCTTGGGTTGAATTATCTGGATTACGTGACTCAAGATGCCAGATATATGCGTCCTCAGGAGTTAGATTACTTATGCGGTGACTCCTCACTTGCACGTAAAACTCTGGGATGGGAGCCTGAAACATCTTTCGAAAAGATGATTGAAGAGATGATTACACATTGGCGATCCGTTTTAACTAATTGAGATTGCGCAGAGTCTTTAGCCAATATGTCGAGCGGAATCACAGTTGTTCTTCCTGTCAAAAATGAAGAGACTATTATTGCGGATTTGGTCTACGAAATATCCTCGCAATTCGAAAAAGCCGATGAACTACTAATCATCGATGCTGGTTCGAGTGACAACACTTTGGAGATTTTGCGACTTCTAGCCTCACGGGAAGAACGAATAAGGTTGATTGAGGCATCAGCGATGTATCCCGGGCTTGCTCGAAATATGGGAGCACAGCTTGCAAAAAATGATAACATTTTTTTTCTAGATGCTGGCCATAACATTGCAGCTAACTTTTTTGATTGCATAAGATCATCTATAGATGAGAAAGACGACTTTGTTTTCGTGAATCGATTGCTAATTGACGCAGCACCACTTTGGTATCAAGCCAATGCACTTCTCTTTGAGCCAATCGGAGTGCAAATAAAGGAAAATTACTACAGGCACCCAAAAGTCTCCGGAATGCTAACTACTAAGGCTCAATTCGCAAGAGTTGGTCTTTTTCTCGGGTGGCGTTCTGGTGAAGATCGTGAATTTCTAGAGAGAATTAAAAAGGGAGATTTTGCTGTTCAGATGATTCCGGCGTGTCAAATGTATGCCCAACCAGATAGAACCGCCATGTATTCTCTTAGAAAGAAGATATTTTATAGTCTCGATAAGCAAGGAAGAGGCGTTCAGAGATATCAGTTAAAGTCATTACTTTTCCCAGGCTTTTCAATTTTCTTATTTCTGTTACCGCTAACGTTATTCTTTCAAATGCTGACACTTGCTGGGGTTGCTGGACTTTACTTCTTTACCCGAGTCTTTAATCGAGTTCGACAGATCAACAGGATTCCAAAGAATGATTACGATAGTTCTCCCAGAGTAGTTTTATTTGCAACATTATGGCTCTGCCTCTCGGATCTTGCCGTAACTTGTGGGTTAGCGCTTTCAATTATTCGTGGAATTGTGACCAGAATTTCACGCAAGCCCGCATAGTCGCTGATTAAATTGACTTGTATAACTCTCCTAATTTAACAACCGCATCATCAAGACTAAAATTTGCTGTGGCTAATTTCCGACACCTTGCAGAAGTTTCACCTTCAGCCCTTAATTCAAGTATCTGCTTAGCCGCAATTTCCATTGAAAGCTCAGAATTATCATGAATTGCAATGCCACATGAATTCTCTTCAACAAGTCGACCAATATCCCCTTGGTTAAAGTTGACCACTACCGGAACACCTGAGGCGAGAAATTCCGGAACTTTCGTGGAAGATACAGATGCTAGACACACACCTAAGTCCATCTTCCAAACACTCAGTCCAAGATCCATGCGCCGAACTAATTCGGGCATTTGTGAATGCGGTACTGACACTATTTCGTCGATGGGAAGATTTTTCCATGAATCAGTGTGACCTTTGGAAAGCGCCGCGAAAACATGAACAGGTGTCAATTTCTTTAAAGATTGGATTAAGCGAAACATCGTTTCAAAATCGTAAGCGCCACTCAAGGTTCCGGAAATCATCACTCGTAAAGCATCCTCGTGCGGGATATCCTCTGGTTTAAAGTTATGCAAGTTTACGCAAGTAGAAATCATATGGAACTTGTCCCATTTGAGATGATGCCTCTGCATTAAGATCGGTATTACAGAATTAGTAATTACGATAATTGCTTTTGATTGTCTTGCGACAATAAATTCAATAGTCCTAAGAGCTAAATACTGAAAAGTCATCCGCTTCTGAGAGGCTATTGCTCGTCTTTGGTCCGCAACCAAAGCTCTACAGTCCCAAATAACTTTGGCACTGGGTCTCAGAAGAGAGGCAAAAGCTGCAAGATCACCACGTGCGTGGACCAGTGACCCAGTAGGGATCTTGGATCTCATTTTTAGAATTCTTCCAACTCCGCCAAGGGCACCATTCTTACCAAAGGGCAGGGCAATCCATTGAATTCCAGAATTTTCCATTTGTGATAGAAGATCTTGTCCTGGAGTCCCTTTCTCAAAATTGATTAGGGTGATATCAAAATTAAGTGCTAATAATTTTAAGTAAGCAAGAACCTGACTAGCGCCTACGCCCTCATACAAAGAATCGAAAGTTACATAAGTAAGTTTGAACTTGGATTGGGACCCCATAGAGTAATCTTATAGAGTGGAATCACCCATTCAGGCCCAGAGAATTATTGTTACGGGCGCAGCTGGCTTCATCGGATCTCATTTAACCCAAGCTTTGGCCGGTCTAGGACACTCTGTTTTGGCTATTGATTGCCTTCTCGATGCCTCATACTCGGCAGATATTAAGCGGGATAATTGGAATCTATTGGGTGAGTATTCAAATGTAGAGCGACTCGAACTCGATCTGAGGCTGCATGAGGTCCAAGAGTTTTTGAAAGGTGCCGAAACCGTTTATCACCTTGCCGCGATGCCAGGCTTAATGAAGAGTTGGACAGATTTTAAGCTTTACCAAGATTGCAATCTTCTGGCCACGGGCAACCTGCTCAAAGGACTGGATTCAGCAACGCTAAAGATGTTTATCAATATCAGCACATCGTCGGTCTATGGGTTGAACGCAATTGGAGATGAGGAAACACCACTCAATCCCATAAGTCCCTACGGAGTCACTAAACTCGCGGCAGAGAATCTAGTCCGAGCATATTGCGGTGCGATGTCGTTGCCATTCAACATAGTGCGACCGTTTTCAGTCTATGGGCCACGGCAAAGACCTGATATGGCTTTCAATATTTTGATTAAAAAAATAAATGAAAATCAGCAGATTGACATTTTTGGCGATGGCCAGGCAAGTAGATCAAACACCTACGTCCTTGACCTCGTGAATGGATTGGTATTACTTGGAGATTCTAACAATATTGGCGAGACTTATAACTTATGTGGAACAGAAAACTTTTCTATCATTGAAGTGGTTAGATTAATTGAAGAAGTCTTGGGCAAAAAAGCACAAATTTCCTATAAGCCAGCTCGATTGGGCGATCAATTGAGGACTTTTGGGTCATCTAAAAAAGCTGAAGAGCATTTTGGTTTTATTGCACAAATGAATTTTAAGGAGGGGATACGTCATCAAGCAGAATGGCAGTTGAGGTAACAATTAACGTTAAAGTAAATTTGAAACTTATCTATTTTGAATGAAGCTCGGAAGATTCCTGCTACCAATCCTTGTCAGTTTCTTGAATATGGCGCGCCTGACCCGGATATCGTTTAGAAAACGAAGGAACCTTTGGATGAATGATGGTGTCCTATTGTAGAGTTTGCCTCTCCACGATATTCCCCCTTCGTCTGCTTGCCATATTTTTTCGTAGTCGAAAGAGTTGGTGATATGAACTTGAGATGCATCCACCTTCTTTATCAAAAGAAATGTGCGTATATATCTTCGACTTCTAAACTCTGCACGAAAGCCGATATCTTCAACAGGGTTTGGGTGATGTAACCAGGGCCGACTGCCGGCGAATTTCATCAGGCAAGTTACAACCTCAAATCCATTTTCAGGAGAGAAGAAACTATAAAAGAAATCTGGGTTAATCTGAAAGAAACCATGCCCAACATATCCATTAGTGGGTGTAATTATCGCCAAATAGCCACCGATTTTTGTCATCTCGCCAAGACTTTCGGCCGCCTGCTTGAAATCCATAATGTGTTCGAGTGTTCCCGATTCAACAATTAGGTCAAACCGATTTTTAAGTTCGAGGGGGACTGGGGAATTCAAGTCCTGCAGGATGGTTGCACCCTGGTAATCAGAAAGATCAAGTGCATCAACCCGACAGTCAAAATCCTTTCTCAGCAATTCGTCCAGGTACTCAATAGAAGATAGCTCGACCTTAAGATTGGGAATGTGCCTCCGGATTACTTGTTTGGTGGCATAAACCCTAAGTCGCCCGATTGTCAGTATCGAGTCAGGGGACTTGATAAAGTGCCGACATGCTTCTAGAAATGCGAGCCCGTCTTTGTCAATTCCCATACCGAAATCCTACCAAGAAACAAATACAACTGAGATGGAAAAGCGTGAAGTGAAGAAGACTAAGGTCTTAGTGATCATTGGAAGGGTGAATGAAAGTCACTTATTAGAGAATTTCTTAATCGGCCCCCATAAACCGGATATTGATCTTCGGTGTCTGTTTTTAGGAAGTACGCCTTCGATTCTCCAAACTCGCATTGAAGAGCATGGCATCAAATCTGAATTTATTCACCAAAACGGAGCAACACTAGATTTGCGTACAATGGTAAAATTGCTTCGACGTCTTTTGATGGACCGGCCGAAGGTAGTACACACTCAAAGTACGATAGCGACCCTTTATGGAATCCCTATCTCCTTTCTGTTAGGAATAAGGAAACGAATTGCCACTAGACATCACGGAAACTATAATCATATTCTTCCAGAGTATAAAAATGGAAAACATATCGACCGAATTATTGGGCTACTTGCAACCGATTTTATTGCTCCGTCCAAAACCGTTTTAGAAACATTGCACAATTTAGATCATGTGCCCTTGAGAAAAATACATTTAATTCATCATGGCTTCGATATCGCATCACTGGCGGCTTGTTCGGAAATCGAAGTAGAGCGAATTCGAACTAAGTACCACTTGAGTCAAAACTTTCCGATTGTTGGCATAGTCTCTCGTCTCGTTAAATGGAAATCTGTTGATACAATTCTTCAAGAAGTAAAAGCTCTAGAACCGCTTTATCCAGATTTGATAGTAGTTGTTGCGAATGCAGATGGGCCAATGGCCGATCCAACTTTAAAGTTTCTGGAGTCTAATTTTCCTGGCAGATTTCGCTGGATAACGTGGGAGCCTGAAATGATGGCTCTCTTTAGAACTTTTGATGTCTTCGTGCATGCTCCTGCCATACCTGAAGCCGAAGCGTTTGGCCAGATATATATAGAAGCATGGGCTTCAAATGTACCAATGGTCTGCTCGCCGGCCGGAATTGCGATTGATTTTGCTAGGGACTCAGAGAATTGTTTACTCGTGCATCCAGGCAATTCTGGAGAGATAACCACTGCTGTGCGCAGGTTACTGGTGGATCAAGAGCTTCGAAAGAAGATTGCCGCAGGTGGAAGAAGAACCGCCGAACAGTTTGGTATAGAGCAGCATGTTTTGCTCACCGATCAACTCTATATGCATTAAGTTAGTTTCTGGATTAAGTCATAGAAAGCTGAGTATTTTTCAATATCAGGTTTAGTTACTTAAGAGCACTGGAGAAAGTGGGGCTGGCCAAAATGGAGAAAATCTACTCGTTATGTTCCCCGGAAATCTTGAATCATATGATATTTCGTCGAGAAGACTTGTCCTCACTTAATGTTGGTCGTCTCGATCTCTCGGAGAATTCAGAATTTCTCCAGCTCGCCGCAATGAGAATTCCAGACCAGATTTCCTTCCCTGCTCACACACACTTAGATAGAAGACCTTCATTCGATTCTCTACGGGCACAAGAAGCGTGGGTAGTCATTTCCGGGATTGTTCAAGTCGATTATTATGACGGTGATGATTCGTTTCAACAGTCATTCCAGTTACTCCCTGGGGATGTTTCTGTTACGTTCTATGGTGGACATGGGTATTCAATCAATAAGGGTGAGGCGCTGGTCTACGAATTTAAATCAGGACCTTACGAAGGAAAAGAGCTAGATAAAAGAGTTTATGGTGAAAAATAATAAGTAAGTGTTTACAATTAGCTTTTCAAAGACTCAGTGATTGCTCTGTTCCATTTCGAGACTATGGCTTTATGAGAGTGATTTAACGCTAGATAATTCTGACCCGCCACCTTCATTTGAGCTCGTTCAGTTGGTGAAGTCGCAATTCTTTGTAACGCTGCCAGCCATTGTGAACGGGTAACTATTGCAGACTCCTGTTCGCTGGCAACTGCGACTCTCTTGTATGAATAAATCGGAGAGAATAGACACGGTAATCCGAGTTTCCACATAGATAAAAGTTTGTTTTCGGGTTTTAATGCTGCAAATTTGTCTTCCAAGTCGATTGGAATAATACCAATTGTGCTTCGGTGGGCGAATTCCGTAAGATTTTTTAAAGACCAAGGGACTATTTCAATATTTGAAGCAGATAATGGAAACCATTTATTGATCAAGGATCTAGTTTTTACCTTCCCTATATATCCACCCCACTTTGAAAACTCGACATTTGTTACCAGATACATCCCCCAACCACTGTCCTTAAGGAAGCGATCTATTTCGCTTGACACAGATTGAAAATGATTCAAGGTGAAACCAAACCCCTCCCAAAATATCCATTGCATAGGTGAATCTTGCTCAGCACTAGAAGTTAAGTGCAGCGAATCAGGGGCGGGGGAGCCAAGTTCAGAGAGATCATCGAGGATAATGTGAACGTTCTTGTTAAACTCTAGAATCACATCTCTTTGTTCAGGTGATGCCACGATAACAGCAGCGCTTTTCCGACATGCAAATCGTAGGTGCTTTGTATATGTAATCCAACGCAAATCACTCGATCTTCTGACTGATCGAACGATATTTCGGGTAGCGTCCTTTATAAATCTCGGGTGCTCTCCTAAATATCCGTCTACCAAATCCAATATTACTGGTTGACGAGCCCTCTTCAGCCAGTAGCCGAAATTTGCAGCATTGGAAAGTACAAGCAAATCACTTTCGAGAGGGTTCTCAATTTTCAATTCAATAGATTTGTCGGCCGCCCAACTAGCTAGCCTTCTACGATCCCCCGGGTGTTGAAGGTCTGTAGAATACGGTACGTAGCCGACGCGGACGTTTTCGCTCACTTTTACCTTATTGCTCTGCTAAACGAAGCAAATATCTTCCATACTCACTACGCAAGTATTTATTGCCAAGCATTTTTAACTGTTCAGTTGAAATCCACTTCTTCCGCCAAGCGACTTCCTCGATGCATCCGATTTTGTATCCCTGTCTGTCTTCAATTGCTCGAATATAATTGCATGCGTCGTTCAAACTATTTACGGTGCCACAATCAAGCCAAGTTGTCCCACGAGGAAGCACCTTTAGCGCGAGTTTATTTTCATTCAAATACAACTCTAGTATGGAAGTAATTTCAAACTCTCCTCTAGCGCTTTTTTTAACGTTGGTGGCTTTTTGGATCACAGTATTATCAAAAAAGTAGAGCCCTGGAATTGCCAGATTAGATTTTGGGTTATTAGGTTTTTCCTCGATGGAAACGACATCGCCTGCACTGTTAGTTTGGGCAACCCCATACCTCTGGGGGTCTGTGACTTCGTACCCATAAATCTGAGCACCATCGGGGTTGGTAGAATTTTCAAGTTGATTCCCAAGTCCATTACCGTGAAAAATGTTATCTCCAAGAATGAGAGCGACAGAATCAGTTCCAATAAAATCTTTCCCAATAAGAAATGCCTGTGCCAGGCCTTCCGGTTTCTCCTGAGAGGCATAAGTCAATTGTATGCCAAAAGATTGGCCATCCCCAAGAAGTTTTTCAAAAGCATAACGATCTTCTGGTGTCGTGATAACAAGTATTTCTTGAATTCCTGCCAACATCAAAGTTGATAAAGGGTAATAAATCAGAGGCTTGTCATAAATTGGAAACAATTGCTTGCTTATTCCAATACTGCTCGGCCACAGCCTTGTTCCAGTGCCGCCTGCTAGTACAATACCTTTCATTCAGGTAAGCCTACTTCCCCAGTAGATTTAGTCAATCGTATTATGCCAATGGGGGTCTAATTCATGAGAGTACTGGTCACAGGTGGTGCAGGTTTCATTGGATCTAATTTCGTCCGAATGATAGTAAATGGATCCCTAAATGGTGTTTCATCTGTAACGGTTCTGGATAAGCTGACATACGCGGGGACTCTTGCGAATCTTTCATCTCTTCCCAAAAATAGTTTTGAGTTTGTAAAAGGGGACATCTGCGACCAAGACCTAGTGGGCGGATTAGCAAAACGCCATGATGCGATAGTTAATTTTGCTGCAGAATCACATGTAGATCGCTCCATCACTGGTGCCAAGGATTTTGTCGTCACAAATATTCTGGGTACTCAGACTTTGCTTGATGCTGCGCGAAATGGCAGCGTGGGTAGATTTGTTCAAGTATCGACCGATGAAGTTTATGGTTCTGTAACGGATGGTTCAAGCAAAGAGACGGACCACTTGTTACCCAACTCGCCCTATTCTGCTTCAAAAGCATCTGCTGACTTACTCGTTCGATCTTATTATCAAACTTATGGCTTGGATACCCGGACGACACGTTCAAGTAACAACTACGGAGCTCACCAATATCCAGAAAAAATCATTCCATTGTTTGTTACAAATTTGCTTGATGGGCTAAAAGTTAGTGTTTATGGGAATGGGCTGAATGTTCGAGATTGGTTACATGTTGATGATAACTGTCGGGGAATACACTTAGTCCTTACTTGCGGCAAAGCAGGAGAGGTTTATAATGTCGGTGGAGGCACGGAACTAACTAATGCTGAATTGACCAATAGAATAATTTCAACATTAAACAAAGATAGCCAGAGTATTGAATTTGTCACAGATCGGCCTGGGCACGATCTTCGCTATTCGGTCGATATCACTAAAATATCACAAGAGCTTGGGTATCTTCCAAGAGTCCAATTTGAAACAGGTTTAAGAGAAACTATCGATTGGTACCAAAACAATGAATCGTGGTGGCGAACATTAAAAAAAGGATGAAGTGGCTAATTGTTGGTGGGGATGGCCAACTAGGTCGATCATTGAGCGAGGATTTATTAAAGAAGGGGGAGAAGTTCCTCGCCTTAAACCGCACGCAGTTAGACATTACAAATCAAAATGAAATTCATAAGGCCTTGCATGAGTTTCACCCTGATGTAGTTATAAATGCAGCAGCCTGGACTAATGTGGATTCCGCCGAAAAATCGGAAGTCGATGCTCGATTAGTGAATGCAACTGGTGCAGCATTACTTGCACAGGAATGTTCGAATACGAATTCAAGGCTTGTACATATTTCGACTGATTACGTTTTTTCTGGGAATTCGCAAGTTCCGTGGCCAGAAGGTTCAAAACTAGCCCCAGTGTCTGCATATGGGCGAACTAAAGCAGAGGGTGAAAAACTGGTCTTAGAATTTTCCTCAGGCTGCGCCTACATAGTTAGAACTGGGTGGTTATACGGTAAGCACAAACACAACTTTGCCAAGACTATGGTGGATTTGGCTTTTCGCAACACCGACGTTGTTGAAGTAGTCAATGATCAAATTGGTCAGCCAACCTACTCTGCCGACCTCGCAAATCAAATCTATCAACTCATATATGCGAGCGCACCAGCCGGGGTATACCATGCCACCAATAGTGGCCAAGCTACATGGTTTGATTTCGCTCAAGAGATCTTTTCGTTGTTAGGAATTAATCCAAATCGAGTTGTGCCAATTGATTCGGAAAAAACTCACCGGGCGGCGGTGCGTCCTGCATATTCAGTTCTTGGCCACCAACTATGGTCAGATGTAGGGATTCAGCCAATGCGAGACTGGCGCGTAGCACTTGAAGTCGCAATTCCTGAAATTCTTGTTGCGAAAAATCTTAAGGAGTAGCCCATGAAGATAGAAAAGCTTGGAATAGAGGGCGTTTGGTTGGGTAAATCTCCTATTCTTACTGATGATCGTGGAAATTTTCGTGAATGGTTTAAATCTGCTGAGATTTCAGAAATGACAGGAAAAGAATTTAACGTTGAGCAGTCCAATACCTCGACTTCAAAAAAGGGTGTAATCAGGGGGATTCATTACAGCTTGGCACAAAAGGGGCAAGGAAAGTGGATCACTTGTATTAGTGGTTCAATTTGGGATGTGGTGGTGGATATTAGACCGTCATCGTCAACTTACAAGAAATGGATTGGCATGGAATTAAGTGCAAATGAAGGTACCTCAATTTTAATTTCGGAAGGTTTAGGGCATGCATTTTTGTCGCTAGAGGACAACTCGGTCGTTTCATATTTGCTAACAACACAATATTCGCCTTCTGAAGAATTTGAGATAAATCCCCTAGATCCAGCGTTAGGCATTACTTGGCCAGACTTATCGAATTTTATGTCAGTTAAGGATTCTTCGGCCCCCAACCTTCAAACTCGATATCAGCAAGGGAATTTGCCCAATTAGGATTGGTGCCGCATCTTGCGCGCCTTCTTTACGGTAGATTTAAGTCATGCGCTCAGTACTGATTAGTGGGATTACAGGGCAGGATGGCTCCTACCTAGCCGAAAACTATCTGGCAGAGGGCTGGCAAGTTCATGGGCTTGTGCGACGGACTTCGATTCTTGCCCGACCAAGAATCGACCATCTTTTCTCCCCAGACTCTTCGAGCCAAGAGCAAAAAATTAAGTTGCACTATGGTGATTTATCGGATTTCTCCGCACTAATTCACGTAATTGATCGCGTACAGCCAGAACATATAGTCAATTTGGCCGCCCAGTCTCATGTGGGAGTAAGTTTTGAAGTTCCAATCGAAACAGGAGTAGTAACGGGAATAGGTGCGGCTTCAATTTTTGAAGCTGTAAGAATTGTGAATTCGCAAATTCGCGTGTATCAAGCCAGCTCATCGGAAATGTTTGGTGGCGATATTGGGGTACAAAAACTTTGCGAAGATTCTCTTTTTACTCCAAAATCTCCCTACGCGGCAGCGAAATTATATGGATACCATATGGCTAAAATTTACAGAGAGTCCTATGGCATGCATATTTCCAATGGCATTCTCTTTAACCATGAATCTCCGCGCCGCGGTGAGAATTTCGTGTCGCGCAAAATTACAAAGGCTGTTGCAAGGATTGCTGGTGGACAGCAGCGTAAATTGAAATTAGGAAATTTAGATGCAACTCGGGACTGGGGGCATGCACGTGATTATATGGATGCTGTCCGCCTTATGCTCGCGGCGAATGATCCAGATGATTATGTTGTGGCGACTGGAATATCTCATAGCGTCCGAGAATTCTCAGATTTGGCGTTTGCGAAAGTTGGTCTGAAAGCGGAAGACTTTATTGAGATTGATCCCGGTTTATTGAGACCAAACGAAGTTCATGATCTACTGGGAGATCCGTCGAAAATTGGAGAGAAATTAGGATGGCGCCCGAAATCTAGTTTTGAAGATCTAGTTACGGAGATGGTCAAATATGACCAATCTCTCTTAAGTGGGGGGCATTAATGAATATTCCACTCGCCCTAGAAGGTCTTTCAGAAGCCGAGATCGATCTGGTCTGCGACATTTTCAGATCTGGAAATCTGACAATGGGAAAGTATGTTGCTAATTTTGAGACAGAATTTGCCGCACAGTTTGGCGTTAAGCATGCAGTAATGGTGAATTCCGGCTCATCGGCAAATTTACTCGCCCTTGAAGCTTTCGTAAACTCATTAACCACCGTGAAATATATGGATCGAGCGAAGTATTCAATAGCAGTCCCAGCGGTTTTGTGGCCAACTAGTATTTGGCCGATTATTCAACTTGGTTTTAAGGCTCTTGTTATTGATACGCTCCCAAATAGCCTTGAGATAGATTTTGAACAACTAGTTTCTGCAAAGCGCAAGATGGGTGACTTGCTTCTTGGCGCCGTCCTTATACATCCACTTGGAAAATCTTTAGATCTTGCGCGAATTCAGACCCTCCGTGATGAATTTGGGATGTTCATTCTGGAAGATAACTGTGAATCAATGGGTTCTGGAAACAATCAACACTTTGCCGGAGCTGTGGGAGATTTTGGTTCGTTTTCTTTTTATTATTCTCACCATATGACGACCGTGGAAGGTGGAATGGTAGTCACAAATGACGACCATCATGCTGATAATTTAAGATCTATGAGGGCTCACGGGTGGACTAGAAATCGAAAAGATAAGGACGCAATTCAATCTCAATTTCCCGAACTTTCAAAAGACTTCCTTTTCGTAACTTCAGGATACAACGTCAGGCCGATGGAGTTTCAAGGGGCACTCGGGTCATCCCAGTTAAAGCAACTTAAATCATTTATCGAGCAACGGATAGAAAATGCACAGAAAGTGCATGAAGCTACAAAAAATACGTCTTTTACTCTGATTGGTGCTACTGCGGATACTCTTAAGCTGGCTCAACCTTCGCAAGGAAAAATGGCGCCATGGAATCACAGCTGGATGGCGCTTCCGATTAATTGCTCATTAGGCAAGGAATCATCCCTCCTGGCTCAGTCGATATTAGTTAGCAAAGGGATTGCAACTCGTCCTTTGCTGGCCGGCGATTTTTCTGCACAACCAGCTGGCCAACATCCCATGATTGATAAGTATGGCAATCTGGATAATTCAAAAGAACTTTATGCTTCGAGTTTTATGGTCGGAAACCATCACAATTATTCTGATGCCCAAATGCTCTATCTTTCAAAAATACTGAATGAAGTAAGTACTTCGATCTCAGGATAGATCTGTACGAAAACCAATGTCTCATTTTCCAACAGGGCATTTCGCCCAAAAAGCGGAGTGACTTTGAATATCTTTGCTACTGGAATGACGGGTTCGATAGGGAAAAATCTCCAAGGTGTAAAGCCTTTAAAGCTCAGATTGCCTTGCGAAGTTGAAACCATACAGAAAACATTAGAGGGATTGGAATGCTCCACCTTAATTCATTTAGCTGCGATGACTGCCATTCCTCGCGTGGAAAAAGAAGTCGCCTTGAGCAACTCGATAAACGTGGAATCTCCAATTGTATTACTAAATGCCTTTATTAACACAGGGGGCAAGCGGTTTATATTTGCTTCAACTGGTCATGTCTACGGGCCTCAGCAGGTTGGACATTTTTCTATTGAGTCGGATATTCCAAACCCACAATCTCTATATAGTGACCAGAAACTAAGAGCCGAGAACGCTCTTATTGAAATTGCAAATAGAAATGACGTGGATTTAATAATTCTCCGAATATTTAGCGTATTCGGACCGTCAATGGCTAATCATTACTTAGCTGGAATGGTTTCAAAACAAAAAACAGTTAGCACCACTTTCCCTATGATTTCTAACTCTGAGGATGTGCGGGACTTTTCAAACCCAGTTTGGGTAGCCAGGAAAATAAAGGAATTTTGCCATCTTGAATCGAGTGGAGTAATACGATGCAACATCGCGAGCGGTACGCCTATGTCAATTAGGGAAAGAGTTTTGCAAGCTCGCCCAGAGTGGCCTCAAGATTTTTTTGATGGAGGGCAATCAAACATGTCATGGCTGGTGGGTTCGAATCACCTTCTAAAAGAATTGTTGCCCGAATCAAAATTTTAGTTTTTACGGGTCTTTTGTGGCAATATTTCACCGTTTCACCTAGGGGATAACTGGCAATCTTGCGTGAAGTGAATGGCTGCCCACGATCTATGCTCATTATTCTTGGTTAGTTTAGGTCCGCACTTACTAGAAGTTGATTGGATGTGGCAATCGCCGACAATGTCCTAGACTTAGCAAATGCGGATTTTGGTAACGGGTGGAGCGGGTTTTATTGGCTCCCATTTGTGTGAGCGGTTGATTGCTGACGGGCATACTGTCACTGCGATTGATAATTTTTCTACTGGGCGAGCTACGAATTTAGCGAATCTCAATAGTGCAAATAATTTCACATTAATTCACGGATCAATTCTTGATACTCAATTATTGACTCCCTTGGTAAATGAGGCAGATTACATATTCCACCTCGCCGCTGCTGTTGGGGTCTTTAATATTGTCAATAATCCTTTAGCTAGTTTATTAACAAATATTCGCGGAACTGAGAATGTTCTTGAGATTGCAAACGCAACGAAAACTCCTGTTTTCTTGACAAGCAGTAGTGAGGTATACGGGAAAAACGTTTCCGACTCTCTCAAGGAAAGTGATGATCGAATCCTTGGAAGCCCAGTCACACTGCGTTGGTCCTACAGTGAAGCAAAAGCAATTGATGAGTCATTGGCTTATGCTTACTTCATTGAAAAGCAGTTAGAAACAAGAATCGTTAGATTTTTCAATACTGTAGGCCCACGTCAACTAGGTGCCTATGGGATGGTTGTGCCGCGATTTGTTAAATCTGCATTAATTAATGACCCAATCACAATTTATGGTGACGGTAATCAAACTCGATGTTTTGCACATGTTTACGATGTTATTGATGCAGTAATTGCAATAGCGTTTGCTGAAAATACTATTGGGAAAGTAATCAATATCGGAAATGACTTTGAGATTTCAATAAATGAATTAGCTCATAAAGTAATTGCTGAAACAAATTCAAAGAGTGGAGTTGTCTACGTTTCATATGAAGAGGCATACGGTGATGGTTTTGAAGATATGGAGCGGCGCGTACCAAACATTGATTTAATTAAACAATTAGTCGGTTGGAAGCCTTTGAGAGATTTAACAACCATAATCGCCGACATTTCTGCAGAAATGCAAAAGAGCTCCTAAAGCGAAGTAACGCCTTGAAAGCGCCTTAGAGAGTCGGTGCAGTCCAAAATTTGCACGCCTCTCGCAATAAGTTGCTCAAGTTGCATACCGGGCTGCTTCGTGGCGAGGATTGCTACATCGCACTTCCAGTCTAATTCAACAGGTTTTAATCCTTCCCATATAGGCACTAGTGGATCATGCCAAGCAACTTCGGCACCCTGCATCTTTAAGCAATCTCGAAGTTCCTTAACGGGAGTCTCTCGAACATCACCAACTCCAGGTTTGTAAGCAACTCCAAGAATCAGAACTTTAGGATTAGTGACTGATGAATCAACCAGACTTAATGCCCGCTCAGCCACATACTTTGTCATCCCATGATTTATTAAATCTGCAGATTCAACAAATTCAGCTTTTCGGCCGTTTTGTCGGGCCCACCATGTTAAGTACAACGGATCAATAGGAATGCAATGACCGCCAACTCCAACGCCTGGTCTAAAAGGCATGAATCCGTAAGGCTTTGATGATGCTGCATCAATAACTTCGTGAACATTAATTCCGCTGGCAGCACACAACTGCGTGAATTCATTGATTAATGCGATGTTTACTAACCGAAAAGTATTTTCTAGAAGCTTCGCAGCTTCAGCCACTTCAGGAGTTGAAACTGAGACTGCGGTATCACAGATTGATTCATAGAATGCGAGCGCTCGAACCTGTGACTTATTATCAATTGAGCCAACCAGGCGTGGGGTATTTTTCTGATTCCACACTGGATCACCCGGATTAACGCGCTCTGGAGCACTCGCGAAATAAACGTTTTGAGATTTATGGGGCTTCTGCGCATTTACTATAGGAATAATGATGTCGCGTAATGTGCCTGGGTAAGATGTTGATTCGCTGACAACTAAGGTTTCATTCGAGACAAAAGGTGCTATTCCTGCCGCAGCGCTGCGCAAAAATGTTAAATCAGGTTCACGTTTATCGTCCAGTGGGGTTGGAACACAAATAGTTATTACTGAGGCATGGACAACGGAAGAGAATTCAGTGGTTGCTTTATAAGCGCCTTTAGCCAGTGCGGCCTGTAGTTGTGAATCAGAGATATCTTCAACTGGGCTTGAGCCTGAGTTGATTTGGGCGACTTTGGCTTCAAAGTTATCCACTCCAATGACAGACCAACCGGCATCAACGGCGGCCATAGCCAAGGGAAGACCCACATAGCCTTGGCCAATAATGGCCAGCACCTGGCTCTCCTCTGTGCTCACGAATGCAATCCTAACCTCCAGACAGGCGTTACAACCCACCTTTTGATATCCAGCCAGTCGTTAGGCCACGAATGCCTGAGCGGCGAGACTTGTATTGGCCCCGAGAAGGTCATTTGCGGGAAGATTGGTGAATGAGCCAAACCATCGGGAGTCCTATACGGGTTATGCGCATAATCGCCCGAATGAATGTGGGCGGCCCAGCTGTTCAGGTCTCAGGGTTATTGCGCGAATTCAATACCTTGAATTTTGATCATCGTTTATATACAGGTTTTTGTGCAGCTGATGAAGCCGATTATCTAGACACAGTCGCAACCGATATTAATGCAATTCGTATTGAAGGATTAGGGCGGCACGTTAACTTGGCTGGAGATATCAAAGCCTTTATCTCAATAGTTAAGTCGATTCGTGAATTTAAGCCGCACATAATTCATACTCACACAGCTAAAGCAGGCGTGTTGGGGCGCATAGCGTCTATAGTATCACTACAACCATCAATCCGTGTTCACACATTCCATGGACATTTACTCTACGGTTACTTTGGATCTTTCAAACGATTACTTGTTATCATCGCTGAAAAGTCATTAGCCTTCTTTACAGATCAATTACTTTCTGTGGGTGACAAAGTTCGACAGGATTTATTGGAGGCAGGAATTGGTAAAAAGGAAAAATTTGGTTTGATGCCTCCTGGTCTAGTAATCGGTAACTTGCCACAAAAGAGTGAGTCGAGAGAATCCTTTGGCCTGTCGGCTAGCAAGTTGCATTGTGCGTTCATTGGGCGTGTGACTCAGATAAAGCGGCCTGATCGCTTTCTCGATGTAGTTAGCGAGATAAAAAAACGTGGGATTGATTTAGATTTCTTCATAGCAGGTGATGGTGACCTATTAGAGGCGTGCAGGGAAAAAATTAGTAAAGAGGGTTTGCCTGTAACTGTTTTGGGTTGGCAGAGTGATATTGAAAAGGTTTTATCTGCTGCTGACATTGTTGTCCTGACAAGTGATAACGAGGGTACGCCCTTGAGCTTAATTCAAGCTGGGATGGCTGGACTTCCTGTAGTTTCAACAAATGTGGGATCTGTGCCTGAGGTTGTACTAGACAATGTGACCGGCCTTATTACGTGCTTAGACGTGCAGGAAATTGCAGATGCACTTGAAAAACTAGTCAGTGATAAGACTCTGCGAGCACAACTGGGTATTGCGGCTCAAGATTTTACATTGGCAAATTTTGGTGTACAACGCTTGGTTCAGGATCATGAAGTGCTCTACAAAAAGCTCTTGTCTAATCTAACCAAGTTCTAGCCCATAGTTCGAGCATCAACATTGGCCATAAGAGGTTGTCTTTGTCTTCACCAGCCATGTGGAGATCAACAACTTTTCTTACTTCAATTGAATTAAACCAGCCTCGCTGAGTGGCGGTTGTATCGGTAAGAGTGTCCATAATCATTTCTTTCATTCCAGTGCGAAGCCATTCAGCCCGTGGCATGCCAAAGCCCATCTTTGGTCTGTCTATTAGTTCCGCTGGCACAAGTGAGCGAGCAACATCTTTAAGAATGTGTTTTGTTTCGAAACCTTTAATTTTGTATTTGCGGGGTAGGGATACTCCCCATTCAACTACGTTGACATCCAGCATTGGTGATCGCAGTTCTAATCCGCTGGCCATCGTGGCAATGTCAACTTTGACTAATAAGTCACCGGGTAAATATTCGGCAAAATCAGAACGGATCATACGATCGAATGAGGATAAGTCGCCAGATGCAAATTGATTCATGTGGTCAATTTCAGCAGCACTTGAATAGACATTGGGATTCAGCATGGTCGAAAGTTGCTGTGATTTAGTTAATGAAAGTATCGAGCTATATCTTGAAGCAAGGTTTAGCTCAGGAAAGAGTTGAGATTGTAATCTCTTGAATTTTCTTTGGCTGAGTCTTGGGAGTTTACCGATAATTCCTAGAGTTGCACGTGCCAACTCCAGGGATGGATTTAATCCTTGTAGCAATGGTGCTGCCAAATAACGCTCATAGCCGCCAAAAACTTCATCCCCTCCATCACCACCAAGTGCAACAATTAGATTCTCGCGGGCGAATTTAGCCAATAAATAGGTTGGCACAATGGAAGAATCTGCAAAAGGTTGATCTAAAACTTGAGAGATTTTCTCAATAACCAAAGCAGGATCAGGGCTCAATATCTCCTCATGATGGTTAGTGCCCAGATAGTTTGCTACCTGCTTAGAGTGATGAGCTTCATTAAAAGCCTCACTATGGAATCCAATCGAATAAGTCTGGACTTTCTCCTTCATAAGTTTGGCCATGTATGCCGTCACTACAGTTGAGTCATATCCACCGCTCAAGAATGATCCAAGTGGGCGCTCAGAAATTAAGCGCCGTGAGACCGCTGCTTCAATTAATTCCTTTGTTGTCTCAAGTGCTTCTTCGTAAGGAATTGTGACTTTGGTTTCAAAATCTGCACTCCAATAGATTGCATTTGTTGTCTTTCCATCATGCCAACTTGTGACACTCGCCGGAGGGACTTGGTGTATCTCATTAAATGCAGAGTTTGGAGAGTTGATATACCCGTACTGCATCACCTCGGCAATCATGTCAGTTCTAAGTGTTCTATCTGGACGGGCCAACATCAATGCACGTACTTCAGATGCAAAGAAGAGGGTTCCATCATTTAATCTCGAAAGCCATAAAGGCTTCTTGCCCATCCGGTCTCGGATAAGGTGAAGTGAGTTATCTCTTGCATCATACAAAGCAATTGCAAACATTCCGTTGAGTTTGTTGATGAAATCTAAACCAAACTCAAGGTAGAGATTGATGACCACCTCAGATTCACTTGAGTCTCGGCAATGGACCCCACGTCCTTCAAGTTCGGCCCGAAGTTCACGATAATTGTAGATTTCACCATTCCAAATAATATGAATTTGCTCGGATGCGTCAGTTGCTGGCTGCTTTCCTGCAGCGATCTCTACGATAGCCAACCGACACATTCCAATGCCGATTCCCTTGTTTATGTATGTTCCACTGTCATCAGGTCCACGATGCTCAATAGATTTGAGTTGGGCATCAAGTAATGAATGCTGCGGTGCGCTTGGACCAATACCGCCAGTAATTCCACACATATTTTGCTTATTTAATCCACAGTCTTTGGACCGTTAGCGACACTCTGACCAAAATTTTTAAGCCAAACAACTGTCTCTGCAAGAGCATCTTCAAATGGCTTAGCGGTGATGGCTGGGAATAGGGACTTTAGAAGGCTTGGAGAGTTTTGGGATTCCTTGACATCACCCAATCGATTTTCTTTGTAATTAACTTGCAAATCAGGAAAATGATTCTTAAGTATCTCGATAGTGTCATTAAGGAAGATTCTGTTGCCGTAAGCAAGATTCATTGCACCTTCAGTGGTTATTTTCTCTTTCATAGCTGTCATAGCAATATCCAGAACAGTTTCAACATACGTGAAATCTCTCGACGCTGTGCCATCGCCATAGACATCTATTGGTTTGCCTTGCATGGCAAGCCAGATCCATTTTGGCAATACAGCTGCATATTCATGATCTGGCCGTTGGCGTGGTCCAAAAACATTAAAGAAGCGAAGCAAGGTTATTGGCACCTCATAGGCCGCTGCATAAGCCTGCACATAACCTTCTGCGGATAACTTACTGGCTGCATATGGAGTCATGGGACCTAGCCACATTGTTTCATCTTTAGGTAACTGCAAATTACGGCCATAAACAGATGAAGATGATGAAAACACAACATGTGCACCACTTACTCTGGCAGCTTCTAAAACATTGAGAGTTCCAGTTGCATTAACTTCGTGAGTTGCTATTGGGTTCTTTAATGAGCGGGGAACAGAACCACGGGCAGCTAGGTGGAAAATAGTTTCACAGTCTTTAAGTGCCGTTGTGAGAGACTTTGGATTTGTAATTGAAATCTGATGAAAAATTGAATTATCTTGGTCAACGTTAGAAAGAAGCCCTGTACTTAAATCATCAATTACGACAACTTCGTAACCCTCTGAGAGTAGGCGCTTAGCTAAGTTAGAGCCGATAAAACCGGCTCCACCTGTAACAGCTACTTTTGTCATGAGGTTTATCCTAAAGTCTCACTGGTTAATTACTTTAGTATTTGCCTCTAAGTCTTGGAAAGACTTAGTCAACCCTCACAACACCACTAGATGTCATCAAGTGCACTGCAACAATCCCTGATTCACCCTCTGTGTCAGCTGGGCTCAACCACATAACCTCAACCTCACTACCAAGAGCAGTTGTTAGGTCATTGTCTAGCCAGTCAGTGATTCGCTTTTCATCGCCTGCGATTTCAACTTTAACAATCTTTGCAATTGCTTTGCCATCTGTGGATGGGTGATCTAGTGATTTCCATTCAATAAAGAAAGGAAGTTGTTTATCTTCTAGTGTTCCTAGAACACCAATCTGCTTCCATGAAAGATCATGACCGTCGGGCTTTGTGCGGTGGCCATCCACAGCTTGGCGTCCGAGGCGTGCTTCAACCTTAGAGACATCATCAACAGCGACAACCCATGTGAGCCATCCGCCACCCTCTGCAGCACGCTTTGATACAGCTTTACCAAAAGGTGAAGCATCTGATGCTGGGTGATCGAGTGGACATACAACTTCGATGTATTGACCGTTTTGAAGAGGCAGTGTGAAGTTACGTGTTCCAAAGCGTGGGTGGACACCTCCATCAACGAAGGTGGAGCCAAGGCGTGAGCCTAGGCGTTGAACTGTGTCGGCTAGTTGATCATGGGAAG
>Ga0214919_10001950_pt1 | contig 33124 bp, 17 predicted proteins | sample LL1503_MetaG_FD_177994 | JGI IMG/M metagenome (GOLD analysis project Ga0214919, IMG submission 177994) | Freshwater microbial communities from Lake Lanier, Atlanta, Georgia, United States - LL-1503 | ecosystem: Environmental > Aquatic > Freshwater > Lake | place: USA: Georgia | collected... | reverse complement strand
AAGTCAATCCACCTGGGAACACACGTTCATTAAACGTTGCGGCGATTGGGTCGCTGATGATGACGCCACCGACTGGGATGTAACCGCTGTTTGAACCCTTGGCGAAAACAATCAAGTCTGGTTTAACACCGTAGTTGTCTAACGCGAACCATTCGCCGGTTCGGCCAAAGCCACACATCACTTCATCAAAAATCAATACGATGCCGTTGTCGTCACAAAGCTTGCGGACGCCATCAAGGTAACCCGGTGGTGGGGCAAGTACACCTGCGGTACCAACAACAGTTTCGATCAAGATTGCACCGATTGTTGCTGGGCCTTCGTACTTAATCACTTCAGCAAGGTGCGCCAACGCACGCGCTGATTCTTCTTCAGGCGTGGTTGCCCAGAAAGAACTGCGGTACAGGTGTGGTCCAAAGAAATGGACGTGACCCGCGGCATACTCGTTTGGCCAACGACGTGGATCGCCTGTTGCGGTAATCGCACTAGTTGTGTTGCCATGGTACGAGCGGTAGAACGACAAAACTTTGTGCTTATTTGTGTGAATACGTGCCATACGAATTGCATTTTCGACACCGTCAGCACCGCCATTTGTGAAGAAAACTTTGTTGAAGCCCTCGGGGGCCAAATCAACAATGCGCTTTGCTGCTTCACCGCGTGCTTCATTGGCATGTTGCGGCGCAACCGTTGCGAGTATTTCGGCCTGCTTCTGAATTGCGGCAACGACCTTTGGGTGCTGGTGGCCAATGTTGGTGTTCACCAGCTGACTTGAAAAGTCGAGGTAGCGCTTGCCATCAAAATCCCACATGTACGAGCCCTCGCCGCCGGCGATAAGCAAGGGATTGAGCGCACCCTGTGCGCTCCATGAATGGAATACGTGTTCGCGGTCGTTCTTAAGAACTTCTACCCCACGAGCTGGATCTGCGGTGAAGGACACTGTCACTCCTTGATGATCGGTTCTGGACAATGCTACGCCTATCCCTGAAAAGTTGGTGTGAGCCTGCGAAATGTATTACCCGATTATGGTTATTTCGCGCACCGACAGTGACTCAAATACTCGGTCTCGTGCTAGCCACCTCGGGGAGCCGTCGTTCGCTCTATCCGAGCGAACTCCTATGAAACAATGCATCTTATGCACTGTAATGCGCCAATGACTCGTGTAAGGCGCATTGCCCGACTTGGATTGTATAGGACGCATAAATTGCTGACTTGGAGCGCAAATATTTGAAAAATATTATTTCCCCGTGTTCGGTTCGACTAGCCCTTAACTGAGCCAGCCGCCAAGCCCTCAACAATGAAACGTTGCAAAAGTTGGAACATGATCACCATTGGCAGCCCTGCCAATATGGCTCCCGCAGAAAAAATTCCCCAGTTCTGTGCATATCTTCCATTGATTAAGGATCGCAAACCTACTGCCAACGTCATTTGATCGGACCTAGTAAGAAAAATGCTGGCAAACAGGAATTCGTTCATCAATCCAATGAATGCGAGCAGCATCACGACTGCAAGCATCGGAGCTGCTAATGGAAGGATAATTTTCATAAAAATCTGATTGGCACTTGCCCCATCAACAGTTGCGGCTTCATCGAGTTCTCTAGGAATGGTATCGAAGAACCCCTTCAACAAATAGGTGTTAATACCTAGTGACCCGCCAAGATAAATGAGGATCAGGCCAGCCCATGTGCCCGGTCCCACGAATGGGAACACGGCTCCGATTTTTTGCATAATGAGGAAAAGTGACACAAAGGCTAGAACTGAAGGAAATAACTGAAGTAGCAAAAGAGCACCAAGGCTAAGTCGGCGTCCCTTGAAATGCAACCGGCTAAATGCGTATGCGGCAGCGGTTGCAACTATGACCTGAAGTGTTGCCGCAAGTAGGGATACCATCAACGAGTTGCGATACCAAAGCATGTATGGGTAAGCCTGATAGGTCACATCGCTACTAAGGTCATGGCGGCCAAAAAGAAATCGGAAATTGTCCAAACCGAAACTATGAATTGTGAAGTTAAACGTTGTTAGCGTTCCTTCGGGGTTGCAGGCAGCAATGATGATGTACACCACTGGCGAAATTGCGAAGAGGATGGTTATGGCGGCCACGATGTAACGCCACCAAACCGTACCGCGCTGAAGCTTATTTTTCCTTTTCCTAGGTGAACCGGCTTTAGATGTGGATATTGTTTCTGTAGTCATCTGTTGTTCCCCTTAACCCAAGTTTTCGAGTGCTCGTGTGCGAGTGAAAGACAAAGTTGCTACTCCAGCAACCATGAAGAATATAAGAATGGAGATAGCACATGACAAGCCGTAGTCATTTCCGTGCCCTGCCTCCATAGCCAACTTGTATGTGTACGAAATCAAAATATCTGTCGCACCTGCGATTTGAGAATCTGCCACAGGTGGCCCACCACCAGTCAACAAGTAAATCCCACCGAAGTTGTTGAAACTATAGGCAAACGAGCCAATAAGGAGTGGAGACACTGTAACCAGTAGGAGCGGCAATTTGATTTTCATCAAGATTTGTCTCGGCTTGGCGCCATCAACTTCAGCCGCTTCAGATAGTTCAGCTGGGATGGACTGGATTGCGCCAGTACAAATCAGAAACATGTAAGGGAAGCCAAGCCACAGATTGACCAGCAAAGTGGAAACTTTAGCCCACACAGGATCGGTAAGCCAAGGTATGTGCGAATGAAATAGTGCATTTATTGTGCCAAAATCATCATTCAGTAGCCCAGCCCAAATCATAAGGGACAAGAAACCTGGCACTGCATAAGGAATGATTAGCACCGAGCGTAAGTACTTTCTACCCTTTACCCGGGTGTGATTCAAAATCAGCGCCAGGGTCAAGCCAAGTGCGAATGTAGTCAAAACAGTGAGTGCTGCATATACAAAAGTCCAAATAAGCACACGTAAGAATGGTCCACGAACAAGCGGGTCAGTTATAACTGACTTGAAGTTCTTGAAACCAACACTTACCCGCCAACCTGGATCCAAAGCTGTACCATCTTCATCGATGAACGCACCTTCCCTCTCGGGGAAAACATATTGGTCTGAGACCCTAATCAGCTTTTCACTATTGGTGTCATAAATTACATCACTGACAAATGCGAAGGCAGTAGAAAAATCATTAACTTTTAGATATGCCCCTTTTGGCTCAGGGATGGGTACTAGCAAACTACCTAGCTTGGTCTGAACCGCATCAGCGTAGAACTGCTCTTCTGTATAAGGCTTCCAGCCTGTTGGGGCACTAGGACTATCGATCTCAGTAAATTCTGTTTCTGAACCTAGGTAAACCTTTTTTGTTTTTGGCTCTGTAACCAGAAGTGCAACATTGTTCCCGTTGTGCAATGGAACGATTGAATATTGTGGGCTGCCCTCTACCTGTTGGATATTTTGCAAAACAATATTTGAAGCTGCTTCATCACGCGAAACAAAGTGCGCCGTTGAGTAGTTGCTAAATGCTGCGCTTGCAGTGAAAAGTATTGGGTAGATTTGAAAAATAAGCAGGAGAAGAGTGCCTGGCAACAGCCACTTGGATGCCCTGGACCGCTTAGAAATATAGACAAAATTGATAGTGGCGGTAGCGGCAATAAGCCAGACTAAACCAAGCCAGTTTCTTGAGACTAGTAAATGTGAGCCTGCCCAAAACGCCAGTGAATCCACTAGACCTAGAAAACAAATTCGGAAGACAATCCCAATCACTAAAACTCTCCACTTTCAAAATAGTCATAACATTTATGGAACGGAGTATGTGACAAGCCAAATTGCAGCTATCACATACTCCGTTTTGAGCATGATTGCTCAGTTCTTGTTAGTTAGTTGATCATTGCCTTGATAGTTGCTGATGCAATCTTGAACCGGTTGACGGCATACTTATTTGACTTAACCTGATTCCAAGCGCTTGTTAGCGGCGTCCAGACACCGGCCATCTCTAGGTTGTTCGGCATGTATACGCCTCCCTTCCCTGCTGCTGTAAAGGCTCGCGCATCAACATCCTTGAATTTAGTTTTGGCAACCAAGTTCGCTGGACTTGCTGCGATGGCGTTGCTCAGCAACAACTGCGTCTTCGAGCTGGCTAAGTCTGCCAAAATTGCATTTGCTTTCATCTGCACATTATGTTTTGCTGGGTTCGCCCATTTTGTCAGGCATACTCCGACAGCAGTGACGAACGGCACAGTCTTGAAACCAAGATTAAGTGCTGGGATACTAGAAATTTCATAATTCATATGCTTGAAACGAATTTTGTTAATATTCCATGGGCCAGTGATCGCGTATGGTGCTTGATTGTTTGTGAAAGCACCGAGAGCATAATCTCCAGAAACGTTTGGATTAAATATTTTCTCCGAATACCATTTGTCAATAAGGGGAGCATTCTTAAGGAATTTCTTGTTGGCAATACCGACGTCGCCCACATTCCAATTTCCAGATTGCCCACCGAAGATATATCCGCCAAGTCCGGAGAAGTATGGATACATATGATATGCCTCCGGTGGAACAGCAACGGTGAATTTTGCCTTAGGGTGCTTCTTCAAGAAAGCCTTCGAATCCGCTTCAAGCTCTGCCATAGTCTTAGGCACACGTTTAACGAGATTTAAATTGGTGAAGAAGGCAGTATTTTGAATGTTAAGCGGAATACCATAATTGATTTTCTTAAGTTGAAATGCTGTCTTATCTGCAGCAGAGAACTGGCTCGCGTTTGGTAGCGTTAATGGAACGATAAAGCCCTGAGCTTTCAGTACCCCTACGCCGTCATGGTTAGATGTGATCAGATCTGGAGCATCAGAATCTGACACAGTCTGCAATAAATCCTTGCCCGAAAATCCCGGTTTTGCGACAACGTTGACCTGCCCACTGGGATGCGTACGGTTATACCCTTGAGCCCATGTCGCGTAGGCGCCTGCAACATCACTTGCAACCCACATAGTTACGAATGAGCCACTCGCCTGAGCTGCTGGAGGCGCTATGGAAGCTGCACTCAGCATGCTCGCTACGGCCACTCCAATAACACTATATTTCTTGATTTTCATATTCCCTCCTAAGGATTGAAACTATGTGCGTCGCCCAAAGAGCTTGAACGCACTAATTAATTAACTTATTGTGATTCTGTATTGCAAAGTGAAAGCATTAAACGCGGCATTCCCAACTTGGGTCACATCCAATTTGCAAATACCAGGTTTGCGCGCGATTACCTTGCCAGCGGAAATCTTGCAATTTGCTGGGGTGATCACATACCAAGAAAGCTTCAAATTTGCGTTGGACTTCATTGGTATTGCAGCAGATTTTCCAACCTTCAAGTGCGTCACAACTTTGCCAATTTTCTGGAATGCCTTCACCGCTGGATCGGGCTCCTGTTCCTTATCCCAAATGTCGCGGCGTCCCTGCTTTAGCCATACATCGGTGATTACCCCAGTTAAATGTAAAGTGCGCTGGCCGCCCAAACCGGTTGATGCTTCGCCAAAAGTCAAGTCCACTTTAGACCCATTCGTTATCTTGATAATTGAGGTCGTTGCTGTCAGATCTAACACATAAGCACAGCCAAGGCGGCCAAATAACGGATCTACGGCAGTGAACTTATGTTTTATCCCATCAGCCAAAGTAGTCATGGTCCAACCGGAATAATCTTGCAACGGTCGACTGTAATGCACCACAACCAGATTCCCGATTGGATTCTGGTCCTGCTGATTCAGGTTAAGAAAAGTACTGTCACCTTCATCGATCGTGGTGTCTTCGCCCAAGAAGAGATTGGCATTGAGCCATACATCTGTGTATTTGCTTTCATTTAAATTGGCAGTCAATACGTGAGACTTCAAGGTTCCAGAGTTGCCGCCTTTGCGCAAGATGTAATCCTGAGTCGACTGTGAAATTTCCGGAACCTGGATCGTAGCGACTCGACCAAAGCAATCATTTCTTGTGGAAAATGCTACGGCCTTGTTATCAGTAGGGTTTGACTCTTGGGTCTGAATATCCCATCCGCTGTACTTATTGTCGGAACGATTGTAGTGAATACGCAACACGCGGTCATTCGGGTTTGAGGTGTAGAGAAGGGGGTCGCCTTCCTTGATCCAAACTTCAGTGTCGCCTGTTGGGTTGGGTTTGATGTACCGCTCGACCGGGATATCAGCCTTAGCCCAAGCCCAGTTGCTACCAATACGGGCAAGCAGACCAACATCATTTGAACTGCTACCAATTTCAAAAGTAGCCTTAGCGCCGAATTTATCCATCGAATCAATGGGCACAGCTGCGGAAAAACCGTCAGTTGATCCAGAGTATCCAGATAGTGCTGCTCCCCACACCCAGAAGTTCCAGCCATCATACTTTCCGCAAGGATCAGCTGCACAGACACCGTTAGCCGCGGTTGCCAAACTATTCAATGTGGCGCGGTAATAATGAATTGTGATATGCCTTGGCGCTGTGGTACCTTGAGCCGGGCTAAAGATCACACCGGCGGTAGAAATCCCAAGCAACATAACGGCAATAAGGATTTTTTTCACCCGTATTACGTGTGCATTCATGATAAACACTGACTTCCTTAGAATATTGACCCGAAAAAACTCTATTCCACTTGCACTCCCCAGAGCTGGCACTTACCCATATTCGATCCAGGGAATAGTCCTTTGTTTCTCTGCGGCTCAGCAGACCAAACTATGAGCCGACAGCACAGTATCTAGAGTTCGGGCTGGCGGTTACGTTACTCGCCCCAACTCTAGATACCGTGCCTATGCGACTACCAGACTAGCTAGTAGTCGTGTAAGTGGCTGACGAAATAGCGATACCACCAGGGGTCTCAACGCTGATCTTGCCAGTCTTGTTTGTCGGTGCAGTGAATGTGATGGATTTGCCATCATTAGCCACTACGTAGCCGGTGATTGAATTCGCACCAATTCGCACGGCTGTTGCACCAGTTAGATTGCTACCAGCAATCGTCAGGGTTGCGCCCTTGTTGAATTTAGTTCCTGTTTTAGCACCAGTTAAACCGGTTACTGTTGGAGCAGGAATGATCGACAAGGTGTCAACGCTGATTACAGTGCCGCCTGCTGATACAAGTGTTACCTTGCCTGAAGCAGTTGCTGCAGGAACCGTGAAGGTTACTGTGGTTGCACCCTTGGTGAAACCAGTAACAGCCTTGGTACCAATCTTGACTGAAGAAACAGCAGCCAAATTCACACCAGTCACTGTCACACTTCCGCCGATAGCGACTGAAGTCTTAGACAGCGATGTGATTGATGGGACTAGAGCAAATGCTGTAGCAGCTACTTTTGTACCACCAGCAGTTGTCACAGAAATCTTTCCATCAGAAGTACCAGCAGGTACTACGAATGAGATTGAATCTGCGGCTAATACAGTGATTGAGCCAACATCAAGTGTGCCAATCTTGGCTGAAGTTGCAGCGCCGACATTCGCGCCTGTAACAGTCACAACTCCACCAACAAGCCCATTGGCCGTCGATGTTGCGATGAGTGGCTTAGCTGCAGCTGTCTTTGAAGTGAAGTTAGCTGATGACTTGCCCGAGAATGTCGGGTTCGCTACAGTTACCTTTCCAGTCACTGCGGCAACACCAGCTGGCATCGCTGCAACAATCTTGGTTGAAGAAACAACCTTGAATGATGCATTAACGGTTGCTGCTGTTACTGCTGCTACTGCTTTAATAGCTGCGTGAATCGTCTTTGTTCCAGTTTTATTTGGACCAGAGTACGTCGTTGATGCAGGTGAAGCAGTTACGGCAGGAACAGCTGCGCGTTCCAAAGTCACCTTGTTCACATCGTCAAAGTTGGTACCAGTGATCGTGATTGCAGCACCTGGTCCACCAGTAGTGGCAGATACATCAGTGACAGTTGGGGTCTTGAATGGATTAGCAGTGTAAACAGTGCTATTTCCCTGCTTGAACCATACTTCTGTCGTACCAGTTGCGCCTTCAGCACTCTCAAGACCAGCGATAGCAACGCCATTCAGGTCGACCGATGCATTGCTCCAATCTTCGGTACTACGCATGAGGAAACTCATGCCGCTGACTGTTCCTGCATTACCTGAGTAATTTAGTGTGATGATCTTGCCGTAGCTGTCTTCACCGGTGAAGTAGCGCTGGCCATTCTGTGCACCGTCAGGGAATCCCCACATCCACATATTCCATCCTGCGTAATCATTTGCTGGACGGTTGTAGTGAATGATGAATTTCTGAGTTGCCGGGAAGGCAGGGTTCAGGGTACATACAGGAGTCGAATCAGAAGAGCATGAGTAGTAAGGATCAGTTGCATTCGCAGCCCAAGGAGACGCTGTGAATGATGCTGGCTTAGATGTAGCATATAGCCCATCATTGCTGCCACGTTTAATCCAGATCTCAGTCGTGCCATCGGCATCTAGATCAATCGTGCGATCTGATTTTCCCATACCGCCGCAAGCATCACAAGTAGCGCTTGCAGACCAGTCAGTCTTACGAATGATCAGGCTGAGGTTTAATACCGTTTCAGTATTCGTCAAATCGGCTGTGAGAACCTTGCCGAAATCATCGGAGCCATTGAACCAATGCCCATCGTTGAAGTTCGCATTGCCAGACCCGTAGGTGTAAACATCCCAACCGCGGTATGACTTGAAACTAGTTGCTGCTGGGTCGTTGTAGTGAACAATCAATTTTTGAGTGTTCGGCATTGTCGGAATAGGGGTACAAACATTGCTGCCATTACAGGTGAAGTACGGGTCTACCGCATTCGCTGCCCATGGTGCCGTTGCTGCACCAGCCGGAGCTGTTGTTGTGTAAGTGGAATCAGAACCAGCTACAACCCAAACCTCGGTGGTACCGCTTGCATCGAGAGTAATCGGGCGATCTGCCCCGCCCATACCGATGCAATTTGCACAGCCCTTAGCTCGCCAAGCACTGTCTTTCACGATGACCGTAACACTTGTCTCAGATGCATCAAATGTCTGAGTCCAAACTTTACCGAAGGTGTCGGAGCCGTTGAAGTACTCCGTCTTGCCCCAACCATACGAAGCAGGGCCATAAACATAAAGAGCCCAATCCTTGTAGCTATCGAATCCGGTAGCTGCTGGGTCTTGGTAGTGAACGATAACCGTTTGGCTTGCGGAAGTGGCCTGAGCGGGAGCAATAACCCCCGACGCAGCACCGACTGCCAGAAGCAAGGTTACGAATGATGCAAAAATTTTGTGCATCGAGGTTGATGATGTTTTCATGCTAGTGATTTCCTTCCTTACATTTGGTGGATAGGACCCAGGTTCAGAATTAATGTGTCCTATTCTTGAGTCACATTAACACGCTCATCGTCTCGTTTACAGCGAATCAGGAGATTTTTTTACCGTGGTAACAAATTGTTATAATTGGTTACCACGGTAACAAATTATTATGTTTCGTTACCGTGGTAACCAATGGTCGTATTGGTAGCAAAAAACCTTATTAATAGTGACTTTTCGTGGTTGTTCAAGTTACTACAGGGCTAGTGTTACAGCCCAGGCCCTAGACCAGGCGCCGACTCCAGCGCTGGCTTATATCGGCGTGAAAGTAGGACTGACAGCGAATTTAGGGCGTTCACTCACAGGTTCATTGAGTCAACTAATGGCGAAAGAAGATGCATGAACCTCTGGCCAATTATTCGGTAACCTTCTGAATTAGGGTGAAGCCCGTCTGGCAACAACTCAATGTCATCAAGTCCAAAAAGTTCCAATCCATCTAGGTAAAAAAGATTGTCATCATCGCGGCGATTAATAACTTGCAACAAGATTTGGCGAATTTCAACCAAAGTAAGATCTTCAACCCATTCAAGGTCACAAGGCTCAGAGCCAATTACTTTGCCATTCAGATCAACACGAGTAGGTCCAGGGAGACTTTCATGCCCAGGACAGATTATGGGTGAGACAACGACTATCGGAATTTTTGGATGATATTCTCTGATGTTATCCAAAAAAGAATGAACAGCCGGAATAAAAGTTCGCCGAGTTAAATGGCGGCCATTCACAATGTTTATTCCAACTTTTAATGTCACAATCGCAGGTTGAAGTTCACGAATTGCGTGAGCAGCAAATAGTTCGAGATTTGCAGAACCTGCAAGCCCTAGATTAAACAAATCAAGATTAAGTTCCCGCGCAACGGCCACCGGCCAAACTCCAGTTGGTTCATCAGCTTCTACGCAATGACTTATTGAGGATCCGTAATGAACCCACCTAGGGCTTGTAATCACTGCAGGCCTGAGAGGCGCATCTGCAAACAAGTCGACAATTTCTATGTTGCAGTTGTGCGGTAGCCATATCTCTATAAGTTGGTCGACTATTTCTCCAGCTTCGTGCAGATGAGGGATTTTGAACGTAGCCTGCGAATTATCACCGACGGTAATTTCTACAAGCTCAGCCCCATTCCAGACGCGCAGATCTCCATTGTCGTGGTGAATAGATTCGCTGTACTCGCCACATGTAAGGGTCACCACACTTGGCTTTCCAATGAAGGACAAATCTTTTGTCATGTCTCGAGTCGACCTATATGTCAGAGTTACTTCACTAGCGGATGTCATCAGGGCAATCCGAGATCCGGAGCCTTGAGCTGCAACTTTTTCAGTCAATTGATCATGGTCATGAAAGACTGCAAATTTTTTTGCCAGGCGCGAAAATTTTAATCCATGCGAACCAAACTCGATTTCCGCCACACCATGAAGAGATTCTCTAACAAGTAGTGCTAACTCTGGGTTCATTTACATGCTCCTAAGCCTGGATAAAATAAAGGCTTCGACATCTAGCATTGAAGCGGAATTTTCCATCAACATACCACTAACAAATTTGGTTTCCATGCAAAGCCGTAAGTTCACACTTGTGAAGTTACTTAAATACTGACTTCTTCAATCCCAGAAGAGGTAGGAGTTAAAACAAGCGTGCCTTAATGCAGCGCTTTCATGTGATCAGTTAACTTTTCAGCAGTCTTGATAAATGCTCTAATTTCCTGTGCGGTGAGGCAAGAAAAAAGGGAAACAAATTCGGGCGTTAACTCCGATTCAATAACTTTAATTGCCCGTTCACCCTTTGGCGTTAGGCAAATGTTATACACCCGTCCGTCATCTGCATTCTCTATTCGTTCAACGTATCCTTCAGTCTCTAAACCATCAGTTAGCCGAGTAATTGCACGAGGAGTTAGGTCCAACATCTCAGCCACCTGACCCATTGTGGGTTCGTGCCAACGAGAAAGTAACCACATCACCATCACTCGAGGTCCAGTGAAACCACTATCACTGTCAATTCTGGAGTCAAGCCACCGTGGGAAGAAATTTGTCAATCTTGCAAGAGTTGGCACTGCAAACAAGGAAAGCAACGACTTCGGCATGAGGCCAAGCTCAGCATTTCGCGGTTTGCTTGGGTCTCCTTGCGGTCGGTCTAATGAGTGAACCATGTTGTTGAGTGTAGCAATAGATTTGTGAATGCAAAAAACAAAAGCCAAAAATATGACTCAATAAGTAGGCCCCTAGGGATCAGAATCTAGGCAAGATGTTAAAGAAGAGAACCACTAAATCGCCGTTCAGGTTCAGATATCCAGCCACATTATTTTAGAAAGGTGCAGCCATTTTTAACCTAATTATCAGCAACCTCAATAACGGAAAAGTTATTTTTGGCGCAGTTCCCGATATACAACTCAGCTAAAGCCAATGCATCAATCAGTGATGATTCCTGCTCGCACAGAAGGTGACTCAAATACTCGGTCTCGTGCGAGCCGCCTCGGGGAACCGTCGAAGACAATCGCTTAACGCGATTTGTTCTCCTCCCCACCCCTTCCGGGGTTCAAACGACATGGGCCCGAATTAATTGCCAGAAGGCAATAAATTCGGGCCGCCTCGGGGAGCCGTCGTTCGCTCTATTCGAGCGAACTCCTCCCAAATCCTGTGCGCAGCCCTGCGAAATGCAAAAGCATTTCTTAGGGCCGCCTCGGGGATTTGAACCCCGGACCTACGCATTACGAGTGCGTTGCTCTACCCCTGAGCTAAGGCGGCTTGTCGCCACAAAGTGGCGCTAGAAAAGTTTAGTGGCTAGCGCACCTAAGCGGTAAATGCAGATAAAGCCTCAAAAAGAAGGGGATGCAAGCGACCGCACAGTCGCTGGCATCCCCAAATCTTTTTGCTAGTTACTTAGCAATAACCACCGTGGAAAGTGCTGGCACTGTCACATTGTAGGCACGCTTAAGTGTCTTTAATGGCTTTGCTGAATTTGCTGTTGCAGAAGAACCAGAAACGTAAATCTTCCAGTCACCTGTCGAAGGCAAACTTACCTGAGTTGGAATTGACTCGGTGTTATGAACAACAACGATTGATTTCCAACTATCTCCCATGGCTTTTCCATTTAGTGAATATGCAATCACATCATCCATTCCAGTATTGATGAACTTGAGATTGCTCTTCACCTGCGCAGTAGTCCACATACGGAAAGCTGGATGAGCTTTACGAATTGCGTACAGTCCTGAGTAGTAGGAAGCAGTTGTGGCATTTGTTAGTCGATCAGCCCACTTGAGTGAGTTCACTGAATCTAGGGCGTTGTAGCTGTTGCCGTTACCGCCCTTACTGCGCATGAATTCCTGGCCCGCCTGTTGGAATGGCATACCTTGGGCAAGAATCGTGATTGCACCAGCCTGTTGGACAAAGATTGCTTTCTTGGCTGGGGTAGCTCCACGAACACTGGCCTGTAACTTGTCATACAGTGTCAAGTTGTCATGTGACTCTACATAGTTAACGGACTGACCCGGGTTAACAGTTGTGAAGTTTGGATATACCGAATTACTGTAATTGATATTTCCGGTGATACCCGCGATCACATCTTGGTTCAAGTAAGTCGCGCCTGAGATCCAACCAGGGCCAGTAGCATTTCCAGTTGAACCTTTTACGCCATCGCGGATCTGGTCATTGAAAACACCAAAACCTGGAATCTGAGCCAAGTTTGGCTGGTTCGCACGATTATTGGGAGCTAGTACATCGCCAATATTCCAACCTTCACCGAAGGTGATTACCGTCGGATCAACTGTGTCAATCGCGCTGCGGATTGCTTGCGCTGTTGGAATATCTAGCAGACCCATCTGATCAAGTCGGAAACCATCCATGTGGTATTCGGATGTCCAGTACTTGAATGAATCAACCATAAATTTACGAGCCATTGGACGCTCTGATGCAATTTCATTTCCACAACCACTGCCGTTAGCCAAAGCGCCTGAAGGTTCGGTGCGGTAGAAGTAGCCAGGAACAATTTGCTGGTAGCTGTAATCAGTTGCACTGCCCACGTGTGAGTAAACAACGTCCATGTTCACACGAATTCCATTGTCATGCATTGCTTGAACAGCGGTCTTCAGCTCCTTAATGCGAGAGATTGGATCATTCGCATTAGTTGAGTATGAGCCCTCAGGGATGTTGTAATTCTGTGGATCGTAGCCCCAGTTGAATGGGTTTCCAATCCCTGTTTCATCAACCGATGTGAAATCGTAAATTGGCTGAAGCTCGATATGAGTAACACCAAGTTCCTTGATTGCGCTTAGACCAGTCTTTGTTGTGAGCGTCTTCTTGCCAACTTTTTTCGAGTACTTGGTATTCAGATCCGCAAAAGCCAAATACTTACCCTTGTGATTCGCTGGGATTCCACTATGGGCATCAACTGACAAATCACGAACATGGATTTCATAAACCGATGCATCAACTGCCCGGCCGCTAAACGCAGGCTTTGTAGAGTTCCAGACTGTTGGGTTGGTCTTACTCAAGTCAACAACAACACCCTTGGTGCCATTGGCTAGAGACGCCCGGGCATAAGGATCAATTGTGCTGTGAATTTCACCGTTGACAGAGACCTGATACTGGTAGATAGTTCCATGCTGATCACCAGATAGCGATGTTGTCCAAGTTCCGTTAACTCCAGGAGTCATCGCCTTAACTGTTGCTTCCGGAAGAGTAGTTGGATCTACTGGAGCGCCACCAACATTCCAAGCGTTTCCGAATGTAAGTAGTGAGACAGCGGATGCTGTTGGTGCCCATACTCGGAAGTCAGTCTTTGCTTGACTGTAGGTATTGCCCAAATCATTTCCGGTGTAAGTGAATTGATCCGCGAACTTCTGTGAGGCGAAGATATTGCCAACCACAACCGGCGCACTGCCGAAACCAGTTTCAACAGAACCTGAAGAAGCAACTGCAGCCACATTCGCGTTGGTGACGGCAAACGAGAAAGTAAATGGCGAGACAGTCGTTGCTGCAGTTACTTTCTGCACACCATTAAATGGTGAGCCAACATCACTTATTCGAAGAGTTTCGCCAACAGTTACACCCGTATCTGTGGAAGTAGTAATAGTAGCAACATTATTCGCAACTGCTTTTTTGGTCACAGTAAATGTTCGAGTGTTATTAATCGTGTACTGAGCGCTCAGATCCATGTCGGCATCAAGCGTCAAAGTGAGTGCGCGAGTATTTCGTGGATTCTTGCCTCCAGTTGCAACAGCTGAGACAACATTAAGTCCACCCGAAACTGTCCAACCCTGAGCGCCAGTTCCATTGGTAGCCCCGCTGAATGGTTCACTGAGTGTCACATTGATTGTGCGATAGTCATCTTGGGTTGCACTGTAGATTTCAGCACACAAACATGGAACACCGGTGTAAACCTTTTCGATATTTGAACGAATCCAGATTTCCGCATTTCCTGAGCCGTCGAAACTGGTAATGAATCGGTCAGAGCCAATATCCTTTGTCCAGTCATCCTTGCGAACGATGAAACCAATCTTCTTGATTTTTTCCATGTCGGTCAGGTTTAGCGTAAGGACTCTGCCATAAGAGTCGGTACCGTTGAACAGGTTACGAGAATCTGCTAGGCCGTGAGTTGCCTGCTCGGCTGCGGATGAACCGGGGAACCAAATCCACATGTTCCAATCTGTGTAAACAGCATCAGGGCGGTTGTAGTGGATGGTAATAGTGCTAGTTGTTTTTGCGGAGGCTGGTGCAAAGCCATACATGCCAACAGCTGCAAAGAGCAGCGCTGCAAAAGTAGCTACCCGAGTAAATCGCCAGTTCTTGTTGTGCTTTTTCATTTCAGTACTCTTCCCTATTTCCTTTGATTAGAACATAAATTTTTCGTAATAATTTGGCCGAATTAACCTTTAACCGAGCCAGCTGACAAACCTTCAACGATGTAACGTTGCAGAACCTGGAACAAGATGACTACTGGAAGGGCAGCCATTAATGCTCCGGCTGCGAAAACACCCCAGCTGGACTCGTAGCGCCCTGAGATAAAGGACCGCAAGCCAACAGCCAATGTCATCTGATCTGATTTAGTCAGGAAGATACTGGCAAGAATGAAGTCGTTCATTAGACCAATGAACGCAAGCAACATAACAACAGCAAGCATCGGAGTTGCCAGTGGAAGAATGATTTTAAAGAAAATCTGGTTCGCACTTGCGCCATCGACAGTTGCTGCTTCATCTAGTTCGCGTGGGATTGTGTCAAAGAATCCCTTGAGCAAATAAGTGTTGTAGCCCATCGCGCCACCCAAGTAAATAAGGACTAAGCCAGCCCAAGTTCCCGTGCCCATGAATGGGAAAACAGCGCCGATTTTCTGCATGATAAGAAATAGCGCAATAAACGAAAGGATCTGCGGGAACATCTGAAGTAACAGCAGGCCACCAAGACTCAAACGGCGTCCCTTGAAATGAATTCGGCTAAATGCGTACGCCGATGCGGTACCGATGGTTACCTGCATGATGGCAGCGATTGACGAAACCATCAATGAGTTCCGATACCAAAGTAAGTATGGGTAATTTTGATAAGTTACTTCCGCGCTTAAATCGTGCTTTCCTAACAAGAAACGGAAGTTGTCCAAACCAAAATCATGAATTGAGAAATTCAGTGAAGATAGAGTGCCAGCCGGGTTACAAGCAGCCAAAACCACATAAACAATCGGTGCGAGTGCAAACGCAACAGCAAATGCTGCAGCTAAATAGCGCCACCAGATTTTTCCACGATACGGCTTACGTTTCTTAACTGCTTTATTAACCCGACGCGGCGTTGGATTTGAGATTATCTCGGTAGTCATCAGTTGTCCCCTTAGCTCAAGTTCTCAAGTGCGCGAGTACGCGTGAACGACAATGTTGAAACGCCTGCGACGATGAAGAAGATCAAGATAGAAATTGCACAAGCTAAGCCATAGTCATTTCCATGTCCAGCTTCAATCGCTAACTTGTAGGTGTAAGAAATCAAAATGTCGGTTGCGCCGGCAATTTGTGAATCAGCCACGGGTGGGCCACCGCCCGTCAACAAGTAGATACCGCCAAAGTTATTGAAGTTATAGGCGAAGGAGCCAATAAGCAGTGGCGATACCGTTACTAAAAGCAATGGCATTTTGATTTTGGTCAGAATCTGTCGTGGCTTAGCACCATCAACTTCTGCAGCTTCGGCCAATTCAGCTGGAATGGACTGGATCGCACCAGTACAAATCAAGAACATGTATGGGAAGCCAAGCCAAAGGTTAACCAGTACTGTTGAAACCTTTGCCCAGAATGGGTCAGTTAACCAAGGGATGTGCGAGTTAAACAAATTATTAATCACGCCGAAGTCATCGTTTAGGAAACCTGCCCAGATTAGTAAGGACAAGAAGCCAGGCATTGCGTACGGAATGATCAAAGTCGAGCGCAGCAGCTTACGGCCTTTTACCCCTGGATGGTTCAGAAGTAATGCCAGCGTCAAGCCAAAAATAAATGTGGTTAGCACTGTGAGACCTGCGTAAACAAAAGTCCAAATTAGAACGCGAACAAACGGTCCACGAACCACTGGATCTGTAATTACTGATTTGAAGTTCTTGAAGCCAACATTTACCCGCCAGCCTGGATCAAGTGCACTGCCATCAGAATCGATAAACGCACCTTCACGCTCTGGGAAGACATAGCCATCAGACTGTCTGATTAGCTGATCTTTCTTGGCGTCATAAATAACATCGCTTGCGTACTGGAAAGCGGTAGTGAAATCGCTCACCATCAAATATGAACCTTTTGGTGTAGTCATAGGGATTAAGAGGGTTGAAAGATTGTTCAGAACTGAATCTGTATTGAGTTCGGCTTCGGAATAGGCCATCCAGCCCACTGGAGCTTGCGGAATCCCATTTGCATCAAACTTGGGGTTTGTAATTTCTTTAAACGACTCTTTGGTACCTAGATAAACCACATTTGTGGTTGGGTCAGTAACAACTAATCCGATTGTTTCCCCCTTGTGGACAGGCACAATCGAGTACTGCGGACTGTCGGGAACTTGCTGGATATTTTGCTGAACCAAGTTGTCGATGGCTTCGCTTCGAGAAACAAAGTGCGCCGTTGAATAATTACTAAATGCTGCAGTGGCTGTAAAGAGAATCGGGTAAATCTGGAAGACAATAAGCAGAATTGTTCCAGGCAACAACCACTTTGATGCTCTGGCCCGCTTCGAAATGTAAACATAGTTGATAGCAACGGTTGCAACTAACAACCAGACTAAGCCAAGCCAATTGTGCGACACCAAAAGATGTGAGCCCGCCCAGAATGCTAGTGAATCAACCAGCCCGAGAAATAAAATTCGGAAGACAATCCCGACCACTAAACCACTCCAATTTCAAAAATGAATGTTGCCTGTCTTGCACAGAATGTGTGGCAACTACGTTTCGGTTGCCACACATTCTGTTTCGAGCCTTAGGGCTCAGTTATTGACCCTTACTTGATTGCCTTCGCCACAATATCTTTCGCGGCTTTAAAGCGATCGGCAGCATGCTTCTTCGCTTTTACCTGACCCCATGCATTTGCAACTGGTGTCCAAACCGCGCCCATTTCCAAAATCTGTGGCATGGTAATTGCACCTTGTCCTGCAGCCAAGAACGCAGCACTATCGACGTCCTTAAATTGCGCGCGAGCCTGAAGGTTAGCCGGTGTGCGAATTGTCTGATTTGCAATCAGCAACTGCGTTGGCTTGGTTGAGAGGTCTGCCAGAACGCCATTTACCTTCAAGGTAATGTTGTGCTTGCTTGGTCCTGCCCACTTGGTCATCATGACGCCTTGAACACCGTAGAACGGAACTGGCTTGATGCCCTTGATGATGGCCGGAACTGCAGAGATTTCGTAGTTAATGTTCTTCAAACGAATCTTGTCAAGGTTCCAAGGACCAGTAATCATGAAGGGCGCTTGGTTACTTGTGAAAGCTGCCAAAGCGGTATCACCAGTCACGTTTGCATTGATTAATTTCTCTGCGTACCACTTGTCGATAAGCGGAGCATTCTTGATGAATGTCCGGCTTGCAATACCTAGATCGTGCACATTCCAGTTACCTGAAGTGCCACCGAAGATGTAACCACCTAGACCTGAGAAGAATGGGTACATGTGATATGCATCGCCCGGTGCTACCGCAAGAGCAAACTTGGCTTTACTGTGCTTCTTCAGGAAGGTCTTTGAATCAGCTTCGAATTCTGCGAATGTTTTTGGCACTTTACGAACCAGGTTCATGTTGGTGAACAAAGCCACGTTTTCTACTGTCATTGGCACGCCATAATTTGCACCCTTTAGATTGAATGCTGCTTTATCCCGTGGAGCAAACTGACTCGCATTGGCAAGGGTCACTGGCAAAATCATGCCTTGTGCTTTCAGTGGGCCGATCCAGTCGTGCGCGCCAACAATCAGGTCTGGTGCATCAGCATCAGCTACTGTTGCCAGCTTGTCCTTTGCGCCGTCCTTACCAACAACATTCACAACAACCAAAGGATGGGTGCGGTTGTAGGTACGTGCCCACGCTTGGAATGCGCTAGCACGATTTAGATCGGTCCAGATTGTGATGGTTGTTGGTGTTGCATGCGCAGCAGGAATACCAACCATGGCACTAACCATGAGGCTCGCCAGTACGGCTCCGATGAAACCGTGTTTCTTACTCTTCATTTTTCTCCTCCATAGGATTGAAGCTCGATAAGTGAGTTAAAACTCCCTCGTCTTTTTTCGGTTATTTGATTGTGATTCTGTACTGGGCCGTGAATACCATGAAGGCAACATTTCCCTTTTGAGTTGCATTTAATTTGCAGGTTCCTGGGTCTTTAGCAATTAACTTTCCAGATTTGATTTTGCAGTTAAATGGAGTCAAGACGAACCATGAAATTTTCAGCTTTGCGCTTGTATTTACTGGCAAAGCTACAGATTTTCCACGCTTAAGAGTGCTAACCACACCTTTTACGGTCTGCCCACTCTGAATAGCTGGATCTGGTGCCTGCTGTTTCGTCCAAACTGTTGGGTAACCCTGTTTTAACCACACTTCGGAAACAGAACCGGCAATAGCAATTGTGCGTTGCCCGCCAAGTCCGCCTGGATTTTCGCCAAAACCTAAATCAACCTTTGAACCATTTGTGATTTTAATGATTGACGAAGTCGCTGTGCGGTCAGATACATAAGCGCAACCAAGACGGCCAAAGCCAGGATCTACGGCAGTGAAAGTGTGCTTGATTCCATCGGCAAGTGTTGTCATTGACCAGCCACTGAAATCCTCAATCGGTCGGCTGTAATGAACTACCACTAGATTGCCACTTGGATTCTGCGCCTGCTGACTTAGTGCAAGGAATGTGTCTGCTCCGTCTTCGACAGTAATGTCTTCGCCCATGAACATGGTGGCATTTAGCCATACATCTGTGTACTTCTTTTCGCTAAGCGTCGCCGTAAATTTGCGAGAAGTAAGTGTTGCCGCATTTCCACCCTTGCGCAAGATGTAGTCCTGCTTTACCTGTGAAATTTCAGGAACCTGGATCATGGCCACGCGTCCAAAACAGTCATTTGTTGTTGAGAACGGAATTGCGACGTTATCTGCTGGGCTTGTCTCTTGAGTCAAAATATCCCAGCCGGAGTACTTGTTGTCAGCACGGTTGTAATGAATACGAAGTACCCGGTCATTTGGATTAGATGTGTAAACCACTGGATCGCCTTGCTTAACCCAAACTTCTGTGTCGCCGGTTGCCTTTAGCGCAATAAAGCGATCGTCTGGAATGTCTGCCTTAGCCCATGACCAGTTCGTACCGATGCGAACAAGGAAGCCAACGTTAGTGGCAGCATTGCCAACTGCGAACGTGGCTTTTACACCGAACTTGTCGGTTGAATCAAACTGTAGGCCGTTAGTACCATTTGGATCTGGCGTTGCACCAGTATTCCAAACCCACATGTTCCAGCCGTCATAAACTCCGCATGGATCCTTTTCGCAGAAGCCGTTATCCGCAGTGCCATTGGAATCTACTGAGGAACGGTAGTAGTGAATTGTTAGGTTGCGTGGTGTCGTATCCGCTTTAGCTGGTGCTGAAATCACGCCAGCTGTAAGTAGCCCTAGTGATACAACAGCAATCAAGGCTTTGCGAGCCTGAACTACGTATCCCTTCATGATTAACATTCCTGTTCCGGAGCCATGCTCCTATTTAAAACTCTCGACTGTCGAATCTGACAGCTCTCAGCAAAACCTAATCAGGACATTTGCCGCTCTATGGGTTATTTCCAGTTCTTGCGTTTTTAAAACATTGTTAAATTGCAACTCGCTCTTTAAACATCTAGTGCTGGGGTCTGCAACGAATGTCACAGACCCCAGCCTCTAGTTGTTTGCCCTAGTGGGCCGGTTTATTAGCTAGTGGTCGTAATCGACGCGCTAGATGTACCGGTTCCACCTGGGGTTACCACGCTTACCTTGACAGCTGTCTTACCAGCTGGCGCAGTGATTGTGATGCTGGTGCCACTGACCTGAGTAAATGCAACCGAAGTAGCACCTACCAAGACGCTTGTTGCGCCTGCGAGGTTAGTTCCAGTGATGGTAAGGGTTGCACCCTTGTTGAACTTAGTACCAGTCTTTGCGCCTGTTACCGATGTAACGGTTGGCTTCTGGATAACAGTCACTGAATCCGCGCTGGTAACAGCTCCACCAGGAGTTGTTACGGTTACGGTTCCGGTTACTGCGCCAGTTGGAACAGTGAAGGTAATCGTGGTTGCACCCTTGGTGTAACCAGTGATTGTCTTTGTGCCCAACTTAACTGCAGATGCTGCACCCAAGTTAACGCCAGTTACAGTAACTGTTCCACCGATTGCTGCTGAAGAGGATACAGAAGTAATCGAAGGTACAAGTGCGAATGCCTTAGCAGCAGTTGCAGTTCCGCCAGCAGTTGTAACCGAGATCTTGCTATCGGTTGCACCAGCAGGAACAACGAAGGTGAGGCTATTAACGTCGGTCACAGCGAAGCCGCTGATGTCCAAAGTTCCTAGCTTGACTCCAGTTGCTGCACCAATGTTGGTACCAGTGACTGTTACTGTGTCGCCAATTACACCCTTAGCTGTCGAAGTGCTGATCTTTGGAGCAGACTTCGTGGTTGAGAGTGCAAGGTTTCCTGCAGATGTTGAACTTCCCGCTGGGTTTGAAACCACGATCTTGCCGGTGATTGCACTAGAGACAGGGAATGCCGCAACGATCTTGGTTGATGAAACCACGCGGGCTGCAGCAGTTGCAGTAGCGGCTGGAACAGCAGCGGTACATACGTAACCCTGTGAACGAGTGACGCTTCCACACTTCCATGCAGTGCCAACCTTGGTCGCGGTAACAGCTGGAACAGCTGCGCGAACGAGGGTAACGCTACTTGCACCGGTAAGACCAGTACCAGCAATTGCTACTGCCTCGCCAGCCTTTGCAGTCGCTGCAACAGTGCCAACGTGTGGAACTGGGAATGGGTTAGAGGTGTAGCTTGTTGCGTCACCCTGCTTGACCCAAATCTCAGTTAGACCAGCGGTCTTGCCGCCGTCTGGAATCGAGACGTTGTCAACAGCAATCTGGTTACCCCAGTTGTCAGAGGTGTTCTTGCTTGCGGTTGACCAGTCATGAGTGCTGCGAAGCAAGTAGCCGAAACCACTAACTAGCGAGTCATTGTCACCAGGAACTTCGAGCGTAGTGTAAACACCATAAGCGTCTGTGCCTGTGAAGTCATGGCCTGTGTCAAGTGCTGTACCGGTTCCCCACATCCAGATGTTCCAGTCACCGTAGTTGCCATCGGCACGGTTGTAGTGAATGGTGAATGTCTGGTTGACCGGGTAGCCAGCAACTGGAAGACCGTCGGTTCCATAACCTGGGTCAACTGCGCCGTCTTCCCATGGAGCTGATACTGCGCCAGCTGCCTGAGCATCTGCTAGTGATGTGTAGTAAGCATCCTTGTCGGCGCCACGAACAATCCAGAACTCATTTTCGCCCGACGAAACGCTAAGTGGCAGTACGCGGTTTCCGCCCTTGCCGTCAGCACCAGCATCGCCACTGCCGTTTACCCAGCCCGCACGATCTGACCAGTTGGTTTTACGAACAATGATGCCGATGCTCTTGATGCGGTCCATGTTGGTGAAGTTCAAATCAAGTACTTTACCGAATGCGTCTGAGCCGTTGAAGTAGTTTCCATTTGGATGGTTACTGCCACCTGAGAAAACGAATACATCCCAGTTCTTGTAGCTTGAGAACTTAGTAGCTGCAGGATCCTGGTAGTGAATAACTACATGCTGGTTTGAAGGCATAACAACGTGAGGAACACAAACATTGTTTGAGTCACAATCGAAGTTAGGATCTACAGCGCCATCAGCCCAAGGTGAAGTTCCTGCGCCTGCAGGAGCGGATGTTGTGTACTGCTCATCGGCACCTTTTAGAATCCAAACTTCGGTGTGGCCAGATGCGTCTAGCGCGATGGTGCGATTGCCACCGTCTGTACATGATGAACAGTTGATCTTGTCCCAGCTATCCGTGCGAACAATTACGCCGATAGATGCAACGCCAGCTGAGTCAGCGATGGTGAAGGTGTGGGACTTACCGTAGCTATCTGAACCATTCCAGATACCAGGGGCGGTAATAGAACTAGTTGTTGTACCGTTGGCCCAGAGCCATAGGTTCCAGTCTTTGTAGCTATCGAAACCGGTAGCTGCAGGGTCCTGGTAGTGAATTGTAATTGTGTTGCTTACATTGTCTGCCTTAGCTGGCGATGCCAGACCTGTAGACAAACCAGCAACCATTAATGTTGCAAGGATTGGCGCGAAGATTTTCCGAGCCATTGCCTTAGATGTAATCACGATGTGATTCCTTCCGTTCGTAACCGAAGCAAATTGACTGGGCAAAATACAACATTTCCCATCAACCGCAACCTCACTATAAACAGAAATTCACGAATTTGTTACAGAAATTTGAAGAAGTTTTATAACGATTTTCGTGTAAGCGGTTTCATAAAAATGAAAGCGGTTTCACGATAACTTGTAAGCGGTTTCACGAATCTTGTTCACATTTTTTTGAAAAAATTGTGTCCTGCATCACTACTTAATTTTTAGCGTGACAATCTTCGAATCGATTTTTTGATCAGTCAATGTGACCGCTTGAGCTTTGATCGAATAGGTAGTGTTTCGCGCAAATGAACTTCGTAATGGGAAAACACGATAGACATATTTTGTTGCACTAGTCGCAGCTGAGCTATACAGCGGCGAATTGTCTGCGCCTAAAAATGTCCAAGCACCTTTTGTTGTTTTACGATAAAAATTAATTTGCTTATACGCACCGTTTGTAACGCGGGCTTGCAAGTTGTACTGCGAGCTATCGACTGGATTGAATTTCACAGAATCGACACTGATAGAAACCTCGCTTGGAGATGTAACCGCTGAATCGGATTTAAAAACACCCCATGTGCCCGCAGGTAACTGCACAGTGGCATCGCTTCCAGTCTGAGTGAGGTTTCCATTGCCAAGCGACTTGGTCCAGGTTGCACCACTAGCTGATGTCCGGAAAGTCTTAGCGATGTCAGCACTACTCGAATTGAAAGCGCAAATAAACTCTGCCCCAGTTTGGGAATTTATCCGGCTGAAAACAAGCACGCCATCTGATGCGTACCGAATTATTTGTGGGCCGTCACCGAAAGCACTGTCACTGGAGCGAAGCGCAGTTAAATCCCTTATCGAATCCTGTAGTGGATTAGTGGTATCAAAACTGCTGCCAGTTCCAATCGCTGTGCCGCCAATGCGCGCATCGGTTTTCCACTGCGAAACCTGAGTCGGGAATAGATCTTGGCGTGCTTGCTGATCGCCAGCGCCACCTAAGCCAAATTCGTCACCGTAATAAACAGCTGGGTTGCCGCGAATAGTGAATAGCAAGGCATGCGCCAACGTGTCGCGAGTTAATTGCAGGCTTTTATTGCTCGTACCTCTTGTGATGAATGAACCAACGCGGCCCATATCGTGATTACCCAAAAAAGTAACAAGCTGATTTGCATTACTTTTTGCAGATGTATAAACATCATCATCGTTAAGTACTGAAACGATCCCATTGGTTGAACCTGAGTTTACAAAGTTAAGCATCTGATTTTGCAGCGGAAAATCTAAGACTTCATTAAAGGATGCATTTTTGACCCAATAGGAAGTTTGAGATTCATTAGTGTCATAAACCTCGCCCCACATAGGAAAATTTGTTTTGCCTTTGGCTAATGCTGCCTTACGCATAGCAGGCAAGAATGCGCGCCAGAACTCTTTATTCACGTGGCGCGCAGTATCAATACGGAATCCGTCAACATCCGTATTAACAATCCAGTCGGCGAAAATCTTGCTCATACCGTTTACGACAACAGGTGACTCAGTAAACAGATCGTCCAATCCATAGAAGTCGCCTAGCTGGCTAGATTCACCTTGGAATGTACTGTTACCTCGGTTGTGGTAGTTGCGAACATTATTTAGCCAAGCGGGACTTTTTATGTGTTCGTCTGCATTGTTCACAAGTGGTGGATTGGGAAATGAAACTGTTGGACTAAGTTCACTTAATTTTGGAAATTTCGTTGTGCCAGCCAACTTGGCTGCATCGAAAGCTTTTCCATTCTTAGTTAAATAAGGTGAAAAATCAGTGTCGGAATAGCTTGTGCCCCAAGAAGAATAAATGACATCACCGGTGTGGTTCGCCACTATGTCTAGAATTACTCCGAGCCCTTGCGCATGAGCTGCTGATACGAAGTCTTTGAAATCTTGCATCGTGCCTAGGTGTGGATCTACCTGATCAAAGCCTGCGCCCCAATAGCCGTGATAGCCGGCGCTACTTCCATCAGGAGAAACGGTTACCTGACGGATAACTGGGGTAACCCAAATTGCAGTGAAGCCCAAATCTTTGATGTAAGAAATCTTGCTCGTCAATCCAGCCAAATCGCCGCCATGGTAAAAGCCGGTTGCAGAAGGATCAAAACCCGATTTACTGGAGCCGCCTGTTATGTAGCCACTGTCGTTTGTTGGGTCACCATTAGCAAACCGATCGAGCATCACAAAATAAATCATTGGATGCTTCGGTATTTGAAAAGCGGAAGAGTCTGCCGAAGCAGACAAGCTGCTTGTGGTTACGCAAAAGAGCATCGAAACGAAAATCATGAAGACAATTTGAAATTTCCTCATGCTAATCGCCAGATTCCTCCGCCTGCTGTCTCTATATTCACCGTAACTGTTTTCCCGGACATCTGTGCATCAAACCCAAATAAATGTTCGAGTTCCTTGAATTCCCATGTTGCGCAATCAAACTTAATTTCGCCTACAGGTTCACGGGCTATAACTGCGAGGATGCGCTCTTCGGCAGTTTCACGCAAATATGCAATTGCATCATCTTGCATATGTACTATGCGCAATCCGCCAAGCGCTAACGCATCGCTACTGGCTTTCAATTCATTTAATGACTTGTAGGCAGCCAACAGTTTGGTGTCCCATTGCTCTTCAAGCTGCCAAGGGTGAGTAGTGCGTGAATCCTCGCCCCACAAACCTTCGGCACCGAGTTCATCACCAGCAAAAATCATTGGAGTGCCTGGGAAGGTAGCCATGAGTGTTGCCGCAGCAAACTGTCGATCTCGCGAGCCAACAATTGAACGAACCCGCGGTGAATCGTGGCTACTTAAAAGATTCCACGAAGACGAGTAGCTACGCCAAGGCATACGAGATGCGTACTGACGAATTACCCGAATCATAGATTCTGCAGAAACCTTTGGAATAATTCCTTGCGGGATTTTGGTGTAATCAAGTTCATTGATGTTCGACATCTCGTCGGCAACCAACCACATCAGCGCCGGATTTCGAAACGCTGTGTAATTCATGTTGCCGTACCAGCCATCACCATCAAGGTCAGGTCCTGAATCGTGGTTGTGTTCACCAATCAAAATTTTGTCCGCGCCCTCAAGCAACACTGCTTCCCGTGTCCAACGCGCCACATCTTTAGTTAGGTCTATTTCACCAAGGCGACCTGACATGTTTGCAACATCAACGCGCCAACCATCCAGGTGGTACGGAGCTCGCAACCATTTACGAATAATGCTGTCTGTGCCAGTGATCAATTTCTCTCGAAGAGCTAACGATTCGTAATTAAATTTGGGTAAAGACTTGACCCCGATCCATGACTCGTAGCCATGCTCAAGCGCATCGTTGAAAATGTAGAAATCACGATATTCCGGATCGCCAGCCAATGCAGCCTGGAACCATTCATGGGTGTCCCCCGAATGGTTAAGTGTGATATCTCCGATTACGCGCATTCCTCGTGCATGCGCTGCTTCAACCAGTGCAATTAGGGCATCGTTACCACCAAGCAGTGGATCGACTTCATCAAAACTTCTGGCATCGTAGCGGTGTAAAGATGTGGCCGGGAAAATCGGAGTGAAATACAAGCAGTTAATGCCTAACCCCTGAATGTAATCAAGTTTGTCAATTACACCCCAAAGGTCGCCACCGAAATATTCAAACGCAGTGTTCGAGCCGCGGCCCTCTGGATGCTGGTCCCAAGTGCGAGGAATCGCCCACTGTGGCAGTTCATACTCATGATCAGACTTCGCAAAGCGGTCAGGAAAAATTTGATAAATAACCGCTTTGCGCGCCCACACAGGAATCGGGTTATGTGGAGTGATAACAAAATCTGCCGCATCGTTAACATCGTGATTTACCCAACCAAGTTGAGTTAGCCACCCGTAACCGACATTGCCACCGCTGATAAACCATCGATAATTGGTCCGAGGATTGTGCACCAAACAGTCAGCCGAGTACCAAGTATCGCTATCGCCTGGAAATGGTGATGTAATTTTCTCGGCCGGCAGTGCAACGGGTTCGCCATCGCGTACCTGTCGCAAAGCTACAACCGATGGTTGCAACTCACTTGGCACTCGCAAGTACATCTTGACGGTTTCGCCAAGTTTTGGTTGCGGGTTACTTACATATAGGGCAGACCCATCATGATGGATCAGATCAGTAATGCGCACAAAAATTACCTCAAAGAATCAGTTGTTTAAAGAAAGACTAGCTTTGGCTACTTCGCCGTGATATTCAGGGCTGCTTTACTCTTTGCAACACCACCATCGGTTGTGATGCTAAAGGTGCCCTTCTTTGTAACTGATGCATGCTTTGGCAAGGTAAATACCAACCGAGTAGCAGTTGAACCAGGTCGAACTTTGACAACAATGTTGCCAACTCTGACTACTGCGCCATTCAAGTTTCGGCCAGTTACGATAACAGTTCCGACCCCACGCTTCTTGGAAGCACTCTGAGCGAACGACTTGATTATCGGCGCTGGGCTAGAGATGGTGACCTGACGAGTAATCGCACCACCGGGAGTTGTAATTACTAAAGTTGTGCGACCAGGACCAAGTTGTGGAACGGTAACTTTGATCTGAGTATCAGTCGGGCTTTCCATGGTGCTCGCTAGAACTCCGCGAATTCGAACCTTAGCCCAAGCCAAACCAGTACCGCGCATAACTAAGGTGCTGCCGGGCTTTAGCGAAGTTGCGCTCATCCAGGTTACAACGGGTCCAGCGACAATTTCGTAAACATCATCGGAAGTAACAACTCCACCTGCTGTTGTGAGCGTTATTGTTCCTGACGTTACGCCATCGGGAACAACGACGGTGACTAGAGAATCTGTGATGACAGTTCGTGGATTTGATAAGTCCGCTAAAACGGGCTGGTTATCTTCATCGCCATCAAAGGAAACTGATTGCAATCCACCAAGATTGGCCCCATTGATGGAAACGGTCGCACCAGAGCGGCCCATGAGGGAACTCAAGGAAGTGATTTCTGGGCCTGACGCAAGATTGAAGATATCTGCAGATGTAGCCGTGCCGCCACTAGTAGTAACTGTTATGTATCCAGTTGTTGCGGCATCAGGGACAGTAACCGAGATGCTACTTCCATCCTCGGCAATTACGGTATTGAAGTCAGTTAAATCGGCCTCATTACCATTGAACGTCACCGACAAGATGCTGTCCAAATTTGTTCCATAGATTGTGATGACGTCACCAGGAATTCCACTGGTTCCACTAAGCGAATCAATAGTTGGGATTGGAACGATTTCGAAGGTGTCATCACTAACCACAAACCCACTGAAGGTTGTAACGGTGATAGTGCCCGATGTGGCTCCGTTTGGTACTACAAAAGTTATTGATGAGCCATCTGGGTTAGCCACATAATTAATGTCAGCGAGATCGACATTAACAGGGCCAAATGAGCCATCGCCATCAAATGTAATTGAGGTGACATCCGTTAGTTGCGAACCATAAATTGTGACGACATCGCCAGCCTTACCACTTTGATCACTCAAGCCATCAATTGTCGGCGGCTGCGCAATAATTGCAAGCGAAGACATAGCGGTTGTTTGGTTATCCCATGTAACAACTACATCTGTAGCGCCAACAGGAATGCCATCTGGAACGATCACGAGTAAAGAACTTAAGCTGCACTGGTTGAAATCTGGAGACCAAACTCCAGAGCCATCTTGTAAATAAGATCCGCAGTCAATAACTTCAGCAGGCAGACCGCCAATGGTCACAACTGGATTATTGCCAAAATCAGTTCCCAAAATCGTTACAACATCTCCACTTTGAGCGGCCTGTGGGTCTAAGAGGGAAATAACAGGGAAAGCTGAAGATGTCGGAGAATCCGTCGGCGATGGAGAATCCGTCGGCGATGGAGAATCGGTCGGTGTAGGGGTATCCGTCGGCGCTGGAGAGTCGGTTGGATTTGGTCCACCGATGGTAAACCCGTCAAACGATCCGGTGCCATTTGCTGTGGTAACAGAGATGAAGCCACTGGTTGCGCCATCAGGCACAACAACAGAGATTGAAGTGCCATCGAGACTAATCGCAAACGCGGGATTAGTTAGATCTGCTGACACTCCATTGAAGGAAACTTCAGTTGCATCGGCAAAGTCAGTTCCATAAAGAGTAACCACATCTCCGATGTTGGCGTTCGGCACGTTAACTGAAGTAATTGCTGGAGCACTAGTCAACACCGAAATAGATGAAGACGCGCTTCCACCTTCAGTCGTTACCACCACTGCTGCATCACCAGTAGGTAGTCCGGCCGGCATTGTCACAGTTAGCAGCGAAGTTGTTGTCAGAACAATAGCTGCAGCCTCGCCACCAATTGTTACGGTGCTACCTAACAGGTGTGTGCCACCAATGAAAACAAGATCGCCAGCGCGAGCGCTCGCTGGATCTACAACCTCAATAGTTGGCGGCAAAACGTTTAGGAAAGTGATTGGGTCGCTTGTCGCAGTGCCGCCAGAGGTAGTAACTGTGACAACTCCTGATACTGATTCTGGGACTGTAACCGTAAGAGAAGTATCGGTTAATACAGTCTCCGGTGTGGTTAGGTCAGCGTCTTGACCTGCAAATGAAACAGACGAAATTCCAGAGAAGTTTGAGCCGTTGATAACAATCAAATCACCAGTTTGTACCTGTGAAATTGGATTGCCGATTAGGTCTGTAATGGATGCAATAGTTGGGCCAGCTGGAAGCACTGTGTAGCCAGCAGAAGTTGCACCTGCTGCTGTGGTAACCGTTATTAAATAATTACCACTTACCAGATCGCTCGGAATGGCGAATGAAATAAACGTGTCGCCGGAAATTGCATCTACCGGAGTTGCCACGCCATCAATCGTTATTACTCCATCAAGGAGCCCAGAACCACTAATTACAACAACATCACCTGCGTGGGCCGATGCAGGTGAGAAAGAATCGATTGTTGGTTCGCCTGAATTTGGACTACTTAGAATCGTAAGCGTTACCGCATTTGATGTTCCACTTGAAGTGGTCAAAGTAACTGTGTTGTCACCAGCAGATAAACCTGCAGGAACAGTAAATGAAACCGAAGTTGCAGTGGTAGAAGTGACGTTCGCCGCTACCCCACTTACATCAACAGATGGTGAATCTAGGCCAGCCTGTAGATCTGTGCCATTAATGGTTACCTCGTCACCAGCAGATGCTGAAGAAACATCTAGTCCAGAAATAACGGGCGCTGGAACTGAAGTCGCGGTAGCAGTCGGCGTGGCTGTTGGTGTTGGCGTAGCAGGTTCAGTTGCAAATGCAGCAGTTCCAGTTGTATCCCCAGATAGTAACCAAACGTTTGTGGTTCCACTGGCATCAGCTGCTAGATAGCGGTTGCCATCGACATTGCCACCGTCTTTAACCCATGCACTATTCGCATCCAATGAATAAACAACCATGTTTACTGTCTTGGTTTGGCCAGCATAATAAGGAAGAGTTGTCTCGATAAATGCGCCGAACTGGTCGGTACCTACCGAATATCCAACTGGGTTTGCAGCCGTAAAGTCATAATCGGCAGGGCTCACCCAGTAAGTGGAAGCCATTAACTTGCTCTCGGTACCGAGGTGCAATTTCCAACCAGTGTAATTGCCATCAGTTCGGTTGTAATGAACCTTCACGGTCTGTGAAGTGGCTGTATACGGAGCCAAGGAATCTAAAGTATAAATTGTGGTGTCAGCAACTTGTGAAGAGCCAGAACGTAACCATACTTCGGAATTCAAACTAGAAACTGTAATGAAGCGATCGACGCCACTTGCCGCATCCTTCACACAAGCGTTTGGTGCCGACCAAGAGTTTGTAGAACATTCGATTATTCCAAATTTGTCGATGTTCTTGCCACCAGTTAGCGTGAAAGTAGAAACTGCGCCATAAGAATCAATGCCACTGTTATTAACAGGAATCCAGGCGCCGCCAGTTGCGGTGACAACACCAGCGCCGGTAAATGTACCAGCTGCGTTAGTGCCAGAGAACCAGACCCATGCGTATCGACCCGTGAAGTCACCGGCCTGACGAGCGTAATGAATCTTGACAGTTAGGTCGCCCGTCTGCGCCGCCTGTGCTGGACTTGCCGCACCCACAAAACTAAACGCAAGAGCAGCAATAACTAACTTGCTGGCAAACTTCATTAACTTGGACACTGAAATAGCTCCTTCTGACGAGCTGGCTCACAAGCCACTCAAGACTTGCGATTGCTTACGGCTGAACACACCGCCTGTTGCTAAAGACTACCCCCAGAAATCTGCCCAAATCAATAGAAATATTTCGATTTCTGTCACGATTTCGTTACAAGACGCCAGGGTTACTGGGTTTTTGCCACCAGGTTGATTATGTGGAGCAACTGTTCGACAGTTTTAGCCCTTTACCGACCCTGAGGTCAAACCACCGACAATGTAGCGCTGCAAGAACTGGAACAAGATAACCATCGGGATACTTGCCAGCAAAGCGCCGGCCGCGAAGACGCCCCAGTTTGACGAGCGTGGATCGCCAACCAATGTGTGCAAACCAGTTGCCAAAGTATTTCGCGTATCGTCACTGCCCGTTAAGGTCAAGAAAGTTTGAACTAACAAGAAGTCGTTAATCAACCCAATGAATGAAAGCAGTGCAACCACAGCAAGTATCGGCGCGGACAATGGCAGAAGAATTTTAAAGAAAATTTGTGCCGGAGTAGCGCCATCAATAGTTGCGGCTTCATCTAATTCAGTCGGGATGGTATCAAAATACCCTTTGATTAGATAAGCGTTGAATCCCATTGCTCCACCTAAATAGATGAGCAACAAGCCCAAGTAAGTGTTTTGATCTACACCCGGCCAAATTGCGCCTAGGCGCTGAGCCACTTCAATCAATGCAACGAGGCCGAGTGCTTGGGGGAACATTTGAATTATCAACAATCCGCTGATTGTTGCTTTTCTACCCTTAAACCGCAAACGGCTGAAAGCGAATGCAGCATAAGCAGCAATCACACACTGAAGGAATGCAGCAGTGACAGATAACAAAAGTGAGTTGCGGTACCAAGACCAGAATGGCGGATGTGAAGCTGGCAAGGTTGGATCTGAATTCGGATCTTTAAAGTCAACAAACAAATGTCGGAAATTATCCAAGCCGTAGTGCTGTGGAATTAAGTGGGTGCCGTCAAGGATTCCAAGTGAGTTGAAAGCGGTTGAAAGCACAAAGAGCACTGGGAACAATGAGAAACTAATTGCAACTAGCCCAACAATGTAACGCCACCAAACTGTTCCACGTTGATTGATGCTCACTACTTTTTTCTTGCTCGGCTTTTGCTTAACCCTGCGGGCTACTGTATTTGTCGACATGTCTATCCCCTAGCTCATGTTCTCAGACGACTGCGCGCGCTTGAAACCATAAATGGAGATTGGCGCAATGAAGAAAAAGATCAGAACCGAAATAGCACAAGCTAAACCAAACTGCTGACCTGAGCCTGAGTTAAACGCCATCTTCCAGGTATAACTCAGCAAAATATCGGTGTCACCAGCATTTGGATCGTTGCCCGTAAATGGTCCGCCACCAGTTAGCAAATAGATATTCATAAAGTTGTTGAAGTTATAAGCCAATGAACCGATTAACAACGGGGTTAATGGAAGCAGCAAGAGCGGCAGCTTGATTTTGCTCAATACCTGCAGTGGGCTTGCCCCATCGACTTCAGCGGCCTCGAAATATTCAGCAGGTATGGATTGCAAGGCACCTGTGGTAATTAGGAAGAAGTATGGGAATGCCATCCAAAGATTTACGAGTAAGACAGAAACTTTCGCCCAAGTTGGGTCCATTAACCACCGAATGTTTGTGCCAAACATTCCGTTGATAAATCCATAATCATCATTAAGCATGCCCGCCCAGACAGAAACAGCGACAATTCCTGGCACTGCATAAGGAATGATTAAAAGTGAGCGCATAGTGCGACGCATTTTCATTCGCGGATGATTCAATGTGAGCGCTAGGACTAGGCCGATTACAAATGAAGTAAATACTGCCAAGATCGCAAATGCTATGTTCCAAAGCAAAATCTTTACGAAGGCCGACTGGATATCCTTATCGGTATAAATCCTGGTGAAGT